>Ga0315289_10011236_pt1 | contig 12709 bp, 7 predicted proteins | sample YL17G11_40_MG_FD_203452 | JGI IMG/M metagenome (GOLD analysis project Ga0315289, IMG submission 203452) | Sediment microbial communities from Yellowstone Lake, YNP, Wyoming, USA - YL17G11_40 | ecosystem: Environmental > Aquatic > Freshwater > Lake > Sediment | place: USA: Wyoming | collected...
TCTGATCCTCATCGCGGCCGGCATGTCCCACATCCTCATCTTCAATCTCTGTAATTCGCTCGTCCAGTCGTTTTCCCCTGACGGACTGCGGGGCCGGATCATGAGCATCTACAGCTTTGTCTTCTTCGGCCTCATGCCTGTGGCCGCCCTCTGGATCGGCGGCGCGGCCGAGAAATTCGGCGAGCCTGCGGCCGTCATCATCGGGGGTTCCGTTTCCCTGCTTTTCGCCCTGGCCGTTTTCTTCTTTGTTCCCAAGCTCCGTAGACTGGCTTGATGAATCCCGGTGGCCCGCCGGCAGGACCCCGAGGACCGCTCGCGGTTGTGATTTTTTCGCTGTCTTGTTCTACAATAGCGGTAAGATTTTTGTAAAAGGAGGGCGGGAATGACTCCGACGAAGAGAGGAGAAAGCATGAATAAAAAAAAGGCTTCGGCCGCCCTGGTCATGTCCTTTCTGGTTTTGGGATCGGCCTTGGGGCTTTATGCCGGGGCCGAAAAACCGCGTCAGCCGGACCATCCGCGAACTCCTTCTCGATTATTATGTCGGCAAATCGGAGAAATATGCGCGCATGACGCGCGACGATTTCGGCAGGATCTATAAAAAGATGGCTGACGAAAACCCCGGGGCGCTCGCGAAGGCCCGCGGGGAGTTCGGCGTCAAGGCCGCGGACATCGCCACACCTCTGGCCATGGTCGGCCTCCTGGAGAAGATCTTCAAGAAGGAGATCCTGGACCCGGCCGGATGCGATCATATTCTGAAGGTCATGCTCGGTTGCCAAACGGGTGCGAGAAGGATCCGGGGGCTCCTCCCTGCGGATATCCCCGTGGCCCACAAGACGGGAACGATCGGGGGAACGACGAACGACTGTGGGATCGTTTATCTTCCTTACGACCTCGGTCACGTGGCCCTTTGCGTCCTCAGCAAAGACACGAATCCAGACCGCACGGAGGACACGATCGCCCTGATCGCAAAGACCGTTTTCGATTATTTCTGCTTTACTGAGAAAACCCACTAAATGGAAGAGAACCAGAATCCATTTTTCCGTCTTACTTCTTGACCCACTCACCGGTGTCCTTTTGCACCCACCAGCCCGGAGACGCCGCTTTGTTCCAGCTCTCGGCGAAGATCTTCTGGACGCGCCCGACCTGGCCGACATCGATGTTGAGGGCCTTGGCCACCTCCGCGTAGAGCTTCAACCGGTCGCTGTTCTCGTCCTTGACCAACCCGCGCAGGGCGGCCTTGTCTTTGAGATTCATTCCGCCTTCGTCCCGGACATCAACCAGGCCGTTGTTGTTTTCCCCGATGTTACCGGCGTCGAACAGCGGCTTCAAGCTGGGGAATCTCTGCTTCATGGCGTCCTTGAGGGCCCGGATGGCCGGGTTGGACACCTTGGTCTCCTCCTGAGCGAATACGACCGGGACAAAGTCAAAGCCCGCAGACCGGAACATTCTGGACTCTTCTTTGATGGACTCGTCCTTCTTTCTGATTTCGTCGACGATCTCATCGGCCGTTTTCTTGACCGCAGCTTCGGGGAAATAGATGTTGACCGTGATGCAGGCAAAAACGAGGCTGAGGGATACGGCGAATAAGACGAGGCCCACTAGTTTCGTTTTCATCGGACCTTCCTCCTTACTTTTTCAATTCCGTTTTTTCTGATTTTCCGACTCGCTCGAGCCGGCTCATCATCTCTTTAAAGCCGATCTTTTTATCCGGCATCCTATTTATAACATTTATACCAAAAAGGGCGGGTTTCTTCACCAGGTACTCAACTCCCTTCTCATGAATGGTCCCGTTCAGAGTGAAGGTGTCATTCTTCAGGGTGCTCGCAATGCCGATTTTCTTGTACCGGAATCCGCGGATGAAACGCATCCAGAACTGACCGGAGCCCATCGAAGCCTTTTGGCCCGAGCTCAGGACCGTTAAGTTGTCGACGGCTTTCAAGCTGAAGGTCTGGGCGACGCCCCTCCGCGGGACGGATTCGAGGTTCAGGTTAAAGCTCTCGGGCTGGCCGTAGGAGATCGTCAGACCCAGGGCTTCGCCCCGGATGATGCCGGTCATTTCTCCAAAGGGGACGACGTCGGTCACCTTTTTCAGATCGAGGTCCAGGAGATCGACGTTGCAGGAAATAGCCCGGCCCGGAGAGAAGGGAGTGAAGATCGCAACATCGCGAACGACAACCCGCCCGCCGAAAGTTTCGATCTCCGCCCGGCCGGTCGTTGTTATTTTATCAGGCGTGATATCCAGGACCGAGAATTCGGCCCGCGCCCGCCCCGATAGCGGAAATTGCGCCGTCGCGACCGGCAGGCGAGAAAGGTCTAGGCCCGGCAAATTGAGCGACGTGCCCCCGTGGAAAGCGCCTGTCCGCGGGTCGAGCGCCAAGGCCGTTTCCCCGAACTCGAGCCGGGCGCCGAAGATGTCCAGGGAAAATGCGCCGATTCGAAATGCGTTGGGGAGGCTATGGAGGGTCAAATCGATCGGCGGAAACGTGAGGAGCGGAGTTTTGATTTCCTGGACGTGGAATCTCCCCGTTTCGGAAGGCTCCGCGCGTCCCATGGCGCCGATGGTTTCCATCGCCGGCTTGTTCACGTAATTGACCGGCACGTCGGCCGTGATTCCATGAACCGCAAAATTGGCGCCGGGGTTATCAATCATAGCGTCGCCGACAGCGAGGCGACCTTTAAGGCTCAGGGCATCTCCGTCCCGAATGATCTCGAAGTCGCCCGAGATCTCGCCGCTGACGCGCATCCTTTTCTCCGGATTGGCCCCGGCCTGGGAGTACAACGCATAAAGAGGATCGAGGCTCAGGCGAGCCCCCGCCTGAAGGCGGAACGATGACGATGTGCCCAGGTGGACCGACCCGCTGGAGTGGAGTTCGCCCAGGGTGGGAAAGACGATTCTAGCCGTCAAACCGTCGATAAACATCTCAGCACGGCTGAACCGGCCGGCGATATACGCCTCGAGCGGCTGTTTGCTCCAGGAAATGTAAAGATCTTTCCACAGGGATTCGCCTTGGGTCAGCTCTATGGCGCCTGTCCACGCAAGAATATCTTTGGCGGGTTCATAGGTTCCCTTGAACCTGGCCACCTGTTGTAGGCCGTCCCCGGCGATGGTGAAAGAAGAATTGTTAAACTTGGTTTGGGACATGGCGAGCTCGCCGGAAAATCCCCAGTCCCCCTTCAGTCCAGGCAAGCTTCCAGCTTCGAGCGCGAAATCCAGCGCCCCGTCGAGTTCCCATCCGTCCAGGCCCGACGCCATAAACGGCGCCAGCAGGCCGCGCAGGGCCGGGATCTTCAGGCCCTTGCTTTCGAGACGCGCCTGTCTGATATTCAGGGGATCGAAATCGAACTGCCCGGAAAAACGGATGGGGGCAAGGTTCGGGAGACGCGTTTCGAAGGCCGTCAGGACGATCGACTTGCGGTTGAAGTCCAGGTGGGCGGCCCCGTTGAATTTGACCTCTTCGAACGCGAGACTCTTTTTCCCGGGAAGCGCATAGCCCATTACCTGGAGAGTGCCCTCGAAGCCCGTGATCTCCGCGATGTTCCTCGTGGCATTAACCTTGAAACGGACCAATGATCGCCGGATATCGATCTTGTCCTTGGAAATCCGACCGATCACGGCTCGGATATCGGCCGAAGCCTGGATTTCGGGGGGAGAGCCGGCGAACTTCAGGACCCCCGCAAACTTGCCCTGAACGGAGGATTGCCGGATATCTAGATGGTCCTTGGAGATCCGGCCGATCGCGGCTCGGATATCGGCCGAAGCCTGGATTTCGGGCGGAGAGCCGGCCAACTTCACTAGACCCGAGAGCTCGCCATGGATGGGGAAACCGGCTTTGTTGTAATCCAGTTTCACATTGTCCAGATCAACGGAGGCCTCGAGCTTACCCGTGTTTAGCCGCCGGCCTGCGGCCAGGAGATAATGTCCTTCAAGCCGGGTCTTGCCCTGAATCCGCGCATCCCGGACGGCCGGCGGAAAATATGGGGCTGCGATCGCCGCGATGGACTCCAAGCTGTCGATTTGGGCTCGAGCGCTGAGATCCAGGGACATGTTCTTGCCGAGATCGGCGGCGCCGGAACCGGTGATGGCAATAAGGTCGGGGACGCCGATCGCGAACTTCATGATGGAGAACTTATTTTCGCTGGTCGTCCAGACACCGTCGGCTTCGATGTTAAGAGCCTTGAGAGATTCGTCCTTCCCGGCCGCGGTGAATCGAGGGGCATCGAGGGCTAGACGGAGGTTGATCCCGGTCGTCCGGGCAAGCGCCAAGGCGCCGTCCGCATGGAGCCGGCTCTCAAAGGACAGGCTTCCGTCGTTCGTCGCGGCGCCGATATATCCGACATCAAGGAGAAGGTTGTAGGTCCCGTCCGCTCTCGTCCCGGCAAGGCCGAGATCCACTTCCTCCAGGCGGAAATTCTGGGCGGGGAGGGAAAAGCCCATGCGGCCGCATTTGATGGAAACTCGCTGCGTGTAGGAGAGAAGGTCCGCGGTTTGGTGGATGATGCTCTCGAAGTCAATCGGCGTTTCGGATACTTTTTTCAGGTTGACACGGAGGTCGGCAATATCGACATCGGCCGTTTCAAAGGCCGGCCTGTCCCCGTTGAGCAGGTTCCCCAGCGTGCCCCTGGCCTCGATCCTGTTGACCAGGACATCCATGGTTAAAACGGGTGTTTTATATGTCGCTTTGAGCGATGAAATCGAGATGCGTAATGGGAAGAGCTTGTAGTCCAGCACCCCGATCTCAATACCGATTCCTGATTTCTTGGCCAAATACTTTTGGGCGATGCTTTTCACGAGCGGCTTGTCAAGGAGGGAAAAAAACCCAGCGGCGGCGAGGAGTAGGATGAGGCTCCCGGCGGCCAGGCCGCCTAAACGCAGAATCTTTTTGAGGCGTTTTTTCATCGTGGCGGGCAACCCGCGCCTGTCGTCTGCGCCCATTATAGCATTTTCCGCGGTTATTGTCGGTGGGAACCCCGGGTTCGACGTGCCGGCGATATCAGTCGAAGATCTTGTTCTTCGTGTGGTGGACGACGCCGCCGAATCTTTTCATGAAGACCGTCTCGTTCTGACTCAAGGGCCCCGCTCGCGGGTCTCCTTCATGCTGGGTGTCCACGCCACGCCCATGGCGTCCGTGTCGGCGAATGCCACCCGGACCGGAGGGCCTCCTTCATCGCGGCGTCCCCTCCCCGGCACGGACCACTTGCCGGAAGGCGAGGAAGCCCGCGAGGTAGACGAGGCCCGCGATGAGGAACGCTGCGTGGAAGCCGAGGAACATACTCACGAAGATACAGAAGAGCGAGCCGAAGACCGTCATGAAGGAGTTCAAGGCCCAGGCCCATGGGACGAGCTTCGGCTCGTAGCGGCCGAGGGCGGTGATCCCGAGAGGGAAGGGCATCCCCATGAGGAACGCGAGGGGGGCGAACATGGCCACCGCGAAGAACCCCCGGGCGCCGAGCCCGAAATCGAGCAAGTGCGGGATGGCGAAGGAGAGCAACCTGCTCACGCCGATGGCCAGGACCAGGAGGGCGATCGGGAGCGCGACGAAGAGTTTCGCGGGCACCATGGTGATCCGCTTCGCGTACCAGCTCCCGAGGCCTGAGAAGAGTAGGATCGAGAAGAGCGAGATAGAGAAGGAGTAGGCCGGCCCACCGACAAAGACCATGAGCTTCTGGATGAGGGCGATCTCTATGAAGATGAAGGCGAGACCGAGCGAACCGAAGTAGATCGCCACGGCGCCGCGGCCCGCGCGCGCCCGGTCGCCGCTCTCGGCCTTGAGCCAGGGGTAGAGGATCCCGGCGAGGGCGAGGATGAGGATCTGGGCAAGGCTGATGATGAGGGTGATGAGGCTCAAGGGGAGGTTGGTGGTGATGTAGCCCTGAGCGCCGCCCTCCTTGCGGAAAAGGTGCTTCCACTTGTAGTAGTCGAAGAAGAAGGGCTTGTTGTCGGTGGAGGGCTTCACGTTGTAGAGATAGGTCTCGTAGAACTGTGCGCGGACCGCGGGCCCGGAGCGCAGCACGGTGTCGTACTCGGTCTTACGGTCGGTGAAGGGATCATAGGCGATCTCGAAATCGTTGGCATTCGCCCACGCGTCGAGGTCCGTGACCTCCTCCTTCGTGAACGGCGTCTTCTTCAGAAGGGTCTCGGCCCACTTCGGTCCCTTCACGACGGCGAAGTGCCGCCAAGGCTCTTGGATGCCGGCCTTCTCGACCGCTTCGACCTCCATGGTGATGAGGCGCAGCGTCTCGCGCGGGGGCTTGAACCACCAGCGCGAGAAGGAGAGGATCCCCTCGGGGGTGAGGTGGTTCCAGAAGTCGCCCATCGCCTCGGTGGTGTATAGGTAGTTCTCCGTGAGGGCGTAGGCGCCGGAGGCCAGGGCAGTGAAGGTGTCGACGCCGCTCAGCTGGATCACGTCGTAGCGGTCCTGGGTGGTCGAGAGGAAGTGGCGGCCCTCGGCGGTCACCACCTTCACGTGGGGCTGGTTGAAGAGGCGCCCCGCATAGTCCGCGTAGCGGCGGGTGATGGCGTCCACCATGAGGGGGTTGACGTCGACGCCCGTGAGGTGGGTCGCGTCGTTGTAGAGGGCGATAAGGCCATCGATGCCGCCGCCGAGCCCGATGACCAGCACGACGGGCTTTTTCTTGACGATGTAGGGCGCCGCCTGGAGGTAGCCGTTGAGAAAGCTCATTTTCTTGATGTCGCCGTTGGACTTCAGGGTGCCGGTGCAGGCCTGCCCGTCCTGGCAGATGAAGAGATGTGCCCATCTCGTACGGTTGACCACGGGGGAGACGTCGCCGCTGAAGGTCGAGAGCACTTGGTCGAACGGCTTGATGATGTCGACGCGCGCCACCACGTCCCACTTGCTGTATATGACCTGCTTGGCGCCATTTGCGCGGTTGGCGAACAGAAAGAGAGGTTTGGAGGAGGGCACGTGGACAAGGTAGGGGTCGTATTTCATCCCTACGAGAAAGACCGCGGCGAAGAAGCCGACCTTCAGCCAGTTCAGGACGTTGCGGTAGCCCTTGCCGAAGGAGTCCATGACGAGGCCGGTAACGCCGGCGAGCAACGCCACGAGGAAGATCATGTTCGTCACCCCGAGGGCGTGGATCGCCGGGAGGCTCACAAGGGCGCCGATAGCCGCGCCGAAGAGGTCGGAGAAGTAGATGTGGTTGATGTCCTGACGGTAGATCGTGATGATCCCGCCGAGGCACATCCCGGCGAAGTAGAAGGGCACGGTGAGCAGGACATAGAAGGCGAAGAGGCTGATGAGCTGCGACCAGTCTTGGGCCACGTTGAGCGGTTCGAAGTCGATGCGGGTGATGAGGAGGAGCGAGACAATGGTGGCGAAGCCGTAGGCGTAGGCGTTGCGCGCGATGAAGGCCGGAGAGAGGAAGTGCGGGTCGCGGCGGTGGCGCAGCGTCATGGAGGAGCCGGCGATGCCGAAACCGAGCAGGGCGATGCCGATGATCATCTGGGTGAAATGGTGCCAGGAGAGGACGGAGAAGACACGGGTGAGCGCGATCTCGAAGAAGAGGGTCGAGAAGGCGAGGAGAAATGTCGAGAGATAAATCCGTCGCGATACGCGATCAGTCATGCCACAGCCTCCATTTTAGGGATAGGCAACATGATGATGTGATGCACCTTTGCCGTCGATAGAAATCGGGACCATTAAAAAGCATAATTTTTTCACGCAACTTGACGAAGAACCGTTGTCCCTTTTGTTCCTTTGTTTTTAACCACCGCTACACCTCTCACAAGGCGAGAAGGCATAGGAATTTCCTTTTTCCGCAGCAGAGCGAATTCCCGCTCTGGGCAATGAATCTCGCCACCTAATCATGTCGGCATTATATCGTCGGCCGCGCGGCGATGTCAAAAACGAAAGCGGCGCCCGAAGAGCATGTTGAGACAAAAAACCCCGCCGCGCCGGCTAAAAAGCGATAGACTCCGGCTCCCGGCGATAATGAGATGATCAAAAATGGTCTGCCCCTGCTGGTTCGTCATATCGCGAACCGGTAATTGATGAGGCCTCCGTCCACCGCCCAGTAGTCCCTGCCTTCGAGCCTGAGAACGCCTTCGTTCCTGCATTCGGAGGGATGTCCCCAAGTCCTTCAGAGGCGATCTCTTAAAACGGACGATTATCCGAGCTCGACGAGATTGTACGCCATGGTCCCGAGCCCGATCCTCTCGCCGTAGCTGAGCTGGACGGACCAGTCTCGGTCGTAGCCGGCCCTGAAGACGTCCTTCCCCGCGCTCCGGGCTATGACCAGATCGGCCGTAGCTTTGTCGACGGCAACGGGGTCGGCGGACGCCAGAATGCCGATATCGTCCACGATGGGGCGCTGAGCCCTGGCCATGCAGTCACAATCCTTGGTGATCTGGATGAGAAAGTTAACGAAACCCACCTTGCCTTTGAAATGGGACTGGATGGTCAGGGCGTACTCGGCCAGCTTCTCCTGGAGGCGCTGGGCGTCCTCGTCCCAGCGCATCTTGATCGCCCCGATCTTACAGACCACCAGACATTCGCCGCAGCCGACGCATTTCTTGTCGTCGATGAGGACGTGTCCCTCGGCTTGGACGATGGCGTCCTCGGGACAGTAATCCATGCAAATGCTGCAGTTGCGGCACTGTTTCGGGTTGACACGGGGATGGACGACGGAGTGCTGGTCGAGTTTTCCGGCCCGCGATGCGCATCCCATGCCCATGTTCTTAATAGCGGCGGCGATGCCGGTCTGGACATGGCCCGTGACATGGGTCAGGCAGAGGAGGGCGTCCGAGTTCAGAAAGGCGCTCCCGATCCTGGCCGATTGGATTCGGACGTGACTCCCTTTCGAGTCCTGAGCGTCGCGGCCGACAAGTCCGTCGGCGATAATGACCGGGACATCGACGACGTCCGGTGTGAAGCCGTGGCTCCAGGCCAGCCGGATATGGTCGACGGAATTCGAACGATGGCCAAGATAGAGGGTGTTTGAGTCTGTTAAGAAGGCTCGGGGCGTCTTCTTTTTGACCTCTCCGATGATGCCCTTGAGCCAGCGGGGCTTGACGTATCCTGTGTTGTGCTTCTCGCCGAAGTGGATCTTGAGAGCCAGGAAATCGTCTTCCTCGAGTTTCTCATTCAATCCGATGGCCAAGTAGGCCCGGCGGACCTTTTCGGAGAGCGACTCCGGACTTTCTTTCCCCTCGGCGGGAATGAAGTAAACTAGGCTCTTCATGTTTGTTCGTCCATTCTCCAAAACTAAGGGCCAAGCATAGCTCCGGCGGCCTTCAGGCCCGCGCCAGGCTCGAAGCGATACCCCAGGGAATCCAACGTCTTCTCCACGCTCTCGAGGGCGAACAAGACCTCGTCCCAAGTCAGGTTGCCCATATGGCCCATCCGAAAGACCTTGCCCGCGGTTTGGGCCAATCCGCCGGCCACGACGACGCCGTTTTCATAAAGCACCGCCCGGAACGCTTTGTCCTCGATGCCGGCCGGATAGGTCGGGACGGACAGCGTCGATGCATAGAACGCCGGGTCCGTGAAAAAGCCGAACCCGAGCGCCCCGAGGCCTGCCCGGATCGAACGGGCGAAGAGATTGTGGCGTCTGAACCTCGGCTCGAGCCCTTCTTCGAGGATGATACGCGTCGCTTCGAAAAAGGACCGGATCTCGTTGACGCACGGCGTCGAAAAATACTTGACCGGATCCTTCATGATCGGCAGCCAGCGCAGGATATCGGAGTAATAGGCCGGGATGGAAACCAGGCCCTGCCGCTTGGCCATCGCCCTTTCGGAAAAGACGCAGAGGGCCAGGCCCGGAGGCACGCCGAAGCATTTCTGGGCGGCCGTTAGCACGACGTCGATCCCCCAATCGTCCATTTTCTCGGGGATGCCCCCGGTGGCGCAGACCCCGTCGACGATGAAGAGCGCGCCTGATCTTTTCACGGCGTGGGCGTATTCTTCTACGGGCGCGCAAACCCCCGTGGCCGTGTCCACGTGGGTCGAGACAATGACGTCGTAGGTGTTTTTGATGAGACGCTCGTCCAACTCGTCCGGAAGGATCGCCCTCCCCCACTCGGCTTCCATAATATCATGATCGATACCGAAAGCACGGCAGATCTGTCCCATCCTTTCGCCGAAATACCCCTGCGAAAGGACAAGCACGCGGTCCTTGCCCGCCGCCGCCGTGTTCAGGAGCGCCATTTCCATAGCGAGCGTCCCGGCCCCGGCGATGATGAACGCCTCGCCGTTCGAGCAGAAAGCGATCCTCTTCAGGTTCTCGCACGCCCCTTTGAGTTCGACCTGCATTTCGGGACCGGTGTGGGCCACGGTCGGCTCGGCCAAAGCGGCCAGGATGCGTTCATGGACGGGGCTGGGGCCCGGAATGAGCAGGAGTTTCTCTTTCGCCATGGATATATTCCTCACAAAAAAAGCCTCCCCATTTTTGCCCATAATGGAGGAGAAATCAAGTATCACTTTTTTTGCCAAACCGGGTGGTCTTTTGTTAAGATACAAGAATCATGAGAAAAAGAATCTTGATAGGAATTTTGGTCCTGTTCCTGGTCGGCGGATCGCGCATGTTCGCCGGGCAGACAGAAAAAGCCGACCTCATTATTAAGAACGGCAAGGTCTTCACAGCGAACGACGCCCAGCCTTGGGCTGAAGCGGTCGCTTGCAATAGCGGAAAGATCATCGAGGTCGGAACGGGCAGGGACATCGATCGTCTTGTCGGGCCCGCCACAAGGGTCCTCGATGTCCAGGGCAGGCTCGTCATCCCCGGGCTGATCGACGCCCATACCCATTTCTCTTCGGGCGGCCGATCCCTGGTCTCTCTAAGTTTCCGGGGAGTCAATACGATCGCCAAGGTTCAGGAGATGGTTACGGCCAAGATCAAGGAGCTCCCCCCTGGGGCGCTCGTCTCCGGAAGCGAGTATGACCATACCCTGTTTCCCGGAGGCGCCTGGCCTACAAAGGAGGACCTGGACAAGGTTTCCCCGGATAATCCGGTCGTCATTCGGCGGGTCGACGGCCACTCCATCTGGGTCAACAGTCAGGCCCTGAAGCGGTCCGGGATCACCAGGGACACAAAGGACCCCTTCGGCGGCGAGATCCTCAGGAACCCGAAGACCGGCGAGCCTATGGGTATCCTGACCGAGGCCGCGACGGGCATGGTCAAGGTCCGCGGAGACGAGGTCAAGTCCACTCCCGAGCGGGACATTCTTCGGGCCCTTGAACATGCCGCCGCGCTCGGTCTCACGGGCGTCCACACGGATTCCGACCTCATCGAGATCAAGCTCTACAATAAGCTCAAGGCGGAAGGCAGGCTCAGCCTGCGCGTTTACGCGTGGCTTCCTGCCGAAGGATTGGATTCCTATATCCGCAAGGGCATTCATCAGGGCCAGGGCGATGACATGGTGCGCGTAGGGTTCCAGAAGGTTTTCATCGACGGGACATTGGGCTCGGGGACGGCCCTGATGTTCGCTCCGTTCTCGGACGAGCCGGGTAAGTCCGGTCTTCCCCAGATGCCCGAAGCGGAGCTGGACGCCCTGTTCGAAAAAGCGCAAATGAACGGTTACCAGACGGGAACCCATGCCATCGGCGACAAGGGGGTCAACTGGGTCCTCAACGCGGTGGAAAGGGCACGGAGGAAGTTCGGGACGAAGGACCTTCGCCATAGGATCGAGCACGCCCAGATCATCGTCCCGGCGGACGTCCCGCGGTTCAAAGAGCTAGGAGTCATCGCTTCCATGCAGCCCACGCATTGCACGACGGACATGCGTTTCTGTGAAAGCCGGGTAGGAAAGGAAAGGTCCAAGGGCGCTTACATCTGGAGGACGCTCCTCGATAACGGCGCCAAGATCGCTTTCGGTTCGGACTGGCCCGTCGAGCCGCTCGACCCGATGCGCGGCCTGTACTCTGCCGTGACCAGGAAGAACATCGAAGGCGATTTCCCCGAGGGCGGCTGGTTCCCCGAACAAAGGTTGACCATGGAAGAAGCGGTCAAACTCTTCACGTCGGGCTCAGCTTATGCCTCGATTGAAGAGAACATCAAGGGGACGCTTGAGCCGGGTAAGCTTGCGGACATGGTCGTCCTGACCAAGGACCTTTTCACCATCCCGCCCAGGGAGATCCTTACGACCGAAGCCGCATATACGATCCTCGGCGGCAGGATCGTTTTCGAAAAGAAATAGGAGGGGACTCCGGACGCCGATGTCGGCCCCCGATATCGGCCGGGCCGACGATTGCCTTTTCAATCCCCTTGGACCCTCCCGACCTCGAACAACGGTTCTCCCTTGACGGTTGGAGGGGTGCCGATGATATAGAGGACGATTCCGGCGAACGGCGCCCTCACCTCCTCCTTCAGGTTACCCAGGAGGTCCTTGATAATGCCGACCTTCTGACCCTTGGCCACATAATGTCCCATCTCCGCCAGCGGATAGAAAAGACCGTCCCAGCTGGAATTGACGACCTCGTACTTGTCGATCCAAACGGGTTCGGCCGCCGGCTCCGGCTCTCCCGGGATCATCTTCAAATGTCTCATCACGCTCAGGGCGCCCCTGATGTTTATGGCGATGGACTTCTCATCCGTCCCCCCGAGAAAGCCCGCTTCGGTCGTGACGGCCGCCTTGCCTTGAAGGATGGCTGTGTTCCCGAAATACTTCGAATCGGCAAGGTCCCGTGTCCTCTCCTGATCAATGATGATGGTTGGGATGCCGAAGGCCAGGGCCAGCTTCTTGGTCGCTTCG
>Ga0315289_10011241_pt1 | contig 12704 bp, 11 predicted proteins | sample YL17G11_40_MG_FD_203452 | JGI IMG/M metagenome (GOLD analysis project Ga0315289, IMG submission 203452) | Sediment microbial communities from Yellowstone Lake, YNP, Wyoming, USA - YL17G11_40 | ecosystem: Environmental > Aquatic > Freshwater > Lake > Sediment | place: USA: Wyoming | collected...
ACATTTGCCATGGTGAAGGTCTTGCCTGAGCCGGTTATGCCCAGGAGTACCTGGTGCTTCTTGCCCTGGATAATACCTTTGCTTAACTTCGCTATGGCCTGCGGCTGATCACCTTTGGGGGTGAAGGGGGTGACGAGTTTGAAGGGAGGCATGGCAGGCCTTCATTTCACCTTCCAGATGGTTCCCTGGGGGGTATCCTCGAGGATGATCGATTTGGTGAGGAGGAGGTTCCGGATTTCATCTGCCTTTGCCCAGTTTTTCTCTCTCCGTGCCTGATTCCGTTCCTTGATGAGGCGGGCAATTTCTGCTTCAGCGATATTGAGTGCGCTCAGTTTTTCTACTTTCTGCTGGTCAAAGTAGTGGTCAGGATCCTCTAAGAAGAGACCGAGCACCTGGCCGATCTTTGAGAAGGTATGAGTCGCCTCGTTCATCAGGTCATGAGGGATCTGTTTCCTCTCTTCCTTTTTTACCTGGTTGAGCCATCCGTTCACGTTGCGCAGGCAGAAATTGAGGTTGCCCAGGGCTGCGGCTGTGTTGAAGTCGTCATCCATGGCTTCCTGAAACCTGTCAGGAAGTTCTGAGATGATCTGCTGGACCTCATGTTCCTGTTCATTCATGGATGCTGAGTCTGTGCAGTCTTTCTGCAGGTCCTTCAGGTCTTTCAGCAGCGCATAAAACCTCTCCAGGTGAGACTTCGCCTCCTGGAGGTTCTGGTCAGAGAAGTCCACCGGGCTCCGGTAGTGGTTGGAGAGGAGGAAGATGCGCACCACTTCAGGATGGTAGTGGCTCAGGATCTCCCGATTGGAGAGAAAGTTGCCGAGGGACTTGGACATCTTTTCCTGGTTGATGTTGACAAACCCGTTGTGGAGCCAGTAGCGGGCAAAGGGTTTCCCGGTTGCCCCTTCTGACTGGGCGATCTCGTTTTCGTGGTGGGGGAAGATAAGGTCCTGCCCGCCGCCGTGGATATCGAAGCTCTCGCCGAGATATTTCTGGCTCATGGCTGAACATTCGATGTGCCAGCCGGGCCTGCCTTTGCCCCAGGGACTGTCCCAGGCCGGTTCGCCGGGCTTGCTTGCCTTCCAGAGCACGAAATCGAGGGGATTCGCTTTTCGCTCATCCACATCGACGCGGGCGCCTGACTGAAGTTCTTCCAGGTTCTTTCCTGAGAGTTTGCCGTACTCCCTGAACTTCGAAACGGAATAGAAGACGTCGCCTCCTGAGGTGTAGGCATAACCACGGGCGAAGAGCTTTTTGATCAGGCTGATCATCTCCCGGATATGAGCGGTGGCACGGGGAGTGACGGTAGGCTTCTCCATCCGCAAGAGCTCCATGTCCTTTTCGTATTCCCGGATATACTTTTCCGCAACCTCCTCGCAGCTCACACCTTCTTTGTTTGCCCGGTTGATGATCTTGTCATCAATGTCAGTGTAGTTTCTCACATAGGTGACGGTATAACCCCCATACTGAAGATACCGGTAGATCACATCAAAGACCACTGCTGCCCTTGTATGTCCGATATGCGAGAGGTCGTAGGCGGTGATACCGCAGCAGTACATCGTCACCTTCCCTTCCTTAAGGGGGATAAATTCATCTTTTTTCCGGGTCAGGGTATTGTATATCCGTAACGTCATAGCTGCACCTGCTGTAACGTTTCATCAATCCGCCCGAGAGATTCCTTTTTGCCAATGAGGATGAAGATCTTCTCCAACTCCGGCCCTTCAGTCCTGCCCGTAAGGGCGATGCGCAAGGGGAAATAGAGTGGCTTCCCTTTCACCTTGACTTCTGCTTTCACCTCATTCACCATCTTCACATAGTTTTCAAGGTTGACCTGGTCAAGGCTCTCAATCTTTCTCCGGTATGCCTGAATGACCTCAATTGCCTTTCCTTCCTTCAGGATTCCCTTTCCCTGTTCACTGAGAGGGGGCAGAGGATCAAAAAAAAGTTTTACCTCTTCCCGTATCTGTGAGACGTGGTTCAGGTAGTTTCTCACCACTTCTACAACCTCCCGCAGCCATGCTTCTCCTCGTGCTTCCCAGTTCATGCCCTCAAGATAAGGGATGGCAAGCCTGGTTAATTCCTCAGTGCTTACCTGCTTGAGATATACCTTGTTGACCCAGTTCAGCTTGTCGAGGTTAAAGACGGCCCCGCTCTTCCCCACCCGGTTGAGGGTGAACTGCTGTATCATCTCCTCAAGGCTCACGATCTCTTCGCCGTTTTCAGGTGACCAGCCGAGGAGGGCAAGAAAGTTCAGGAGTGCCTGGGGAAGATAGCCCTCTTTCCGGTAGTAGGTGAGAGAGGTTGCGCCGTGTCTCTTGCTGAGGGGTGTTCCGTCAGAGCCGAGGGTGAGGGAATGGTGGGCGAACCCGGGGATTGCAAAGCCGAGTGCTTTTGCCACGAGGATCTGCCGCGGGGTGTTGGTGAGATGGCCGTCTCCTCTGATCACCTGGGTAATCTTCATCAGGGCATCATCAACCACCACCGCGAAGTTATAGGCCGGAGTCCCGTCGGATCTCATAATGATAAAGTCTCCAATCTCTTTCTTCAGAAAGGTGACATGGCCGTGGATAAGGTCATCCACCTCCACGCTCTCTTCTTCAACCTTGAAGCGGACCGTTGGCTTTATTCCCTGCCGTTCAAGTGCCATCTTCTCGTCTGCCGTCAAGGTCAGGCACTTCCCGTCGTATTTCGGTGCTATCCCCTGCGCAAGGAGGGCCTCGCTTTTTTTCTTCAGATCTTCTTCGCTGCAGAAACAGTGATAGGCCTTTCCCGCTTTCAGGAGCCTTTCAGTATACTCCTGGTAGAGGGAGATTCTCTCGGACTGACGGTAGGGACCATAGGGCCCGCCGATATCAGGCCCTTCATCCCAGGTAAGCCCCAGCCATCTCAGGTCTTCAAGGATGCTCACTTCGGAACTCACCGATGAGCGCTCCACGTCAGTATCCTCAATCCGGAGGATGAACTTCCCGCCGTGATGCCGGGCAAAGAGGAAGTTGAAGAGCGCAGTCCGGACATTCCCGATGTGGAGATAACCGGTTGGACTGGGGGCAAAGCGGACTCTCACTTCACTCATCTTCGCCTCTTTTCCAAGAGAACTACTGCATAGGCAGCAATCCCTTCACTTCGGCCGGTAAACCCGAGGCCTTCAGTGGTTGTTGCCTTCACGTTGATCCGATCATTCTTCACTTCAAGGATTGCAGCAATCTTTGTTTTCATCTCATGAATATATTCCATCAATTTCGGTTTTTCAGCAACAATCGTGGAGTCGAGATGTTTTACTTTATAGCCCTTCTTCTGAGCACGCTTATGGATCTCCTTGAGAAGGATGAGACTTGAGATATCCTTATACCGCGGGTCAGTGTCAGGGAAATGTCTTCCCAGGTCGCCTTCCCCAAGGGCGCCGAGGATGGCGTCACCGATGGCATGGAGTAGGACATCAGCATCGGAGTGCCCTTTCAGCCCTTTTCCAAAGGGAATCTCAACTCCTCCCAGGATGAGCTTCCTCTGTTTCACAAGTGGATGCACATCAAAACCAAAACCTATGGTCATATCGTTACTCCGATTGCGGTAAAGATTGCTTCGTTCCGCCTCCGGCGGACCACGGCGGACGAAGCAATCTCTGGTTTGAAATATTCTTACCCTTCGTTCTTTCTTTGCTTGAGTAATACCTCAGCCAGGAGCAGATCCTCAGGGGTGGTTATCTTGAGATTTTCATACCCGCCCGGGATTACCCTGACCTTTATCCCCATTCTTTCTACTAATAAGGAGTCATCTGTCCCGTAAAAACCCTCATTCATTGCCTTTTCATAAGCCTTTCTGATGATATCAAACTGGAACGTCTGAGGGGTCTGGATGGCCATGAGGGTATTCCGCGCCGGGGTTTCGATAACCTCATGCTCTTCCGTGACCATCTTCACCGTGTCTTTCAGGGGCAGAGCAGGTACTGCTGCTCCATATCGCTGTGCGGCCGCTATGGAGGCTTCGATGAGCTCTCTTGTTATCAGAGGCCTCACCCCATCGTGGATGATGACGATCCCGCAATCCGAGGGTACCTTTTTCAGCCCTTCCCAGATAGAATCCTGCCTCTCTTTTCCCCCGGCAAGAACCCAGCTCACCTTGGTGAGGTGGAAGGCTTCGATCACTTCCCGCCGGCAGTATTCTATCTCTCCAGGAGATACGGTGACGATAACCTCGTGGACCAGAGAGGATTCTTCAAAGGGAGAAAGAGTGTGGGCAAGGATGGGTTTATCAGCAAGAAGGAGGTAAGGTTTGCTTACCTCCTTCTTCATCCTTTTTCCTTTCCCGGCAGATGGGATAATGGCAACAGTCTTCATGCACCTTCAGAGAAATCAGGTGATCAGTTGGCGACATTGCCGGCAGGCGGGGACTGGTATTTCCCCTCCTGGGCATCTTCCTTGAGCACAGTAAAAATCATCCGGCCTGCTGTGGTCTGAAGGACACTGGTAACCGAGACATCGATGGTTTTCCCCAGGCACCTCTTCCCGTTATCCACCACCACCATCGTCCCGTCATCAAGATACGCTACTCCCTGCCCTGCCTCTTTCCCTTCTCTCTGGATGAGGACATTCATGATTTCACCTGGCAGGACAGTCGGTTTCAGGGCTGTGGCGAGCTGATTGATGTTCAGGACAGGCACACCCTGGAGCTCTGCCACCTTGTTCAGATTGAAATCGTTGGTGATAATGGTTCCTCCCAGCTTTTTCCCCAATGCCACGAGCTTGCTATCCACCTCTCTGATCTGAGGAAAGTCCTGGTCCACGATCTTTACCTGAAGATTGACCTGTTTCTGGATCTTGTTCAGGACATCCAGTCCCCTTCTACCTCTGGTTCTTCTCAGAGGGTCCGGGGAGTCGGCAATGTGCATGAGTTCCTGGAGGATAAACTGAGGGATCACGATAGCGCCTTCAATGAATCCGGTTTCACAGATATCAGCAATCCTGCCGTCAATGATTACACTCGTGTCCAGGATCTTGGGATTTTCACCCATAGCGGTTGACTTAACGTGCTGGAGAGCACCGCCGGGGAGATACTCTTCCCCCTTTTTCATCCCTATGCCCAGCCCGAGGTATCCGAGGGCAAGATTGATGAGGAGATAGACTAAGAGATCAACGGTGGATATCTCAGTGTGCCTGAACAGGAAGGCATAGGAGAAGAGATTAGCAAGGGCTAACCCGACCAATGATCCTATTGCTCCACCGAGGATGATCCGTAACGGGGATTTTTTAATCCTTTCTTCCAGCAAAATAAAAAGGATGGAAAGAGAAAGTCCTGAAGCAGCACCAAGAGAAGCAAGACCAGAATTCTCCTTTAAGATAGTAAAAGCAATAAAATACCCACCCGCAGTGAAAGAGAGGATTAACACATACTGGACAATTCGCATCATAGATGATTCACCTCCTTTCCTATCAATACAGTTTTTTCCCCGGCTTGTTCCTAAGCAGGGTTTAAGGATTCAATGAGTATTGAACATGGAGCAAAGAACACGGAGTGCTTTTTTACTCTTTGCTCATCGCTCCATGCTGCTTTTTGTCTTGCCTGGTTGATCAATAATTAACGCTAAAGATGTCCCTGAGATCGTTTTCGATATGCTCTTCAGGACTCTTTTTGGCGACGGAGAGCTCCTTGATCAGGAGATTGCGGGCGGTATCCAGCATCCTCCTTTCTCCAAAGGAGAGATCCTTCTCTGACTTGAGGAGATAGAGATCTCTGAGCACGGTGGCGATCTCAAAGACCGAACCGGTTTTGATCTTCTCCATGTACTCCCGATATCTCCGATTCCAGGCCTGATTGTCGATCTCTACATCCCGTTCTTTCAGGATTTTATACACCTTGTGAATTTCTTTGAAAGGGATTACTTCTCTTAACCCCACTGATTTAGCGCTATCAGTCGGGACCATGATGGTCATACCATTGCTCAAGATCCGCATGATATAGAAGTTTTTCTTATTTCCAGAAATCTCTCTGTTCTCAATGGATTCAATGACGCCTACTCCATGAGCGGGGTAAACAGCCATTTCTCCTACTTTGAACATTCCATTACCTCCTTTTCACGACTGAAGGTTTATGAGATTCCCCTTTAAAGATTTTTTTCACCTCCAATTATCAAGGGGATTTTAAGGACTTTTTGAGTCTTTTATATACCAGTTTTTATGCAGATAAGCAAGATATTTTTAGACCTAAATGATTCCAAAATGTGATTTTTCGGTTTTTCCCGTTGACAATACCTGGCGATTTACTCTATTTTTAATCAGTTTTATGAGATCTCTTAAAGAGGAGAGGGAATGAACTTTAAAGACCTGCGACAGTTTATTACTTTTCTTAAGGAGAAGAGAGAACTGAGAGTGGTCGGGGTACCGGTTGACCCTGAACTGGAGATAACCGAAATCGCTGACCGTATGATCAAACAATCAGGGCCTGCTCTTTTATTTGAGAGCGTAAAGGGTGCACAGTTCCCTCTCGTCATCAATCTTTTCGGGAGCTTTCAGAGGGCTGCCTGGGCTCTGGGCGTGGAGGATTTGCATGACCTGCCGGATAAGCTGAACAGGTTCATCCCATCCGCCCCTCCTTCCACCTTCTTTGAGAAGATCAGTCTCCTCTTCAGACTCAAAGAGATCTCTGACTTCCAGCCGACAAAGGTTAATTCTGCCCCGGTTCAGGAGATAATTGAAGAACCCGATTTCTCTTCACTGCCGATTCTCAAATGCTGGCCGGAAGATGGAGGAAGATACATTACCTTACCCCTGGTCATCACGAAGGACCCACAGACGATGATCCAGAATGTGGGGATGTACCGGATGCAGGTCTTCAACGCAAAGACAGCCGGGATGCACTGGCATCCTCATCACGACGGTGCGCGAAATTTCAGACTCCACCAGGAGATGGGAAAGAGGATGGAAGTGGCGGTAGCCCTCGGAGGAGACCCCGCTACCATCTATGCTGCAACAGCACCGCTTCCTCCCGGCATCGATGAATTGTTCCTCGCCGGATTTCTGAGAGGGGAAGGGGTTGAAGTGGTGAAAGGTAAGAGTGTAGACCTGTGGGTACCTGCTCAGGCGGAGTTCATCCTGGAAGGATATGTGGAGGGCGGAGAGGTAAAAAGGGAAGGGCCCTTCGGCGATCATACCGGATTTTACTCAGAGGCGGATGATTATCCGGTATTTCATCTCACCTCCATCACCCGGAGGGGAAACCCCGTCTATCCTGCGACGATTGTAGGCAGACCGCCGATGGAGGATTTCTTTCTGGGGAAGGCAACGGAGAGGCTCTTTCTACCGCTGATCAGGCTGTTACTCCCTGAAGTGGTTGACATCAACATGCCCTGTGAAGGGGTATTTCATAACTGTCTCATCGTCTCGATAAAAAAGGAATATCCGGGGCAGGTGAGAAAGGTTGCCTCTGCCCTCTGGGGGATGGGGCAGATGATGCTCACCAAGGTGATTGTGGTGGTGGATGAGGAAGTGAATGTCCAGAACTGTTCTGAGGTAGCCTGGAAGGTGCTGAGTAACGTAGATCCTGAGCGGGATGTTTTTTTCCAGAAAGGCCCTCTGGATGTACTGGATCACGCTTCCAGTACCCCTGGGTATGGTTCCAAGGTGGGCATTGATGGAACGAAAAAAAGCAGGTGGGAAGGGCATAGCCAGACCTGGCCTGATGAAATCACCATGACCGAGGAAATAAAACGTTTAGTAGACCGCCGCTGGAAGGAGTATGGTTTTTAATAAGCTTAAGATCATCCTGGAGATGATCAGATTCGAACATACCGTCTTTGCCCTGCCCTTTGCCTACCTGGGTATGATCTTAGCGTGTAAGGGGTTCCCGACAGTGCCTCAGTTTCTCTGGATTACCGTAGCTATGGCCGGGGCACGGAGCATGGCCATGTCAGTCAACCGTCTTGCTGATTACCGGATTGACAAGCGGAATCCTCGGACTGCGACCTGGCCCCTACCCACAGGAAGGATTTCATTCAGAGCAGTGACCCTTTTTGCTGTTGTCTCCTTTATTGTCTTTCTGATAGCGGTATACCATCTGGCGCCGCTCTGCCGCTCCCTCTGGCCTGTCGTCATCGTCCCCATGATTATCTACCCCTTTACCAAACGGTTTACCTACTTCTCCCATTTTGTCCTGGGCCTCTGTCTCGGACTGGCACCCCTGGGTGCCTATGTGGCGATCACCAACCGGCTACCGGAGGTGCCCATCATCATCCTGGGACTGGCGGTGCTCTCCTGGACTGCTGGTTTTGACATCATCTACAGCTGTCAGGACTATGCCTTTGATATCCGTGAAGGCCTCCATTCCATACCCATTGCCCTCGGCATTGAAAAAGGTTTGCAACTGACAAAATACTTACACCTCCTCACGGTCTTCTTACTCTTCCTGGTCGGGTTGCTCGTCAGGCTCAATTTCTTTTACTTTCTCGGCCTGCTCCTGATCTCTCTCTTCCTCTGGTATGAGAACCGCATTGTAAAACCGTCTGATCTTTCCCGGGTCAACCTCTCCTTCTTCACCTTGAATGGATTGGTGAGCATTGCCATTCTCCTGTTCACCGCTGCCGATATCCTGATTTTTAAACGGGGTTAAATCTGAAAGAGATGTAAGAAGAATGAGAATGACAAATGTCAATCCGCCTCAGGCGGACAAATGTCAAATGCGTTTTAAGAGAGCTCGGAAAAAGTACAAAAGGAGGGTTCCGAGTGCGAATTGAAGATTTTTTCGTTAACAATTCGCATCGAGCGAAACGACCGCAAATTCGGCTGTTTGAGCGCAAGCGAGTTCCGAATTTGCAGAGAAGCAAGATGCAGAATTGTCGAAAAAATATTGTTGAGCAACGAGGAACCCTGCTTTTCAGAGACCTCTTTGAAGTCAGAGAGTAGTATGTCAGAAGAATGGAAATGGGTTGAGGATAAGGTCAAGGCAGGGGAGCGGCTTACCCGTGAAGATGCTCTCAGACTGAGCAGTAATCCTGATCTCCTCTTCCTGGGACGACTGGCTCAGGAAGTCAAAAAGAGAAAAACGGGAGACCAGGTGTTTTTTAATGTCAACCGTCATATCAACCTTACCAACATCTGCTCTTCCCGCTGCCGGTTCTGTGCGTTCAGTTGTGATCCCGGTGATCCCCGGGCCTATACCCTCACCGCAGACCAGGCGGTGAAGATAGTTGAAGATGCATTACCTCTGGGCATCACTGAGATACACCTGGTGAGCGCCCTTCACCCTGACCTCCCCTTTGTATATTACCTCGAGGTGGTGAAACGGTTAAAAGAGCGATTTCCTCATATCCACCTGCAGGCATTCACTGCCGTAGAGATAAAATATTTTTCTGATATCTCCGACCTCTCGATCCGGGAAGTACTTGCCCGGCTTCGGGAGGCTGGGCTTGGCTCCATGCCCGGTGGAGGGGCGGAGATCTTCAGTCCGAGGATTCGAGCAGAGCTGTGCCCGAAAAAGGCATCAGGAGAAGAGTGGATTGAAGTGATGAAGACTGCCCATGAACTGGGGATAAAGTCAAATGCCACCATGCTCTTCGGCCACATCGAGACCGACGAGGAGATGATTGATCACCTCCTTCAGCTGCGGCAGCTTCAGGATGATACTTCCGGTTTCCAGTCGTTTATCCCTCTCCCTTTCCATCCCCGGCATACTGCCCTTTCCCATCTCTCACCGCCGAGTGCCTGGGAGGCGCTCAGGGTGCTGGCCCTCTCACGGCTGGTCCTCGACAATTTCTCTCACATCAAGGCCTTCTGGATCATGCTTGGCCTCAAGGTTGCGCAACTCTCTCTCGAGTTCGGTGTGGATGACTTAGACGGGACAGTTGTCGAAGAGCGGATCGTCCATGCTGCCGGTGCGTCCACTGAAAAAGGAATCACCAAGGAAAGACTGATAGAGATTATCCGGCAGGCAGGAAAGGTGCCGGTTGAGCGGGATACTCTCTATCGGATCATACGGGTTTACTGACAAATGCTTCCCCGCGTAGGTCATATCCAGTATCTCAACTGCCTCCCCCTTTACTACGGGATGGTGAAAAAAGGGTTGCTCCCGAATATAGAGCTACGGAAGGGAACGCCTACGGAATTGAGCGATCTCCTCATCACCGGCAGGTTGGATATCAGTCCGATTCCAGCGATCGAGTACTGCCGTTACTCTGAGGACCTCTTGCTCCTGCCTCACCTCACGGTCAGCTCTGATGGAGAGGTGAAGAGCATCCTGATCGCAAGCACCGTGCCGATCACAGAGCTCCATGGGAGGCCCTTTGCCCTTCCCGCTACTTCTGCCACGTCACAGGTTCTGGCAAGGATTATCCTGGAAAAGAAATACGGGGTGAAACCTGTGTACTTTGAGTGCCCGTCTGACCTCCCCCGCATGCTCCTCGAGGCTGCGGCGGCCCTCCTGATCGGAGACGATGCCCTGAGGACATACGTGAATGCCCGCAATCTCTTCCTCTACGACCTGGGCCGGGAGTGGAAGGAGTTGAGCGGGGAAAAGATGGTCTATGCCGTATGGGCAGCGAGAAAGGAATATGCAGAGAATAACCGGGAGATCGTGAAAGAACTCTTCCAGGCGTTCATGCATTCACTCAGGTACAGTGTTGACCACATCGATGAGATAGCCCGTGAGATTGCGCGGCTTGAATCCTTTACTGCAGATTTCTTGAAAGGCTACTTCTTGAGCCTCCGGTTTGAGTTTGATACGGGTTATCAGGAAGGCTATCGGACATTCCTCCGGCACGCTCAGGAGATGGGTTTTGTGCAGGACATACCTGAATTGAAATTCGTGGAGGTAGAGTGAAGGAAGTTTCAGGAATACTCAAGGAAGTGCAGGAAGGGAGAAGGCTGAGCGAAGAAGAGGCTGTTTTCCTCATGCTCGAAGCTGACCTCCTGGCGCTCGGTTCTGCTGCCCAGACAGTAGCCGGTGCCAGGCATCCAGAAGGGATTGCCACCTTTCTCATCGACCGGAACATCAATTATACCAATATCTGTGTGAGCCGCTGCCGGTTCTGTGCTTTTTACCGGGATAAGGGAAATAAGGATGCTTATCTGTTGAGTAAGGAAGAGATCCTTGTTAGGGTTCAGGAAGCTGTCTCATCAGGTGCTACCCAGGTGATGCTCCAGGGCGGGTTGCACCCTGATCTTTCCATTGATTATTACACGGGACTGGTCAGGGAGATTAAAAAACGTTTTCCCGTTTTCATCCACTCCTTTTCTCCGCCGGAGATTGCCCACATCGCCTCGGTATCCGGTCTTTCAGTGAGTGAGACCCTGAAGAGGCTTAAAGATGCCGGACTGGATTCGCTTCCGGGAGGCGGCGCTGAGATCCTGGTGGATCATGTCAGGGATCTGATCAGCCCACAGAAGATCAGCTCTCAGACCTGGCTCGAGGTGATGGAGACAGCACACGCCCTCGGGATGAAGACCACTGCCACGATGATGATGGGAACTATTGAGGGCCTGGAGGATAGGGTCGAGCATCTCTCCAGAATCAGAAGGCTTCAGGATAAAACACAAGGGTTCTGTGCCTTCATACCCTGGACCTATCAGCCAGGAAATACTGCACTGAAGGGAAGAGAGACCTCTCCCCTTGATTATCTCAGGACACTGGCAATTGCCCGGCTCTTCTTGGACAATATTGAAAACATCCAGGGTTCATGGCTGACTCAAGGAAAGGATATCGGGCAGATCACCCTCCTCTTCGGAGCCAATGACCTGGGGAGCATCATGCTCGAGGAGAATGTCGTGAAGGCAACTGGGGTTTCAAACCGGATAACAGAAGCTGAGATGGTAGATCTCATCAGGAGGGCAAAGAGAATCCCTGCTCAGCGTGATACGGAGTATCGGATTGTTAAGAGATATGATTGAAAGTTCAAATGTCAAAGTTCAAATGTCAAACCAAATTAATACAAACGCATTAAATGCTATTACATTGTCATTGCGAGCGACCAACGGGAGCGTGGCAATCTCACCTCATAAACAAGAGATTGCTTCGTCGTTTCACTCCTCGCAATGACGCTTTACTTAATGCGTTCGTATTAGATAGTGGGATAATTGTGATTCAGACATTAGACCACAGACTTCAGACCTTAGACTGAAGGGGAGGAAATGGCCAGGGATTACTGATTCAGACATTAGGCAATAGACCGATGACCTTAGACCGAAAGGGAAGAACTGAAGTCTGGTATCTGAAGTCTAAAGTCTATTGTCTGAAATGGTGTCTAAAGTCTGAAGTCCGCTGTCTGAATTGCAGAGATAGTGAGATAGAGGGAGGAATTGGATCATGGGGGTAATTCCAGCATGTGAATGGGCAGTGATCGGCGGTTCAAGCACCTTCTCCCTCGCCTTCCCAGAAGACCTCGGAAGTAAGGAGACACGGGTGGTTGAGGAAGGACTCATTGTTGAGACACCATTCGGTCAGAGTCCTCCGATGAAGATATTTGAACTGAAGGGAAAGAAGGTGATCACCTGCAAAATGCACGGATGGAGAAAGGGTGTATCATGGGCATCGGCATCAAGGCAGGTGTTCTGGGCATTCAGGGAGGCAGGTATTAAAAAGATCATTTCCGAGGGCGGGGTAGGGTGCATCAGCCCGGAGTTAAAGGTGCGGGATCTGGTTATCCCTGACGATTACATTGACTTCTCCCTGCGGAGGGATGTGAGCCTCTCCGATGATTATCTCCTGATCATGCGGGATCCCCTCTG
>Ga0315289_10011242_pt1 | contig 12704 bp, 11 predicted proteins | sample YL17G11_40_MG_FD_203452 | JGI IMG/M metagenome (GOLD analysis project Ga0315289, IMG submission 203452) | Sediment microbial communities from Yellowstone Lake, YNP, Wyoming, USA - YL17G11_40 | ecosystem: Environmental > Aquatic > Freshwater > Lake > Sediment | place: USA: Wyoming | collected...
TGGCTGGGCGCGACCCTGGGTATGGTGCTCATTAACGCCATTGGCGCCTTCAGCGGATCATGGATAAAAAAAATGGTATCTGAGAAAGCCATAAAATGGCTGGGGGCCGCCATTTTTATCATTTTTGGATTGTTGACTCTGGCAAGTCAACTATAAGAACTCTGCCGCCGGCTCAGCACTGGACAAACTGGCTCTTAGAAAGCTGCGAGTCCTTTTTCTACTCCAGCTTTTAATAATTGAAATATCACTCTCATTTTAACGATATATATGTGGAGGAATCAATTCACATGGGCACAAGTGTAGAAGGAGTCATCTGCCAACCCCGCTCAGTTAACATCCCATCAGCTGGCGGAGCAAAAGGAAGAGAAGAATCTTTGCCGGCTTTAACTATTGACGAAGCCACCGGCTTGATCGCGCTAGAGGGGATAGTGTTTGCCAATGCCAATCTCGGAAAATGCCTGAAGGATCTAAAGAATTGCAATCTCATGTGGAGTTCATCGAATACAATAACTTCGTTTCAAAAGCAGGGATTCGTTTCTTTTCATATTTATGGCAGCCAGAGTCAAAAACAGATGGGCAAGATTCAAGCGGCCCTGGCAAATCCATCTCGTCCTCCTAGTATTGTTAGCGTCGACCAAGAGCTTGGGTTTGTGAACAGGTTTGGTTGGATGCCTGAATTTAAATATATCCTTCCTTCCATGTTGACTGCGTCTGAAAACCCCAGGAATGCAGACGCGGCCGGGTATTTGACCGGCCGGCTTTTAGCTTTATACGGGATCAATTTAAATTTTGCCCCTTTTGTTGACCTTCATGCTTATATACCGGGACGGAGATTTTCTGATGGTCCCGATAAAATAGCTATTTATGCCCGGGCATTTATGCAGGGTTTAATGCGGGCAGGAGTAGGCGCTTGTGCCAAGCATTTTCCCGATGGTTCTACCAGCCAGAACCCGCACGATAAAGTAAGCCGGGTAGCCCTCCCCATTGGTGATTTACATGTTACACAAAGATACCAACCTCTAATAGATGCCGGATTACCTGCAATCATGGTAGGACACGATATTTTTACACAAGTGGATCCAAATAATCCGGCTTCTTTATCTAAAATATGGATTACGGATATCCTGAGAGGAAGAATGAATTTTCAAGGAGTAGTGGTTACGGACGCACTTGGGATGGGAGCTATTCAGAAGCAGGGAATAACTGAAAAAGAAGCGATTCTTAGGGCTTTTGCTGCCGGAGCGGATCTTCTTTTAGCGAATCCGAATGAGGTAAGATCGGTTTTAAAGCAAGCCGTCGCGTCGGGGAAAATTTCGAAAGAAAGAGTTTGTGAATCAGCCAGGAGGATACAATCCTTCGCGAAAAGGTTTCCAATTTCTCCCTCAACAGCCAAGAAGGATACAAAAGAAGCTGAAATAGTAAGAAACGCTACACTACTCTACCAAAAAGTTAAAGATTATCGCTCAGAAAAATGAACCGGACACAAATGAAAGATGGGAAATGTCAAACGCCGGTTCTTCGTAAGGGTGAGCTTTCTTCATCGCCGCGATCACTTTTTTGAGCTCTTTTTCGGCAACGATGGTTTCCAGCCTGGCTTCGCGGACTTTCACAAGCTTTCCCCTCTTCCCGATGAAGGGCTTTGCTCCCGCGAGCGGCCGGAAAGTTCCAATCCCGAAAGAATAAAAAGTGCAGTTGTCATATTTCGCGCCGATCTTTCCCGCTCCCGCCTTGCAGATAGCGTTCCTCACTTTCTCGAGATGAGATTCGGGCACAAAAGTAACCAGTTTGTAATATTTATTCATGATTATTTATTAATTTTACACGATACCATTCACGGCGACAAGCGGCACTTCGATTCCTCTCAGTGCAAGCACTTCTGATCCCTTTTTCCCGAAGCGGCCTGGATTTCTCGCACAGAATCTCTACTTATACACCTCAGCCTGAAACCAAAAAAAGTGAAATATCGCTTTCATTTTAACGATAAATATACAAGGAACCGATATAATGGCTTACTCGCATAGTTGTGTTGGACGATTAACAAAGCGGATGCTGCCGCATCTGCCGGTACCAGCTTTGGAGCCGCCATCCGTACCCCATGATCCGCAGCAAAGGGTACCCGAATTATTAGAACAGATCAGGAATTATAAATTGGGCAGCGCCCAGTTTTGCCAGGAACTTGTCGCCATTGCCAGCGGCTTGAGCGCCGGAATGAACGATGCCTTAATGGCCGAACCTGTCCGTTTCATGGCCTTGAAATTATCGACCGACCAGAGATTCAATCTCTTACAAACTATAGTGACACGCGATAAATTCGGAATCATCCATAATGAAGCACTTAATTATTTAAAATGTCTTGCCCGTGTCTCGCTCTACTGCAGCGATGATTTTATTAAGGCGAACATCACTGCCGAGACTCTGACCAATATTCTTCCCGTTCGTTTTGAGGTTCATATGGATCAGCAAGCCCGTTCTTTCATGCTTACGGCGGGCCGGAACTCCCAGGCCCAAGCAACTAAATATAAAGCTCTTGCGTCATTAGTTGATAAAGCGGAGGATCAGGCAGCGATATCAGCACTTTTAGTGAGAATAGCGAACGGTATGACGCCGGCAGAAAAACTCGCGCATTTCGTCGCTCCTTTTGTTAAATATGATGAACATGTAAGCTACTCCTACGGCACACTCCCCAATCTCTGCATATTGGCAGAATTTCTGACCCCGGAGATAAATGACCATTTAATGAAAGGTCCTGTTAACTTTGTAGTGGATGCGCTCAATAAGTGGCATGAGCAAGGGCTTTATTACCCTACTTTTGAGGGAATGCTTTTAGAGATCCTTTCCCGGATAGCTGCCCGCTGCTCAGATGATTTCATCAGGGAAAATATACCCCGCGAACTTATTATCAATGTATATGCTCAAGAGGTCAAAACGCGGGATGGCACAATTGGCAAATTATTTCACCTTATAAAGAAAGATCAGAATAAGTCACTTTTACTTCTTTTAATCAGGATCGCAAAAAGCCTGGACCCGGAAGATACAAGAAATCGGATCATCGAGCCCCTTACCGAATATGTAAGAACATCGATAGACCGCTTATATTCTGTGGCGCCGGTCCTGACTGAACTGGCCAGAAATTTAGACCCTCAAGTGAACGACTCGATCATGTTAGCACCCATTAAATTATTAACCGAACTCTTAAAAATAGATGTCAAAGATATGGCCGAGCTCTCCTCTGCCACTCTGAAAGCACTAATTGACAACACATCAGCCTTAAAACAGCAGATCCAGGTCATCAAAAAGGGCGGGTTTGATGTCAACAATGAAACCCATCTTATCCTGAATTATTTTATGCTGACCGAGGCAATTCAGGCATCGCCGGTTCGCCGAATACTGTCCTATCAGGATTATTTGGAGATGATCGACAGGGCAAAACGGGGCGAGACATCTTCTGTTGACCATCTCCTGCTGGACGAGACCATCCAATTACAGTTGAGAGGCGTGGTCTATGAGGCGGGTTTGGTCAGGAATAAGATCCTGGAGATCCAAAACAGGGCCCAGGAGCTGAAGAGGGAAGTCGTGGTCGTTGAGAACCTATCATATGGCGCGGTCGCTTTGGCCCCTATTACCGAAGAGCGCTCGGGGACCAAATATATTACCAGCACTGACATTAGAGTAATAAGCACGAAGGTCGGATCGACCGAAAGCCATGAGGATGAAATGGTATTGAATCCTTCCTTGTTCGCTAAAGCTGATATGAAATATTTTATCGACAAGCGACCGGTGGTCATAGTGGTCGATGGCACCACTTCTGTCGCCGATCCCTCAAGAACGGTGGCTCATATACCGGACGCCTTTAAGGGCTATCGGAATTATTTTATGACCCTTAATACCGCTTTAACCGGCGCGGTAGATCCGGAAGATTATTATGTTGACGACCAGCATATTGATCAACTAAGGAATACGTCCTATTTCCAGGAGCTCGTCATAGGTTTTAGCAGCCTGGGAGGCATCAAGGAAAGAACGGATCCATACAAGATGTTCTTTTGGTACCCGGGGAATCGTCCCCTGGATGTCAGGGTCACCAAAAAGGCTGCCGGCGCCGTTGAAAAAATAAGGGATGCAAAGTTCATCAGCGGCCCAGCGCTGGTCATCATGCAGTCCGCCATCGAACCCGCAGCAGTGGATGAGGCCGGTCGGGCATACATAGGCGGGAACCATAGTCCGGCGTTCTTTGACGATAAAGAACATTTCAAGGAATTCTATTTTGAATACAGAGATAACTATGGCGTTGTTATGACCCACAAGATGATCGAGGAAGCGAGAAAGATGTCCCGGAATTTCTTGGCTAGGACGAATGAAGCAGGTTGAGACACTGCGAGTCCTTTCCTTCCAAAAAGTGAAATTTCGCTTTAATACTTCCGAAATAGATTTGAATGAGAAAAGGCTCTTTTAGATATTAAGGAGGTTGATGTAAATGTTGAGTCATCTGGTTTTGAGACTTTTTGGTGTTCCAAGATTAAGGGGTGAAAGGCCCGCCGCACCTGTAGTTACGCCAGCTAATGGTATTACCCGAAGAAATTTCGTGCTGGGTCTGGGAGGGGTCGCCGTCGCGGGGGTTTTAGGCATAAAATGCGGGGGAGAAACAGAGCCGCTTCAGGATGACGCTGGGATTCAAAAAGACCGTGTGCCAAATTGTACTCCGATTAAGGTCGGTTTAAATACGCAAAGTGTGGAGGCTTTCGCTTTCAATGGCGCGAGTTCCAATCTTACGGTTGACAGCGGTCAGGAAGTGCTTCAGTTTAATTCTCAAGCAGCGCAGGATCCGGGTGTAGCAATTCTTCCGAAAAATGCTGATGCTTGGAGTTTAAATTGCCATACCAGGTTGACGTTTGAGATTAAAGGACAGATTACTCTTGCAGGAGCTGGGAATCCGGAATTGGACGTTCAGATTTATTTGGAGGGAGACGATCCTGCCAAACCAAGCATCCCCGGATACCTTGTGCCATTTACCGGAGATTGGAGCCTGCAGGAGGTTTTTATAGATCCTGCTAAGATTGGTAACGGTCGCAAGGCGGTTAAGATCCAACCGTTGGCAGTCGGTAGGGTTTCAATCACAGATCTATACTTCAGAAACATGCAATTTGAATAAAGTGAAAGTAGGAAAGGATTCTCATTCTCCTAAGCTAAGACCGATTTCTCAGCCCCCTGGGCTCCTTGATGCCTTTGGAGTGCCCCTGGAACATTCTCATAAAGCACGAATTGCCCAGCCAGGACACGTTCAAATTGTGGCTTTCCTGGAAGTTGCAAAGAGTGTATTCCGTTTGAAACTGAATAATGGAATGGGGGTCTTTGTTCACCCCATAAAACCTGCTGACATACAAGAAATCAGTGATTTGACTGTCCGCAATTTCCTGGAGGCTCCTTCATTTGCCCGGCTGGATGCAAACGCTCGTCTCGCATTCATTGCGGTAAACTCCCCGGAAAGATTAAAACGGCAGGTAGAACATTCCAGCACCATTTTCACAGTTATTGTTAGACATCCCGTCACCAATGCTCTTATGGCCTATGGTATATTAAAAAGAGGTATTCATCGGGTAACCCATGCGCAAGTTGCTCTGGGTGAGCGTCTCCATGTTTCCCCCGAATACATCAGTGTCGGACTCGGGCACAGATTACACGAGCTGGGTGAATTTATTGCCAGAAATGCAGGATACACGACATATGTTGTAAAGGCCAGCGGCGATAGCGCCGGATTTTTCAAATCGATGGGATTTAAACCGGTACTTCAGATCACAAAAAATAGAGGAATGGCCGATAGGGGTATCCCAGTCCCATTTTCTTATCTACAAAAGAAATTGATTTAGAGATTAAAGGCAAAGCTTGCGCCGATAGGTTGGCTGCGAGTCCTTTTCCTTCTCACACCTTTTTAAAGAAGTTTTATTAACCGGAGGGAAACCTTCCTTTATTCCACAAATACTCGAATCTTTCGCTGTATTTCTTAATTAGCTCAGGGTCTTCGATAATCAAAAGATTCTCGGCGTTTCTGATTTCAGCCTGGGCGGTCCAGTTAAATGAGCCGGTAATTAGCACCTTGCCATCGATAATCCCAATCTTGTTGTGCATGAGTCCGCTACCGGTGTCGTAACGGACTTCAATCCCCTTATTAATAAAATAGCGACTCTTGGAATAGGCTTGTGTTTCTTGTGCTTTATCCAGTAGAATCCTTATCGCCACACCGCCTTCTTTGGCTTTTACCAGCTCCTGAGCAATCGGCCTTGAGGTAAAAGCATACATGGCGATATCAATCTTTTTTTGCGCCTGGCTGATTTGCTTCACAATCGCATCTGTGCAACCACCATTAGGGGAAAAGTAGACTCTAGTTTCTGCAAAAGCATTAATTGCAAGCATGAAACTTAAAATAGAAAGCCCAAACATCAATTTTTTCATTTATCTATTCCTGCATCTTGAAGCCGCCTTAAGAACTCCCCTATCTCCTTTTATTAAAGCTAACTTCTTTGTACGCGACCAGCTTTTTATTTGTGCTTCGCGTTTTAAGGCTTCACTTCTCGTTCCATATTCTTCATAGTAGCGTATCTTTTTCGGTCGATTATAACTGGTATAATGCCCGCCTTCTCCTGCCTGATGTTGTTTAAAACGACGCTCAACATCTGTAGTTATACCCGTATATAAGGTTTTATTGGAACATTCAAGGATGTAGACAAAAAAAGGCATAAATCTCGACCCTCTTACTTGTACCGAGCGACGCCGAGCCTGTCGAGGCGGAGTCGAGGTACTGCGAGTCCTTCTTCTTCTCAAACCCTTCGGCAGGCTCAGGGCGCCGCCTTTTCGATCATTTTACCTAATACTTTTCATGGCAGCAAGCGGCACTTCTGAATCCATTTTTCGGAGTGGCCCGGTTTTTTTGACCTGCCTGCCGGTAGGCTGGAATGAAAAATAATATTTGTTTATATTCCCGCCCCACCATCTTGAATATTATATTATTTTTGTTCAGAAGATAAAATTAGATAAACTGGATTTAAACTATTTATAATTATTAAAGGATCGGTTTTGCCTTTTTTGCGAAGATTTCGAATAAATGGGTTTATTGTTTTACGAACAAAAGCTATCGGATCATTAATCCCTTCTATTAATTCATCTTCAGACCACATGCTTCTTAAATATTCATAGCATTTTCTACTACAAATATTTTGCCAATATTTTTGCTTAACCATCTCAAATCATTCCTTTATGGCTCATAATCATCTGGTAAATATAATGATCTTTTAAGCTTAATGTTATATTTGTCTGCCAATTCCATCGCGTATAATGGATCCAGATAGTGTTCTTTCGGGTTATTTAAAGAAGTTATTAGAAGTCCAATTATGCCTATTGCCCCAGCTATTGTATCGTTGCTTTGTCGTTGTACCGGTTCTCTAATGGAGCTACCTAATAACCAAACACCGGCCCCACACCAAAATATTAAGCTACCATAATTTTTTATGTCTTTAATTGCATCTTTTTCTTTTGTTATTTCATCTGCTTTTTTCTGGTCGCCAGCAAGGCTACAAAGTTCTTCCTCTGCAACATTCTCATATCCACCCATAACAATAGTCCAATTTTTTATTTCTTGGCCAGAAAAATAGCTTTGTGACAAATCGACACCCTTGATTCCCAATATATCATGAATTGTTGATGTCGTGGTTTTTCCTTTTATTTCCCTCGTGATCACTAATTCAATCTTCTCTCTTTTGTATTTCATTTTATTTTCATACATAGTATCAGAAATATTTATTATGTTAGAACTATTATCAACACCCATTCCCACAAGCGGTTTGGTATTAGTTAGGTCTTCAACAACAATGGTAGTAAGTTCACCTGGTTTTACCAATATTGTCTTATCTACTACATTTTTAAGACTATAAGTATTAATAATAACAAGAAGATGTGTCCCGGCAATGATTTTATTAAGCCTTAGAGGCGTTTCCCCTTGTCTTTTGTCATCTAAAAATACAACATATTTAGCCTGTTTGGATATAACATTCAGTTGACCATATTTCATCTGAGCTATTGCAATATTAGAGATAAAAAAGAAAATACTTAACGCAACGCACAACATTCGTTTCATGTATCTCACCTTCTTTTTTGGCTTGATTAAAGCAATTATAATCCTGGGTCATATTATGTCAAGCCTTCAAAAATATTTGCTCCCATCTTTCCCATTCTAGCATTTTTTCGCTTTATCGCTGTCAAGGTTGGGGATATGAAAACATCAAAAAAATAACTAATGTAATCCCCTCCCTCCTCCAGTCGTCCTCGACTCCGCCTCGACTCGCCCGAACTTATATTAAGGAAGCATTTAATGTTCGTGCTCGCTCGGCGTCGCTCGGATTCCTTCCGGCCCTTCGCCGCATCTGCTCGACATCTTACTCGCAGATACGACTTCGGGTGAGCAGCAGCGAAAAAATGCTATTACATCCTTGCTCTGGTATTCCAGCGCAATAGGGGGTGTATTTATGGCTGGTTTAGTTAGGTTGGCTCATCCTTGCAGGTCATGCGAGCAGGGGGATATTTGTTCACCCGGCAGGCGTGCTCATTGCGGCCATTTTTGCCAGTATGTCCAGGCGTTGTGTCTTATTCGTGGGCATCAGCGCTTGACCAGGGATCTCGGTTGTATGTTTGCCAGGCGGGAGGTCAGGCCACAGCTTGGTTAGGGGCAGTTTCTGCCCCTTTTTTGGTCGCCAAAATGGTCGCCATAATTATTGACTTTTCTTAACAGTAAGCTATAATCTATTCAAATTAGCACATAAATATGTTTTATGATATATAAATTTATTGGCATCTTAATCATAATTCTTTCGCTTTATCTTTGGAAATGGCTTGCGTTTATTTTTTTTGCGGGAGCATTTCTTTCTTGGCTTATAGCATATAAACGTATAAAAATAATTGAAATATTATATGCATTATCCCTACAATCTGGGATGTTTTTAGTTAATGGATATGGAATTGTACTTTTATATATTAATTTACTTTTAGCGCAAAAATCTCAATTAGCCCAAATTTATTTTTATAGCATTATCTTCGATGTGGTTTTAGTTGCAGTTTTATTGATTTTTTTGCTTCTCAGGCCAGGGAAATGGTCTATTTTATTATTAACTATTTACCAAGGATATGCGTGCTTACCTCATTTAGCAGCGATAACAGGAGGTTCTCAAAGAATTATCGGGCAAGGATTCTTCCTTTCATTAAGATTACTTTCCATTTTCCTCATGATTTATGGCTTAAGAAAATTATCAAAGATAAAAGAAGAAATGAATATTTAGCCTCCTCCCCTTTTTAAACCAATAAATATTTATCATTTCAACGCCCTTAAAAATGCCGTTTGCTGCCATGAAAGGTATTAGGTAAAATGATCGAAAAGGCGGCGCCCTGAGCCTGCCGAAGGGTTTGAGAAGAAAAAGGACTCGCAGCTTTATTTAATGCGCAAACTTTCCCTTTAATCCCTAAAGACCCATCGGCGGCTCTTTTTTGATCGGCGGGGAAACCGCAGCGGCCGAAAATGGGCGGCGGCATTTTCGGCCGCTGCATTAGATTATCGCTGCAATTTATTCCGAGCGCCGAGGAATCCGATTTGCCGTTTGAGGATGGGTCGGATGAAGGCTTGTCCCGATAAATCAGGACAAAAATCATTTGTTTGTCATTGTTGTATAAACACAAGTTGTATGTTATAATTTTCAACATGGATCAGCAAGCCATAAATAAGCAGTATGCTGAATTACAGATTCCCCAAGAAAATATTCCCCTTTACACCAATCCCTATGAATTTTCAGAAAGATTCCGGTTCTGCTCAACCTTAAAATATGATATCCAAACCTATTCATCTGCTACCTCATCAGACCAAATTGAGGTAATTAAAAATGCCCAGTTGGAATGAAGTACTCCAAGAAATTCAAGAATACCCCAATTCACTAGATTCAATCAGAAGAAAATATCTTAATGAATACAATAAAATTACGGGGAGAAATGTAATTGCTTATTATTCCGGTTGGCTTCAAAAGCCCGGACTTGCAGCAGCAAGCATTAATGATGCCGACAAAACTGCCATTATGGCAACAGTCCATAAACTTGATAGAACAAAAGGTCTCGATATAATTTTACATACACCCGGGGGAGAAATTGCCGCAACCGAATCGATTGTTGATTATTTAAGGAAAATGTTTGGAGAAGATATCACTGCGATTATTCCTCAAATAGCCATGTCATGCGGTACAATGATCGCCTGCTCGTGTAAAAGAATAATAATGGGGAAACAATCAAATATTGGCCCGATTGATCCTCAGTTTAATGGTATCCCTGTACAAGGTGTTATTGAAGAATTTAAAAGGGCGATAAAGGCTGTTAAAGAAAATCCTAGTAGTTTGCCAATATGGCAAGTTATAGTCAGTAAATATCATCCAACATTTATTGGAGACTGCGAGAAAGCTGATGAGTGGGCAAAAACAATGGTAATCGAATGGCTCAAAACATGTATGTTTAAGGGGCAGAGTACCGCAAATGAAAAGGCAAGCAAGGTTGTTGAAATTCTTTCTGCCCACGAAACTACAAAAACACATGCAAGGCATATAGACATTGACGCGTGTGAGAAGATGGGGTTGGTTATTGATCGAATGGAAACTCTGCCAAATAATTTACAAGACATTATTCTTACAATTCATCATACTTATATGCATACATTTTCTCAATCAGCTGCGATAAAAATTGTTGAGAATCAAATAGGCAATGCAATAGTTCTTCACGCAACCTATATAAAACAATAATAATATTTCATTTTAGCAAGCTATCAATTTTGATACTTAGTTCTTTTGCAATCTCCTTCACCATCTCAATCCCCGGATTCTTAACCAGTCCATCTTCCACCCTCCATAAATGATTTGCCGAGAACTTATTGCCACATTTTTTAGCAAGCACATTCCTTGACATCCCTGCTTTTTCTCTATATTTCTTGATATATTTACCTAGACTCACAACGCGCTTATTATAACATAAGATAATATTTTGCCGCTTGACACTTACTACATATATGTAGTAATATGCGATCAATAAATAATGGAGGTGGTCAGCATGAAAGTAGCCATCTACACCCGCGTTTCAACCGACAACCAAGCCGAAGTTGAGTTCAACTCTTGCGAAGCCCAGGAAGCCAAGATAAAGGCCTTTATTGCCAGCCAGGACAGCATGGAGATAGTTAAGGTCTATTCTGATCAAGGGTATTCAGGAGCCAATATCAACCGGCCCGCCTTAATGGAAATGCTTAGCGATATTCAAAACGGTCTTATTGATATGGTCATAACCTATAAAATAGATCGTTTGACCAGGTCGCCAAAGGACTTTTACCAACTTATTGAAATATTTGAAGAAAATAATGTTTCCTTCATCTCGGTTACCGAGAGATTCGATACTTCAACCCCATCTGGCAGACTCCTCAGAAATATTATGCTTACCTTTGCACAGTTCGAGCGAGAACTAACCAGCGAAAGAACCAAGGATAAAATGCTCGAACGCGCAAAGAAAGGGCTCTATAACGGAGGCGTCTGCCCATTTGGCTACAAAAGAGTCAATAAAAAGTTGGTCATTGAGCCGGAAGAGGCGGAAATTGTTCGCCGCATATTTAATACTTACATTGAAACTACCTCTCTTTTTAGGACTTATGAAAAACTTAAGGATAAGGGGATATTAAATCGAAATGGCAAGCCTTTCAGCAAGGGCGATCTATTCAATATCTTACGAAAAGTAGCTTATACAGGCAAAGTATTGCACAATGGCCAGATTTACCAGGGCATCCATGAGCCAATTATCAGCGGCGAACAATTTGAGCAAGCTCAAGAACTTCATAAGCGAAAATTGGTCCCCAAATGGCATCCGGCCAAGCATTTCTTATTCCCTGGACTAGTCAAGTGCAAAGAATGCGGCTCGACCATGACTCCGACCTTTACAAACAAGATCAGACCGAACAAAAGAAAACGATATTATTATTACCGCTGCACCTGCACTTATAAAAGGGATATTTCCTATTGTTCAGTAAAGCAGGTCAGCGCTAACCGGCTTGATAGCTATATCATTGAAAACCTTCAAAGAATCTCACTTGATAATCATTATCTCGAAAGTTTGAGCTTCAAGCTTAAAAATGAGGCCTCCGGGGTCAGGGAAGGATTCGAACTCAAGGATATTAATCCTGAGGGGATAAGAAATATCCTACAAGATGTGGTTAGAATCGCTTCAATTAAGGATAATATCAATAAGGGCTTATCAATGAGAAATCATATAAAAAGCGTGATTTATTCAAAGGATGATATAGAAATTAAACTCTATTCAAATGATTTTTCCGTTCCGACTGAACGTCGGAACGATCCTTCATCCGACGTGATTTATGCAAAAGGGAGCAAATCGGATGGCAGCGATAATCTAATGCAGCGGCCGAAAATGCCGCCGCCCATTTTCGGCCGCTGCGGTTGCCTCGCCGATCAAAAAAACGCCGCCGATGGGGGTTTAGGGATTAAAGGGAAAGTTTGCGCATTAAATAAAGCTGGGGGACAGGGATTTGAACCCCGATACGCAGCTCCAGAGGCTGCAGTCCTACCGTTAGACGATCCCCCAACGCTTCGCGCTAATACGGTAGCGCCCACCAATTCGGTTGAAAGATTAGAATATAA
>Ga0315289_10011243_pt1 | contig 12704 bp, 9 predicted proteins | sample YL17G11_40_MG_FD_203452 | JGI IMG/M metagenome (GOLD analysis project Ga0315289, IMG submission 203452) | Sediment microbial communities from Yellowstone Lake, YNP, Wyoming, USA - YL17G11_40 | ecosystem: Environmental > Aquatic > Freshwater > Lake > Sediment | place: USA: Wyoming | collected...
TCCGCGGCGACTTTTCCATCGCGCAGGCGGATAATGCGGGTCATTTGGTCGGCGAGTTCGCGGTTATGCGTCGCAATGATGAGAGTGATGTTATCGCTTTGGGAAAGGTCAAGGAGCAATCGGAGCAGACTCGCCGCGGCTTCACCGTCGAGATTGCCGGAAGGTTCATCACAGAGAAGAAGACGAGGGTGATTCGTGAGCGCACGTGCGACGGCGACGCGTTGCTGTTCGCCGCCGGAAAGTTCGCCCGGGCGATGATTCAGGCGATGCTCCAGTCCCACTTTCGTGAGCAATTCCGCCGCGCGTTTTTCGGCAGCTTCGCGCTCGTCGCGGCTATTCATGAGCGCGGGCATCAGCACATTCTCGAGCGCCGTAAACTCGGGCAACAGATGATGAAACTGAAAAACGAATCCGATCTCGCGATTTCGCAAATTGGCGAGTTCTTCGGGCGTCATGGCGGAGAAAGTCTTTCCATCGAGGCGCACTTCGCCGGCGGTCGGTTTGTCGAGCGTTCCGAGCAAATGCAGCAGCGTGGATTTGCCGACGCCCGACGGCCCCACGACGGCCACGCGTTCGCCGATCTCGATGGCGAGGTCAATGCCTTTGAGAATGGGAACGGGGAGCTTGCCGAGGAAATAGCTTTTTTCAAGGTGTTCGGTTTCGAGGAAGGGCATGGAAATCACTCAGGAAAGGAACATTTTCGTTGCCGGGCGGGTGACACACTCGCCACGGCGATCAATTCGTTGTGGGGCGAATCAGGAGATTCGCCGCCGTGACATCACTTACTTCAACAAGACCATCTTCTTCGTCTCAACGAAGCTCCCGGCCTGAAGACGACAAAGATAAATCCCCGAGGGCAATCCTGACCCGTCGAAAGCAACGGCATGCGTTCCAGCGGATTGCATCTCATCCACCAGCGCTGACACTTCCTCCCCTAAGAGATTGAAGACCTTCAGCGACACTCTGCCAGTCTTCGGAAGTACATAGGCGATTTGTGTGGATGGATTGAAGGGATTCGGCCAGTTCGGGTAGAGAATATATTGGCTCGGCACGCCGATTGTGCTGAGTTCGGTCCCTGATTGATCCGGCCCCGTCTTCACCAGATAGAAATCATGGTCACCCGCACCAAAAGATTCGGTATATCCGGCCACGATATAGCCTCCGTCGGCTGTCTGCTGAACGGAATAGGCCAAATCAGAGTTGCTCCCCCCATAAGTGCGCGTCCAGAGCGTGTCGCCTTGGCTGTTCGTCTTCACAAGATAGAAATCATCGCTGCCCGCACCGAAAGAATAGATGTATCCCGCCACGATATAGCCTCCGTCGGCCGTCTGCCGAACAGAGTAGGCGCAGTCATGGACGTTTCCCCCATAAGTTCGCGTCCAGAGCGTGTCGCCGAGGCTGTTCGTCTTCACAAGATAAAAATCGTAGTTACCCGCACCGAAAGACAAGGTCTGTCCGGCCATGATATAGCCTCCGTCGGTCGTCTGCTGAACGGAATAGGCCCCATCATCGCTGCTCCCCCCATAGGTGCGTGTCCAGAGCGTGTCGGGATTGGGCTGGGCATAAGCTGCGGCAGCAAGAAGGCAGGGCAGTAGAGTCGTTAGGCAAAAGGATTTCATTGTTTCCCCCTGTGGGGTGGATTTGAAGGGACGCAGGACTTAGAGTGTTCCACGGAATATAAGTCAGAATTGGGGAAATTGCAACGGGAGGAAGGAGAGTTCCACTGATTCGACGCTGTGGATCATGCCGGGCGGGTCTGGAGACCCGCCACGGCGGGAATTGATTTACAGGATCCACTCGCGGCGATAGTGGACAATCGCTTGTGTCGCGGGGGATGATGTGCGAATTTGAAAGAAAGTGAAATCGCTGGGGAAAGGCACGGCGTGCGGGCTGGTTTGCCAATTCTCCCATTGAACGAGCGTCAAATCGTCAAACCACGCATAGCCCGTGCCGCTTTGTGGTGGATACAGACTCAGGCGAATATTGAAAAAGCCTGTCGAGGAGGGAATGTCCATGTCACTGCAGAGGAGAGTCCACGGATTCGTGCCTGATATGGGCCCAACGACGGTCTCAGCGAGCGGATTGCTTCCGCCCGAGCGAAGTTGCCAGCACTGTGCTTCTATCGTTGCGTCACCGGCGTTTTCGGTTTTCATCCATCCGACAATGCTGTGCGCAAAATCGCTGTCCAACGGTTTGCGGTAGTCGAGTTGGGTGGTCACATTGTCGGGAGCATCATGGGCACGGCGCAAGCGAGTGCTGCGAACGCCGCTATGACTTTGGTCGGAGCTGAATCCTTCGTCGCTGCTGTTGAAATTCCACGGAGTCGCGCCTTCGTCCTCCATATCGCCAAACCAGAGCAAATCGCGGCCAACGCGTACTTGCGCACCCGAAGGCGAAGTAACTTCCACGGAAACGGGGTAGCCGTCGCCCTGCATCTTCCACGCGGGGGAAACCCAGAAGCCGTCGTTTTCAGTGAGGGCAAGCGTGTCTGTCCAATCCGCGCCGGTTCGTGATACGGTCGTGGTATCGAAAATGATGCGAGCCGTGTCCTCGCCGGGCTGATGCACAAGCCAAGTGTCAAGGCGGCGGGACATCTCGGATTCATAGTCGAGGATGGCTCGGCCCAAGCCTCCGATCGCCGGTTTCGGAACCCAATCGTCAAGATAGACGGGATGTACAATGGCTTCGTCAATGCCATCTTCGCCGGAGAAATGCGTGTGCACAATGAGCGACGGGAAACACTCGGCGTAAGTCAAATCAAAGGCGAAATTGCCCAGACTGTGGGCGATGAGCTTGCCTTGATAGACCTCGAATCCTTGAATGATATGCGGGTGATGAGCTATCACAAGGTCGGCGCCATTCTCAATCGCATACTGACGCAGTTTGCGCTCGTTTGTGTCCGGCACGACCGCGAGGACGATGATTTCAGGATCCCACGGAGGCAATCCAGTCAGGGCGCAAACCTGCGGCTCGGTCTTGTACTCGCTGCCGGAATGAACATTTAGGACAACGAAATCTGCCAGCGCGTCGGCTTCGGGAATGGTCGCTTCGATGGCGCTGCGGTTCCACATCGCAAATCCCGGACGCGAGCGTCCGGCATCGAGGAACGGCTGATAATTGTTGTAAGAGCCGGTGCGGTCGCTGAAGGCGAGCATGGCGACGGAAATGCCGTTCGCGGACATGAATCGCGTTCGGCGCGCCAAGAGATCGTTGGCTCCGCAGCCTGTGTGAATGACGCCCGCCGTGTCCAGCACGAGCATTGTCTCGTACATGCCGTTTTCGAGGTAATCGAAGATGTGGTTATTCGCAAGACACGCGAAGTCGAAGCCGGCATATTTCACTCCGGCGACTTTGTCGGGATCCGCTTTCAGACAGATGCCTTTCGTCGGATGCTGCGTTGTGGCCGTCGTGAGAGGTGCTTCGAGATTGCAGCTTGCAAGCTCGAGCGGGAGAGTCAGGTGCCGCGTCGGATTGAAGATGTCTTCGACATCCCAGCTATCATAGCCGCGCGCGAGCATCACATCGCCGACAAAAGCGAAACGAAACTCACGAGACTGCGTGACCGGTGAATCCACAACCGCTTCCGAATGCCAGGCGACATTGTCGGTTTCATCGGTGACGGTCAGTGTGGCCGTGAACATGCCGTGCGCTTTGTAAATATGCTCGGGATTCATGAGCGCAGAACTTCGTCCGTCGCCGAATTCCCAGAGGTGGTCGAGAATTGGGCTGTCAAGATCGTGGGCGAGCGAGTAGAATTGTATGCGCACACTGTCGGGCGGAACCGAGCCAACAATCGTCCAACTGAAATTGGAAACGGGTGGATAAGGCAATCCACCGGTGATGTCACGAATTTCATCGAAGCGCACTTCGCCCTTGGGATTCGTGTTGTCGTTATCATTGATGAAGTGGATTTCGCGGATACGAGGCAAATAACCGAAGCGGCCGTGCCAGTCTTCGCCAATGGGCAAGTAGAGGGGAATCCAAGTGTCGGATTCGAACCAGCCTTGATAGGTCGTGATCCAGACTTGTGCCTGCGGAGCTTCGGAGCCCCAGATGATGTACCACATGTAGTTAATCGAATCGGCCACGCCAAAGGCCTGTATTTCACCACGGCGAATGAGCTTCATCGCCACTTCCCACACGGTATTATAGTCAATGGCGATAGGCGTGATGATTTCCTTTTTCCATGTGTCGCCAAAGAGGCGCAAGGAATAATCTGTGCCGTTGTAGGCGTCACTTGAGATTACTTGCCAATCGGAAGGATCGTCGTCTTGGCCGGGGATACTTTGGAGGGTCACGCTGCCGTCTTCAAAGTCTTCAATGACAACGATCGTATCCGCAGGCTCTGTAAAAAGCGGTAGAACCTGATAAAAGCACGATGTGGCTCCGGGGAGAGCCTGCGTATCCGTCCAGAAAGTATCGGGTATCACGGCGAGGGTCTCGGTGGAAGTCATCATGGGCGATTCGCTGCGCAAAACTTTCCAGTACGGAACATCAGGGAATGAACGCCAGCGGAGGTGAATGTTACCACCCGAAAGGGTAATGGTCAGAGCGATAACGGATTCGTCATCCAAATGGCGAGGCGAGAGCATGGTACGCTGTGCGCGCTCAATCGGTCGCCGGGGAGGCGCCTTTTGCGCCACGACAGCCCAACTGAAAGTCATGAGCAGAATGCCAAAGAAGAATCCATAGCGAAGTCTTTTCATCACTCACTCCATCCTTGCGGTGCAGGCTGTTTGAGAGCATCCTGAGATTTCGCCATTGCGGGTCAGGAGACCCACACCGGCGATTGGGGCTTTTCTATTCATTCACTTGGCGCAATCTCTAATATAAGCATCACCACATTAATAATCAATCGAAATCAGGGCTTGCCTGAATTTTTCGGCGTGATGCGGGAGGGTCAGTTACGATGGGCATTAAACCCATGTCCTTCATGACGTTTCCAAAAGGTGAGAAATGGGAAGACATGGATTTTGCAGGCACGTTTTGTGGATTCCGAGTAACGATTTGAAAGGAGAAATAGGATGAAACGCCCCTTAGTACTTGCCATTCTTATGCTTGCCCTCCTGCTGACTGTCGCAGCATGCTATGCGGGGACGAGAGTCTATGTTGTGCAGAAGCCACCACCGTTGAAAGTCGAGGTCATTGGAGTTGCGCCGGCGGCTGATCATGTTTGGGTTCAGGGGTATTGGGTTTGGCGAGACAACGACTATCAGTGGGTTCCGGGACACTGGGATAAGCCTCCGCATTCCCGCGCACAGTGGATGCCTGGCCACTGGAAGCACACCCGCCACGGCCATTACTGGGTTCCCGGGCATTGGCGATAAGAGCTTGAAGTGCGCAGGGGGATAGCAGGAAATCCGGCTTTGCGCCGGATTTTTTGTTTGTGTACTGCGGCAAGGTAGTGCCGCACGGCAGTGCGCTTTCTGCCGGTTGGATCTGGAGACCCGCCACGGCGAGATTGTCCCGGGCGGGTGAGGCACCTGCCATGGCGAGAAGATTGGGTCGGCTGCAAGCAGCCGACACCGCATACTAATACTAGCCGCGACCTCCGGTCGCGGACAATTCCGGCCAGGTTGAGAACCTGGCTCGGCGAAGCGATGAAATCGCAGCATCACCCTATTGCTTTCTGGAATTTCCTGTTGTATATTGATGATTGAAGTCTGATTCGGGCTCGATTGTCTTTATAAGAACGGCAAACTTGTGATTTGCTAACAAAGGAGGCAGCGATGAGATACTCACTTCTGTTCTGTGTAATGGCTTTGCCGGTCATGGTCTTTGCTCAGCCGATCGAAGGGCCGTTTGTCGTGCTCGAAGCGGGGCAAGGCACACCGCTGAAGAATGTTCATGTCGCAAGCCGAGGTGACAGCCTTGCCGACATCTTCTTCGTTCACAACCAGAATGGTGTGGACGAGGTGCGGGCGGCTTCATTTTCTTTCGTCTCTCACGAGCTTGTATCCGGTCCTGAAGTGCTTTTTCAAGAAGAAGGTTGGAGGCAAGACATCACCGATGTGGAGAATCAAACCGACGGGAGTTGGGCGGCTGTCCTCTATTCGACGGAAGGATACTGGGGAGTAATCACAACTCTCGCGGCAACTGATAATGACACAAGCACCACAGAGTTGGAGAGGGGCTATTGCGGCGGCGAGTACTTTCGAAGCTGGGTTCTGCCGCATGGGGTTAACGAAAGAACAGGGGGAGGCTGGGTCGTCACTTGGACTCGTATGGAATGCAACTGGCCATTCTACGAGGACACGGAGTTCCCGCAGATTGCTTTTTTCCGGGACACGAATCCAGAAGTAACCGTGGGAGTCTATGAGGAGGCGTGCCTATTCGGACCCCCGGCGGCGAGGACTGTATGTCTCGCGCCTGATACGGTTCTGGTTCTGTTGTCTGGGGACGAGAATTTCCCTTGGCTGGACGGGTCTATGCTGAAGGTCGTTTCGCGCACGGGTCCCGCCAATCCTTGTGATCCTTTGGAAGGAGAAGCGGAGCTTTCCTGCACTGGGATCAACTTGGACTTTCGGAGAACAAACGGAGGCAGGTTGCTCGTATTTTCCGGAACCCATGACTGGCCAGAATATCCTCATCCTCGGATTGTCGAGGTGGATACCGCGGGGAATTGCGTTGAACTCTGTACCCTTCCGTTTGACCGCGACCCGGATGCGATTGCGTGGCATCCGGATTGTGGGTTTGCGGCGCTGTTGGTGCATCCGGCGAGAATTATGCTGGCGCGGGTGGACACGAACAGCGTGGAAGTGCAGCCTCTCGGAATCTTCTGGGAACCGACGGATGGGAATCGAGTCGCGGAAGCGAATCTCGCGATTGCCAGTGATGGACGAGTCGTAGTTGTCTGGATTGAATTGGATGAGACGAATGCCGCAGTTTTGAAGATTGGGGCCGTCGGGTGGGACACTTTCTTGGGTGTCGAGGAGAGCCGCGCGAAAGTGATACCGGAAAAGATCACGCTTTCGGCTTATCCGAATCCGTTCAATATGACGACGACGATTTCGTTCGACCTGCGGCACGCGGAGAAGACTTCTCTCGTGGTCTATGATGTCACGGGCCGGCGAGTCAGAGAACTGGCTTCAGAATTTTTTGAGGCCGGAAGTCATCAGTTGAAATTTGACGGGAGTGGATTGGCTTCGGGAATTTATTTTGTGCGGTTGGAGGCCGGTGGCTTCACGATATCGCAGAAATTGTTGCTGTTGAAGTAGGTTTCCACTCCATGCCGGTCGGGTCTGGAGACCCGCCACGGCGGGAGAGGACGATAAGGGAGCGATAGAGAAGGTCGCTCCTTTTTCATTTGTGCTGCTTGACCTTTTCAAAAATCTTGCTATTATTAAAGATTAGTGCAAATCTTCGTGAGGAAGGCACATGATTTTGAAAGTTGATCCGCGCAATCCTCAAGGCCGCCATTTGCGGAAGGCGGCCAGTGTTTTGGAGGCCGGAGGGCTTGTGGTTTATGCCACCGATACGCTCTACGGGCTCGGCTGCGATATTTTCAATAAGAAGGGGATGGAGAGAGCGCTCGTCATGAAGGGACAGACGAAATTCCATAATCTTTCTTTTTTGTGCAGCGACTTGACCGACATCGCGCGCTACGCGCATGTTTCCACGCCGGCCTATAAAATTATGAAGCGTTGTTTGCCCGGAGCCTACACTTTCATTTTGACTGCCACGCGCGAGGTGCCGAAGCTGTCGCTGACTCGCAAAAAAACCATAGGCATTCGCGTGCCGGACCATCCGGTGGCGCTCGGGCTTTTGCGCGAATTTGGCCGGCCCATCACTTCCACCAGCGTCACAACCCCCGATGGCACGATTCTGAGTGATCCGGAGGAAATTGAGAGGAAGCTTGGACATACCATAGATCTTATCCTTGATTCGGGTATGATTGGGGGCGAACCCTCAACGGTCGTGGATCTCACGGGCGATGAACCTCAAATCCTGCGCATGGGCAAAGGCGACCCCGCGCTCGTAATGTGAATCCTTCCGAAACCCTCAACGAGACTATCCCGCCACCGAAAGCGCGGCGCAGGTCTCTTGGTCCGACCCAAGAGACCGCTTGCTACGCTTTAATCTTCGGGCTTGCCCTGTTGGTCATTGGCCTTTTCGCTTCTCCATGGAAAAGTTTTTGGCGCGCACCGAGCGAAATTGTGGCGTCGGCCACGAATTTCATCATAAGCCAAGGCGAACAGCCCACGCACTACCGGCTAACGCGCGCCATCCGCTACCACTCCGAGGGCGTATGGGGAGAACATCGTGATTCCTCGGTATTCGCACTGAGTCCCACCTTCACGCATCAGTTGCGACTTGAGCGCTCGGGCTGGGACACCTGGCTGCTGGAACTGAATCGAGACGGCCGAATCATTCGCTTGTTCCACGATAAGGAAGAAGGGGCGATGGGGGTGCCGTTGCGCAGGGAGGAGGCACGCGAACGAGTTCATCAAGAGGCATCGGCCATCCTGGGGTTATCCCTTGAGGGACTTGAACTCGAAGCGGAAACCCTTGTGACGCGGTTTCATCATAGTGAGTATCTCTTTGAATATCGGTGGCCGGAAATTCGTGATGAGAACCTGAAGCTGCGACTTGTTCTGGCAGGGGAGCACTTGAGCGAGGCCGCCATTGTCGAAGGGGAAAGCGGTGCACGAAATGAAAACTGGCCTTGGGGTAACGGAGGCGATTTCTGGCGCCGGTTCATTGGGATTTTCTTGATTTTCATCGGGGCTGCGGGTGTTCTCATTCGGCACAAGCGACCCCTTGCTTGGCGACCGGCTCTCTTTTGGGGCGGATTGACCTTCGGTCTCGTCTTGGTTGAGCGTCTCCTTCGCGGCGGCTCGTGTGAAGTAGCGGCTGCTTCAGGCATCTATTTGGCTGCACTTATTGAGGCGGTGCAGGCGGCGTGGATCCTCGGGCTTGTCGTGGCGACAGGAGAAGCGCTTGCGCGCGAGCAACTGCCGGCCGTTGCCAGCTTAACTCGATTGGCTCCATCCCAACGAAATTGGGCCGACGCATGGATGTCTGCTGCCCGCACAGCGGTGCCATGCGTTTTGGTGATTCTTGTTATAGAGACTCTCTTCTCCGCCTGGGGAAGGCCTGTCGGATTCTTGCCGGTCGCCGCGAATGAGCTTGCCTATTCTCTCAGCGCTCCTGTTCCGCTGTTGATGGCGGCTTTCCAAACGCTGCTTCATACGATTTGGCATGAGGGCATTTTTCGTTTCTTCGTGCTCGTCGTGTTGTTGGCGTTAGTGCGAAATCGCGCCGCTGCCGTAGTGATTTCGGCGATTGTGGCGGTGCTTTTCGGTGTAAGCGGCGCTTTGGGTTGGAATCATCTTCTGTGGCTCGCTTGGGCGGCGGTCGCGGCGGGATTGGTGCTGCGGACAGGCATTCGGGCCGCCGTTCTTTTCCATCTTCTGATTTTGGGAGGTCATACTTCGCTGCTCTTGATTTGGACCGGATGGCCGCACGGGGGATGGGCGGGTGGGATTCTTGCGGGAATGATGGTCATGGGACTTTTTTCCATCGGCGTTTGGGCGGAGAATAGTCGGCGGCTCGCGAGTTGAAATTGTCCGACTTTTTCGTTTTATTTGAGTTGTTAAATTTTTCACGATCTAACAATTTCGGGCAGGTCAGGGGACCTGCCTCGGCGAGGAAGGCGGGCGCGACACCTCGCGCCCCTACTAAGTTACTACTCGCGACCTCTGGTCGCGGCGAGTGAACATTTTTGGAGGTTGATTTGAGAATCATTTTGCTTTTGAAAACGGTGGCCGACAGTGAAGCGTCCATTCGCCCAATGGCGGATGGCAAAGCAGTGAACCTGACGGATGTGAATCTGATTCTCAATCCGTATGATGAGTATGCCGTCGAGGAAGCGTTGCGCATCCGCGAGAAGAGCGGCGCAGATGAGATTGTTGCGGTTTCCTATGGAGATGATTCGGCAACGAAGGCTCTGCGCGCGGCGTTGGCTCTGGGTGCAGATCGCGGCGTTCATGTCAAGGGTGCGCCGAGCTTCGACAGTTTGACGACAGCCAAGGCGCTCGCGGCGGCGCTCAAAGAGATGAGCTATGACCTGATTCTCTGTGGGAAACAGGCGATTGACGATGACAGCGGAGCCGTTGGCATCATGGTGGCTCAGCTTCTGGATATTCCGAGCGTGTCGGTGGTGGTGGAGTTGCAGATTTCGGATGGAAAAGTGCGCGCGAAGCGAGAAGTGGAAGGGGGCTACGAAATTGTGGAAACCCGTTTCCCCTGTTTGGTGACGGCGCAAAAAGGATTGAACGAGCCGCGCTATCCCTCGCTCAAAGGTATCATGGCTGCGAAGAAGAAACCGATTGAAGAGAAGGAACCTGTGCCGGTGCAATCGCGTGTGGAACCTCTTCAAATCGCGTTGCCGCCGTCCCGAGCGGCAGGGCGCATTGTTGGCGAAGGGATTGAAGCGGTCCCGGAGTTGGTGCGGCTTCTGAAGGAAGAAGCGAAAGTACTTTAGTTGCAAAGGATTTGAGTTATGTCGCATATTGTCGCATTTTGTGAGTCGAAACAGGGAAAGCTGCGGGGAGTGGCCAAGGAGATCTTGTCTGCGGCTCGTGCCATTGCTGACGCTCTTGGTGCAGAGGTTTCGGGTGTGCTTCTGGGGCCGCCAATTTCGGGAGCCGCTGAAGAGCTCGCTCCGTATGGCGCGGACCGACTAATCCAAGTCAGTGACCCATTGCTTGAGAGCTATTCGACCGAGGGTTATGCGCAGGCCATGGCGGAGGTCATTCGTACACAATCGCCTGTCGCCGCAGTGCTTTTTCCTGCGTCCGCTTTGGGTAAGGATTTGGCCGCTCGGGTCGCCGCGAGAGTGGACCGTCCACTTCTGAGCGATTGCGTCGAACTGAAAGTGGAAGAAGGTCATGTGAAGGCTCGTCGCCCCATTTACGGCGGCAAACTGCTTCTTTGGGCGGCAATTCAAGGCGATTGGGGCGTGTTTTCTCTGCGACCAAAGATCTTTCTTCCGCAGGTAGTGAATAGCAAATCCATTGCCATTGAAACGCGTCAGGTGGTTTTGGACGCGAGCAAGATTCGGGCAAGAGTGAGCGAAATCAAGCAAGAGTCCGGCGCGACTTTGGACCTTACCGAGGCTGATCTTATCGTCTCGGGAGGGCGAGGTTTGAAAGCACCGGAGAATTTCTCGATTGTCGAAGATTTGGCCAAAGTCATCGGTGCGACGGTCGGAGCTTCGCGCGCCGCAGTTGATGCGGGCTGGCGACCTCACTCAGACCAGGTCGGTCAAACCGGTAAAACTGTTTCACCAACGCTCTATGTCGCCGTAGGCATTTCGGGCGCTGTGCAGCATTTGGCGGGAATGAGCAGCTCGAAAGTGATTGTCGCCATCAACAAGGACCCGGAAGCGCCAATCTTCAAAGCGGCGACTTATGGGATTGTTGGCGATGCGTTGAAAGTGGTGCCCGCGCTGACGGAAGCGGTGAAGAAAGCGAAGGCGGAGTAGGTCTCACTTCGCGGGAGGAATGCCATGCGCACAGTATTCATAGTCACCGCCGGAATCTTGATTTTGGCTTCGACGCAGTGCCGGGCTGAGTCGTATGCGGATAGTTTGTATAATTTGGGATTGAAAGCCTATGAGAATGCCAACTATGAACAGGCCGCCTTCTATGCTCTATTAGCAATAGGACCGCAGCCTCCGGAAGATAGGTGGAAAGAAGTGAAATTTCGGGAACTGCTGGGCTTTGCCTATGTTGCGATGGAACAGGATAGTCTTGCCCGCATCGAGTTTGTCACGATTCTGAAGTCATATCCAACCTGGAAAAGAGATCCTCGGGACACTCCGCCCAAGATCTTGGAGGAAATCGGAAAGGCACGAATCGAGTTTGATGAATGGCGAAACAGCCCTCCTTGGGAGCGTTTGTCTGCGGAGCAGCTTCGATTCAATGCGTCGTGGCGGTCGCTAGTGTTGCCGGGATGGGGACAGTATTATAAGGGACAGAAAGCACGGGGGGCGGTGGTAGCATCGCTGCAGATTCTTTCACTGGTGACACTGGCGGTTCTTCAGGCGGAAGTGAACCGTCGGCACAATATCTACGAAGATAGAGAGGGAAACGAGGCGATTACAGCCTATGACGAATACACGCGTGTCTGGCGAGCGCGAAATGCCGTCGGCTATGTCGCCCTTGGAATCTACATCGGAGCCTACCTTGATGCCCTTTACATCTCTGTGCGTCGGTAGGTTGAATTCTGAATGACGGCCAAGCAGGGTGCGGAAATATCGGTGCACCCTGTTTGTGCTCTTGAGGTTGCGCGTGACGATGAAAGCGGACTGCCGTCCGGCGCTACGAGGAAGGGATGCTTCAGAAGGAAATTGACTACGACCCGTTGAAAGGTCGGTTGGGGCGTTTCGTCGCGAGGAGCGTATGGCGGCGGCGACTCTTCTTCGCGGCGCTCGGCGCGCTTTTTTTGCGTGAATGGCATGTGAAGAAGGCGTTGCGGAAGCTCTCGCACAAGCGCAATTCGTGGAAAATCCTCGATGCGGGCATGGGATTTGGCCAGTATACGCATTTCATGGCGCGTCATTTTCCGAATGCCACGATTCTGGGTATTGATGTCAAGCGAGAGCAAATCGAGGATGCTCGATGGTTCGCGGCCAGAGTGGGAGATGTTCGCTGCACCTTTGAGTATGCCGACCTGACGGAATTTCGACAGCCCGACAC
>Ga0315289_10011245_pt1 | contig 12703 bp, 12 predicted proteins | sample YL17G11_40_MG_FD_203452 | JGI IMG/M metagenome (GOLD analysis project Ga0315289, IMG submission 203452) | Sediment microbial communities from Yellowstone Lake, YNP, Wyoming, USA - YL17G11_40 | ecosystem: Environmental > Aquatic > Freshwater > Lake > Sediment | place: USA: Wyoming | collected...
CTGTAGTTTTTGTCTTTCTATAATCTCTGCGAAACCGGAATCGATTTTTTGTAAGATTTGATCGAGACTTATAGACTGCAAATAATTTAGAATCTCATGATTTGCTCTTAGTTCTTCGCTCACAATTTCCACGAACCGACCAACCACCTTTTTCACTAATTTTATGTCATACTCTCTATGATTTTCATGAAGTTCCGTCACCAGTTCATCCACAAAAACTTGCCCATTAATCGCCTCCACGCCTTTGATCAGATTTCTGTTTATCTCCTCTCTGGCATTCTTCCCGTAACTTAACTTCCATTCCATATTGTTGAAGGTGGTGAAAATGCTAAGCAGTTCACCCTCGGAAAATTCTTTTTCTAATTGCTTTTGTGCTTTATTTTGGGCTTTCTGAAAGGTTGCAAAATAGGGACCAAGGAAAGATTTTGCGCCAAATTTTAGAGCATCATAAATTCCGTGCGACAAAATACCTTCAACAATAAACATCTTCATTTTCTCACTCGTTGGTAACGCACATCCCGTCCCCTCCCTCAAGAGGAATATTTTCCCTCTCCTTTTAGGAGAGGGTTAGGGTGAGGTCATTGGAGTTCGGCGGGTCGCATGAATGCGACCCCTACTTCTTTAAAAAACTATCCACCACTGATTTTACCTTCTGCCAAGTTTTCTCTTTATCCTCTCTCCCATCAATGATCTTTATCCTCTTTTTATTCTTTTCGGCAATCTTCAAATAGCCATTTCTAACCTTCCGATGAAATTCAAATTTTTCTCTTTCTAATCTATCTCCGCCTTTATTTCTTGTAGTGAGCGAAGCGAATCTATTTGCCTCTTTTGCCTTTCTTTTTAAGGAAATCTCCACTGGCACATCCAAAAGAACGGTTAGATCAGGAACAAGCCCCGAACCGTAATGGTTCGGGGCAAGCCCAGAAGTTGAGATTCGATTAAGATATTCTATCATACTTTTGTTCAACCCCCGCCCATATCCCTGATAGGCTAAGGTGGAGTCGGAATATCTATCACAGATGACCACTTTCTTTTCTTTCAGGGCGGGGAAGATCACTCTCTGGGTAAGTTGAGATCTACTGGCTTCGTATAACAAAAGCTCGGTCATATTGGTGATCTCTTGGTTCTTTTCGCTCAAAAGAATCTTTCTGATCTTCTCTGATATTTTCTCTCCACCCGGTTCTCTTATCAAAACCACCTCTCTGCCGAAGGCAGATCCGCCTTTGGCGGAATATCCTTTTGCTTTTAGATAATTCGCCAGCTTTTCAGCTTGAGTGGTCTTTCCGCAGAAGTCGATCCCTTCAAATGTTATGAAAAATCCAGTGTTAATAGACTTAATTCGTGCCATATTTGATTACGTAGAAAGAGCCTTTTAGAGAAAGCTTTTGTTGGAGTGTCAAGTCTCAAGATCCTGCGGACTTTAGCTTGATCTAAGACTTCTTGAAAGACAAAGATTTTTTATATGATTCGCCTGAAGGCGAACACTCCAGATAGTCAAAACAAAGAGGTGGCATCCCGATTTATCGGGACCACCTCCCCAAGCACTTTTTTGCTCTGCGAGGATGTTATCATCCTCGCTAACTTGGGGGATGAGAACATCCCCCAAGAGCAGTAAATTTTAGCTTTTCCAGATGGGTAGCCTTATCTTTTGACCACTCTTTTGGGTTTTAAAGGAGTAACCTTCTTCTCCTTCTTCCCATATTTTCCGAATTTGGATCCGTAGGACTGGATGAATTCCTCGGTCAGAACCCGGGCTTGTTCGTCGGTATGTTGTTTGGGCGGAGATTTCATGAAATAGGAAGATGGGGCATCCATGGCTCCAGAAAGCTTGTGGTTTAAGGCTAACTTACAGCATCTCACCGCATCAATCACTACCCCGGCAGAGTTGGGAGAGTCCCACACCTCCAATTTCAATTCAACGTTTAAGGGGACGTCTCCAAAGGTTCTCCCTTCCATCCGGATGTAAGCCCATTTCCTGTCGGTAAGCCAGGCTACGTAATCGGATGGTCCGATATGCACGTTGGCGGCACCCAAATCGTAATCCAGCTGAGAGGTAACGGCATTGGTCTTGGAGATTTTCTTCGATTCCAGGCGAGAGCGCTCCAACATATTCAAAAAGTCGGTATTTCCGCCCACGTTAAGCTGGCTGGTTCTCTCCAACCTTACCCCTCTTTCCCGGAAAAGTCGGGTCAGTACTCGATGAACGATGGTGGCACCTACTTGAGACTTTATGTCGTCACCTATTACCGGCAAGCCTCTATCCGCAAAACGCTTCTGCCAGTATTTTTCCCTGGCAATAAAGACCGGGATGCAATTCACAAATCCACATCCGGCATCCAAAACCTGCTCCACATACCACTTGGTCGCCTCTTCACTTCCTACCGGAAGATAATTCACCACCATGTCGGTTTTGGTCTCCTTCAGGATTTTAACTATATCCGCGGTAGGTCCGGGAGCTTTCTGTATGATCTTGGAAAGATACTCCCCTAATCCATCATGGGTCATTCCCCGGTGAACCGGTATCCCAAAATGCGGAACCGAAGTGAATTTGTAGGTGTTATTGGGATAGGTGAAGATGGCCTGGCTTAGGTCTTTTCCCACTTTGTTTTTGTCGATATCAAAGGCGGCAGAGAATTCTATGTCTCTTATATGATAGCCACCCAGGTTAACATGCATCAGTCCCGGGACAAAATCGTCATCTTTGGCGTTTTTGTAAAACTCCACCCCTTGCACAAAAGAGGAGGCACAATTGCCTACCCCTATGATGGCAACTCTAACTTTGTCCATATCATCTCCTCACTCTATATATCCCTCACCCTAACCCTGCGAAGCATTTCGCTTCGCTCAATCTCCCACAAGGGGAGAGGGGACTTTACATAGCCCCCTCCCTCGATGGTTCGACAAGCTCACCACAAGTGGGAGGGGGTACGGGGAGGGTGAAGTCCTCGAAATGTTAATATCATCAATTCTTTAAGCATATTATTTTTGTTATGAATTCTAATAACCAACTCTACATTCTCTTTTTCCGCCATGATTTGCTTAGATAGATTATCCATTCATGGTGAATCCATTCAGGATGAATCCATAAATTCGGGTCTTCTCCAAATTAGTTGCTAAGGTCTGCATGAATGTGCATGTGTAATACATCTGACTACGTTGGGTTTGCTTTGCCATAAAGCGCAAAATTTGGTCTTTTTACCTCTCCCCCTTTTGTTCCCCCTCTCCTTACTAAGGAGAGGGGGATAGGGGGTGAGGTTTTGAAAACATCTTTTCCATTAACTCTTTAAGCTCGTTTATATCACTAAGAATTCCATCCGCTAAATTGGAGAAAAACCATAAATTCTTATCCCGGTTTCTTCCACCAGCTCATTAAATAATGATTTCTTGGAAAGATCCACAAGATCAACAGGTTTTGACAAGTACTTAAATAACTCTGCGTAAAATTTGAAGAATAACCGGGGTTCGATTCCTTTCACCCCAATATCTATATCATTAGCTTCGCGTTCTTTTCTTATCGATGACCCAAATAAGATGATATAGGAAACATTATATTTTTTAGCAAACTGTAAAATTATATTTTTGTCCCTTTCTGTTATCATTCTCCTTACCTCTTTTGCTAAATTTTAGTTAACGGCTGTGGACATACGAAGTGCGAGGCGAAGCCGAGCATTTGGGCGGAGCGAAGCGTAGCCGTATGTCCGTTGTTAGGCGACGTGCCTACATGCATCCTTCTTTTCACCTCGTTGGCTCCCGTTCAATCTCGCTCATAATTCCTTTGACAAATTTGACGAAATCAGGGTCATACCAGTCAATACAAAGACTCACACCCATTCGAACTTTCTCAGAACGCCTTAGATAATCTCGTATCCATATCTCCCAACCATCCCACTGAGCTTTAGGTATTGATGACCGCATCAAAAATGCGTTTTCCCAAAGAGCAACGAGAACATTACAGGCATCCAACAACTCTTTGTTGCCGCCGATTGACTTGAAAGATTGCAGTTCAGTTTCGTCAAACTCGCTCAAGCCAAGCCCCGGGTGTTCCATGCAGAATTGCTGAAAAGACAAATAAGCAGAATGTAATTCTTGATATATTGCCCGTTGAGTCTCCTTCCTTTGACGTATAAACTCTATAATCATAAATATCAGCGTGGCTACTATAACTACATTCTGCCAAAAGTCGACATTTGTTAGAATGTCCATATATATTCACCTCTGACTGGAATATCTCTGTGCATGTCGCCTAACTCGTTCATAGACGCATTGCGGATATACTCGTAAATTGGCGGCATATCCGTTCACGGTGAATCCGAATCATGGCTGAGTTTACATGGACCAGAATCAAGTTATTTAGTTTCCAGTTTTTTAAGTTCGTTTCGAATGAAGATGACTCTCTGAACCACGGTGATATTGGCGAAAATGGCGATAAACCAGATCGCTAGAATCAGACATACATTCTTGGTTTTGGGAATTGATCCCAAGATCGATCCGAGTGCTAAATAGGTCATCCTTTCGGGTCTTTGCATCAATCCGACTTTGCACTCTATGCCCAAGCCTTCTGATCTGGCGCGGGTGTAGCTCACCATAAAAGAGCCGGTGAGGGCTAAAATTATGAGATATACGATATAGCTTTGCTTGTCATGAAAAAAGATAGCCAGCCCCAGAAACATAAAAACTTCCGAGTATCGGTCGATGGTAGAATCCATCAATGCCCCAAATTTTGTGATTTGTTTGGTGTCCCGGGCTAATCTGCCGTCTAATACGTCGCACATCCCAGCTAAGATCACCATCAACCCTGCATAGAAAAAAAGCCCCGACCTGAAGAAATTGAAAGCCAAGAGGCTGATAAAAAGTCCGGCAAAGGTTATAACGTGGGGATGCACCTTCAAATTTATCAAAAGCTTAGCGATCGGCTCGATCACCGTTAAAAATCCATTGACGCAGTGCTTATTTAATAGCTTCAACTCTGTTGTCATCATTTGTCCATTCATGGTGAATCCTGAATGGATTCACCATTCAGGATGAATCCATTGATCATTTGACACAACCCTATTTTACTTAATTGCGTAAAAAATCTATTTCGTTCGAGTGTAATAATATTATTTTGACCTTACTAAGTCAAGGGAAAAATCCTCCCCCGAGAAACGTCCGCTGTCCGCGGCTTGTCAGTTAATCCGTTTAATCTGTTGGGAATAAATTCAAACCTTCCAACTTTCTAACTTTCTAACCTTCTAACTTTCTAACCTTCTAACCTTATTTCGCTCCCTCAATAACCAACACCAGCTCTCCTCTAACTTTACTTTTCCCAAAATACTCTCTAATCTCCGAGGAGGTGCCTCTTTTTATCTCCTCGAACTTTTTGGTCAGCTCCCTGGCTACCACCATTTTTCTTTCTCCCAAAATCTCAGATATATCCTCAAGGGTTTTAAGAAGGCGATGTGGGGATTCATAGAAGATTAAGGTCCTTTTCTCTTGGTGCAATTCTTCCAATCTTTTTCTTCTTTTGCCTGATTTAGGAGGCAGAAAACCCTCGAAGGCAAATCTATCTGTAGGTAGCCCCGAGACTACTAATGCAGAAAGGAAGGCGGAGGCGCCTGGAACAGGAACAACTTTGATGTTTTCCTGAATAGCTAATTTGACCAGCAAATAACATGGATCAGAAATCCCCGGGGTCCCCGCGTCCGAAGTCACCGCCACCGATCTGCCGAATTTCAATTCTTGTATCAAGGCTGGGGCTTTCCTTTCTTTGTTAAAATCATGATAGGATTCCAATCTTTTTTCAATTCCGTAATGTTTCAAAAGTAGTCCCGTATGCCGGGTATCCTCAGCGGCCACCAGATCCACCTCTTTCAACACTCTTAAGGCTCTCAAGGTTATATCCTCCAGATTGCCGATGGGAGTGCTGACCACATAAAGAACGCCAGGTTCAACCAAGAGATCTTTGAATTTTTCGGGTTCGCTCATTTATGAAAAAGTATAAGAGAGTTTTGAAAAAAAAAGAATTGGGAAAATCTACACTGGAGTGTCAAGCTTTAGCTTGACCAAGAATTATTTGTAATACAAAGAAGTTTTTGGTCCACCTAAAGGTGAACACTCCAAGAAAAACGTAGTTCGTTTGTCGTTTGCGAAACTCGTATCGAAGTTCGTGGCTCGACGCTCGAAGCTCGGAATAAAGATCATTTTGGCAAGATAAATCCAGCTTCGAGCTTCCCACTTCAAGCATCGATACGAGCATCGTCACCGTTTCCGCCATAGGCGGATCTGCCTCTGGCAGAAAACCAGCTTCAAAATGTCATTTTAGAGTACCTAACCCAGATTATTTTTCAAAGGAATTTTGCCATTTTTTCTGTTATCCCAAAATGTTTTCAAAAAGAAGGGGATGACCGTTGAGAACAATCTTTTAGGTCGACCATAAAAGGAGAGATGTGCTCTCCAGAAAAGTTTCTTTAACTCCTTGGGGGAAAGCTTATCCAGCTTGATTACTGGATCACCTGCCCAGAATTTACTCCAGTTTGTGGTCAATAATCTGTTTTTCACCTTCTCATACAAAAGAGTCCCGGGATATGGCGTTAGGATGCCAAATTGAATATATTCTGGATTCAGTCGGTTGGCGAACTTGATGGTCTGTTTTATCATCTTCTTGGTTTCGTTCAAAGCCCCAATCACGAAGCTTGCCCATACGCTGATTTTATTTCTCTTCAAAATCTCCATGGCTTTAAAAGCGCTGTCTACGTTAAGATCTTTTCCATAACTATCTAAAACCTCTTGGCTTCCGCTTTCAAAACCGATGAACACTTGTTTTAATCCTGCCTGACTCATCAGTTTCACCAGTTCTTCATTTTTCACCACACTATCCACCCGTGAAAATGCCCACCAATAGAGGTCCCAATCATTGTTTAGGATCATCTCACAAAATTCAGCCATTCTATTTGGGTTTAAGGTAAAATGGTCATCAAAAAAGGCGATTGCACGGTAGCCATATTTTTCATATAAAAGCTTTATCTCCTCCATCACGTTCCCGATCGAGCGGGTGCGCCATTTTCTGCCGAAAAACTGGGAGGCGGAGCAGAAATCACAGTTGAAGGGACATCCACGCGAAGTCAAGGCGGCAGTCATAAAGCGACCTTTCAAGGTGACAGTATAATTCTGCAGGGGCAAAAGGTCCCGGGCTGGGAAGGGTAGGGAGTCGAGATCTTGAATAAGGGGACGGGATGGGGTTCGGATGAGTTCTCCATTCGACAAAAAAGAGATTCCTTTCACCTCCTGGAAAGAATTGCCCTCCTCAATATGCTTGACTAAGTCCAGCATGGTATATTCACCCTCTCCCCTGACCACAAAGTCGAACAAACCGGTGGATAGAGCTTCTGAATCGAAAAAGGTGACGTGCTGACCCCCAGCCACCACCAATCTTTTTTGCCTTTTAGCTGCCTCCGCAATTTTTAGAGAGACCGGGTATCTGGTGGTGTCAACTGAGATTCCCACTAAATCGAAATCGGAATAAGGTAAGGTTTGATAATCTTTTGGCTCCACATTCAGATCAATTATCTTCACCTGATGTCCAGCCTGTTTTAAAACCGCCGCCACATAAGCCAAACCCAAAGGAGGCGTTTTCAGTCTAAGCAGGTAATAGATGCTTCCTACCGGCGGATTGATCAAAAGGATTTTCAATTTTATAACCTCTTACCTGTATTTAGAATGCCTATTTCAGAAAGAGATCCATGAAAGAGTATTTTTGCGGGGCTGGGAGCCCCGCCTACGCGGGATAAGTTGTTATTATTTAACCCTCAACCGCGTAAGGCGGGCTCTTAGCCCGCCGCATTCCCAGACTTTTTTAAAGACCAAACAAAATACTGCTTTATCATAGATCACTTTTCATTTTGTCCCATGGTATTTTTAAAACTTCGGGCATCCTTCTTTTGAACTCGTTTTTCTTTATCGCGTTCCTAATTTTTTCAATAAATTGTTTTCGTAACCGAGTTTCATAAGTTTTTTAGGAGTATACTTTGTGTCTATGTCCAGATAGTTCATGGGCAACTTTTCCTATGTAAAAGTTTTTTAAAAATACGACAAGTTTGTTCTTTTGGCAACAAAAAATTAAAAAAATTTAAAAGTTGACAAGTCACATCTGAAAACTTATTTTTAGCTCCAGAGAATGCGGCGAAAATTAAAAACCTTTGGAGGTAAATATGCGAGGCGTAAACAAAGTTATCCTGATAGGAAACTTAGGGAGAGATCCTGATCTCCGGTATCTCCCCAGTGGAGAGCCTGTGGTAAGCTTTTCTCTTGCCACCAGTTTCAGGTGGAAAGATAAAAATGGACAAATGCAAGAAAGAACCGATTGGCACAAGATAGTTGTTTTTAGAAAACTAGCGGAAATCTGTAATGAATACCTCAAAAAGGGAAGCCCTGTATATGTCGAGGGAAGAATCCAAAACAGGTCATGGGAGGACAAGGATGGCAACAAAAAATATAGCACCGAAATAATTGCTCAATCGGTACAAATGTTAGGGAGGAAAGGAGAGCCTGCGGCAGAAGGTCCTGAAGAAATTGCAGAACCTTTGGTAGGAGAGACTAAAACCGAAGACGAGGATCTTCCCTTCTAAATTTTTTTAAATATCGGAGACCCATCTGGGACAAATTTTGGCAGGGTATTCTTTAGTCCCCTCTCCCCTTGTGGGAGAGGGGAGGGCAACGTTTTACAGCATCTTTGCCAGAGTGGGGTGAGCTTGTCGAGCTTTAAGAAATCAAGGGTTTAAGCATCCTCGATCAACGGCACGAGCTAAAAGCTGTTTTCACGGGTTAGCGAAATTTTCCCTCATGTCATTTTCTGTCATAGACAGATCCGCCTATGGCGGACGCGTCCAGCTATTCTCTGCTGTTTTCCTTATTTTAATATTTAATCTAATAATTTATCTCTCTACCCTTTCACCCACCGTTCAATTCATCGATTCCGGCGAATTGGCAGTGGTCTGTGCCAAATTGGGAATTGCTCATCCCACTGGTTATCCTATTTACACCATTCTGGGAAGAATATTTACGCTTTTGCCTGTAAAAGATGTAATTTTCAGAGTCAGTCTCATGTCCCTTCTTTTTGTGTGTTTGTCCAATCTGATTTTGTTTTTTATTATTTTGAAGGTAATTGAGCCATCCTTCCCAAAGGAGAAAACAAAGGATTTTCAAAGAGCCAATTTTCAGATATGGGCAGCTTTTTTAGGGAGTTTAACTTTTTCCTTTACCCCCACCCTATGGTCGCAAGCCACCTCCAACGAAGTCTACTCGTTAAATGTCCTTTTTTACAGTCTGATCATAATCTTGCTGCTTTTCTGGCGGAGCCATTTGGGAAAATCGAGAGGTGCTATAGATCCGTCTAAGGAAAGAATGTTCTTTCTTTTGGTATTTCTTTATGCTTTAAGTTTCGGCAACCACATGTCCACCATTTTGCTTTTCCCGGCTTTGGTTTTCCTGGTAATAGTCACAAAAGGAAGGTCGGTCCTAGATCCCCAAAAGCTAATTCTATCTCTTTTTCTTTTCATTTTGGGACTCTCTATATACCTCTATCTTCCGGTTCGTTCTTCTCAAAATCCTCTTTTGAACTGGGGTAATCCGGAAAGCTTGTCCACATTCAAAAGACACGTGACCGGCTGGCAGTATCAGGTGTGGATGTTTTCCGAATCCACCGACAGGTTAATTGCCAACTTCCTAAATTTTAAGAGACTATTCTTTCACCAATTCCCCCTTTATCTTTTACCCTTGTCCGTTTTGGGCATTTACAGGCTTTTTTTTAAAGACCGAAAAATTCTTTTCTTTCTTCTGATCTTATCCTTTGCCAACATATTTTATGGGATAAACTACGATATTCCCGACATAGACGCATATTTTTTAAGCACCTTTCTGGTTAACTCTATCTTCATGGGAGTCGGACTATACTTTTTATTTCAGATGATACAGAAGCTAAAAGTGAAAAAACTTCTATCTTATGGTATAATTTTCTGTTTTATCCTTCTCCCTTTTGTCATGCTGAAGAAGAATTATTTCGAGTCAGGCCAAAGCAAAAATTATCTGGCGTATGATTTTGCCTCCAACCTCATGCGGTCGGTGAAAAAAGACGCCATCATCCTCACCGATGAGTGGGATCACTATTCTCCCTGGCTTTATCTAAGATATATCGAATTGAAAAGACCGGATGTGACCTATGTGGACCAGGAGCTTTCCCGAAGATCCTGGTATTTTGATTATGTTAAGATAAGCTATCCTGATCTTTTCAAAACTTCGCAGGATGAGATTAATAAATTTATAAAAGAGGTTTATCCGTTTGAAAATCAGCTCCCCTTCGATCCTTATGTCATCGAGGAGGCGTATGTCAATATGCTGAATAGTTTCCTTGTAAAAAATTATGCGGTAAAACCCATATATGACGATTTAGTCCGAGAGACAAAGATCGGGGAGATGTTTGTCAAAATCCCTGAAGGGCTGGTTTACAGCCTGAAAGACAGCTTAAAATATTATTCTTTCGATTTTCCGGATTTTCAGCTTCGAGGAATAAAAGACCAAACAATTTACAAAGATGAACGGGCTTTACTTAGATTAAAACAATACTCTCTTATGATCAATGACCGGATCAATTATCTAACCTATCTTTACCGGAAAAGCGAAGCTTTAAACCTACAGGATAAATATCGTGAATACTTAAATGAACCAATTCGATAAGCCTTCTACTACAAACGAGCTAAGATTTGTTACATTCTGCCTGACTCCCCGCAGCTCTACGTATGCACTCATACAAATCCCCTCCTCCCTCATGGGAAAGATACTATATTGTTTGTCGAGTAAAAAATTTGATCTCTGATAATTTTTTTGTATAAAGGCTAAAGACTTCTCCCCCACCATCCCCCCTCTTCACGCATGATGGGGTGTCGTAATCATGTTTTGACTTTGTAGCCGCCCATCTGGGCGTAAGCTGTTGGAATTCAATAAACGGTTTTCGCAGACTAATGGTCTTCAACCAAATAAGTTAACATACTCTGCTTCCACATAAGATCAAAGTCTAGTTCTTAGCCACTTTAGTGGCGTTAGCACCTACACCTGACTAAAGTCAGTTAGAATAACCTATGCTTACAAGAGATGTCAAGTTAATTAATTGATAACCATAAGTCTGCGGCTACAAAAAACCGAATTATGACACAGTCTCGCATGTGGAGAGAGGGAGATAGGGAGAATGGTAAAAGGCAGGAGTTCAAGGCTCCTGCCTTTATTTATCTATCTATTTAATGATTTAAGTTGGTTCAGGAATTGTCCCCAGGATCCCCCGCCAAAGGCGGGGGAGAATTCCCGAACCACCCTCCTTTTAAGTTTTCTCTTGACATACCCATTTACGCGCATATAATAGAGATGATCTTAAAGCGGAAGAATGGGGAATGCGGATGTCACGCGGCATGTGTTCAACCGCGGAACAGTTGGCGTTCGCAGCCCGGTGGACACGCTCTGAAAAGAACATGGAGGGTTTTATGCCGATCCGTATACGATGCCGTGATAACATGTTATACACCACTTGAAACGGTATTTGGGGTGTTATGCGGATACATATAAACAATGTTATGGCGCATGCCAGGTAGTGGCTGGGGATGAACGGGAAATCGGCCAGCGTGACGCCAAACGATCTCATGTGGTAAGCTCTACGACCGAAGACGGGGTTCCGGCCCCCCAGTCCGGCGCAACTCATTTTCAAGGAAGGAGAAACAGAAATGGGTGATAAGGGGAAAAAAGATAAAGGCAAAAGGGAACAACGGAAAAAGGCCAAGCTTGATTCAAAGGAAAAACGGAAATTGAAAAAAGAAAAGAAGAATAAATAAATGCCCCGTGCTGTCCGGTGACCTTAAAGGTTGCGTCTGGAGCTTACTCTTCCCCGTACGGGGAATCCTGGTGACTGACGCAAAGAAATCGAAATGTGTCAGGACTAAGTCCTGACACAACGTAAAAGTTTGTGTTTGCCTCCTCGTTCGTCACGGACGCCCTCATCCGTTCTCCCGTAAAAGGCGGGGGATGTTGAGACCATTGCCCAAGCAACATTAGTGAGAATAAAAAGTGAGGTTATAATCCCCTTTTTATAAAGGGGGATGAAAGGGGGATTTTTTCAGAGACCAGACACAATTTGCTTGATACCAAGAAAAGTTTTTGTGTCTTCGCAATATAATAGAGTTGTGGCGGGGTACCTTACCCCGCCACATTTAAGATCGAGGGTAAGGGTTCACCCTGAAAGGTACCTCGACCAACAGTTTTGTAGGTCAAGCATGGCGTAACCTGCTTGACAAATCCTCTTATTGCCACGACCTTCAGGTCGTGGGATGAAGTGAAGAAAACTCCCACACTCTTTGGGCTTTAGCCCATAGAACCTTCCAACTTTCTAACTTTCAAACCTTCTAACTTTTTTTCCAAAATCACCACAATTTCGATGGTGAAAGGGATAGGGTGCCTGTATATGGGAGACCAAATACTTAGGTCACCCCATGACCAGCTTAATCGAATCGCTTATAGTTAAGCCAATTATGAGTGAAGCGAACTATTTTGGCGGAAAGGATGTTTGATATGAACGGTCTGATTGATACCGACCCTGAGTCTTATCGAAGAGCTGACGATGAGTCAAGTCGAAGCGACGACTCCAGATATTTGAAGTTCATTGAACTATTAATCGACAAGAGTATTAAAC
>Ga0315289_10011247_pt1 | contig 12702 bp, 12 predicted proteins | sample YL17G11_40_MG_FD_203452 | JGI IMG/M metagenome (GOLD analysis project Ga0315289, IMG submission 203452) | Sediment microbial communities from Yellowstone Lake, YNP, Wyoming, USA - YL17G11_40 | ecosystem: Environmental > Aquatic > Freshwater > Lake > Sediment | place: USA: Wyoming | collected...
CACGTAGAACATCCCGCCTTGGACGCTGCGTCGGCCTCGCATCGGTGGCTCCTTCCTTGTCGATGCCACCGACTATATCATGCCTGTCAAGAGGCCTTTTTCAGCAGCCTGCTAGTCATCGTCCTCCTTAATCCAGATAATATCGTCTCGTGTGCCCAGCCACCGATCCGGGCCGCCAGATCTCACAATTATGACAATGGGCATCTGCGAATTCCCAGGCCATGCGAGCACAACCTGGTACCTCATTTCCCAAGGGTCGAACGGAGGATCTTCCGCTGCATCTGATTTGCCCGGCTGGGCCTGCTTCATCGCCTGAGTGATCAGGTCATATTGCTTCCAGGTCAAGGGCCAAGTTCGGCCGGGCTGCCACAAGTAATTCCGAGGCAGGTCCTCCAACCTGCATTGGCGGAGGTAGGTGTCGATCGAGTGCGCCAGTTCCTTGGCGCTATTGTAAGTGAAAGCTCTTTGCTGGGCCTTAAAATGCCGCCAACAGCTCCATTCTTTCCATTGACTATACACGGACAGGCGCAATGGAACGGGCAGCAGACCCACCCATAGTATCACCAAGAGGTACAGCCGCCAACTTAGCAGCCCAAAAGGCTTCGGTGCATGTTCAATCACCCGTCTGACAGTAGTCGATGTGAACAAGCCCGTCAGCATGACACCGCCGATGCCCAATACCACGGCCGGTATCATCAGGTAATCAGGCTGGCGGAAATCCATCCCGCGGCAGTATGCGGCAACGGCACACGCCGGTAGGTAGGATACGACGTTGAGCCCGAAGGGATTCGGATGTTGGTCAAATTCCTCTTTCAAATAGTCCCACGTCAGCTTGTCGGCACCCGTCACCAGCCCAAGGTGAATAGCGCCCAATATCGCAGCCACCCATACTGTCCGCCAACGGCGTCGCCGGGCCGAACAACAACCCATGCTGAGTCTCCCTTAGTTCATCCCACAGGCGCTCTTCTGTGTCTGACGAATCTTTCTGGCAAGCTCCTTCCTTGTATAACATTCTAGGTCATGTACCTCGAGGTCAACCTGGAGCCACTTGTCCGCCTCCCATGCCCAATAGGGTTTTCCATGCTTGCATTTGCATTCCCCGCAAGAGGTACGTACCCACAAGTATCTGCTTTCTGCGACCGCATTGGCAATACACTTCATATTCGTTGGTTGTGTTATATCCTTAGCTATATCCGTGGATGGGCAGATCAAGCCCACAGGATTCGGGCTTAGTATAGTCGTCAACAGATCAACCCAACTTATAGCACAAATGATAGCGTGGGTGTCATGGAGCATATCAGCGATTTCATCGGGATCCGTTATATTGCTTGTGCTAACGGCCAGTACGGGCTTCCCGTCTTGGTCCAATGCTGCCGCCCGATCACCTATATTGCATAGACCCATGGGATCGCGGCCAATAGTCGGGTTGCCTTTTACGTACGGGTACAGGTTCATGCCGTCTCCGTAAGGGTCCTTTGGACTTGCCGGTTGCCCTACTGCTCTGCCCTGGTTCGTCGCTCTTCCGGTTCCCGGATCCCTGCTCAGCCACCTTCCCAGGGTCGGGTGGTAGGAGCGGTTTCGGACGTGGTACAGGGCGGATTCGCTGTCGCGGCGGTAGCCGCAGTAGAGAACCTCGTTGTCGAAGTCGCTGGTGTTATTGGCATCCTCGCCCCAGTCGGCATCCAACACCTTCATGTCCCCGTACGGCTCGTACATGTACCGCTCCACCACGGCCGTCTCCGCCTTGTCGACCAGGCCCGTCACGTTGAAGTTGGCGTCGTGGAGGTAGTATAGCAGCGAATCCCCTTCGTCGCCATAGTCCCCGTCAGCATTCCCATCGCGATAGCGAATGATCGGGGCATCGATGTACTCCAGGCCCCAAACGTACCGGTCCAGCGGATGCGTCGCGCTGGCCTGGCTGTAGGCCTCCGCGTGTCCGTGTGCTTCCGCGCGCCGAGGCACGCGGCCGCGCCGGGCCGTTGGGACGCGCACGTTCCGAGAACGGCAGGCACGGCGTCCACGATTGGCAGGGGGCGAAGACGGGAAGCCTGGCGAAGAGGCTCGGGCGCAGGCCGCTGTTTGCGTGAAACGGGCCGTGTTCGTCCCCTGACCGTCCCATGCGATGAACGGCCCGTACTTCGACCGTGCTGCTGAGTGCGACGCACAGTCCGCCGTAAACGTGCACGCGCGACGTTGTGGGATGACCCATATTCGTCCCCTGTCTGTCCCATGCTGTGACCGACCTGTGATCTGACCGTGCGCGGCGCTTGGGCCGACCGTTTCCCATATCGTCGCCGACCACACTCTTGCCGGCACCTATTGCGCAAGCCGCACAGCCGCTCACCCTACTTGGGCTAACAATGGCTATGCGCCCGTCCACCTACTAAGCTGCCAAAGCCTGATAACATCATCCCTCCCGCAGGTCGCAATCATCTTGCCATCACATGTGAGGGATAATGCAACCACACCTCCAGGATGCGCTACATGGGTTGCCAGCATTAGCCCTGTCTGAGGATCCCAGACATGAACGCCTGGAGCTCCGGAAGGGATCTCTCCACCAGAAACTAATTTGTCCGCCTCCCAGGCTAATCGTCTTTGCCACCCGGTAGGGATAACAATTCGAGTCTCAAGGGTATGACTGTCGATCACGTACATGCCTCCAGGCTGGCTGTATGCGACTTGTCCGCCCCTGTTAGATTTGACAACCATCGAGATTAGTGGCCCGCCTGTCTCGAGAGTTGATTTTACCTGCAGTTCCTTGTCAAGGACGAGCAGCGTTGCTGTGTCGCAGGCCCTCCCCTGGAGTGCAACATCAACCGCCGCCAAAAATGTATCATTGTCTGCTATATGTACTATAGCTTTTACCTTGCCTGTCGTGCAAACTGATCGCTGGAGTAATTTTTCCCTCACATGCCATAACCTAATCGTGCAATCACCGCCTCCGCTGAGCAAGATGTCTTCGGATGCAAAGCATAACGCAGAGATTTCTGCACCATGCTTTCCTAAGGTGCCTACCAGTTCTCCCGTCTGCAGGCGCCACACCTGCACCCTGCCACATCCGCTTCCTGTCGCCAGATACTCCCCACTTTCACTGATGGCTAGACATGTAATCCACGGGTCGCCAAGCCGCCAGAATAGAACCTCCCTACCTGTCTCAACAGACCAAACGCGGACCGTGCCATCGGTCCATCCTCCCGATACAAGATACCTCCCACCCGGAGAGAACAAGAGGGCGTAAGTTCCTCCTTTGTGACCCGGCAGAGTTTTCGCGAGAGCTATATCTTCGAGTGAATCCTGTCCGTCCGTAGACCCCTCGACTACAAGCTGTCGTTCGCCGGAATGTGTGCCCGCGTCCGCCGTCATATTAAGAAGTATAAGCAGACACAGGAGCGGCATGCTGTATTTGACGCGTCGTCCCGCCCCGCTCGGATAGGATGCCCATAGGAACCTACGGAGCCGTTTCACTCTAGTACGTCGCACAGGTATCATCATGTCTATATTCCTGTCGTACTGTAAGGCCAAACAAGGCTTGCACAGAACCTGAAATCATTCTCTACAGTTCCGCCTGTCTGGCCGCCTACTTTGTCGTCGGCTGCGTTGTACAGTTCTGCCTTTCTAATTGCGTACAATTGTCCTCGGCCGCGTTGGCGACTCTAAAAAACCAAAGTCGGTAGCCGCCCGGGAGAGCCGATGGTAGGTCGGTCAGCTCATCCATGCACAGGTCGTGGGCATTGCTCCTTGTAATTTCACTACACTGTGCGTCCTGGCCATTGGCTGCCCGCTTTATTTGCTCAAACGAATTACGGAACCACGTTGCGCAGATACTCTTGCTCCCAGGTTTGAACTTTAGCGTAATCTCGACAGGTGCGTCGACGAAGTCTTTCCATAGAATGTCATTCAGTAGCCTCATTGGGTCAAAAGGACTTGTCGGCTCCATCGCTTTCTCCGGTCCATCATGGATCAATTTGCACCACTTCGCCAGTAATCTACACCATTTCAGAAATCCTAGTCCGTATGGGTCTACGTATCCTACGGGATCGTCGGCAACGTATCCATATAGGTTATATCCCTCTACATACCCCACCGGATCGCGGCTGACCCACCTTCCCAGCGTCGGATGGTAGTAGCGGTGTCGGACGTGGTAGAGGGCGGATTCGGCATCGCGGCGGTAGCCGCAGTAGAGAATCTCGTTGGACCAGTCGCTGGCATCGGGGTCGCTGTCGACGGACCAGTCGTTGACGCCCTCGTCGGCGTCGTCGGCCCCGTTGAGCACGGTTGCCCGCCCGTACGGCTCGTACATGTACCGCTCCACCACGGCCGTCTCCGCCCGGTCCACCAGGCCGGTCACGTTGAAGTTCGCATCGTGCAGATAATATAGCGACGAGTCGCCCGCGTCGTCAAGCTCGCCATTTACGTTCCCATCCCGATATCGAATGATCGGGGCATCAACGTACTCCAGGGCCCAGACGTACCGGTCCAGCGGATGCGTCGCGATGGCATTGCTGTAGGTCTTCAAGGACTGGGTGTTCTCCCGACACCGGCGGGCCGTTGGGACGCGCACGTTCCGCCAAAGACAGAGCCGCCGACAACGGTTGGCAGGGGGCGAAGATGGGAAACCTGGCGAAGAGGCCTGGCTGCACGGCCCTGTCTGCGCGAAACCGATCATCTTCGGCCCCTGGCTGTCCCATGCCCTGATCCGTCTGTACTCTAACCGTGCGCGGCGCTTGGGCCGCCTGTTTCTCCTATCCTCGCCGACTATACACATGCTTCCGTGCACTGCGCAAGTGACACAGTGACTTGCGTTATCTGGAAGCCCGTGCACGAAGAAGCAAGAATACAGGTAACCCGTAGAGGACGACACTGACGATAAACAAGAGCCATGTGCCTACTAAGACCAACATGCCTATACTGAACATAACTAGACTCGCGGACGCAACGATACCTATTAGGCGCGCCAATCTGTTGCCGCGGAACACACCTATTGCGATTGCGAACCAACCCACCCCCACTCCAGCCGAGACCCATGGTTGTCCAGGAAAATTACTCAGGGCGGCCGCGAGATGCAAAAGACCCAGCAAGAGCAGGTAGACCGCTGCCAGTCTCATTTTGGCTATTCCTCCTCACCACAATAAGGCATGTGTAAGGTCCTGGATACGTCCTAGGCTTCGATGCAGTGAGGCGCGGCTATCAATAGGGGGGACATTCATTTGACAGAATGCTCGCCCAAGGCTTCGCACCTCACGGCCAGTGGGCAGTGTGCCCATGTCAAACGGGTCCCGGTCCATGTAGAATAACTCCCTGTCGGCAGCGACGATATCCGGTATATCGCTGCTCGCAGTACGCCTTATATACAGAATAGACTGCCAATACTGCGGCATCATTTACTGCCCAATCTGCCAGGGCCAGAGCCTTTGCAGTGCCCGCAACAACATCACACGTGTAGATACACCCCTGTTTCAGGATAGGGGGCAGCCGCATACATAGATTGACGCACTGCGCATGCTCTGCCAGGATTTCTCTAAGGAGAGCATCGTACAGCTCCCTGTTCTTGCCTAGGCCTTCGGATTTCAGCCGCTCTGCTCTCGCCATGCACTCATCATATCCAGGTAGCGTGTATACTTCAAATGAGTCGGCATACCAAGGGGTGCAGCAGCTGGGGATAATCATCAACCCATAGGCATCAACAAACGAAAGCGGATTCCCCGCATACGACACTAGGTTATTCGCGCTCGCATACCCAACCGGATCCCTGGTGATCCACCGTCCCAGGGTCGGGTGGTAGTGGCGGTGTCGGACGTGGTAGAGGCCGGATTCAGCATCGCGGCGGTAGCCGGCGTAGAGCAGCTCGTTGGACCAGTCGCTGGCGTTGTCGGCGTCGGCCGACCAATCGTTGACGCCCTCGTCGGCATCGGCGGCCCCGTTGAGCACGGTTGCCCGCCCGTACGGCTCGTACATGTACCGCTCCACCACGGCCGTCTCCGCCCGGTCCACCAGGCCCGTCACGTTAAAGTTCGCGTCGTGCAGATAATATAGCGACGAGTCGCCCTCATCGTCAAGCTCCCCATTTACGTTGCCATCCCGATACCGAATGATCGGGGCATCAATGTACTCCAGGCCCCAGACGTACCGGTCCAGCGGATGGGCCGCGCTGGCCTGGCCGTAGGCCTCCAGGAGCTGCCAGGATGTGTTGTAATAGTAGTCCTGCAAAGAGGTTGGGTTGGCCGGGTCGCTGCCGAGCAGCTTGCGGACCCGATGATTCAGGCCGTTGTAGCGGTACGTGGCCAGGACGGTCCCGCCGCTGTTCTTGACGGCCACCAGGCGGTTCCAGGGGTCGGGGACGAACTGAAGCTGCGTGGTCTCGGCCCCCGGCTTGGGCCCGCTGACCATGTTCCCGGCCGGATCGTAGGCCGGGTCGATCCAGTCGCCGCTCAGGCCGGTCAGCTCGTTGACCTTGTTGTGCGTGCGGTCCTGGCTGGTCCAGGAGTTGTTGCCGCCGTCGGGGTCCCAGCGGAACTTGACCCAGTTGCCCAGGCTGTCGAGCTTGGCGTTGGTGGAGTTCTGCCACTGCTGGCTGAAGATGGCGTTGCCGTCGGTGATGGTCAACGGGCTGCCCGCCAGCGCGCCGCGGTTGGCCGTGGCCAGGCGGTCCAGGCCGTCGTAGGTGTAGGACTCATCCTTGCTGGTCGTGGCGGCGTTCTGACGGTAGAGGCGGTTGGAGTTGCGGTCGTAGGCATAGTCGTAGTGGTCCAGGACGACGGGGGTTTGTGGGTCGCTCACGTCGGTCCACTTGATCTCCTCGACGCGGTTGAGCTTGTCGAAGCTCAGGGTCATGGCCACGGCGTCATTTTCGGTGTCAAAGTCGCTCAGCGTCAGGCCGGTGATCGTGCCCACGCCGCGGTAGGAGTATCCGGCCACGTCGCCGTTGACGGCGGTGACGCGGTTCAGGCCGGTGGCGCCGTAGGTGTACGTGACGGTCCCGCCGCTGGGATAGTAGACGCTGGCGAGGCGGACGTACTGGGCCAGGCCGCCGCTGGCGCCGTCGGCGTAGTTGTACTGGACCTTGGGGCTTTGGCTTTCGCCGCCGGTGTCGGCCGGGCCGGCGTTGTTGGCCCACGTGGTGAAGACGTTGCCCCAGCCGTCATAGGCGTAGGCGATTTCGTTGCGGACGGTGGGGACGGACGCGGGGATCGCAATCCGCCTGGACGGGGGGGCCGTGCATTCGACCCCATCAGGGTCGAACGGCTGTGGCGAACGGTGAAGGACGAGGACGCCTACCCGCGGGACTACGAGACTCCGGCAGAGGCGGCGGGGGCTGGGGCGATACTTCGCGTCGTACGACCCTCGGCGGCGGCCCGGGAGCCTGGACCGACGGACGCCGGCCAGCGTGTGCGGACGGGTGGCCCCCTGGGCGGGCGAAAAGCTTCCTGCGTGGACGGCCAGAAGAGATCGAATCGAGACAGGCGACGGGCGTTCCGTTGCCGCGCGTGCCGCGGTGGCTCCGGTTGCCGCGTGTGCCGCGGTGGCTCCGGTCGCCGCGCGTGCTGCTGTGGCTCCGGCCGCCCTTCGGGCTCCCTCCGCACCAGCAGCGGGAACGTTACCCATGGCGACGGTTCCACCTTATTCCAGGCTGGAAACCGTCCAGCGCATGGGGACAAGCTAACGCTTCCCATAACCAGCGGGTCAGCTTTTTCTTCCCCTCGGCCGGGTTGCCAGGGCGCAGACAAGGGTTAACCATGCCTTCTGGCAGGTTTGGCGGGAGCCGATTGCTCCAACGAATGGTCATTGCCGGGCCGTGGGGCCCGGGTTACACTGACTCCGTAAAACGAAGCCGCCGAGCCTGGGGCGCGGCTTGCACGGCGGGCCGCTGCCGGCCAACGGGCATCGGGCGGAGCTTTCAGAAAGGTCAAACACATGAACCGCATGATGATGACGGTGGGGGCTATGCTGGTGGCGGTAGCTGGTTTGCAGGCTCAGCAGGTGACGCTCAAGCAGGACTGGACAGCGGGGGATTACCTTTGGAGCCTGCAAGCCAAGCAGAACGTGACGGTGACGCTGCCTGACGGCCAGGAGATGCCCGCCCAGACGGACGACCTCCGCGTCGTCTGCCAGATCACTGTCAAGGGCCTACCCCAGGACCAGCGATCCTTCACGTTCCAGGTCAAGGAAATCCGCCAAGAGATGCAGACCCCCATGGGCGCCATGTCCTATGACAGCGCCAACCCCACCTCGCGGAATCCCATGCTGCGGCGCGAGTATGAGCCGCTGCTCAACACGGCCGTGGAGATGATCGTCGGCTCCGATGGAAAGATTGTTGAGATCAAAGGGGTCGATGAGATCAACTCCCAACTCCAGCCGTTCGGACTGGGCTCGCGGGTGGCCTCGGCCCTGTACGGCGAGGATAAGCTGCGGGAGCTGCTGAAGCCTTCCGAGTTTCCGGCCAGCCCGGTCAGCGTCGGCCAGACCTGGGTCACCACCCAGGATGTGCCCATGGCCGAGCTGGGACAAGGAAAGCTCCAGATGCAGACGATCCTCCAGGAGGTCCGTCAAAGCCCCCAGGGGCCGCTGGCGGTGGTGAAAGGCGAAGGCACGCTCAAGGCCGGGGGCGGAGCCGCCGAGGAAGGCATGCCCCAGGAGGTGACCTTCCAGATTCAGGCGGCCACCGTGCATAACCTCAACAGGAATCTGTCTCAGGAAAGCAAGGGCCGCATGAAAGGGAAGTTCGAGGCAGGCGGCCCAGGCCAGGTGGCAACGATAGATCAGGAGACTCTCATCACGCTCACTCCCGGCCGTTACCAGCCTCCAGCCCAGACCCAGCCCAGCCAAGACAAGGTGCCGGCATCGCAGCCCTGAGAAAGTACTATGACCAGACAGGCCCGGCCCCGTCGCAGCGCGGAGCCGGGCCTGTTTGCCGCCGGCTTCGGATTCCACTCCTGCTTGTTAGGCCCGTCGCTTCGTATTCCCCGCTCTTGCGCCGGGAGGATTGGCAGGCCTATCACGTCAAGGACGGCCGCCAGGGGCCGATGGTCTGGAAGGCCAAGCGCATCTTTGTGTGGCTGCAAGACGACAACGGCCTGCCGACCCGGCCGCGTCACCTGCGGGTGGCGTACCACGTGCCGGAACCGGAGAAGCTCAAGTACGTCATCAGCAATGCTCCGGAGAACACCTCCATCGAGACGTTGCTGCTGGCGGCCGCCCGGCTGGCGCCGATCTGGGCTCGCGGGGGCCGATGCTCGCGGAGGCGCGCCGAGTGGATCGGGCGACAAGCCCTGCGCACCCAACAACGCAATGCCCGGAGCGACCGCGGCCGCCGCCAGGCGGCCCGGCGCCGTCTGCACGGAATCGGGGTGTGTCTGAGCGATCTACGCACGCGCCAATGGAAGCCTTCGTAGCGTTGTAGTATTGGCAGCAAATAGGGTTATAGAGCCCCGCCAGGCTCGGCAGGTGCCGGGTTTGCCGGTTTGCCGGTCTGCCCTACCATACTCCCCTGGTTCGCAGCCCGAAGGCCGTCTCGTCGTCAGCCGAGAAGTCCACAACGTTGATTCGGGGCATTGGTCATACCGCTTGTCCAGACATTTCCAAGAGTCTGTCCCTCAAGCCACGCAGTACTGATCGCGCTCCCGCCAGACAGGAACGTTTGCCCATCCTCAATCCGGCGGCTGCTCGCGCGTGGTTTCAAGCCATTGACCACAGTTGGGGCAACGGACTTTGGTCACCGGGCCGTGCACGGACTCAAAGACCTGCTCCTCGATCTCCTGATCTCCACTGCCGGGAGTCTGGTCTTCGTCCAAGTCGCTGGGCCAGTAGCCCTCCACCTTGCCGCACTGCGGACAGTGCAGGATGAACCGGTCCAGCATGATACACCTCGCTGGGGCGAACTTAGCCTTATCCGGCCACAGTCCATTATAGGGTCTCGCCGCCGCCGGGCGATCTATCCGCCGACAACTGTCGCCGTGGCCGCGCAGATCGGCAGCGTCCACGGTGTGCGGGTAGGCCCATCGCGCCTGAGCCAGCATAGAGCAGCCGACCGGATCGGCAAGGCGAGTCAGCCTTTCGTGTCCAGCGGCGGAGCGGATTCCGCCGGCGGGCGATAGCGCAGGCAGTCTTCCTTGCTCATCCCGTGCGATGACAGCAGCCGCTCGGGGCTTTCCGGGTGCAGCGTGCGATCCGACAGGTAGATCGCCTCGATCGTCGCCTGCGCCAGCAGGTTCTCCAGGCCAGAGCACTCGTAGTGCCGGTTGTTGCCCATCACCGCCCGCGCAAAGGCGTCCACCTGGCGAACATACAGGTCCAATGGACTCGACTGCGCCTCGGTCGAATCGAGGGTGTTCCCATCGGCGTCCCGCAGGATGCACGACTCCAGGCAGGCCGCCAGCGAGCCCCGCCGGCCGTGGAGGCATAACTGCTCGCTTACCGGTCCCGACGAGCGCGTCGTGACGACTGAGGCAATCGCCCCGCCGGCAAACCGCATGACCGCCGCGGCCGTGTCGTCGGTGTCGTACATCAGCTTGGCCGTCTGGCCGGCCGGCCCCGCGGCCTGCGTCGCCAGCCCATACACCTCCTCCGGCAGGCCCAGCACCCACAGCAGCAAGTCGATCGGATGATAGCCCAGTTCCAGCAGCGCCCCGCCCCCGGCGCTGGCCTTGTCCGCCCGCCAACCTAGCTGCGGCCCCCAGTTGAACAGGTAATGGGCCCTGGCCAGGAACACCTCCCCCAGCTCGTCGCGAAGCTCCCAGGCCCGCCGATAGCCGCTGGAGAACCGCCGCTGCGTCCCTACCGCCAGGCGCAACCCGGCGCGCTCCATCGGGCGGACCATCGCGACGCCCTCGTCCAAGTTCCTCGCCAGGGGGGCCTCTTTCCACACATGGATCCCCCGCTCGGCGCAGGCCAGGACAACCTCCGCGGCGGCCGAGGGCGGCGCCGCCAGGAACACCGCCGCGGGGCGGGTCTCCGCCAGCAACGACCGGTTGTCGGCAAACGCCGGCGCCCCGGCCTCCTGGCCCGCCAGCTCGGCGGCCTTGGCATTGCGGTCGGACAGGCCCACCAAGCGGACGTGCCGGCAGCGGCGCAGGGCCGACAGCGTCTGCCCGCCGAAACCGCCCACTCCGATCATCGCTACCGGCAGGGCCTGCTCACTCATGTCGGTCGCCTCGGTCGCCGCCACAAATGTCCCTCTTAGCCTAGTGGGTCATCCTGTCGAAAACGCCGTCCATTGTCACCGCCGCGCCGCTTAGATACTCCAGCACCACCTTCTCCTTGGCTCGCACTTGCTCGACCATCTCCAGGAGTCGTTGCCGCCCTTCGACCGGCACGCTGATCAGGCCGTTGACGTCGCCGTGGAGCAAATCGCCCGGCTGGACCGTCAAGCCACACACGCACACCGGCGCCTGGACGCGCTGGATGTGGAAGTTGGCGTGGCTGGCCACGGTGCCGGGGGCGAACAAATGCACACCCATGGCCCGCACCTCCGGCAGATCGCGCACGGCTGAGTCGCTGACCACGCCGATGGCGCCGAATCGCTTGAACAAGGTGGCCATCACCTGGCCTACGTGGGCGGAAAACTCCGGGTGCGGCCCGAATTCCTGAATGACCACCACCGCGGGCTTGGGCGACCGCTCGATCGCCGCCGCCACTTCCAGGTACATGCGGACGTCGTCGCGCCGGTCGGACGGCTCGGCCGTCATCGTGATGGCCTCGGCTGTCACGGCGTAGCCGCACATGACCCCCAGCTCCGCGGTGAGTTGGCGCATGGCCCGGCTGGCAAAGCCCGTGGCGCGGTTGCGGACGTTGAGCTTCTCGATGGCGTTGGCGAGCGTGGGGCTGTCGATGTTCAGCAGCGAGCGAACCCAATCCGGCGCGTCCATGCGGCCTCCTCGAAGCGGCGGGCTGCGGCCGACTTCCGCCGGCGGCAGCGCCCGCCGTTGCCGGGCGCTTCCGCGGCGCGACTTCAACATACCGGCGCGGCTGCCTGCAACGCAAGGGCTACCCGCACGGCCGGACGGCGCCGGCCGGCCGCGCCGCCGCGAATGCCGCCACTGCGGCAGGCGGATGACGACGTGGGAGAGGGCGGGAGGATGAAGTCCAGGGGACACGGGAACAGGGTGTGGTCGAATCGCCTTGCATTAGTATTCATAACGACTTGCGATGGTTTTTCCTTGTCAAATCGCCAACGCGCGGTAGCATCTAGGGTGCCCCAACCTCCGCCAGGTGAGACGGCAGAGAGGGCGAAGGCTGCCTACGGAGGCCCGCGCTGGCCTGAGCCAGCGGGGGTGCTGCCGGCAGGGCAGGGAAAGGCGGAATTCAACATGGGGGGTTGAGCCACCTTTGCAAGACAAGTCCATCTGCAAGAGTGAACAAGAGCCCACGAGGAGACCACAAGTGAGCGCCTATGCGAAACGACGGGTTGTCGTAGCACTCGTCAGCCTGTTCATCGTCGTTACAACAGCCCGAGCGCAAGAACTCGTCCTTACGGATGTTCCCACATACTACTGGTACCACGGGTGTACACCTACAAGCGGGATGATGCTCTTTGGGTACTGGGATGCCCACGGGTACCCGAACCTCATTCCTGGCTCTAACAGGCTGCTGAAAAAGGCCTTGTTTCTGTAGTTCTACCTCCTTGGCAGAACCGATACGGGTGTTTGCACGGTGTCTTCATCCCCGCCCGGCCCCGTGTCGGGGCCACCGGGCGGGCGATCACCGCTC
>Ga0315289_10011248_pt1 | contig 12701 bp, 8 predicted proteins | sample YL17G11_40_MG_FD_203452 | JGI IMG/M metagenome (GOLD analysis project Ga0315289, IMG submission 203452) | Sediment microbial communities from Yellowstone Lake, YNP, Wyoming, USA - YL17G11_40 | ecosystem: Environmental > Aquatic > Freshwater > Lake > Sediment | place: USA: Wyoming | collected...
GCAGAAATATATTGAAAAGTCAACCGGTGCAAAACTCGAAATTATAACAGAGGATAAGCTCGACGATACTTCCCCTGCCAACAAGATATTCATCGGCCCCTGCAAGCGCTCAATGGCCCAGATTGACGCAGCCAGTATCCAGCCGGAAGGCTATGTGATTAAAACAAGCGGAAATGAGCTTTATATCATCGGGAAAGACAAGACCGATGCGGGAATGGAAGTTGACGGAACTTTGAACGGCACTTATGCGTTCCTCGAAAAGTTTGTTGGAGTACGCTGGATAACGCCGCAGCCCGAAGTGGGAGAGGTCGTGCCCATGATGGCATCGCTGAGTGTTGGTGATATCGACCTAAAGGAAGAGCCGCTGCTGCAGCAGAGGCGAATACGTGATTGTAAGCGATACGGCCATACGGACCGCATACCGCAGATTCTCGATGAATGGGGCGTTTCAAGACCCGAGTGGGAAAAATTTTGCGCAACGCGGATAACCGGGGCATGGTTCAGGCATCAGCGGCTTGGCGCGAGAGTAAAGCTTAACTATACGCACGGTTATAATGGATGGTGGGACAGGTTTTCAAAAGAGCACCCTGATATCTTTGCAATGCAGCCGAACGGCCAACGTATCAACACCAATGTGCGCGAACGGTTGTGTATTTCAAATCCTAAGTTGTGGCAGATGGTCGCGGATGAGAAAGTGAAGCAATTGAAAGCCGATCCGCAACTGACCTGCGCGTCGATTTCGCCTAATGATGATGGAGTGAATAAGTTTTGCTGCTGCGATAAATGTGCGGCATGGGATCCGCCTAATTCGCCGAAAATATATGGCGACGGCAGCTTAAAAAAACCCCAGATTTCACTGAGCGATCGATTTTGCAAGTTTTACAACGAGGTCGGCAAGATTGTAGCAAAACAGTTGCCCGGGCGATATCTCGGATGTTATGCATACACCTTTTACAAGGATCCGCCGGTTACAGTGGATCACCTTGAAAAGAATTTGCTCGTTGTATATATCGGATTTGAGGATTACCTCAATGATAACATTCGTCAAAATGACCGCCAAACATGGCTCAAATGGAGTAAGCTCGCCAATCAATTAGCATACAGGCCCAATCTCTTTTGGCTTGGTATGGGTCTTCCTTTGAACTATTCGCACAAGATTGCCGAGGATATTCGCTTTATGGCCGACAATGGTATGCGTGCCGCAGATATTGACGGTCTGACTGGAAACTGGGGTTCGGAGGGACTTCAAGATTATGTTGCGGCAAAGGTTCTCTGGGATCCAAGCGCTGATGTAAATGCTATTATAGATGATTATTGCAGGGCTGCTTACGGCAAAGGAGCTTCTACGATGAAGGCCTACTATTGGCAGGTGGAGCAGCTCACAAATAAAATAGCTCTTGAGGGAAAATACACCAATACAAGAAAAGGTGCTGAAGATCCTTTCGGCATAAGAAAAAATGCTGAAGATCTTTTCGGCTATTATACAGATGACGTACTTAATCAATTGCAGACGCACCTGGATAAAGCCCTTGCGAAAATAGGCAAATCAGATGATGCGGCTGCTGAACGAGTAAGGCTTGTTGCAACTTCGCTGGAATACACAAGGCATGCAAGAGATCTTGTTCTTACAGGATATCAGGTACGAACCGGCAAAAAGACCGAGGCTGATTTTGCGACTGCCAAAGCAATCTTCGTTAATTATGCAAAGGGGTTGACGATGAGTTGGGCGGTCAGTGCGGAACATGATTACAGTTATATGCGCAACAGCTTTATATTCAAACCACGGAAAGTAACTGATAAAATTTCTGAAGATCCGGATCGTCAGGCTCCGACGCCGAGTCCGATGACGTGGTCTTCGGTGCCTGCTGCAAATAGTTCAACGACGATAGCGATGACGGCAACAACAGCGTCAGACGCAAACGGCGCTGAATACTTCTTCCACAACACGACCATCTCCGGCCATGACAGCGCCTGGCAGGACGGCACAAGCTGGACTGATGCCAATCTTGATCCGAACACCAGCTACAGCTATCAGGTCAAAGCCAGGGATAAATCAGGCAACCACAATGAGACGGCCTACTCGACGACTGCCTCTGCGACAACGCAAGCAGGCGGCGGAACTACCCCCATTTACAGCGACGATTTCGAATATGACAGCAATACTTTTCTGGCCACCTGGAGCATAACGAACCCTGACTATGTATTTGTTGGTAGTGCGGAACACTACACGGGCGCCAAGGCTGTCAAAATAAAATTCATCAGTTCAGTGCAAAAGACGATCAGCACCATCGGTTACACTGATATTCACGTCAAATACGCTCGCAAGGCAGTAGGTTACGAGAGCGGTGATCTCTTCTATGCGAAATACTCATCAGACGGCGGAAACACATGGACTACGCTTGACACGGCTGACTACACAGCTACATCGTGGGCGCCGCAGGATAAGGTATGTGGTATGGATGCTGCCGGAAAATCGAATTTCATCGTCAAGTTCGAGAGTGTTGCCGCTAGTGGAGGAAATCGATCGACCTATGTTGATACCGTTGAGATCGCCGGGCATAAGTAGTGGTGGTGGTGGTGGTGGTGATACAACGCCTCCGACGCCGAACCCGATGACGTGGGCATCAGTGCCTGCCGCCACAGGTTCAACGACGATAGCGATGACGGCAACGACCGGTTCAGACGCAACACCGCCCGTTCAGTACTTCTTCCAGAATACGACCACTGGAATGAGCAGCCATAACTCAGGCTGGCAGAGCAGCACAAGCTGGACGGATACCGGCCTGACTGCCGGCACGCAGTACAGCTATCAGGTGCAGGCAAGGGACAGCAAAGCAACTCCGAATGTCGGCGGCTGGTCGACAACTGCCAGTGCGACAACCCAGGGAACAGTGCTGCTTAGTGATGGATTCGAAAGCGGTAATTTCACAACAGTGTGCCAAAACAACATGGATAGAAAAGGCAGTCAGCACCGTAGGCAAATCCAACATACATGTCAAGTATGTCCGCAAGACGGCGGCCTTGGATTCGGGTGAGTACTTGTACGTCGAATAGTCAACCAACGGCACTACATGGAATACTCTGGAATCGACACAATCGACCTCCTGGGTATCGCAGGACTACACCTGTGCCTCAGGTGCCGACAACAACGCAGGATTCAGGGTTTGCTTCAGAACCAATGCAAGTGCAACCAACACCGAGTATGCTTACGTTGATGATGTACAGGGCTCATAAGAGCCGCTACGCCTCATTTTGTGCATTAAGATTTATATTGTGTATTGAGAAACAACGAGGTAAATTATGGAAATGAATCGCAGGGATTTTATAAAACTCGCAGGCTCAACTCTTGCAGCTCATTCTTTTATGAATTCGGTTCCTTTTGCTGCCGACATTTTTGCGCAGAACAAAAAGCCGCTTAAGTTTAAGAATATACTGTTTTTACTTTCCGATCAGCAGCGGCAGGATTGCAGCTGTTGTTACGGCAATTCTGTTGTACAAACTCCAAATCTCGACAGGCTTGCTGCAAATGGAGTCCGCTTTACCAATGCCTTTACCCCGACGGCCGTATGCTGCCCGGCAAGGACATCCATTCAGACCGGATTATTAGCTCATGAGCATGGCATTGTCCGCAACCCTTCATTCGAAAGTGGAATTTTCTATGGCAGCACTCAGAATAAGCATAGTAGATGGACGGACAGCGACAGAGACCCTGATCCTGCAATCAGGTTCTTTTCACAAAGTCTTGCTGCTGCGGGTTGGCAATTGGCACATATCGGTAAATGGCATATAGGTATGACAAAGAAGCCATGCGACTACGGATATGAGAATGGCGTTTTTTACCCCGGTTACGGTTACCCGAAGAAGCATGAGCATTATCTTTCATACTTAAAGCAATTTGGATTAGACGGCTTCAAACTTACAGAAGAAAAAAAAGACCCTTCTGGCAGGCGCAGCTATTACGGGCTGCAGGAAGGTCCCCAGGAAGCTTCGATTCCCGCATATTTACGTACACAGACAGTTGATGCAATAAGGAGATTTTCAAAACAAAATAAGCCGTTTTTCATCTCATGTAACTTTTGGGGGCCGCACGAGCCAGTTTACATCACAAAAAAGCACTTTGAAATGTATAAAGACGCGGACATCCGGCCATGGCCTAATTTTGATTGTGACCTGAGCGACAAGCCTGACATGTTGCGCCGATGCGGGCAATTCCGGGCCACTGATTGGATTACAAAACAGAATTTGCCCGATTTGATAGCTAAGTATTATGGTTACATCAGCCTTATAGATGAGGAAATCGGGAAAATAATTCAGGAATTGAAAAAGACCGGCCAGCTTGAAGATACGTTGATTGTATACACAACGGATCATGGGAACACAGCCGGTGCGTACCGAATGTGGGACAAGGGCTATGGAATGTATGATTGCCTTTATCGCATTCCATTTTTAGTTTCGAATCCATCCATTAAGCCTGGAGTCTGTGATGGGTTCGTTTCGCTTACAGATGTAGCTAACACTTTCCTGGAAATATCTGGATGTGAAAAGATTGACACGCTCGAAGGCAGATCGCTGATGCCGATAATATCAGGACAGACAAAGGCTGTCCGTGATGACTACATTGTATGCCAGGGTTACGGCCATCAGCTTGCGTTCTGGCAGCGCATGGTCAGAACAAAAGACGCAAAATACATTTATAACCCCACCGCGAAAGATGAGTTTTATGATCTGACGTCGGACCCTTGGGAGACTCGGAATATCATTGGCACTGTCGATTCTGCTAAACTTAAGAAAATGAAAACTATTCTTTCAGATGAAATGAAAAGGACGGAAGACCCATTGTCTAACTGGGCAAGCTTTACAATCTAGGCAGGAACGCATAAATATTTACGCAGCCTTTCTTTTTATATCATTATGGCCAAAGATAAATCCCGTTTTATTTCGTGGCTGTTGATTCAGCCAACTCCGCAACAAAATACGGCAACCAAATCCAGATGGTTATTGAGACTTGGCGTTCGAACGGACTTTACGTTCGGACGTTTTGTCAGCAGGAGGGTTTATCAGAGACCGCATTTTACAGTTGGCGCTCCAAACTTCGGGCTGTGACTGTCGAAGGCTCTGCGAGGTGCTGGCGGCCGCTCGGGAGTCGCTGGTGTGCTGACACTGCCATCATCAATGCGTATTTTCATTGCCACTGAAGCTGCCGGTATGCGCTGTGGGTTTGACAGGCTGGCGGCGATGACACAAGGTGGATGCGGTTATGCGATTGTGTGCTGTTCGTTGATGCGCCTGGTTACTGTGACCAGATTCCCATAGCGAGGTTCAGGCCTACACTAAAATCAAAGTTCGCGTCCTGGCAAGATTCAAAGATGTGTGAAGTTGTACGCAGTAACAAAGGCACGCAAGAAATTGTAATGCTCAGATCAGAAAAAACTTTCCATAGCCTGAAATATTGCCAATGCTTGCGGCTGTTTGCAACATAAACAAAAACACGAAAATAATCCCACAAGAACTACGGCGATCTTTTGTAAGTTCCGATTTATAAAAGATTTATAGCAAGGCACAAAAATCCGCGATGCAGGACTGGGTGTTATGGATTGCGAACGCAATGATACAGGTTCGGCAGGCGATTGTCAAGACCGCTTATGTCCCAGATGAGCAAAAATATTTTTTCTATCCGTCGTACGTGATATAATAATGTTCTAAAGAAACAAAGGTTACGTTATGCGCCCATTTGCATTGTTGATTAAACCGACTGGGCCGGATTGCAATTTGGCCTGCACGCACTGTTTTTACACGCGAAAAGCTGAACTTTTCGGTAAAGGGCCGCACCGGATGTCGAAAGAGGTCATTGAAACGCTGATTCGCGATTATTTGGCTTTGCGGTTGCCGCAGAGTAGTTTTTGCTGGCAGGGCGGCGAACCAACCTTGATGGGACTTGACTTCTTCAAGAGGGTCGTCAAATTGCAGCAAGAGTACGGCCACTCCGGTCAGGTCGTTTCCGACTCGCTGCAAACAAATGGTACGCTGTTTGACGATGACTGGTGCAAGTTTTTGCGCGAGAATAATTTCCTTGTCGGCATCAGTCTTGACGGTCCTAAAGATTTGCATGATCACTACCGCAAAAATACCGCAGGACAAGGCTCGTTTGCCCAAGTAATGCGAGCTATTCAGCTGTGCAAAGCGCACCGAGCGGAATTTAATGTGCTGACGCTGCTGACAGATCATAATGTTGAACGAGCGGATGAGTTATTTGCATTTTTTGTGGACCAGAAGATAAGGTATATGCAATTCATTCCATGTGTGGAAAAGGAAAATGGTCGAATTGCTTCCTATTCGATCACGCCTGAACAGTATGGCCGATTTTTGTGCAGGCTTTTTGACCTGTGGCTTTCGCATGGGCCGGAGAAGATAAGTATTCGTTTTTTTGATTCGGTTATGTCGTTCATCGTTCACGGCCAACATACGATATGCAGTTTCAGAAATCGCTGCAACGATTATGTCGTTGTTGAGCATAATGGGGATGTCTTCGCCTGTGATTTTTTTGTCCAAGAGGAATGGCGTCTTGGCAACATCCTTCAAACGCCTATTGGTGAACTTGCTACGTCTCCAGCGAAACGACGCTTTAGCGAATTAAAGACCGAGGTTAAGAATCAGTGTTTGGTGTGCCGATATTTTGCTATATGCCGCGGCGGCTGCCTCAAAGACCGAATCATCGTCAATAATGACTGCCGGGACAAAGACTATTTTTGTGTTGGCTACCAGATGTTCTTCGACTACGCGCTATCGAAACTCATGCAGAAACTGCTGAATATTATTAACCCAAAGGCTAGGAGTCTGTCGGGAAACCTGCGGTGTTGCTCATAAAATAATGCTGTAAAATTGACTATGAAGTCTTGTGTTTGTCACAATCACATGCATAATACAGATATTATGAAAACACAAACACAATTCAAACCGTATCAGCCCGTATCAGCCAAATCAATTGTTACTTTTACCGCCGGACATGAAGCAGTGGTTGCCGGAAGATGACCTGGCCTACTTCATAATGGACATTGTCCACGAATTAGACCTTTCGGCAATCTGTGAAAGTTACAACAACGACAAAGGCGGACAGCCGCCATTCAATCCCACAATGATGACAAGCCTGCTGTTATATGCCTACTGCATAGGCCTTCCCAGTTCGCGCAAGATTGAAAAGGCTACTTATTATCAGGTGCCGTTTAGAGTTATTACAGCCGACCAGCATCCCGACCACGACACCATAGCAGATTTTCGTAAACGTCATCTCAAAGCATTGGCAGGATTATTCGTTCAGGCATTGCGGTTATGCCAGAAAGCTGGCCTTATAAAACTTGGCCATATATCTCTTGACGGCACAAAAGTAAAAGCCAATGCCTCCAAACATAAGGCGATGAGTTACGCCAGAATGGAGAAAAAGGCAGAAGAGCTTGAGGCTGAAGTTAAAAACCTGTTGGCACGGGCACAGGCGGTAGATGATGCAGAAGATGACCAATACGGCAAAAGCAAACGTGGTGATGAACTTCCTGATGATTTGCGATTTAAGCAGAACAGGCTTAAAAAGATAAAAGAAGCGATGAAAGCACTTGAAGCTGAAGCTCTGGAAAAGGCAGAAGTTAAACGTACAGAGATACTGGAAAAGCAACAGGCTCTGGAGGATGAAGGCAAAAAACAGAGAGGCAAAAAGCATAAGGAGCCATCAGGCAGGCCTGAAGATAAGGCTCAACGTAATTTTACTGATCCCGATTCTCGGATAATGAAAGATGGTTCAAGCAAGTCATTCGAGCAATGCTATAACTGTCAGGCAGCGGTGGACGAACAGGCACAGGTTATAGTAGCGACAAATGTTACTTAGCAGCCAAATGATAAACAGCAGCTTGAACCTGTCATCGAAAAAGTTAAGAATAATATGGATGGTGAAAAACCCCAAAAGGCAAGTGCGGACAGCGGATATTTCAGTGCAGCTAATGTTGAATATCTTGAACAGGAAGGGATAGATGGTTATACAGCAACGAACAGACAAAAGCATGGTGAAAAAATTGAGTCTGCTTCAAAAGGTCGAATGCCGGATAATATAACTCAACAGGAACGGATGGTTCGTAAGCTGATGACGGAGAAGGGCAGGGAGACTTATGCCAAACGCAAGAAGATAGTTGAGCCTGTGTTCGGGCAGATCAAAGAAGTGCGAGGCTTCAGGCGGTTTTTACTTCGTGGTCTTGAGAATGTTTCATGCGAGTGGGATATGGTCTGTCTGACGCACAATCTTTTGAAGCTGTTTCGCAGTGGACTGATGATTAAAAGTGCATAGAAGGCGGCTGAGAAGCGGTCTGCCCTGATGATTTTCTGATGTGTTTGGTAGAAATTGGTCTTTATGAATAAATCGGATTTGGATTCACAGATTTTTCTGATGGTGAAAGAAGAAAAATTTCAAAGCCGTGTCGGGTTTCCCGACAGACTCCTAGGTGATAACAAACATTTTACGACTCAGTTGGCGGTCAGTACGCATTCCAGCCATATTGCACATGAGATAGACTTCGCAAGCCTTCGATATTTTCGGAGAAAACCTCCACAAACCATTGGAGAAGTTCCGACCTCTACCGTTGTAAATCTTTCAGAAGTATTTGGCAAAGATGATAAAACAAATAAATTTGCTGCCCGCTATCTTAAAACAACACACTGTGACTTATTTTTTGCTGATGCTGCAATTCTTGTCGAAGGATCAGCAGAACGGATGTTGGTTCCCCATTTTATCTGCCATCATTTCAAAAAGCTCAACGGAAGTTATCTCTCATTATTGGAAATATGCGGCAGTCATGCTCATCGTTTAAAACCTCTCATCGAGCATTTGGGACTGATTACACTTATCATACCAATTGTATTTAGTTGATGCGCTGATGGGTATATAGCCGATATAGTTCATAGTAGTCATTTGATAACTGATTTTAGCACGGAGGCTATTATGAACGTTAATCTACATCACACCCTAAAAGAACTGAAAACGTTTTACCGCAGTGCAACTAACGCCAGGCTTGCTCGTCGAATTCACGGAGTATATCTGGCAAGCAAAGGTTTAACTTGTCCGCAGATTATGGAGATTACAGGCTCTGGCCGCAGGACAATTCAACAATGGGTAGCCAAATACAATGCAGGTGGCATCGGGGCATTAAATGATTCTTCCCGTCCCGGGCGGTCTACTAAACTATCCCGCCAGCAAGAACAGGCATTTTGCAGGTGGATTGAAGCTGGGCCAAAAGGCAGGGGCGGAGTATCCGTGCTCAACGGCCATGCAATTAAGAAGATTCTGGAACAGGAGTTTGGGGGTAAGCTATTCTCTGTGGGGGATATATCATTTATTACATCGCCTGGGCTATTCACCCCGTTAGAGACCATGTCTCTAACGGGGTTCATGTCTTTGTCCCCGGCCCCAGCATGAAAAAGCTGACCCTCAAGCTCAGCGGGAATTTAAAAAAACTTCATCAAAACGCTGGATAAAGTCCAATCAGAGCATCCCGCCAAGAAAGTAGAAGTCTGGTTTCAGGATGAAGCACGCTTTGGTCAGAAAGGTACAATAACACGTGTATGGGCAAGGAAAGGTTCTCGGCCTCGGACAGTGTGTCAGACGAAATATGACTGGTTATATGTTATCGGTGCAGTTTGCCCTGAAACTGGCCAGACTGTTGGCTTGATATCGCCGAATATCAATACCAGTATTATCAATGTTTTCTTTGAACAGTTTATTAAAGAAGTCAGTCCGGATGTTCATGTGATAATGCTCTGGGATAAAGCAGGCTTTCACACATCAAAAGAACTCAACACGCCAGAGAATGCGACTATTGTACCTTTACCCTCGTATTCACCGGAGCTTAATCCCGTAGAAAATCTCTGGCATTCCCTTCGTAGCCGTTACTGGGCTAATCGTGCTTATGCTGATTACGATGATTTACGGTATGCGGTGATAGATGCCTGGCAGAAAGCTGCCCTTGAACCTGCAATTATCAAATCTGTTTGCCGTGCCTCTTATGCAGAGCGCAGCAATTAAATACAATTGGTATCATTACAGATTTAGATTCGATAGATCCCAATAATAAAAATACTTTTGTTCAGCCAACCAAGGGTAAAGGATATGTAACAGGAAATGATACGCTGAAAACATGGGTACCCGAAAAGAAAAATATCGATGAACTGCTGGATATTCAATCTTCTGATAAGGTAAAGGATTATGTAAGAGTGGCCTATCAATATCCGGTTAAAATTAAAATTGAAGGGAATAAAGAAGAAGAAGCTATCCCATATACTTTTGAAGACGCATTAGTTTTTGAGAATCTAGTATTATTTAAAAGCATAGATGGGAACGGATTGATAAATAAATTTAATGAAGCAGTAAAAACAAAAAATAGTGCAACGGAACTTGGGCAGGCTATGTTCAAGGCATTGAAAGATGGAAAGAAGGCGGAATTTACTCTTGAGCTCCTTTATTTAAAAGAACCTAAAGAATTAAAGGTGCCAACATATATTAACGAAGGACTTTCTTGGTTGCAGGATCAATTGGAGAGAAAGCAGAAAGGTGTTTCGCTTCCTACCACCGGTGTTCAAGGAGAACAGGCCGATGCAAAATAACGCAATTATAGATGATGATCATTTTGATGATCATGTGGATGATGAAATTCATACTTATCTAAATTTGGATGAACCTAAGAGTTTCTTTTTGTTTGCTGGTGCCGGATCTGGTAAAACGAGATCCTTAGTCAACGCTTTGCTTAGTGTGCGGAAAGAAAGTAGGCAGCGTTTGCGCCTAAACAGCCATCGCATAGCTGTTATCACTTATACGAATGCAGCTTGTGATGAAATCAAGCGTCGTATTGATTTCGATCCGTTGTTTTCTGTATCTACTATCCATAGCTTTGTTTGGGATTTAATCAAATACTATCAGACAGATATTAAACAATGGCTACAGATAAACCTGAAAGCAGAAATTGCTGAACTTGAACAAATAAATGGACGTCCCGGTACAAAGACTGCAATGGACCGAGCAAAGAAAATAGAAGCAAAGAAAAAGCGACTTGGAAACCTTGGCAAAATCAAACGATTCACTTATAATCCTAACGGGGGAAATACCAGCCGTGATTCATTGAACCACAGCAAAGTCATTAACATTGGAGCTGTTTTTTTGACCAATAAACCATTGATGCAGAATATATTGACCAGAAAATTTCCCATACTGCTTATTGATGAAAGCCAAGACGCCAATAAACTCTTAATGGATGCCTTTTTTATAGTTCAAAAAGAGCATTCAAATCATTTTTCACTGGGGCTGTTCGGTGATACTATGCAACGTATTTATGCTGATGGCAAAATCGATCTTGGTGAGAATTTGCCAGATGACTGGGCTAAGCCTGCGAAGATAATGAATCATCGTTGCCCACATCGTATAATGAAGTTAATTAATAAAATCCGTTTCGAGGTTGACGGTCAAGAGCAAAAAGGAAGGAAAGACAAGGTGGAAGGTGTTGTTAGGTTATTTATATTGTCTGCCGACACTGCTGACAAAATAATGGCCGAAAATGATGTTGTCCAAAAAATGGCTGATATCACAGGCGACATGAGGTGGATTGGGGCTGATTCGGATGTAAAGATCTTAACCCTTGAGCATCATATGGCTGCGAACCGTATGGGATTTATAGAATTGCTTGAGCCTCTTTATCAGATTGATCGCTTCAGAACCGGATTGTTAAATGGTACGCTTCCTGGCCTGCGTTTCTTCACCCAATTGATCTTGCCTTTAGTAAAGGCGAAACAAAATAGCGATGAATTTGGTGTTGCCCGGATTGTGCGACAATCATCGCCATATTTAAGTAAGGATTCTCTGAAGTCTAATGATTATCAGCTTGGTATTATACAAAAAGCCCGAGATAGTGTGAATAAACTTATGTCTCTGTGGGAAAATGTTAATAGTCCGAGATTTATTGACGTTCTTCAAAATGTAGCACAAACGGGTTTATTTGCTATACCAGAAAGCTTGATTCCAATCGCAAATAGAACAAGTGGAGAGCAAGATTTCGCTGAATCACCTGAAGCTAATCAGTCTGAAGAGGGTGCAGACAAAGATGACGAACTTGATGCCTGGGATAAAGCACTCAAGACTCCTTTTGCACAAATTAAAGCATATAATGAATACGTTTCTGATCGGGCCAAATTTGGAACACATCAAGGAGTAAAGGGGCTTGAATTTCCTCGTGTTATGGTGGTTATGGATGACAGTGAGGCACGAGGGTTTATGTTTAGTTACGGAAAATTGTTTGGAGCAAAAGAACCAACCTCAACAGATTTGAAAAATAAGCAAGAAGGTAAAGAAACCAGTTTTGACCGAACACGACGTCTCTTTTATGTGACATGCAGTCGTGCGAAAAATAGTTTGACAATAGTTGCCTACACTGAAAATCCAGATAAGGTTAATAAATTTGTATTGTCGAAGGACTGGTTTAAAGGAGACGAGGTTATTCTGCCATTTAAAGACGGATGATCCCGATTAGAAAATTGAGCAATTTATTAGGTGAACAGTTGAAAGAAGTAAAATCTGTGCCAACTTGTGTGAATCAGGGAGTCACTCAATGGAACTATGAATGGCATCGAAGAGTTTATTGCAGATGCCGGAGATATAGCAGATATAGCTGTTGTTGCTGGGG
>Ga0315289_10011249_pt1 | contig 12700 bp, 9 predicted proteins | sample YL17G11_40_MG_FD_203452 | JGI IMG/M metagenome (GOLD analysis project Ga0315289, IMG submission 203452) | Sediment microbial communities from Yellowstone Lake, YNP, Wyoming, USA - YL17G11_40 | ecosystem: Environmental > Aquatic > Freshwater > Lake > Sediment | place: USA: Wyoming | collected...
GTTTCGGACTGTCGATCCGAAGGTTGAGGGTTCGAGACCCTTCGGCCTCGCTGTCTTAACTTAAGGGCTGACAAATACTCGCGTTTGTCGGCCTTTTGTGTTGGGCACAGAAAAACCCCTTGTGTCCTACGACTATTGAAAAGCCGCAAAGGTCAACCATTCGGCCGGCGACCACACGTGATCGGCTAAGCCCGCGACCATAGCAGGTGTTCGCGGCAGCCATCGGCCGTTGCTGCCCTGCACATGAAGCGTCCGTACCGGCCCACGGAAATCATAGCTGTACATTCTAAAATAAGTCATCGCATCATGTATGTCCCAGTCTTTGGAAAAACAGTAGCTTTTACGAACCTTGCGGGCATTGCGCTTGCGATCCGTACCATTATGCCTTTCCACGAAAGCGGCATTGATCGTGCTGCCAACAGCCTATGCTTCTATGGCTGCTGCCGCCTCGGCTTTAGCGCCAAAGACAACACACAGATCAATCTTGATCACCCGATCCTTTCGCCGCGTTTTGTGAACCGCAGCATAATTCAACTGTAGCAGTGGAATCCTATGAGCACCTTTGGGACGACCACGTCTTGCTGTATGAGGTGGCGTAACTTTCTGCCCATAGACCTCCAGAATAGCCTCCTTGTACGGTCTGTACTCATCAGATGTAATCGAATTCATAATACGACCGCCGGTTCTTTGCTTAAAATCCTGCACCAGCTTTTGGACATTTTTCGCCGTGTGTTTGCCGGTGCCGGTAATTGTTTGGCAGTATGTCGATCTTTGCCTGTCATAGTAACCTCCTCGCTATAGGTCTCTAAAAGCTGCTATGACAATAATCGGCAGCTGCCATAAAGCGCCACTGATTTTTATCAATGGTATGACTTACAGTTGAACCATCATCCACTCAAGCTGACCCATTTTTCGATAGGGATCTGTCATAAGTAAGTATTTAATAGTGACATATCGCACATTGTCATTCCCTTTGGTAGGGTGCGCTTTAGCCCGCCACCGCTCAAGCGATATGTTAATGGATTCCTGCTTCGTACGGAGGGAAAACCATCCCCAATCCCTGCACCTGCTCGTACAGGGGCAGGGCTTGAGGATGGCAGCGTCCAAAGTTGGCTAAACACGTACCCTGCTTCCGCAGGAATGACACGACAAATCGGTCAGTTTAAGTTATTTAGTTGTGCTGGTTACGGCCACATCTGCTCCGTAAGCCAGTTGTCCGCTAAAATAGCGAAGTCTTTCAGGTCGATCTTCTGGGACCCCTCCGCCTCGGCGTCATACAGCTCAGCAGGTGACGGCACCGGTACGTGCAACTGCCCATCATTCGGGGTTGTATCGGCAAGGTATGCTATCTCAGCCGGCGATAGAGCTCGGTTATAGATGCGAGCCTCATCCAGGTCTCCATTGAAGGCTTCAGGGCAGTCGGGCCAACCCGACTCACTATTAGTGTTGCCTATGACCAAGCCGGCACCGGTTCCTGACGCGAATGTAAATGGCCCGGATGCTATTTCTCTGCCGTTGAGATAAATCCTGGCAGTAGTCCCGTCAAATGCAGCAGCGGCATGCGCCCATTGGCCGATATATGGCGTCATTATACCCTGCGCGGAATTCAGATCGGTATTTGCAGCCGAAAACTGCCGCAAAGCAAGTCCGCCATTATTACCTGGAGTATCCATCTCGAACATAAACCTCACCCCGGCGTCATCCCAGCCATCTCTTTTACAGATCAAACCCTGAGAAAAGCCGTGTCGTAGTCCGGACCACTTTACCCAGATAGACACGGTCAGCTGGCCCGTCCCTGCTGAAGGATCCCAGTTTCCAATACTAACCCTGGCACCTCGGGCGCCGCTCACGTCGATCGCACTAATTCCTGCCAAGCCGGGCGTCACCCACGTCACGCCTGCTCCAAGAGTCCCACTGTGGCCATTGCCTGACGCATCTGCAGTGGTAGTGCCGGTCCCCTCGTCCAGCGAATAGTACGCAGCCAAACCGCCGACCAGAGCTGGATTTGTTGTCGGCTTAATGACGTAATCCTCAACCAGCCAGTCGCTCGCCATCATATTCAGCTCTCTGTAGTCAATCACACAATCCCCGGAAACGGGGAAGCCCTGTGGTGCATAGTCAAGTTCTGCAAAATCGGCCGTACGCCTGGAAAGGAGGCACCGCGGCTGATAAAGCCGAATATCATCAAAGTAAACTACACCTGAGCCGCCCGGCGTTGTATTAGTCTGGTCGCCAAAACCAATTGCAATCTCAGTGACATTTGACAAGTTGATGCCAAACTTCGACAGGTCAATATTCCATTCGTGCCACGAAGGTTCGCTTATGTCACTCATGTTGCCGTCATATAGAACCTTGGCGCCGTTTAGCTGCACATACATCTGCTCAGTTGCATTTGCGTCGTTGTTCGAGTCGCCATAGAACCACAGAGTTAATGCTTTGACGCCGGCTTTTGTCCAGTCTCGACCGACGGCTAAATAAGAGGTGTCCGCCTTAATCTCTGAATAGTACTTTTTGCCGCTATGATCAAATAGATTTGTGCCGTCATTGTCATAATTAAACACCAGCGATTGATTCCCCCCGTGCACTGTGCTGGCACTGGCATCAACGACTGAGCCTGTTCCATTGCCTTGAACAATGGATGGTTCCGTCCAGCCCTCGCCGTCTTTCCACGTGTACCATATCCTGCCGCCGGCCGGCGGCGGAGGTCCAGGTGTGTCAGCGGCGCCATAAGATTCCAGGTCATCCACAATAAAATAGCTGCCCGTCGTAAAGTTCCAGACATCTCCTCTCCAGATAGCAGCACCTTTGACCTCATCGACTCGCCAGTAGTAGGCTGTGTTGAACTGGAGCGTTCCGGGCTTATAGCTGCCGACATTCAAACTGGCGACGGTCACGTTCGGATGCGTGGTCATGGTGGCACTGTTGACATCGCTTGAATTGGCGCCAAAATAAATGTTATGGGTGCCGGCGCCCACGCCCGGCTTCCAGCTAAGAAGCGGACTTACCGACACATCTTTTTCTCCATCGCCGGGACGGGGATTACTGGCCAAAGGTGAGCCCGCCAACTGTGTTATTTCAGCCGACGACAACGGGCGGTCGTAGATTCGAACATCGTCTATTCCGCCGTTCCAAAATCGGCTAAGATCAGAAGGTCTAAGTGCGCCCACGAATACCCTTACGGGAGCATCGAACGCTGTGGTGGCATCTGTTTTTGAGCCCACCTGCTCCCCGTCAACATACACCAATCTGCTGGTATCTGATGCCCTTACCACCGCTACGTGATGCCACTGGCCGTCGTTGTATGTTGTGGAGGTAATAATTCTCTCCGGGTCGCCCAAGCCGCCGGTTCCTAAAGGAGCCCGATGGATATAGCGCAGGCTGCCGACGGGGGCATCGAACAGCTCCAGCAGAAGACCGTGGCCCTGGGCGGAACCAGTGGCCGAAATAATGTCTCTGCGACCAGAACCACCATCAGCTCGAAACCACGCCGATACCGTATAAAGCTGAAGTAGAAACGCCCCTTGAGAGATGTAGTTGACGTCAACGTAATCGTTTGTCCCGTCAAACAACAGGTAGCGGCTTTCATCGTACGGACTGCTAACACCCCACGTCGGGTTGCCATTGATCGTGCCGTTGCGCCCGCTGCCGCTGGAGTCAATGGCGGCTGTGCCGGAGCCCTCATCGAACTTCCACCAGCCAACAAGATTTGGGTCGGCACCCATTGATATGTCTGAAAAAGCAAGATGAAGCGTGAGAATGGCGGAAATCAAATAAACCGATTTTTTACACATGTTACTCCTCCTTCAAGGATTGATAAAGAGTTCGTCTACAAGCCAAACTCGCGTCGGTCTTCACCAAGCACACAGGTGTATGCTCTTGTGTGCTTGTCTCACACAACCGACAAAACGATTTCTACCCAACCCTGTGTTACCTCCGGCAATTTGGGACCTGCCGGTGTTCGTCGTCCATGTGAGCGGCTTCGTCTGAGCGTCGGCTGGAATGTCACACCTTACAGAGATGCATCAGCCTCTCATTCCAGCTATGTCCCTCATGCAATCTGATTCGATTCCACAACTGGCTTACCAAAAGACATACATTTTCTGCACTCACAAGCTAAAAGACCACAGAATTTAGCAATTATACTTACGCATTTATACCAGATTAGTTATGTTGCTGTCAACGAGATTTTCTGTGATGTCTGGAATGGGAAGGGAACATCGCCATGCGGTTCAATCACCTGGCGATGATTGGTGGGGCGTCACAGCGCGAGGACAAGCTCACCGGCCTACGCGCCAGCACGGAGACTCCCAAGTTCATCGGGACGGCCCGCGAATACCAATTGACCGCCGAGAACCGGCTCAAAGCGCCCTCGAGTTTCTTCTGGGATACTGTGGTCAACCTGACGAGTGTTGAACGAATGGAATATTTACCAAGCCCTTCTGGATCCGTTCCACCAGCCTAAGAGGCGGCCACTTAGGTGGACGCTCACCGCGGATGGCGACCGAATGGGCAAACGCCTCTTCCACGCACAGGCTTATGTGCATACAATAATGGTGTCGATCAGACCAAGTCGCTGGTCGGGCCGCTCGTGCCCGACGGAACCGAGCCGGCGAAACAGCCGACTGTCCGCGAATACCCGGACATAGTGAGTCCGACTTGTCGGACGAGTCCGATCGTGTAAGGAAACGGACACATTGATGAAGCGAATCGACATCTCCTGATGGGAGGAATAGATCATGGGACGATTGATTGCTCGACACTTCGGATGGATAGTTATCTCTACGGCTTGTCTGGCAACCATCGCAGGTTTGTCGGCCCCCGTCTGGGGCCAGCGGCAGCTGGCTGCAGGGCTTCTACCTGGACGAGCCTGAAGAATGGGACGGTCCCTACCGCTTCTTCCGCTGGTGACAGAAGCTTCGCAGCAGGAATGCCGTATGGTCCATTTATGGACGAGAATGTATCCCGTCAGGGGCGGCAGCGCCCACTTGCCGGGCCTGACGGCCTCGCAAGTCATGGCGGAGTAGCCAGAGCTGTCATCAACATCCTCCGCCAGCACGGCGCAGCAAAGCCCCCACGCTCATCCGCGGACTTGGTCGTGGCTTCCACCACCGTCGGTCGCAGGCACGCCTGCACTCTTGTTGCATCGGTAATACCCACGCGAATTCATCGGCTTAACAGCTCATTCTGCCGACTAATGGCTTGGTAAGACGAACGGTCGCCTACACATAGGACAAATGGTAAGAGTGTCGTCCCAGTCGGCGCCGACGGAGGACGGAGAACGGACTGGTGTCCTCTGTCTTCTGTCTTCTGTCCGGGCCGATCCCCGCTTTTGCGGGGACAAGCGTGCCCCTGCGGAGGCAGGGGTGCGCGCGCACCAGCCCTTTCAGACCGGCAGGACCGATCGAGATGTCGCACAACTATCGGCCACTTTACTCCGGCAGAACCGTACTGCTTAGGCTGGTCGATACGCTTCCGCTTAGAACCGATTAGGATGCAAGCAGTCGCCGCGTGAATAACAAGTGCATGTATATACAAACGGTTCAACGCCGGCGACTGAGGCATTTTAGACGCACGGGCAGTCAAGACGGCGGTTTAGCCCCCGGACCTGTGCCGGGGGCTGAGCCCTGCCCACAGGTGGCAGGGCTAATTGGCAGACCCGTGGATGGTACGTCTCTAACTGCTGAGTATTCTCTCGACTTTTCCTTGGTCCACTTCCATTACATACTGAATTCCGCTAACTTGTGCGGCCTCCCGTGTCAAAGCCGCTATGTCGTCTCGTGCGATGAGTTCCACAGCAAACTTTCGGCTGCCTGCCATTAGCTGGCGCAGGCCTTGCGCAAGACGTTCATAATAAGTGTATAGTCCCAGAGCACCGGTGGGAAGCTTTTCAAATTCCTCGTCACCGAGCTCTTGCCGCAGGGCGCTTGCTGTAACAAAGATTTCGTCCTTGGAGTTTCCGAACCGTTCGACGTACACGGGAATCTGCTTTTCATCCATCGTGCGTCCTATCGTCTTGCCGACCATCGCCGCGGCGATGGGAGCTCGAGCCATACCAACCAGTTTGACAAACGGCGCACCCAGCGCAAGTCCCTTAAAGATTTGGTCCTCGAAGACGAATCCGCTGGCCACCGCCAACGCCGGCAAATGCTCACCTTTGTCGGATAGACGCTTGGCGTACTGATAAAGAAGCGAGTGCAGGTAAACGGGAGGAACACCCCATTCGTTCATCATGCGCCAAGGGCTCATTCCCGTGCCGCCGCCCGCCCCGTCGACCGTCAGGAGGTCAATCTTGTAACGGGAGGAAAACAAAACGGCCCTTGCAAGATCAGCCGGCCGATAAGCGCCGGTTTTGAGAAAGATGTATTTGGCACCGGCATTCCGCAATTCTTCCACCCGCTTGGCAAACGATTCCTCTGTTACCATTCCTACTCTCGAATGCCGCTCAAACTCCTTGAATGCGCCACGCTCAAAAGCCTTGATGACAGCCGGATCGGTTGGGTCCGGGAGCACGATGTAGCCGCGCTGATGCAACAGTTGGGCCTTTTTGAGCTCCCCTATTTTCACCTCACCGCCGATGTCCTTAGCACCCTGACCCCATTTGAGCTCTACACACTCCACTCCGAGTTTATCGATTGCATACTCCTGGGCGCCGAGGCGTGTATCCTCAATGTTTGCCTGTACAACAATGGCACCGTAGCCATCGTGCTGGTGATCTTTGTAGAGTTTCACACGACGTTTGAGGTCGGCCGTATCCACTACCCGGCCATTTTTGATTACTGCCTCGGGATCCATGCCGACAACATTTTCGCCGATGGTCAGGCCCGTTCCTGCAAGAGCAGAACCGATTGCCAAACCTTCCCAGTTGTTCTTGGCGATATTAGTCGAACCGATCCCCGGTATGTGCCACGGGTAGCGATACTTTATACCCTTATCGTGACCGAAGGCGATCTCGAGGTTGACGGCAGGAAAGATGGCCTTGTCACTATCTGGGTCAATTCCATAGGCCCCGACAATGGTTCCCATTATATTAAAATGCGAATAGTCGACCGAATAGGTTTTCTCAGCGGCGGCGGTTACGACCCCGAAGGGTTGCGGATAGATGACTTCGTGGCCCCTATAGGCAGACTTGCCAATTTCGCACATGCCGATGCATCCATCGACACAAGTGACGCACATGCCCGAGGCTGGAACGACCGAATCTACGGTCCGATTCTTCGTCAGAGTTGCGGCCGAGGCATTTATTCTTGAGAAGGTAGGTGACACTGCATTTGCTCCTTTAGTTTTATCAATCTTTCTTTATTTCACAGGCTACGCACGGATTCATATAGCACATCATATCATCGAACTGTTCTTTCTCGATGCAGGGCGGCGTCAGATTTGCGCAGGCCCCGCAAATAGCCTTCTCCGGCTCATTGTATGTGCATCGAAGCTGACAGGCCGGACAGACGTACATACAACCGCCACACAGTCGGCAAACATCAGATTTAGCGTCAAACGGCGTGCCGATTTCTCTTTTTTCACCACGGTTGCGAAAGCCAATGGCCTTGGCCATCATTTGCTCCTCACACATCCGAACGCACAGACCGCAGAGAATGCAGTCCTCATGCTCCTGCTTGAAACGCTGCCGGCGAATACCATGGGCGGAAGCGAGGTCCTGAATCGTCTTTGACTGGGGACACGATGCCAGCAAGAGCTCCAGAATCATCCTGCGCGCCCTTAGCACTCTGGCAGATGCGGTGCGCACCTTGAGACCTTCCTCCGCCGGGTAAGTGCACGAGGAAACCAGCTTTGCTGGTGGCCCCTCTCCGATCTCAACCACGCACAGCCGGCACGCCCCATAGGGCGACAGTCCGTCCATATAACAGAGGGTCGGTATTGGAAAGCCCAAGAACCTCGCTGCTTCCAGCAGGGTAGTACCTTTTTCAACCGAAACGTCCAAACCGTTTATTCTCAAAGTGATCATGCTGATTTCCCCTCAACGGCTGCGCATTCGGCTTCTTCATTTTGTTTAGGCCGGGTGAATTCCAGGTCACACCGCAGACATCTGCGGGCCTCGCGTGTCGCTGCTTCCACGGATAACGCCGTCTCCACCTCCGCAAAGTTCTTACGCCTAGATTCGACAGGCAGAGTAGTGGGCTCGACTCTCGCCGGCACCTGCGACTCTTCATCGCTAACGGCAGCGGGCTCTATGAAGAATTTTGGCAATCTTACTTCCGGCCCCGCTTCCGCGGGGATATTAGCCCCCGCCTCCCGGCGGGGGTACCCCGGCCAGTGGCCGGGGCTAAGTTCGCCGCGAAGATAACGGTCTATGACCGCTGCCGCTTTCTTACCGGCTGCGATAGCGTCAACGACCGTATTCGGGCCGGTGACCAAATCTCCGCCGGCAAATACACCCGGCCGATTGGTGGCAAGGGTCTCAGCATCGACGCGAAGCGTGCCGTTCTTTGTCACTTCCAGCCCCATCGGGGCTTTAGCCCCCGCCTGTCGGCGGGGGTACCCCGGCCAATGGCCGGGGCTAAGGCCCCGCGCTTCCCCGAAAGCGCGGGGGTCTGGACGTTCACCAATGGCTGCTATCAGTGTGTCTAAGGGTATAGTGAACTCGGTGCCGGGGATGGAAACCGGTTTGCGCCGTCCGCTTGAGTCTATCTGGCCGAGTCTGTTCCTGATACACCTAATATCGGCCAAGCGACCGTGCTCGGCATCTATCTTTATGGGTGAGACAAAAGTCTCAACTCTTACACCCTCGGCCTTGGCCGCTTCAATGTATCGTATCTTTACCGGCGAAACCAATGTCTCAAGTTTTATGCCCTCCTCCAAAGCGGCTTCGACTTCCTCTGCGTAGGCAGGCATCTCCCTGTACGTTCGGCGATAGAGAAGTGTTACGCTTTCGACTCCTTTCTGGCGAATAGCAACTCTGGCGGCATCCACAGCGGAGTTACCGCCGCCGACGATGCCGACGTGTCCTTTGGCCAACTCCTCGCCCCTCAAATTGAAGGCTTTAAGGAATTGCATGGAGGAGTACACACCCTTAAGATCTTCTCCCTCAAGCCCCAAACGCCAGCTCTTGTCCGCCCCAATTGCCAGGAACACGGCCTTAAAAACATCCTTGAAAAGCTCGTCGATAGTAATGTCACGGCCCAGCGACGTTCCACACCTAAGGGTAATGTTGTCATCGAGCAAAGATTCTATCTCCTTGCGCAACACTTCCCGTGGTAGGCGATAAGAAGGGATACAACTGATAAGCATCCCCCCGGGTTCATTTTCGGACTCGATGAGCGTCACCTTGTAGCCGGACAGAGAAAGGTAATGGGCTGCTGCAAGCCCGGCGGGGCCCGCCCCGACAACCGCCACTCTGCTACCACCGATGTTTGTGTAGGTTCTCAACGGCTTGTAGACTGCGGGGTCAACACGGTCTGTGACAAACCGTTTCAAGGACCTAACGGCGATGGCTTCGCCGCCGCTGACGGCCTGATTGCATCTGGTTTCGCACTTGCGATCGCAAACGCGGGCACATGCCGACGGGAATGGGTTGGCCTGCCTGATGACTTTATACGCCTCCGTGTACTGTCCCTTTTCAATCAAAGCTACATAACGCCAGACCTCCGTGCCCAGAGGACAAGCGGCCTGGCAGGGCGCACCGACCAAATCTTTACAAACGAAAGCGTCACATTTTTTGTCAACCACGTGCCGCTCATACTCGCGGCGGAAGTAACGAAGCGTACTAAGAACAGGATTGGACGCCGTTTGTCCGAGGCCGCACATCGTTGTGTCCTTCACCACCTCCGCCAATTCTTTCAAAAGATCCAAGTGCTCAAGCGTAGCCTTACCTTTTGAAACATCTTCGAGAATCTCGTGCATTCGCTGTGTGCCCTTTCGGCAGGTAAAGCATTTGCCGCACGACTCATCCTTCAGAAAGTTCATAAAATACTTGGCAACGTCGACCATACAGGTATTGTCATCCATTACAATCATGCCGCCGGAGCCCATGATGGAACCCGCCCGTGTCAGGCTGTCGTAATCGACCGGCAAGTCGAACATGTCGGCCGGAATGCAGCCCCCGGACGGCCCACCTGTCTGAACCGACTTTATCCTCGCCTTGCCCACCGGGCCGCCGCCGATGTCATAGACGACTTCCTTGATGGTTATGCCCATCGGCACCTCGACCAGGCCGGTATTTTTAACTTTGCCGACCAGACTGAATATCTTCGTGCCGGCATTATTCTTGGTGCCGATCTTCGCGAACTCCTCGGCGCCAAGCCTGAAAATCAGCGGGATATTGGCCCAGGTTTCAACGTTGTTGATCGCGGTGGGTTTGCCATCGATACCTTTCTGTATAGGGAAAGGCGGCCTTTGACGCGGCTCTCCCATCTTTCCTTCGATGGAGCGTATCAGGGCAGTCTCCTCACCGCATACAAATGCCCCGGCGCCTTGGACGACCTTAATATCAAAAGAAAAACCGGTTCCAAGAATATTGTCACCAAGAAGTCCCATCTGGCGTGCCTGCTGCAACGCGATACTTAGGTGCTTAACGGCAACCGGGTATTCATTGCGAACGTAGACTATGCCTTCGGATGCGCCGGTTCCATAGGCGCCTATGACCATTCCCTCGATGATGCTGTGTGGGTTGCCCTCAAGTACACTGCGGTCCATATAGGCGCCGGGGTCGCCTTCATCGGCGTTGCACACAAGGAACTTGCCGCCGCCGCTCGGCTGCTTGGCCAACGCTTCCCACTTTAAACCTGTAGGAAAGCCCGCGCCGCCGCGCCCCCGCAGTCCGGAATTCTTAACTTCCTGCACCACCCACTTGGCATCTTGTTTCGACAGTACCTTTTCAAGAGCACTGTAACCTCCTTGAGCAATGTAGTCATGTATCCGAATGGGGTCTATCTTCGGGTTCATGCCTAGTAGGCTACGCTGTTGATTCTTGAAAAACGGAATATCATCCCGGTTGTAGTACTTTTCCCCCGTTTGAGGGTCTCTATACAACAGGTCTTCGACATACTTGCCGGACAGTACTGCTTCAATAATCCGTGGCACGTCATCCAGCTTTGCCTGTGTGTAAAATGCGCGCTGCGGCTCCGTGAGGATAAAAGGCCCCATCTCACAGAACCCGTGGCATCCGGTAATCCTAAGCGACACCTTGCCAACAAGATGGTTTTCAATAATGTATCTTTTTGCAGCTCGAATGATGCCGTTTGAACCGCTTGCCTGACAAGCGGTTCCTGCGCATACAACTATGCGCGGTTTACTCTTATCAATGGCATCAAGAAGGATGCTCCGCAATTTTCTCAGCTCATCTATAGATGATAATCTTGACAACTTTAAACCTCTAGGAAATCCCGCGCCGGCGGGATCGCAACCCGCCCGTTTAGCCCCCAGGCCTGTCCTGGGGGTCTTCCCTGGGCGTCCTTGCCTCGTATCCTTTTCTTAACCTAAGTCCAACATGTGATTCTTACATCCGCGGCGCGAGCATATTTGGATCACACCCCCCCCATCCACGAGCATAGGCACCATCGGCGCCTCGCACATTGAACAGTCCGAGGAGCTATAAAGCTCCAGACAACAATGGGGGCAAACAATATCTACAATCGCACCTGGCGGAATTTCAAACTCAGATGAAATATTGTAGCTGCCGTATAATGAAGACAGCCTAAGCCAACCCTGCTTGCCGTTCAATGATACGGTTAGCTTGATTGATGGGCAGCCATCGATATCAAAAGTCTCGTCCTTGAAACTATGATTGCAACGGGGACAGCTTACATCGATTGGGAAAATCCGTCTGTCCTTACCTATGTCGATTTCTTCGAATCCTCTTCGGGCCTCATCTAATAGTTGATCAATCCTGGATTTCCTGACCTTTGAGAAGTAGCGGCCGTTGATAACGACAACCGGCCCAAGGGCGCAGGCCCCTAAGCAGTTCACCGTCTCCAGTGTGAATTCTTTATCCGCAGTCGTTTGGCCGGCTTTGATGCCGAGCTGCCGCTCCAGCTCATCGACAACCCTCGGAGCGCCTCGAACATGGCAGGCTGTGCCAAGACATGCACAGACAAAGTGCTTGCCTCTGGGTTTCAAAGTGAACGACCGATAGAACGTGGCAACGCCGTATATGTCGACCAAAGAGCGGCCTGTCCTGTCGCTGACTATTCTGAGCGCCTCTTCGGGAAGATAGCCGCATTGAGCCTGGATTTCTTCGAGAATGCCGATGAGTCCGCCACGGTCGTTGGTATGCTTATCCAGTATACTCAGGATACCATTCCTATCCACTTCCGGCTTTTCCTGCACATAGTCTTTGTTTGACATAACGCTGCTCTGCTTCATTGATACTCCTCGCAATGCCAGATGCCGCCCTCAAATTTTGGGAAAACACAAGTATTGCGGCACTCGCAATCACTGCACAGACCAAAGAAACTTGTGGCTTCTTCTGCCTCGACAGCCTCAGACGCAGATCGGGAATCGGCCATCGGGGATCCGGGCTTCCCGGCAGTTCTTATTGGAGCGGGTCTTTCAATCTCAAATTGTTCGCAATAAAACACCGGTTTGTGAGCATCTCTGGGAAGTGTACAGTCTGAACTGTTCTGGCATGTGGAGCATAAACCGCTGTATTCTACATTTGCCGACATAGTCTATTCCTTGCTTTGCTTGTTGTCTTCACCCGCGTACTAACAAAAGCCATACCACTTTTTGGGAAATGGAAATGGCC
>Ga0315289_10011250_pt1 | contig 12700 bp, 11 predicted proteins | sample YL17G11_40_MG_FD_203452 | JGI IMG/M metagenome (GOLD analysis project Ga0315289, IMG submission 203452) | Sediment microbial communities from Yellowstone Lake, YNP, Wyoming, USA - YL17G11_40 | ecosystem: Environmental > Aquatic > Freshwater > Lake > Sediment | place: USA: Wyoming | collected...
TGGGACTCGGGGCTCTGATTTCGATCGGCGGCGACGGCTCGATGAAGATCGCCCAGCAGCTTGTCGAAAAGGGGCTTCCCGTCGTCGGGGTGCCGAAGACGATCGACAACGACCTTTCCGCTACGGATGTGACCTTCGGTTTCGACTCCGCTGTCCGGACCGCCTCCGAGGCGCTGGATAAGCTCCGCTCCACGGCGGAGAGCCACCACCGGGTGATGGTGGTGGAGATGATGGGCCGGCACTCGGGCTGGATCGCCCTTCATTCCGGGATATCCGGCGACGCCCACGTGATTCTCATCCCCGAGATTCCCTTCGACCTCGCGGTGGTCGCGAAAAAGTTGAAGGAGCGGAACGAGAAGGGGGATAAATATTCGATCGTGGTGGTGGCCGAGGGCGCAGTCCCGAAAGGCGGCGAGATGGCCATGGTGGGCAAAAAGGCCGACGGCACCGTGATCCTCGGGGGAATGGGCCAGAAGGTGGGCTTGGCCCTTTCGGAGATGACCGGGCTCGAGATCCGGGTCGTGGTTTTGGGGCATCTCCAGCGGGGAGGGTCGCCCACCGAGTTCGACCGGATTTTGGGGACCCGCTACGGGGAGGCGGCCACGGAGCTCATCGCCAAGAAGCAGTTCGGCAAGATGGTGGCCCTGAAGGGCACCGCCATCGTCGGGGTGCCGATCACCGATGCCATCGGGCAGACCAAGAAGATTTTCCCGGAGGGGACCCTGGTCAAGGTGGCGCGGTCCATGGGGATTTGCTTCGGGGACAGGTAGCCAGGGATTATCTTCGATTTTTCATCATCATTGTCGTGGGAATGGAACCCGGAGGATCGCCATAGGTCTATGAAATTTCGGAGGTGGACATTCAGTGTTTTCCTGGCTTTATTTTTAGTTTTCGGAAGGGGTGATAACTTGTTCGGCTGGGCCCGCCATAATCTGCTCACGCAGATAATCCTGGAAAATCCGCCGGAGTGGGTTAAGGACTTTGGCCAGGTCAAGGTGAATAAATCCACCTACGAGATCGGTTCGCTCAATCCCAAATTTAAATTGATTTACACGATCCCCGATAAATCCAGGTACCCGTCTCTTCCCCCCGGGTTTGTCAGCTATGCCCGGAACCCGGATCGAAAATACGGTTTTCAAGGCGCGCCGGCGGGCGCGGCGGTTTCCGCCCTTCAGATCCTGGTGGATTTCGCCGACGAACCTGATTGGGACATGGATACTGACATTGAAACCGGTCAGGTGGTGAATTTCATGGGCGGGAGCCAGGGATACCGCCACATGTATTATCCGGCCGGCACCTTTCATATCCCTAATCCCTTTATGCCCCAGGGGAAAGCTCCCGAACGGGCCGAGCTTTTTTATGAATATGCCCGGGAGGCCTTCTCCGGGGGGGATTATTACTGGGGATTTAGGTTCCTGGCCCGGGCCATCCATTATCTCGAGGACCTGGCCAACCCTTTTCATACGGTTCAGCTTTCGACGAAATTCATGATGAAGGAGGATTTTTTCCAGGGCACGATCCAAACCACCAAGAATTTTCACTTTGCTTACGAAGATTATGTCGCGTTTTTAGTGATCCAGGCCAAACAGGGTGAGAAAAGTTACGCCGGATTAACGCGGGCGATGATCAAAGCCCCGGCCCGGAAGATGGAGAACAGCCGGACGGCTGCCCAGGATCTGGCCGGATTCAGCAATCGCGAGGGCGCCCGTCTTCTGGATTTGAGTTTTGATTTTTTCGGGGAGGAATTTCGTTCAAACCAGAAGCGTTACCTGGATGCCGGGAAGGTCAGGAAGCTGGATCAACGTCCAGAGAAGGAAGAGATCATGGTGATCACCGAAAAAATGCTGGCGGAGATGTCGGCGGTGGTAAGAGGATTTTTGGAAATGGCCGGGAAAGAATTGGTGCCGGGGAAATAGTTGGGAGTTGGGAGTAAGGAGGATTACAAATGCATTTTAGCGCGCCAGGCCCGGAAAATACCGAGGCCACCTTGAAATTGGTTAAAGAGGAAATTGAAAAAAGAGGGATCGAGTATGTCTTGGTGGCTTCCACCACCGGGGCGACCGGGGTGAAGGCGGCCAGGGCATTTCTGGGCTTGAAAGTAAAACTGGTCGTGGTTACCCACAACGCGGGATTCAAGGAGCCGGGGGACCGGGAAATTGAGCCGGAGTTAAAAGCAGAGATCGAGAAACTGGATGGCACCGTATCTACCGGCACGATGGTGCTCCGGAGCCTGGGCCGGGCCATAAAAAATTCGGTGGGTTATTCTGATAACGAAATCGTGGCCCAGGTGCTCCGGATGTTCGGCCAGGGGATCAAGGTTTGCGTTGAGATCGTAGCGATGGCGGCGGACGCGGGCCTGGTCCCTCCGGTCAACGTGATCGCCGTGGCGGGAACCGGCCGGGGCGCGGACACCGCCTGCCTGATCAGCGCGGACTCCTCCAACCGGTTTTTCGGAATCAAGGTCCGGGAGATTCTGGTTAAACCCAATGATTTTTAACTATAACGCATTAAAGATTTGTATATAAAATAACATTATTTGGAGGGCGGGCGTCTCACCCGTCCAGCAGGGCAGGATGCCCTGCCTCCTTATGATTTCGGATTGAATTAAGGTTATGAAAGCTGTTATTCAGAGAGTAAAAAAAGCATCGGTGCGGGTGGAGGGGGAAACCATCGCCCAGATCGGCCCGGGAATCCTGGTCCTGCTGGGAGTGGGGGCGGGAGATGGCCGCAAAGATATCGAATACCTGGCTGAGAAAATCTCCGGGATCCGGATTTTCGAGGATGAGCAAGGCAAGATGAATCTTTCGGTGGCGGATATCGGCGGGGAAATGATGGTGGTTTCCCAGTTCACCCTTTACGCCGATTGCCGGAAGGGCAAGAGGCCGTCCTTCACCGAAGCGGCCCCGCCCGGGGAAGCCGAGAGGCTTTATCTCGAGTTTGCCCGCCTGCTCCGGGAAAAGGGATTAAAGGTAGCGGAGGGCAGGTTCCAGGCCAGGATGGAGGTGGACCTGGTCAATGACGGCCCGGTGACCATTATTCTGGATACGAAAAGTTGAATTGATAGGGTTCAAGGGTTCAAGGATTCAAGGGTTCGTGAAGAAAATAGTTTTGGGTTTCGAATTTTGATGAACGACGAGGTTTCGGGTAAGATTTTAAACCAAGCTGCCCGATTAAAAGGAGAAGGTATGGGAAGCCAATTGATCCACACCAGGTTATGCGATCTGCTCGGGATTGAATACCCGATTATTGAAGGCGGGATGGTCTGGATTTCCGAGGCGATCCTGGCCGCGGCGGTTTCCAACGCCGGCGGATTGGGCCAGATCGCGGCGGGATCGTTTTTCAACGCGGATGATCTCCGGAAGGAGATCAGAAAAGCCAAGGATCTGACCGGCAAGCCGTTCAGCATTAATGTGCCTCTGCTCAACCCCGGGGCGGATTGGATGATCGAGACGGCCCTGGAAGAAAAAGTAAAGGTGATTACCACCTCGGCCGGAAGCCCTTCCCGGTTCGCCCGGAAAATCAAAGAAGGCGGGGCCCGGGTGCTCCACGTGGTTCCCTCGGCGCGCCTGGCCCGGAAAGCCGATGCCGCCGGCGTGGACGCCATCGTGGCCGAAGGGATCGAGGCGGGGGGGCACGACAGCCCGGATGAAATCACCTCGCTCGTGCTCATCCCCCAGGTAGCGGACGCGGTCAAGGTTCCCGTGGTGGCCGCCGGGGGGATTGCCGACGCCCGGGGACTGGCGGCGGCTCTGGCGCTGGGGGCTTCCGGGGTGCAGATGGGGACCAGGTTCGTGGTGACCAGGGAGTGCCAGGTTCACCCCAATTTCAAACGGGCCATAATCGAGGCCCAGGATAACGGTACGGTACTGACCGCCCGCTCCTTGGGGCACCCAGTGCGGGTGCTGAAAAATTCCCTGGCGGAGAAAATCCTGGAACTGGAGCGGAAAGGGGTGAGCGAGGCGGAACTTTTTGATTTCATCGGGCCAGGAAGAACCCGGAAAGCCGCCCTGGAAGGCGACCTGGTGGAGGGCTCGATGATGAGCGGCCAGATCGCCGGAATGATCCAGGAGGAAAAAAGCGTTAAGGAAGTAATCCAGGAAATGGTGAGGGGGGCTGAAGAAATAATAAAGAAATTGAACCAGGGCAATTAATTTCGGATAATTTTTATCCGAAAGCGTGAAACGGGTCCTTTTAAAGGTCGATTAAATCATGCCGAAAATGACAGATCGAATCCGGCCCCGGATGTCGGGAAGAATCCCGGTGCAAATCCCGATTGAATATCAAATTGACGGGGAATGGCGAAAAGGCGTGGTCATCGACCTGAGCGTGGGCGGGATCAGAATCCTGACTAGCCAGGTGGTGGAAAAAGGGATAAAGCTTCGGATCAATTTTTCCCTGGGGGGTGAAGAAGAGCTCCTGATTACCGGGGATGTAAGCAATATCAATGCCCGGGAGATCCCGGGCTTCGGGGTCAGAAACCTGGTCGGCGTGAACTTCCCCGGGCTGACCGAGGCGGAAAAGAAGAAATTGCAGGATTTTATCTTAAACCAGCGTTATTACACCCGTCTTTACCGTCCGACCAAGGGCACGGATTACCTGGAAGAGCAAAACCTGAAGAAGGCCGCCGCCCTGCTGAAGGAACTGGAATAATAGCCTGGTTTCTTGATGGGGATTTTCGCCCGCCTTCGCTGATGCTAAGTCCTTCGATTCATAAATTCGATGACGAATTTATTTACTCAGGACTTAGCGCTGAGTGAGCATTTTTCTTGGTTCGGTTTTGGAAAATACGTCACCGTAATTGCGAATCGAAGCACTAAGGAATGTTGTGGCCATTCATTAAACGAAAAGTTCTCCATTGAGAAGTATGGCCAGCTTCGCCGGGTCTCGCCCGCCGAAAAATTCGAGGTGAGGCGACTAAGACCGCCGGGCTTCACGGTCTAAATACCAGCGAACGAAGCGGGAAACCCCCTCTGCAATTCCGGTCCGGGGGTGATAATCCAATTCTTTCCGGGCCAGGGAGATATCCGCGTAGGTAATCGGAACGTCCCCGGGCTGATCCGGCATCATTTCGACCCGCGGCTTCTTTCGCATGGCTCCGGAGATCAGTTCAATCAAGCTTTTCAGATCGATCGTTTGGGATTCTCCCAGGTTGTAAATATGAAAACCCTGACAGCGCTGGTAGGCGGCCAGGGTCCCGGCAACGATATCATCGATGTAGGTGTAATCCCTCCGGGAAGATCCATCCCCGAACATCGTGAGCGGCTCCTCCGCGGAAATCTGGCGGACAAAACGATGGATGGCCATGTCCGGCCGCTGCCGGGGGCCGTAGGCGGTAAAGAACCGGAGCGCGGTGATGTTGAGCCCGAACAAATGGTGGTAGGTATAACAGAGAAGCTCACCCGCTTTTTTCGTGGCGGCGTAAGGCGATACCGGCCGGTTGGTGGGGTCGGATTCGGCGAAGGGGACCTTGGCCCCGTCCCCGTAAACCGAGGAGGAGGAGGCGAAGACGAAACGCCCGCAGGCAAATCTCCGGGCTAGGTCGAGGAGAATGGCGGTCCCGCGGACGTTGACGTCTTCGTAGAGAAGAGGGGCCTGAATGGAGGGACGGACCCCGGCCCGGGCGGCCAGGTGGATAACCGCTTCCGGCCGGAGGTCGCTGAAGGTTTTTTCCATCAGGGCCTGGTCCCGGATATCCCCTTCGATCAGCCGAAACCCAGGGTGGGAAAGCAGCGCGGAGAGGTTTTCCCTTTTCAGACCGGGAGGGTAGTAGTCGTTGAAATCATCCAGGCAAATGACCCGATCCGGAAATTCGAGCAATCTTTCAATCAGATGGGAACCGATAAAGCCGGCTCCCCCGGTAACGAGGACGTTCATGGAGTATTCGCCTGGCCCGGTTCTTCCCCGGCCTGGACTTTGGCCCGGGTCCAGGCCTCAGAGATTTTGAATCCTTCGAAAAAGAGGCAGACCAGGCCGACTACGACAATAAACACGGTTTGCAGGACATGCGTGAAGATGGCGTAGCCCAGGGCAATTTCTTTAGGTATGTTGAAAAATTCCAGACTGAGCATGGCGAAGTAATGATAATTACCAATATATCCAGGTGAGGAGGGGAGCGCAACCCCAAAGGCGATCAGGAGGAGAATGAAAAACCCGGACCAGAGGGGAAGACCGGAAATATGAAAGATGCCCAAGGACAAATAGTAAAAATATCCGCAACATATCCAGAAGATAAAAGAAAAAAACAGCAGCATCAGAACGTCCCAGGGATTTTTCAGGGATTGGAGCCCTTTAATAATATCGGTCACGATTTGCCGGATTTTTTCCGGAATCAGTTTAACCGCAAGTTGATTTTCAATTAAGGTTAAGCCGAAGAAGTAAAGGACTATAAAAACAGCGAAAAGCAGGAGGGAAAAACCGAGGATGTATGTGCTGGAATTTCCCAGTTTTTGAGCGACGGCGGGGATAAAAAGGAGGGGAATTAAGATTAGAAGCAGGGTGAAAAGATCAAAGATCCGCTCGGTAATGATTGTTCCCAGGCATTCGGTAACCTTGATTTTTTCTTTTCGGGACAGCGAATAAGCCCGGACGAATTCCCCGATTCGGAGGGGAAGGGTTTGATTGATCATGAATCCAACCATGATGGAAGAAAACAGTGAAGGGATGGTGATTCTTTTTATGGATTTCATCAGGAAGTACCAGCGGATGGCGCGCAGGACGAAAAGGAAAAAAGAAGCCGGGATCAAAAGAAGGATAAGGGACCAGTTCAGATGCGAGAATAACCCACCAATTTCTGAAAGGTTAATTTTCCGGAAGGCCAGAAAAAGGAAAAGCGCGCTGAGGACGATCCCGATTCCGATGTTTATCTGCAGCTTCCGGGAGATCATACGGGCTCACCTTTCATCAGCATAATCCCGCCGGCGGCGAAAATTACATGGGAGATCCAGGCTCCGAGCAGGGGGGGGAGGGAGCCGGCATGGCCGAGGGATAATCCCAGGGCCAAAACGATCCAGAAGGCGAAACCCGCGGTCAGGCTGGCGAAGATCCCGAGCAGAATTCCTCCCCGCCGTCCGAAACGCAGTCCCAGGGGGAACCCCAGGAGGGTAACGATCAAGGCCAGGAAAGGAACGGAGATTTTCGCGTGCAGATCAACCAGCAGGGGCTGGATTTCCTGCCCGGCGTTTTTCAATTGCCGGATATAGTCCTTCAACTTGAAATAAGTCATCTCCTCCGGGTTCAAAACCACCAGGGCAAAATCTTCCGGGGCCTGGGGAATCGGCACGAAAGTTTTCTGCTCGATATTGACCTGGAGCCCGTCGGCGGACCCGGGGCGGGGCCAGCGGGTGATCAGGGTGCCGGTCTGCCAGCGCCGGCCGTCCCAGGTGGCTTCCGGAGAATCCATCCGGGCTTGAATCTCAAATTCGGGGGAGAGGTTCCAGATATGGATGCCCTGGAGTTGTTTCCGGTCCGGGGAGACCGATTCGATGTGGAAGATGCTGTTGGCATCCCGGTACCAGATTTCCCTGGCCCGGAAGACTCCCAGCTTTTGCTTCTTGATTTCGACGTTTTTAATGTATTCCATCTTGAAATTGGCCAGGGGAACAATGGTCTCGGAAAATATAAACATCAGCAGGCTGACCGCAATTCCGACTATCAGGAAAGGCCGGAACAGGTAAATATTCCTGATCCCGGAAGCGCGGATGGCCAGGATTTCATTCCGGCGATTTAGAGAGCCCAGGGAAACAACGATGGCCAGCAGTAACGCCACCGGGGTTATCTGGGTAACGATGATCGGGATTTTATAGAGAAAAAAAAGGAGCGATATACTCAAGCCGGCTTCATTGGAGATTAACATGTTGATCCGTTCGAAAAAGTCCACCACCAGGTAGAGGGAAATGGAAGCCAGGAACGCCAGGGAAAAAATCCGGATGAATTCGATGAAAAGGTATCGCTCGATTTTTTTCATCAACGATTGAAAAATCGGGACCGGAATTTTTCCACGGAGGAAAGAGCCCACTCCATGGGCAGGAAAGGAAATTCGAAATAGGCCCGGATAAAAAGATATGTTCCCAAAAGAATCAAGAACAAATTAGGCAGCCACATGGCGAGGGGATAGCCCTTGATCCCCAGCATCTCGCCAAAATGGAGCAGAAGATAATATAAAAGCAGGAGAAGAATGGTTACGACAAAACCGAAGCCGCGGCCCAGGCGGCGCCGGTTATGGATTCCCAGGGGCAGGCCGATTATTCCAAAAGCCAGGGGGGAAAAGGGGATCGCGAAGCGGCGCTCAAGTTCGGTCAGGTATAAGAAACGATCCGGATGATTTCCGGGGAGGGATTGGATTTCCCGCCGGAGCTCGGGGAGGGTCAGTTCCTTTAATTTTTTCTTGGGACTGGCCACCTCCGGGATCATCCGGTTCAAATCGAGTTTGAGCAACAGATCGGAAAAATGGATGGATTGAAAATTTTTCAGGTCCTGGCCCAGGGTTTGGATTTCCCCCTGGGTGAGCTTCAGGTAGATGAATTGCTCCGGGGAGGGCTGAAAATTTCCTTCCCGGGCGCTGATCAATACCGGGTGTGGGAATAAAGCGGGATCGGAAAGGTTGATCAGGATTCCCTGAATGGTTTTTCCCTGGTCCCGGATGGAATTGGCGTAAAATACCATTCGTCCCAGGTTATGGTTGAAGACCTTTTCCTTCAAACCCAGGGTGATGCGATTTTTTAAAAGTTTGAAGAGATGCTGGCGGAAATTGTAATTTGCTAGGGGAGCGGCAAACAGGGTTATTCCCAGGTTAAGCAGGATGGTGAAAATGGAAAGAAAAAAAATTGGTCGATAAATCTGTCCCATCCCGATCCCGGAAGATTTGAGCGCGGAGATTTCATTTTCCGCGGAAAGCCGGCTTAACGCGATCATAACACCCAGGAGAAAAGCCATCGGCAGGGTCAGGGACAGGAAAGCCGGGATGATCCCGAGAAACAGCTTCACCACCTCTGACACCCCGGCCCCCTTGGCGACAATCATTTCCGTGAGACGGACGAGGTTGGATATAATCAGGATAAACGTAAATATGACAATTCCGATCAGGAAAGGCCCCAGAATTTCCCTGATTATATACTTATGAATGATTTTCCGCATTTTGCTAAAATATAACACAAATTATCCGGGAGCAGGCAGAGTTAACTTACTAAATATTTGGAGAAATATTTGAGTTCCTATTTGGCTACGGTATTAATCACTGCTTTTGACCGTTTGCCCAGCATGGTCGAACAGCTGAAATTCCTGGAGCGGCAAAACCTCCCGGCGGACAAGTTCGAGGTAATTATCGTGGATGATTCGGGAGAGGTGAACGTCGGGCAAAAGGCCATTGATTTGGCTCAGCCCCGATTGCGGGTCAGCTGTTTGCGCACCGGGATGCCGCGTGAGGTTAACGGGGTTTCCGTGGCCAGGAATCTGGGAATTAAGGCCGCCCGATCGCCCCTGATAATCAGTATAGATGATGATTGCCTGCCGCATCCGAATCTGGTTGAGGAACACCTGAAATTGCACCAGAGCCAGCAGAATTTGATCGTTCTGGGAAGCCGCAGCCGGATCAAGGACAGGTTGACAGAAAAACCGCCGATACCTATCACGGAAAAACGGACCAGGAGAGAACTCACCCGTTCCCAGCGGGGAAGGCTGACTTTTTTTGATTTTAAAACCGGAAACATATCCGTATCCAGGCAGGATTTTATCCGGGCCGGATTATTTGATGAGAATTTTGCCCAGAAAGGGGAGCACGGCTGGGAGGATATCGAAATGGGCTACCGGATGTTAAAAGTCAGGATGAAGATGGTGGTAAACCCGGATGCCCTGGTTTTCCAGATCCCGACCGAACCGGAAAAGGAAAAGCTCAGAAATCAAGGGGGAGCTTATTTCCGGGCCCGGGACAGATTTTTATCCATTCATCCCGAGCTTCGCCCGATCCTGGAAGATGGTTTCCTTTGCGGCTGGCGAAGATATTTTTGGCTCAGGCGGGAGCAAAATTGTTTTCCGAACGGACAATCTTAAAAATATTCGATCCGATCAAAGAACAAAAAACCCTCAGTATAATAATACTGGCGGGCTTTCTGGTCCGGGTTTGGGGGGTCTGGTATGGCTTGCCCCAGTTTTTTGTGGGGGATGAGCATCATCTTCCCGGAGCCGCGCTGAAAATGGGGGCGGAAAAAAACCTGATCGCCAGTTATGGCACCTTATACGAACCCCCTTTCCTGGCCTACTTTTACCTGATTCTTTATGGAATAACCTTTCCCTTTTTAATGTTGTGCAAGGGGATTTTCAGCCTTTCCGAACTTCAGGGTTACCTGGTTCTCAACCCGACTTTTCCCTGGCTGGTGGCTCGGTTAGCCTCAGCGGTCATGGGCACGATTTTAATTTACCTTACCTATCGAATCACCAATTTTCTCGGGGATAGATGGGTCGCTTACGGGGCCGCAATTTTTGTCGCTTTTGACCCGATGATGGTACAGATGTCCCATTTCGCCCGGATCTGGGTGCCGGGGGCTTTTTTGGCCTATCTTTCCTTATTTTTTTCCGTCCAGGCAAATCGAGAGGGAGGATGGAGGAACTATATCCTGGCGGCGGTTTTCGCCGCTTTTTCCGCCGGGACGACCTGGATTACCGGAACGGTGATTCTGGCCCTGGGGGCGGCGTTTATCCTCTCGGAGAAATCCAAAAGGTCGGGAAGATTGCTGGCCCTGGCGCTTTTAATATTCGTTTCAATCGTGGCGGTCATTATCCTGATCAACCCGTATAATTTCCTCCGTTACCTGGGGATGCATTTATGCAACCAGGATTACGGTTCGCAGGTTTTTAACCTCCAGGATATCAACCTTAAAGAGCGGATCGGATGGACGAGTCTTTTTTACCAGTTTCAACGATGGGGGAGGATTATTTCCGATTATAACTTGCCGATTCTGCTGGCGGCGGTTCCGGGTTTTTTGATATTTTTCCTTCGGGATTGGCGGCTGGCCTTATTGATTTTTTGTTATCCGGCCTTTCATTTTTTCTATCTGGCTACCAGCGGGGGATTTTCGCGTTATATGCTTCCGGTCATGCCGGCCCTGGCGATGGCCGCTTCCGGATTGGTCGCGGCGCTGCCAAAATTGCTGCCGGGGAGGTTTGCTCGGGCAAAGACGGGTTTTCTCAATCCCCTGATGGTTTTACTTTTCGTTTCATATTCTTTTTTGATGGTTATATTATGGGATTACCGGATTTCTTTTTCCGACACCAGGGCTTTGGCCCGGTCCTGGATTGAAAATAACATTCCCGCCGGTTCCCGGATCGTGATGTCAGAGCGCAACCGGGTCAATTATTTTTACCTCTGGGAAAACCCCGAGGCGATCGGCTGGGTTCAAAGAATAGATCCTGGCCGGATGGGGGTGGAAAGAAAGTATCTTTCCCGGCTTTCGGAAAAAGATTATCCCAGTCCGGCGTATTATGCGATTCATCTGAATGAACAGGGGATCGGAGAAAAAATCGGCGGTGACTTCGCTGGCTTTATCGATGAGCAAAAGTTTGATTACCTGGCCGTGGCTTTCTGGGAAGAGGGAAGATGGGTGGGAAGCGGGGCATTGCAGAATACACCCCGGGAGTTGATAAAGCGGTTTTCCCCGGGGGAAGAAATAATTTCCGATATCATGGATGATATGCGGAAGCTGTTTCCCACCCTTTGGAACCAGAAGCGGCCCGGACCGGTGGTGGAAATTTACCGGATCAAAAGACAGGAAGGATAATTCAAATGGAGAAAAAACCCCTGGAACTATCGATCATTATCCCGGTTTTTAATGAAGCGGAAAATCTTCCCCAGCTGTTCGAAAACCTGCAGAAGGTCATGCAGAAAATAAACAAAAGCTACGAAGTAATTTTTGTTGATGACGGCAGCCAGGACCGGGGCGGGCAGATTTTAAAGGAACGCTGCCGGGAAGACGCGCGGCTCCGGGTAATCGTGCTGCGCCGGAATTACGGCCAGACCGCGGCCCTCTCCGCCGGTTTCGCCGCCGCTGCCGGCCGGGTTATCATCCCGCTGGATGCCGATTTGCAGAATGATCCGGAAGATATTCCCATGCTCCTGAAAAAAATCGAGGAAGGTTACGACCTGGTGAGCGGTTGGCGGAAGGAAAGGAAGGACCCTTTTTGGTCCCGGCGTTTGCCTTCCCAGATCGCCAACTGGATCATCTCCCGGATCAGCGGGGTGCATCTCCACGATTACGGATGCACCTTAAAAGCCTATCGCCGGGAATATATCGAACAAATAAATCTTTACGGGGAGATGCACCGGTTTCTCCCGATCTATGCCAGCTGGAGCGGGGCCCGGATCATCGAGGTCGTGGTCCGGCATCACGAGCGCCGGGCCGGCAAATCCAAATACGGATTGTCCCGGACTTTCAAAGTGTTAATGGATTTGATCACGGTTAAATTCCTGGGAAGGTATGCCACCAAGCCGTTGTATCTTTTCGGGGCGATCGGGAGTTTTCTGTTGTTTTTGAGCGTCGCCAGCGCCGCGGGTGTTTTGTATCAGAAAATTTTTCTGGGGGTATCAATGATTCAGACCCCGTTGCTGCTGCTCACGGTTTTCTTCATTCTTCTGGGGGTGTTGTTGATCATGCTGGGATTGATCGCTGAGCTTACGGTTCGAACCTACCATGAATCACAGGGGAAACCGATA
>Ga0315289_10011251_pt1 | contig 12700 bp, 15 predicted proteins | sample YL17G11_40_MG_FD_203452 | JGI IMG/M metagenome (GOLD analysis project Ga0315289, IMG submission 203452) | Sediment microbial communities from Yellowstone Lake, YNP, Wyoming, USA - YL17G11_40 | ecosystem: Environmental > Aquatic > Freshwater > Lake > Sediment | place: USA: Wyoming | collected...
CTTTGCAGTTTTATTGGTTTGGCCGGGCAAGGTTTTCTTCTGTCTCATTGGTTTGTTTCTTTAGTTTATAAGAATATCCTTTCGCGGTTTTTTGCGCAATTGCATTTATTCTCAATACTTAGTGATATATTCGAGGAGGAGGAAAGGGAAGCGGATCGTCATGATTTGCAATTATTGACAGAACGAAATTGTTTTATATGAGAATAACGCCTTCAAAAATGCGTCATTAGAATATCGAAAGGCTAATTATTTGACCAGCCGCAACACATCCTTGTTAAAAGCCACAAGAAACTACGTTTGACATGATCATTAAAAAATTGTATTCTTCAAGCAGAAAAGGCTTTATATCTAAGGGAGGCTTCTATGGATGAAAAAAAACAAGAAAAGCTTTCTTTAGAAGAAAAAGCAAAGATCATACAGAAAGCCGCCGAAGAACTAAGCAAGTTCCAAGATGATAAATATCGAGAAATCAAATTGATCTTAGACAATAGCCCTATCCCTGCCGACATGGATTTTACCTTGACTGTCGGAATTCAGAATGCCTACCTGGGATAAGGTCCTCCTAGAAGTTGACGAGCAGCTAAATCCCCTAAAAATTCTCGAAAAATATATTGATGAATTACATCAATATGTCAAACGAACCATATTCTGCTATATGTCAGCTTTTTCCATAATCAAGCCCCTCGTTCCTTCGCCCTTCCATTCCATTATTGACCAGGATCTCCAGGGTTTTATGACCTGCGCTAAAGATACAGATAAAAATACCTTGGACTTGATAATCCACACGCCGGGCGGTGATTATGAGGCGACGAAAAGAATCATCAATTATATGCATTTGACCTATCAACACATACGGGTATTTATACCGCATTTAGCTATGAGTGGAGGGACTTTGATAGCATGCGCCGCCGACGAAATCTATATGGGGCCCTATTCAAGCCTTGGGCCGACAGATCCTCAAGTTCTATTAGGTAGAAATTATATTCCCGTGAATGCCATCCTTAACGAATTCGAGCAGGCATTTCAAGACGTTATTTCGGACCCAAGAAAAGCGCTTTTATGGAATGAACGATTGAAGCTGGTTCCGTTTGGCATGCTGAAAGCTGCTGAAATCATGAAGGAGAATTCTTTCCAGTATTTACAGGAGCTGTTGAAAAAACGCAACTGTAAAGGAAAAAGCGAAGAAGTAATCAAGAAAGCAGCGGAGTTTATCAGCGGAAGAGAGCAGTCCGTTCCTCCTGGCCAGGGGATCTCCCTGGAAAAGGCAATTGATTTGCGTCTTAACGTGAAGGATTTGCGCACGGATAAAGAACTCGAAGATCGAGTTCTATCCATCTATCATTCAGCGATTATTTTATTCCAAAAGACCATCGCCCAAAAAATTATTATTAATCACAATCGATTGAAATATATCAATAATTATCCGCTTCCGAAACAAATAGAATAATTTTTATCTTATACCACACAACTTATCATTCGTCCAGGTAATGGAGAGTCTTGGGCTCCCGCTCCAGGTGATAGACGATGAGGGCCTGCAGGGGTTTTTTGAGGGAGCCCAGCTCCTCTGTGGAGAAGGGAACGCTTCCAGCCTTCTGGGGCGGAGGATTCTGCTTGGCCCAGTCCAGGAAGCGGGAAAACTCGGGCCCCACTTCGTCCTTGTTATATTCGGAACAGGCCGAGCAGTGAACACCGTCCCTGCGCGGGGTGAGCCAGGCCGGACCGGAGACGGTCTTGCGGCAGCGGCGGCATTTCTTCAGGTCCGGCAGGAGGCCGTTGATCTGGAGAAACCAGACCTCGAAATAGCGGGCCAGGATGGCTCTCTCTCCGCCGGCCTTGAGCGCCTGGAGAGTGGCCAGCAGCAGCCGGTATACGAGGTCTTCCCGGGCGCGGGCGGGGAAGAATTCCTCGATGAGCTCGGCAAAGTAGGCCAGGGTGAAGGCCGTGGCCGGCTCCTTTTGAATTTCAAAGAACGATTCGACCAGGTCGCAGGAGGAAACAGTCACCAAATCTCTGCGCTCCTTCTCGTAATAGAAAATCTGGACGAAGGTCATGGGCTCTAGAAGGCTGCCGAACCGGTTGCCGAACTTGCGGGCGCCCTTGGCCATGCCCCGCAGCAGGCCTTTGTCCCTGGAGAAAAAGGTGATGATCTTATCCTGGTCGGCGTAGGCCGTGCTCTTGAGGATGACGGCTTCAGTCTGGTCCAGGGGCATGGGGACCGGCTCCGGCCTTAGTTGATCAAAGCGATCTTCAAGGCGGTCATGCGCTCCTTGAGCGTCTGGGGGTCGAGGCCGAGGCGGGCGGCGGTCCGGGTCACGTCCCACTGGTTGCGTATGAGCGCCTGATGAAGATAGCGCTTCTCGAAAAGCTCTTTGGCCTGGTTCAGGGGCGGCCAGTGGCTGAGTTCGGGCGACTGTTCCATCTCCCGGGTCTCGACCAAGAGAGAGAGGTGGCTTTCCTTGATCTCCTGATCTTCGACCATGATCACGAACCGCTCCACCACGTTCATCAGCTCGCTGACGTTGCCCGGCCAGCTGTAGTTGAGGAAAGCCTGCAAGGCCGCGGGGCTCATGGTCTTGGGCTTGCGGCCGTACTCGGCGGCGAAGGCGGCCAGGAAATGATCGATCAGGGCCGGAATGTCCTGGGGCCGTTCCCGCAGCGGGGGGATGGTCAGGGGGATGACGTTTAGCTTGAAATAGAGGTCTTCCCGGAACTTGTTCTGGCCGATGAGCTCCTTCAAGCTCTTGGTCGTGGCGGCCATGAAACGCACATCGACCGACAGGGGTTCCGCCGCCCCGGGCGGGAGGAAGGCCTGGTCTTCGATGATGCGCACCAGCTTGGCCTGGCTGGTCAGGCTCATGTCCCCGACCTCGTCGAAGAAGATCGTGCCTCCGTCGGCCAGTTGCAGTTTGCCCTTCCGCTCCCGGACGGCCTGGGGCGAGCCGCCCTTGGCCGTGCCGAAAAGGTCCACCTCCAAAAGGTCGGGCGGCACCGCGGCGCAGTTGATCTCGACGAAGCGTTTGTCGCGGCGCCGGCTGTGCTGATGGATGAGGCGGGCGATGAGCTCCTTGCCCGTGCCGTTTTCGCCGGTGATGAGGATGCGGCCGGCGGTGGGGGCGGCCTTCTCCATGTCCTGACGCAGCCGCAGGATGGCCGGGCTGGTCCCCACCAGATGATACTTGAGCTTGAACCGCTCCCGGAGCTGAAGGTTCTCCTCTTCCAGCCGGAACTGCTTCAAGGCGTTCTTGACGGTCAGGATGACCTTCTCCAGGGTCAGGGGCTTTTCTAGAAAGTCGAAGGCCCCCAGCTTGACGGCCTGGACGGCCGTCTCCACCGTGCCGTGGCCGGAGATCATCACCACCTGGGGATGGTCTTCCAGGTTCTTGATTTTCCGCAGCGCGTCCAGGCCGCTCATCCCGGGCAGCCAGATGTCGAGCAGGACCAGGTCGAAGTTCTGCTGGTCGAGGTGCTGGAGGCCCTCCTCGCCGGTCTCCACGGCCAGGGCCTGGTAGCCTTCGTCTTCCAGGATGCCTTTCAGCGCGGAGCAGATGGCGGCTTCGTCGTCGATGATCAGGATCTTGTCTCGGCTCATGCGGGGATCTCGATGATGAATTTGGCGCCGGTGGGCCGGTTGCTCTGGACGTCGATTGTGCCGTCGTGTTCACGGACGATCTGGTCCACGATGGCCAGCCCCAGGCCGGTGCCTTTTTTCTTGGTGGAGAAATAAGGCAGGAACAGCTTGTCCTTGTCCTCTTTGGATATGCCCGGCCCGCTGTCCGCTACTTCGATCCTCAGCCGGCGGGAGGCCGGGTCGAAGGAGGTGGCGATGGTGATACGGCCGGACTTGTTCATGGCGTCGATGGCGTTGTCCAGGAGGTTGATGAAAACCCTCTTCATCTGCTCCGGGTCGAGCGGGATGGGCGAGGGGATTTTCGAGTCCAGCTGCAACTCGAACTCGACGTCGGTGAAGATGCCCTGGAAGAGGGCCAGGACCTGGTGCAGGAGCTGGTGCAGTTCGACCGGCTGGAGCTGGACCTTGGGCAGGCGGGCGAAGTCGGAGAACTCGTCCACCAGGGATTTGATCGTTTTAGCCTCCTGGATGATGACCCGGGCTCCCTCCTCGATGATCTGACCGGAGCCCGTGTCCTTCCGGGAAAGGTTCTTGATGATGCGTTCGGCGGAGAGCTGGATGGGGGTCAGGGGGTTTTTGATCTCGTGGGCCACCCGCTGGGCGACCTCTTTCCAGGCGGCGATCTTCTGGGACTTGATGAGATGGGTCAGGTCGTCCAGGACGACAATGGCCCCGTTAAAGCTGCCGTCGCTGCGGAGGAGCGGCGTCAGGGTCAAGGCCAGGGTTTTTTGCTGACCGCTTTCGAGCAGGGTGATCTCCCGGGTGGACAGCTTGTGGCGGTTTTTCATCTCCCAGTCGATGCTCTGCCGAAGGTCGGTGAAGCGCTCCTGGTCCAGAACCTGCCGATAGGAGCTGCCCAGGGGGCTGCCGTCCCCAAGCGACAGCATCTCCCGGGCGCTGGGGTTAATGGAGGTGATGCGGCCCTCGAGGTCCAGGGCGATGACGCCGGTGGTGATGGTGTCCAGGATGGTCTCCAGGGACTGCTTGCCGGCCCCCAGTTCGGCCGTCTTCTGAGCGATCGACCTCTGGTTGTCGCGGAGGTCGGAAATCATCTGGTTGAAGGACTCGATGAGGATGCCCAGCTCATCGGAGGCAGGGTCCTCGACCCGAATGTCCAGGTTACCCCGCGACACCTCCCGCGTCGCCAGGGCCAGCTTCTCGATGGGCACGGTGATGCCCCTGGCCAGGTGGAACCCCAGCCAGGAAGCAAAAATGACGATGATCAGGGCAATGATCAACAGGGTCATGAGGTAGAACGTCTTGACCGGGTTCTTTTGCTGCTTGAGCTGGCGGTAGCGCTGGACGAAGGAGCTGATGTTGTTGATCTTCTGGGCGTAGTTCTGAGGGAGGAATTTGCCGGTGATGACCAGCACCGGACCGACGTCGGGCAGGTCGAGGGCCACCCCCCGGCGGATCATCTCGCCGTTGCCCATGGAATCGATGCTCTGTAGGGTCTCGCCCAGATAGGCCCGTTTGATCAGGTCCAGCTGCACATCCCGGTAGTCCTGGAGGGGCAGGTCGGGGTTGAGGTAGGCGAACAGCTCCTCCTCGCCCAGGAAGAGGCCGATCTCGTCCAGACGGTATTCCTTGAGCTTATCCCGGATGAACTCCCGGAGCAGGGGCCGGTTCTCGGGGTTGACCAGGCGCCGGGCCTTGAGGTCCTGGCTCAGCCGCTGGGCATAGTGCAGAGTCAGATCCTGGGCGTTCTGGTGAAAAGCGTCGCTCACGTTTTTCGTGTCCTCCAGGACTCCGTCCAGGGGGGTGCGGAACCAGGTCTCGATGTTGCGGCTGATGAGATCGCTGGCGAAGAAGAACAGGAGCAGGGTGGGGATGAGGGACAGGGCGATGAAAAACAGGACCAGCTTCGTCTTGAACCGGGCGCCCAGGACTCTCTGCTTCCTCTCCATATACAGGCGGATGAGGTTGCGGCCCAGGACAAAAAACAGGATGAACAAGAGGAGAACGAAAATGACCTGCAGCATGGACAGGATCACGCCCGGCAGGGATCCGGAAGCAAACCCGCGGGACTCGCGGATGACCAGCTCGATGGCGAAGAACAGGACGATGAGCAGGGCAATGAAGGCGCCGATGATCCGGGAACCCTTCTTTTTTTTATCGGTCAGGCGGTCCATGGCAGAATGGGCTGTGGTTCTGTATTACTCAGCTAAATAATCCTTGTAGTTGGCCGCAGTGATCTCAAAGGTTCTGGGCCTGCCGGAGGAGCCGAGGGGCTTGGCTTTGCGGCCGTTGATGGACAGGGCTACGACACCCGGCTTGCCCAAACGCATCTCAAACTTGTCCAGGGCGGTGAAGGTCCGCTGCTCTCCCGGCTGGAGCAGGCCTTCCTCCAGGAGCTGGCCATCGGCTATGACCCGGACCCATACCTCTTCTTGGAAAGAGAGCTGGAGGGAGAGGTTCTTGGCTTCCGCGGCCGGCGGCGGCTGCGGCAGAAGGCCGGCTTCCAGGGAGGATTTTTGGGCGGTTAAAGGCCGGGCTGGGCCGGAGAAGGCCCCCGGTTTACGCTTTGGAGCGGAGGACTGGTCCCAGGGCCTGGTGAGGATGAGCACCGCCGCCACAAGCAGGGGCAGGAAGATGATCAGCAAGAGCTTTTTCCATCGGGCCGGCGTGATGTCCGTGGTCCGCCGTTTTTTCGGAGGGCGGACCGCCGGGGTTTGGTGCCGGCCGGCTTGGAGATAGAGGTTGAGAGCCTGGTTTTCGTCCAGGCCGATGCACTTGGCGTAGGCCCGGATCGTGCCTTTGATAAAAAATTCTCCGGGCAGAATGGCCAGCCGGTCTTCCTCCAGGGCGATGAGGTAGTTGAGGTTGATCTTGGTGATCCGGGCGATGTCCTGCAGGGAGACGCGCCGCGCTTCGCGCTCGCGTTTGAGTTCTTGCCCCAATGTGTTCATTCTGCGAGGATTGTAAAATAGAGTCGGAGGGCTGTCAACCGGACTATCTAGATCTTTAGGAAGCGGGCCAGGGAGCTCAGGCTGCCCAGGAAACCCATGACCGCTCCCCCGGCCACCAGGCTCAAGCATTGGCCGACCGACAGATAGCGGAAGTTCACGATTTCCCGAAGCACGCCCAGGGATGAGCCGAGATAGACGGGGAAAATGCGGATGACGCCGTAGATGAGGGCCAGCGACAGAAGGCTGCCCAGGACGCCTATGGCTATGCCTTCCATCAGGAACGGCACTCGGATGAAAACGTTGGAGGCGCCCACCAGCCTCAGGATTTCGACCTCATTCTTGCGGGCCAGAACGTTGAGGCGGATGACGTTGGAGATGATGAAAAAGGAGGCCAGGACCAGAATGCCGCCCAGGAAAAAACCCACCGCTTGGGCCAGCCGGCTCAGGGACCTCATGCGTTCCACCCAGTCTCGGTTGAACTGGATGTCCTCTACGCCCTTGACCCGGGACATGGAGTCCATGAAGCTCAGGATGTCGGCGGACTCGGCGGTCTTGTCCTTGAGCACGGCCTCCACCGAAGGGGGGAAAGGATTAAGGCCCAGGCCGGCCACGACCTCCTGCAGCTGAGGAAACTTTTGTCGGAAGCGCCGCAGGGCTTCTTGGGGCGTGACGTAGCGCACCTGGTCGACATGGGGCGAGGACCGGATGGTCCGCATGACGGCTTCCGTGTCCGAGGGCGACAGCCCCTTCTCCAGGAAGAAGACGACGGCCAGGTTCTTCGAGAGCTGCCGGGCCAAAAACTGCAAATTGTTGGACAAGGACAGGAAGATGCCGATGATCAGGAAGGACAGGCAGATGATGGTCACCGAAAAAAAGTTACGGGCCCGGTATTGCCACAGGCTGTTGGCCGCCTCGCGCAGGAAATATTTCAGTTGTCGAATGTCAGACCGCCTCCTTCCCGATCAGTTTGCCGGAGTGGAGGAACAGCACCCTTTCGCCGAAGCGTCGGATGATCTCTTTGTCGTGGGTGCAGATGATCACCGTGGCCCCGTGCCGGTTGATCTCCTTGAACAAGCTGATAATCTCGAAGGCCAGCTCAGTGTCCAAGTTGCCCGTCGGCTCGTCGGCCAGGATGATCCGGGGATTGTTGACCACGGCCCGGGCGATAGCCACCCGCTGCTGCTCGCCGTAGGATAGGCTGGCCGGGAATTCCCAGATCTTGTGATGCAGGTTGACCATATGCAGGGTGTTGAACACCCGGCGCCGCATCTCCTTGCGGGGCAGACCCAGCACCTGGAGGGGCACGCCCACGTTATCGAAGACGCGCTTGTGGAAGATCAGCCGGAAGTCCTGGAAGACGATGCCCATCTGACGACGGAGCTGGTAGATGCGGGAGCCGGGGATGCGCAGGATATTCTTGCCGGCGATGATGATCTGGCCGTGGGTGGGGACTAGCTCGCGGAAGATGGTCTTGAGCAGCGTGGTCTTTCCCGAGCCGCTGGGCCCGGAGACAAAGCAAAACTCGCCCTTCTTGACCTGAAGGGTGATGTCGGACAGGGCCCAGGCCGGCTTCTGGTACTGTTTCCAGATGTGGTACAGCTCGATCATGTCAGCCATGGGAAAACGCTCTTGTCCGGCCCTCTGAGTATATCAGACGGCGGTCAGCGGGCAAAAAGATACATGAACCAGCCGAAAGCGATGGCGCCCACGACCATGATGAAGAAGAGGGTCACCCCGTACCGGATCTGGGTTTTTTTCGTGTCCCGGCGGATCAGGGCCAAAACGATGCTGACCAGCAGGGCATAGAGGACCATGGACAGGAGGTGGCTGTGGAGTATCATTTCTTCTTCCCCCGGCCGAAGTCGTAAGCATCAAGGGCCACCAGGTAATTGAGCAGTCCGGCGCCCGCCAGGAAGGCGGTCCCGAACTCGTAGGAGACGGTCTTCAACTCGCCGATGCCGATGGGCAGGAAACGCGACAGGAGATAGACCAGCCCGTTGCCGATATCGGCGAAGAAGGCCAGGATAGTGAGTGGATTTTCCACTTGGAAGGGGAAGATCCGTCCGCCCATGACCAGACCCAAGGTGGTCATGCCCGCTATGCACACGAGAAACGTGATGCCGCGGCCGATCTTTTTCTGGAGGATGTGACCCAGTCCGGGAACAGCCCAGCCGATTAGGAAATAGAGAAGGCCTTTTGCGTTCATGGGAGAGTCAGTTTAGACCAATCCGCAGTCCAAATCAAGAAAAATTTGAGCTAAAATACCCCCGTGCCTGAACTCCCGGAGGTCGAGACCATTCGGCGGAGCCTGGACCGCCGCCTCGTCGGCCGGCGGATCTCCGGCTGCCGCGTGCTTCATGGGCATGTGCTGCAGGGCTGCCGGCCGGCCGACCTGCGGCGGCTTCAAGGGCTTAGGGTGGCCGAGCTGGGCCGGAGGGGCAAATACTTGATCATCGCCCTGGAGAATGGAACGCGCCTGGTCTTTCATCTCAAGATGACCGGACAGTTCTTGCTGGGTCCAGCCGGCCGGCCGCGCGACCGGCACACCCATCTTATCCTCCGTTTCACCGGATGGAGCGAAGACCTCCGCTTCCGGGATGTGCGAAAATTCGGCCGGTTGCGACTGGATCGGGGGAAGGCGGGCGGACAGGACGGCGCTTTCCAGGGTCTTGGCCCTGAACCTCTTCAGGTCGGCCTCGACGAATTCGCGCGTCTCATCCGGCGCCGCACAGGCCGTCTGAAGAGCCTGCTTCTCGACCAGGGCTTTTTGGCCGGTATCGGCAACATCTATGCCGATGAGATCCTGTTCGCGGCGCGGCTCCATCCCTTGGTTTCCGCCGCCCGCTTGAGCCCGGAAAAAGTTCGCCGTCTGTGGCGGAGTCTGCGCCGCATTCTTGGCCGGGCCGTGGCCCGGGGCGGTTCGACCATCCGGGACTACCAGGATGCCGAAGGCCGGGTCGGGCTTTTCCAGCTCGAGCATAAAGTTTACGGCCGCGCTTCTCTCCCTTGCCGCCGTTGCCGCCGGCCCATAGGCCGAACGGTCATCGGCGGCCGCAGCACTCACTTCTGCCCCCGCTGCCAAGCTCTTTAAAAAGAGCAGATGATCTCTTATCGGCGGAGAGCCGGCACCGATATAAAATCACACAAACGGAGATGCTTAGGGGACATATTGTGTCCCTGGGTGGTCATGGCTATAATGGGGGTCCCTTGAACCGCTGATAAGGAGGATTTTCGATGGCCGGACAAGGAAAGACTCGAATGAATTTCAAAACCGTTCAAGACGCCATCGCTTTCGCTATCCAACGCGAAGAAGAAGCGGCCCTCGGCTACGGCCGGATGATAGGCCTGGCTCAGGCCGATTCCTCAAAGCTTCTCCTGGCCGACTTGAAGAAAGAGGAGGAGAACCACAAAAGGATGCTCCTGGACCTCAACCGAACCGATGTGGCTTCCCTGCGAATTCCCAAGGTGGCCGACCTCAAGATCAGCGACTATCTGGTGGCGGAGCCCCTTCAACCGGAGATGAGCTTCCAGGACCTGCTCATCTTCGCCGCCAAGAAAGAGCAGAAGTCTGTGGACCTTTACACCGTTCTCCTGGACCGGGTCTCTTCACCCGAGCAAAAGAAGTTGTTCGAGTTCCTGTCCATGCAGGAGAAGACCCATAAGATAAAGCTTGAGTCGGAATACGAGAAGCGCGTCCTTCAGGAAGACTGACAGATGAGGAGAGGTGCATCATGGAAAAATGGGAATGCCAGGCCTGCGGTTACATCTATGACCCGCAAGTCGGAGACCCGGAGCACGGCCACAAGCCCGGCACAAAGTTCGAGGACCTGCCCGATGATTGGACCTGCCCCCAGTGCGGGGTGAGCAAGGACTTCTTCCAGAAACTGTCCTGACCTGCCCTTTGAACCATACGATGCGGATCGGGATTATCGGCAACGGCCTGGCCGGAGTCATGGCCGCCAAGACCCTGCGGGAATCGGGTTTTCCGGGTGAGATTGTCATCTTCGCCCGAGAGAAACACCATTATTATCCCCGGCCCAACCTGATTGAGTTCATGGCCGGGAATCTCCCCGAAAAACGGCTGTTCGCTTTCCCCCCGGATTGGTACGAGGCGCGCGGGCTCCAAGTTCGGTTGGCGACTCCGGTCCAACGCATCCTGAATGAACCGTTGGCGGTGGAGCTGGGGGACGGCCGGAGGGAAGGCTTTGACACCCTGCTCCTGGCGGACGGCGCACTCTCATTCCTGCCCCCCATTCAGGGGGTTGATCGGCCGGGCGTGTTCACTCTCAGGACCCGGGATGATGCCCAGGCCATCCTCGACTATCTTCAAAACCACCGCCGAGCGGCGATTTTGGGCGGGGGGCTGTTGGGGCTGGAGACCGCCCGCGCTCTCAAGGCCAGGGGGGCTGATGTTCTGGTTGTCGAATTTTTCGACAGGCTCCTGCCCCGCCAGCTCGACGCGCCGGGGGCCTTGATTCTCAAGTCCCAGATCGAGGCCATGGGCATCAAGGTCAGGCTGGGCACGACTACGGAGGAGATCCTTGGCTCTGACCGGGCCGCCGGCCTGCGTTTTAAAGACGGCGGCACGGCGGCTGCGGAACTGGTGGTGGTGGCGGCCGGGGTCAAACCTTCTTTAAATCTGGCCAAGGAGGCGGGCCTAACCATCGACCGCGGGGTGGTGGTGGACGATTTTCTGCGGACAACTCATCCTCGAATTTTTGCCGCGGGGGACAATGTCCAGCATCAGGGCCGGGTTTACGGGATCATTCCCGCCGCCTTTGAGCAGTCCCAAGCTGTGGCCCGTAATATCCTGGGCCAGAGCCAGGCCTATCGGGGCACGGTCCCCTCCAACACGCTCAAAGTCATGGGGATTTATGTCACTTCCGCAGGGCTGGCCGTTCCCCAGGGCGAGGGTTTTGAGGAATTGAGGAGAGAGGACCCCGAGCGCGGCCTGTATAAAAAGATCGTCCTGCAGAGCGGCCGGCTGGTTGGAGCGATATGGATGGGAACCAGGGAGGGCGCCGACCAGATCGTCCGCGCCTCAGCCCAGCGCGCCGACGTCTCCAAGTGGAAGGAAGCTCTCCTCACAGATGGTTTCGATTTTTCTCAAATAGGAAAATGAAGACCAAACACCTCGGCCTTGTCTTTTTTTTCTTGGCTTTGACCACCTGCCTGACGGCCCAGACCGAAACAGCGGCTGAAGACAAGACGCACGGTTATTTTTCCATGAGCTTTTTGAAGGGCCAAAAAGGGGGTATTTTTTCCGGCGGCAGTTTCGAGGACATAGGCGCCGGAATCCTTTTCAGCGGCCACTTCACTCCCCAGCTCCAATTCCGGCTCGAAGTCCGCAGCCGGAGCGAAGCCCGTTTCGGGCTGGAAGAAGCCCTTCTGGGCTTGGACCTGTCCAAATCCGCCAATATCCAGGTGGGGATGTATCTCGTTCCCTTCGGCCGCTACAACCGGCAGAACCGTCCCCAGGAGAACATGCTCGTGCGCATCCCACTGGTCGTCGAAGCCGCCTATCCTTTAAGCTGGAGGGACATCGGCCTCCTGGTCACCGGCCAGACCTCCTTCCTGAACTACGCGGCGGCCCTGGGCAACGGCCTGGGAGAAGGCCCGAACCAGGAGCCGGCTCAGCAGTTCAGCGACAACAACGCCTCGAAAGGCTTGGCCGGACGCCTGGGCATTTTGTGGGGTAAGGATGTCGAAACAGCTTTCTCTTATGCCAGCCAAATTTTCAGCAGCCAAAGCGATCGCCGGGTGGAGCTTTGGGCGGCCGATGCCTCCTGGATCACGGAAAATTATCGCCTGTCGGGCGAGTTCATCCGGACGACATATGATCCGGCCGGCGGGGGTGCCGGGTTGAGGACCGAAGGCTGGCATGTCCAGTTGGCCTTTGATTATAAAACCTTATGGCCGATCGTCAGCTACCAGACGGTCAAAACCGCTCCCACCGCCTCCGAGGTCCCCGCCCGAAAGAACCGTTGGGCGCTGGGGGTTTCCTGGATTCTTCAGCCGGGCATCCTGTTCAAGGTAGAGTACGACTGGAACCGCGAGCCCGGCCATGAGGTCAAGGACGACCTTCTCTCCGTTCAGGCCGCGATTAGCTTTTAATCTCATGAACGCCCGCATCATCATGGCGGCCGCCGGGGTTTTGCTGTTT
>Ga0315289_10011252_pt1 | contig 12699 bp, 10 predicted proteins | sample YL17G11_40_MG_FD_203452 | JGI IMG/M metagenome (GOLD analysis project Ga0315289, IMG submission 203452) | Sediment microbial communities from Yellowstone Lake, YNP, Wyoming, USA - YL17G11_40 | ecosystem: Environmental > Aquatic > Freshwater > Lake > Sediment | place: USA: Wyoming | collected...
CACCTCGGAGTTTACGCCCAAGTTGTTCAGCCAAAGGCGATGATAAGCTTTGAGAAAGCGTTTGAATTATGTTCAGCGGTTCCTGAGCTTGCCGATATTCAATTAAAGGTTGTTGTAGGGCAGCATGAGAAAAATTATACTAACGATTTAGAGTCATTGATAAATAGTACCGAACTAACTGATATCGAGCCGGTCGAATCAAACGATACGGCATTGATTACCTTTACTACAGGTAGCTCTGGCGTGCCTAAGGGTGCAAATCGCTCACATCGATTTCTTGCCGCGCAGCATCGTGCACTGGATAAAGAGATTCCTTATAAGGAAGATGATAGAGATTTACCCGTATTCCCAATCTTTTCTTTGAATAATCTTGCGGGAGGAGTAACCACTATTTTGCCGGCAATAGACTTGGCTGCGCCTTCGGATATAGACGCCGCTATAATCATCAATCAGATTTTTTCTGGCAACGTCACCTGTTGCACGGTATCCCCATCAATTTTTATCAACATTGCTGAGTATTGTCATCAGCATAAGATGACTTTGAGCGGGTTGCGTCGCGTAGTTACCGGAGGAGCTCCGGTAAGTAAAGATAACGTAAAAAGTTTTAAATCAATAGCTCCTTCCGCAGAAATTTTGGTACTTTACGGTTCTACAGAAGTTGAGCCTATTGCGCATATTGAAGCAAATGAAATGTTGCAAGATGAATCGGAGAGACAGGGAGTCAATGTGGGAAGGATTTCCGAAGGCTTGGATTATAAATTCATTAAAATCTCACGCAAGAATGTCGAATTAGGAGAAAAAGGATGGCAAGAGTGGGAGGTCGAAAAGGGAAAAGCCGGTGAGCTTGTGGTGAGTGGAGCGCACGTATGCGAAAATTACTACAATAATCCCGATGCTTTTAAGTCCACGAAGATAAAAGAAGCAAATGGTAAGATTTGGCATAGGACAGGTGATGTGGGTTTATTAGATGAACAGGGGCGATTGTGGCTTGTCGGTAGAGTTCATAATACCATTGTGCGCGCAAACGAATATCTTTTCCCCGTCCATGCGGAAATCTTATTAAAAAGGTTAGATTTTGTAAGACAGGCAGCATTTTTAGGTATTGAAGATTCAAAGCTTGGAGAAAGGGCATGTGCAGCGTTTTCGCTGAAGGGAGGTTTTAAGCCAGAAAATAAGGAACAATATGCTAATACAGTAATCCAACTTTTACGAGAAAGTAAGATTCCGGTAGATGAAGTAAAAATGGTTAAAGAAATCCCCATGGATCCCAGGCACCACAGTAAGGTAGAATATTCTAAATTAAGGGAGATGCTAGTTCATGCCTAAATTTACAAGAAAATCGCTTCGCGATTTTCAGTGGTTAGGAAAGCGTTTTATGCTTTCCTATACCATAAAAAGATGGTGGATTTTTAGCAAAGAGAGATTTCCTCTCCTAAGGCATGTGCTGCTTATTTTCTTTTATGTTGCGGCTAATGCATTAGTAGCATTAAGTTCGGTTTCGCTTAATGCAGTTTTAACTTATAGGGAAGTATTCTGCGCTATACCCGTATTGTTTATTTTCTTTCACTTACGCATATTTGATGAGATTAAAGATTATAAAAAAGATCTCGTAGTTCATAAAGATAGGCCGCTGGCCAGAGGCTTAATTTCAGTAGGGGAGGCGAAGCGAGTTGCGCTGGTTTTAATACTCTTGGAGCTTTGTTTGGCATTTTTCATTAGTCGTGCTGCATTTCTTGCTGCGATTTTTACTGTTTTGTATTCTTTGATTATGTATAAGGAGTTTTTTATCGGAGACTGGTTGAGGCCTAAAATGGCAACCTATGCCTTAGCGCACACCTTGGTTTCCTGCTGGATGTCTGTATTTGTTTTTTCTGCCGTTACAGGCTTAAATTTCTGGGGAATCTCTAAAGTTTACGGAATGTTTGTATTAGTAAACTGGATGATATTCAATATTTTTGAGTTCGGGAGAAAGACGTTTGGTAAAGAAGAAGAGGAAAAACTTGTTGAATCTTATTCAAAACGGTTAGGGCCTATTCGGGCAGCGCTCAACGTTGTTATTATGGCGACGGTAGCAATGTATGTAGCTTATAGACTTGGTAGTATTTTTAATTTGAGTTTAGTATTTACCGCTTCGATGTATTTATTATATGGCCTAACACTGATCGCTGCTGGATTATATGCGGTACATAATGATAAATCTTCTGCCAGGATTTTCCGCGGCATTTGTTCTATATTCATATTATTTTTTAATGTGATTATAACCTTAGGAATTGTATGGAAGCATTAAAAAACTTAGTTATCTGGAATGATGCAGTGGTTTCTTTCCACTCAGAAGCAGTAACGTGTATTGGAGGGAAGGCCTTAGGTTTACATGAACTTAAGAACCTGGGGATTAATGTGCCTCGTTGGGCTACAATTACTTCATCTATGTTTAATCAAGTCTGCGCAAGCGATAAACAGATGATACAGCTTCTTGCGCGAGAAAATATCGAGCCACAAGAAAAAGCCAAACTAATCCGGGAGCATTTAAAGAATATTACATTGGATACCACATATCAAAAAGTTTTAGCCGAGGTTTGGAATAAAATTTCAAATGGCGGCAGAAAGCCAGTTGCCGTACGTTCTTCCGCAGCAGATGAAGATAGTAAAGTATTGTCCTTTGCAGGGCAAATGGACTCCTTTCTTAATATCCGCGATTTTGAGGCATTTTTAAATGCTATTCGCAGTTGCTGGGCGTCTCTTTTTGGAGAAAGAGCTGTTTTATATAGGATTCAGAATAAGATTGATCCCTGGGTTTCTCAAATAGCCGTAGTAGTGCAGCAAATGATAGAAGCAGAGGTCTCGGGAGTAATATTTAGCGCTAATCCCCTAACCGGAAATATGAAAGAGATGATGGTAAGTAGCACTTGGGGCTTAGGTGAAGGGTTGGTCTCCGGGGCCTTGGATGCTGATACATTTATACTTAATTCAAATGGCGAGATTGCTAAAAGTGAAATCGCAGAAAAGAAGCAGAGGATAATTTATAATCAGTCAGGAGGAACAACGCCGGTTGAGGTGGAGCCTCATAAACAAAATACCTCTAGTTTAAGCAAGAAACAGTTAAAAGAATTACATAAAAAGGCGCTTAAAGTGCAAGATTTTAAAGGCATGCCGATGGATATAGAATTTGGGATAGAGAATAAAAGAATTTATTTACTGCAGGCTCGCCCTATAACGAATCTAAAGAAATATGCTGAATTTAATGTGTGGGATAACTCTAATATTGTTGAGAGTTATTCGGGAGTCACGACGCCTTTGACATTCTCGTTCATCCGAAAGGCATATTTCGCGGTATACTGGCAATTTTGTGAGACAATCGGAGTGGACAGAAAGACCATTCTTGAAAATAGGCATGTTTTTGAGAATATGCTCGGGCTTATCCAGGGAATGGTGTATTACAATCTCTTAAACTGGTATAGGCTTGTTTCTCTGATGCCTGGATTTAAATATAACAAGCGTTTTATGGAACAGATGATGGGTCTTCAGGTGGTGAAGGATTTCGACGTTACGCATGTGCAGTCCGGAAAGCTTGAAAAATATTTCATTCAATTGCCGTGCTTGCTCAAGGTAGGTTTTAAAATGATTTTAGCTCATATGCAGCTTCAGAAGAAAATAGCCGAATTCCACGCGAACTTCAGCAAAATTTACTCCCATTATTCACAATTAGATTATTCAAAAATGACACCGGCCGAAATGCTTGCCGTCTACCGTATGCTTGAAGATCGAATACTTTGGAAATGGAGAGCTCCAATTACAAATGATTTTGAAGCGATGATATTTTACGGGTTACTCAAGAACTTAACAATAAAATGGGACTTAGATTCCCAGGGGGTTATGCAGAATGATTTGTTATGCGGGGAAGGCGGTATTAAAAGTACGCAGGTCACTACGCAGCTCTTTTATTTGGCTTTCAGCATTGAGCGGGATACGCACTTGAAATCGGCATTTTTGGAAGTGCCCCCCCAGGAGGCACTTTCCCGGCTCAAGAATGACAAGTCATTCTCAGCGGTAAAAGAAAAGTTTGAAGCCTATCTAAAAGAATATGGTGTACGCTGTATTAATGAGATGAAACTTGAATCGGTGTCGATTAAGGATAATCCGGTTTTCTGTATTTCGATTATCCAGAATTATCTGCGCAATACCGTTCCTGATCCGGTCAAACAAGAAGAACATGAGCGCGCCATTCGTCAGAAAGCAGAAGGTGAACTTCGTCAGAAACTGAAAAACCAGAAGGTATCCCTGATGATTCCTAAATTGAGCCTCTATCGTTGGGTACTTCATAATGCAAGACGGGCGATTAAGAACCGTGAGAATCAACGTTTCTGTCGCACAGAGGCATACAGTCTTATTCGTACTATCATGCGGGCCATAGGTAAACAGTGGCAAGATAAAGGCATCATTGAGAAAATGGACGATATCTTTTACCTTGAGATGGACGAGATTTGGTCATTTATTGAAGGAAAGCCTACATGTGCCGATTTAAAAAAGCAGATCGCGCAGCGCAAGGAGGAATTTAAACGATATAAGACGGTTACGCTTCCTGATCATATCGAGGTTTATGGAGAAGTAGATATTAATGCAATTCGTACAGAAGAGGCGGAAGTTTCAAGCGATGGATTAATTAAGGGTCTGGGTTGTTGTGCAGGAATCGTTGAAAAAGAGGTTCGCGTAGTACTTGCGCCAGATACAAATCTAAGACTTAATGGCGAAATCATGGTTGCTAAGCAAACTGATCCCGGATGGGTAGTTCTTTTTCCTTCAATAAGCGGGCTGATAGTTGAAAAAGGAAGTATGCTTTCGCATTCAGCGATTGTAGCGCGGGAAATGGGAATTCCTGCTGTGGTAGGAGTAAAACAAGCGACTAGAATTCTGTCGAGTGGCGATCGGGTTTTGCTTAATGGCGCTGAAGGAACTGTTAAGATATTACAAAAGGCCAACAAACAATGAGAATAGTAATAATCGGGCAAGAGGAGCCAGTATATTTTAGTCCATTCTTAAGGAGTATTATTGAAACAAAACCTAAGGATGTAGTTTTGATAGTTATTTCCGGAAACCGGGGGGCAGGTAGTCATCCTAAAACATTTAGGCAGAAACTGGAGAACATATATATTTTGTGGCTCATTATGGAACCTTTTGGTTTTCTGCGCAATGTATGGATAGGGCTATGGCAGGGCTTAATACGATTATTAGGGCCCATAGGATTTCTTTTAGATAGAAGAAGTATACAGGGGATTGCCCGTAAATATAATATTCCGGTAGTTTTTGCCGAGGATTTAAATTCCAAGGAATTTATTCAAAAACTCCGGCAATTCTCACCGGATGTAGTGATTAATCAGACAGAGCTTTTACTTAAGGAGGAAATACTCTCTGTGGCTAAAATAGGTGTAATAAACCGACATGCATCATTATTGCCGCATTTTCGCGGAAGGCTTGCTTCCTGGTGGTCGCATGCCGCAGAGCCACCCGAACATGGTGTTACTATCCATTTTGTAGATAAAGAAATAGATGCGGGATCAATAATTATGCAGAAAAAATTTGAGATTGACCCGCGCGTATCCTATTCTAAAGCGCTTGACCTTCTTTTTAATGACGCTCCAAGTTTAATGTTTGAGGCATTAGAAAAGGTGCAAAAGACCGATTTTGTTCCAACGCCCAATCAATATAAGGGGACCAAAACCTATTTATTCCCTACCCTACGGGAAGTAAAAGCATACAGGGCTGTATTGAAGAGAAGGAGAAGGGAAAATAAAGTATGAAGATATTGCTTATTATTATTTTAGTTATAATTATTTTTAGAATCTATTTTATTTTTATTGAACAGAAAGGCTTGTATCATCCCTATAAGGAAATTCCTGAGACGCCAAAAAATCTGAGAATTATGTATGAAGACATCAATTTTAAAACAGCTGATGGGCAGTTGCTTAATGGTTGGTTTGTGCCAGTGAAAGATGCCAAGGTTACTATTCTCTATTGTCATGGTAACGCGGGTAATATTTACCATCGATTGCACAAAGTTAAATTCTTCCATGAAATGGGCGTTAATTTCTTTATCTTTGATTACCGCGGCTATGGTAAAAGTATTGGTAATTCAAGCGAGAAAGGCCTCTATAGCGATGCACAGGCAGCTTATGATTACCTGGTATCGCGAAGGGATGTAGATAAAAATAATATTGTGGTATATGGAGAATCTTTGGGAGGTCCGGTAGCTGCCGATTTATGTCTCCATAGAAAAGCGAGTGCACTTATCCTTGAAGGAAGCTTTGCTTCGGTAGCTTTGCGTGCACAGCAATTGTATCCCTTTTTGCCTATGAAACTCCTCATTACACAGAAATATGATACTATGGCCAAGGTTAAGAATATGCACATTCCAAAGCTTATTGTGCATGGAAGGCAGGATGAGGTGATTAGCTTTCGTCACGGAGAAATGTTGTTTAAGAGCGCCGCTGAACCTAAGCAGTTTCTTCCTTTCGATGGCGGTCATAATGACGATGTATTTGTTACTTCGGATAACTATGGTAAAGCTTTGCAGAAGTTCTTTAAGGACAGCTCACTATTTTGATAAATGTCCAGGGTTTTGTATGGGACATTTTCTATCTCTTTAATTGGAAAAGAGTTAGAAGATTCCTGGTCAAAAAAACATGGACAAATAGGACAAAATTGGCGAGGAATTGCCTCTCAAGCAGCTTGGATTTCATTGATAATTCCTATATTTTGGCTATAATAAAGACTGTATTTAGAGAGAGGAGTTTCCTACGCTAACATGAGAGGGACCCTGGTAATATCCTTCTCCTCGCATAATGGGAGAGTTTAAAGGCTATGATTGATATACGGGTCATAGCTTTTTCTATTCCTTCAAGCTGTATACACAGATGGTATCCTCCTGGTGAATTTAACTATTAAATCTGCAAATGAATCGACCTCGAACAGAATTCCTATTTTAGTCCAGATAGCTCTCGATATATCGCTCAAGCGTATCTATAATGACCTGTAGAATAAACCGCATCGGATTTTAAGAATATTGTTGTCATTGGATAGGGTTAATTTTTCTGTATTTGCAACAAACAAATGGAATTGTCATAGAAGATTGTTTTATATATTTAAATTAAAAATATGTAAGATTAGGAAGAAGCACACCCTTTTAATATTTAGGAAAATAGGATTAATAAAAGAAAGGTAGTGAAATAGGCGCTTTATGGGATATCCAAGAAGCGGTCATTCAGGTTTGGTTGCAAATATATTATTGGTAATCCTAGGTACTATATTTGCTATATTTCTGGCTGAATTAGTATTGAGGGTAATGCATATCCAGCCGCTATATTCATTTGAAAAAGGCCTGTTTATGAATTCAAAAGATTACTACTACTGCCTTACTCCTTTCGTAGAGAAAATTTACTCGCAACCGGAATATTCTTATAAAATTAAGGCAAATTCATACGGTTTCATAGGTAGGGAGCCAAATTTCAATGCAAAATATCGGATATTAATTTTAGGCGATTCCGTGGGGATGGGGCTGGGCGTGGAAGAAAATGAAACCTCGAGTACGTTATCCCAGAATTATTTTAATGAAAAGGGCATGGACGTCGATATTTTTAATACGTCCATTCCAGGCTACTCTGGGATAAATGAATTGGCAGTATTGAAGAAGTTTATCAAAGATTACAAGCCCAGTCTAGTCATTCTGCTTTTTTGCAGGAATGATTTTGGCGTAGACCATTCTTTATACGTGCAGGACGGCTACCTGGTATTAAGAGCCGAGAACAATTTAGTAATGTTTTTTAGGGAATGGTTAAATAATAATTTCTATTTATTTTGTTTGATAAAAAGATTTTTCTATAGCATACAAGACAAATTGTATTATGAAAGAAAGGTCTTTTTCAAGAAAACTGACACTATTGGAAGGCTTACTAGAGAGGACGTCAAGGTTACAGTAAGTTACATCTTGGAGATGAAGCAGATATGTGATACCAATAATGCAACATTTGTCACCTTTTTGACTCCTGATAAATACGGAATAGATTCTTCGCTTTCATTGATTAAGAAAGATTTCACTAATGAGCTAGAGAGACATTCCGTATTGTTTAGAGACGCGACGGCAATATTATCCAGCAAAGATGCGACAGATTTGTTTTTTAAGTTTGATCCGCATCTGAATCAGAAAGGCAATCTGTATTTTAGTAAATTTTTAAATAAGGTGATACTGGAAGCTATGAATGCCGGAAATTCAAAGAATAATCGATGACATTTCAGGTTTCACAAGTAAAAATCATGAAAAAAGAAAATGAAACAAAAGATGTATCTTCCAAAACCTTTTTGAGACCAGTACTCTTATTTCTAAGAGGAACCAAATCTTAGGAACTAAAGGAAAAGAACAGTAATGGCAAAACAACGCTTAGATTCTAGAGAAGCTTAGGAACGGCAGGTGAGTTTTGTACGCCTCTTTGAGGTAGACAGACTTTAATCTCTTAACTTGTAAATAGTTGTGCAATTTAAAGCCTAAAAACACCGGACATACCTCGACGCGTCCCGCTTTCAGCGGGACTTGCTCGGTATAGTGCTCAAGCGAAGCCGAAGTACAAATCGGACCCTACTTCGCTCAAGATGCTTTCGCTCTTGAGCTTCGAAGGGCAGGCATCCTTCGATCCCTCGACAATACTCGGGATCGAACCCTGAGCTTTTGTCGAAGGGTTCGACGCATTCGCTTCGCTCATTTGCTCACTATCGCGAGGAAATGGCCTCTCTAAGTCCAGAATTTTCTTGATATAGAAAGGTATTACGTATATAATTGGCTTTGTAAATTAAGAGAGGTTTCCCCTCGCGAAGTATGAGAGCGACCCCAAATTAAAGTAATATCCCTTGGGTATGTTATTAATTATCCGCGCTAAAATCGACCCGGAATCCCGCAAGAAGATAGCTGAAGATTTAAAAGGCTATATAAAGGTTGTAGTCGATGTTCGGCGGCAAATCCTTGCCGCAGGCGGAGAGAAGCAAGTTGATACTGAGCAACTTCTTCTTGGAGACGGGAGTCATCAGGAAGATCTCTGGGGAGCCGGTTTGGATTTAGAAACCGGTGAAATGGATTTTGATTCTTTGATTAACCTGAGACCGCAGCAAAATAGAAGCAGTGAGATACTGGATCAGGAGATTCGAAGAGAAGTAGAGGCAATCACGCGTTATTTATTGCTGGAATAGATTGATGGAAGCCAAAGAATTAACTTTGAATATCTCCGTAAATCTGGGGCGTTTATGCCGTTGGGCCATGGAAGGTCGCAGGTCACGAGTAGAACAGTTTTTAGCTCAGACCGAAGAATATGTAAAAGCCCTGGAATCGCTTCCAAAATCGCCCCGCTTCCTGCCTACCTATGAATGGTTCAAGGATGACTTTAAACGTCTCTGCCATGATGTTCGTATGGATGCTGATTGGGCGGAGTCTATGCTTACTTGGGCGAACATTTTGGCTCATCGCGCCTCGCTAGCGTAATTTTTTCCCGACCGGTGTAAAAAATATAGCCGGTTTTTAAAAGCAAAGAAAACATAAGTTTTAAAATATAGCGGCTTGGTTTCCCTTAAGAATTGATTTCCTTGCTAATTTTTTCGTTACTGGTATAATAAAAACATTGTATCCAGGCAAATGCCATGATGAGTGGGCGGCTTTGGAATTTTTAAAATAAGGTTTGTGTATTCGGTGAGTACGTTTTTCGGAAAAAGAAAAGGGAGCGCATGAACGAACAGCCTCAACATAATGATTCTTTGCCTCCAGCGCCAGCTGAGCAGGATGTGGTGGCTTTGATCAAAAAGATGCAACAGCAGCTGGTCTTTTTGGAGAAAAAGATAGATATCTTGATCAGCCAGTCTTCAGGCAGGCCTTTGGGTGAGAAGCGTTTTTCAAAACCTTTCCGGTCTTTCGGTCGTTATCATCGTTCCGATAGAGGATATGATAATACCTCCGGAGAAAAAAGCTTTGAGCGCGGGAGCCATTTTGAAAAACGCCACGGTGAAGAAAACCGAGGATTTGATCATAAGGAGAAGCCTTCCGATAATCCCCGAGAAAGTGGTTTTGGCCAAGAGCATCATTTTAAGAAACGACACGGCGGCGGCAAGAGAGGGTTTGATCAAAAAAAGAAGCCGTTCTATTACGGCCGAAAAGACCGGGGATAAACAACCAGATACAAGTTGTTGCTCGCTCCCCATCGTTATGTTCTGAATTCTTACGTATATTAGGTGGATAGTTCGTTAACTCGGTACCTCCAGATAGGTACCCAAACAAGGAGGAGGCAAGATGGATTTTCAAGGCGGATATGACAGACGGCCGCGGGAAATGCACAAAGCGATCTGTTCGGATTGCAAGAAAGAGTGCGAAGTTCCCTTTAAGCCCAGCGGAGACCGTCCAATTTACTGCAAAGAGTGCTACTCAAAGCGAAAAGATAGCGGTCGTTAAAAGAGACGCCAACCGGTGCAAAAAATGCCCGGTTTCTAAGGGTTAGAAAAATAGGCAGCGTTAAGCCGCAATCAAGCAGGTTCTAACTTGCTTGAATTGCTAGAGGTATTTCCTATTTTCTTGAAAGAGAGGCCTAAATGCAACCCCTAAGGCCCAAAAAAGATTTTCCCCAAGCCGGCTGAAAAGTTATTCTTTGGCCGGCTTCTTTTTTTAAAGGAGGCAGAAATGAAAAAGATTTTTATTTTGCTTCTTGCAGTCATGATTACTACGACATTGGCGCTTTGCGGTTATGCCGCAACTAACCCCACCACCACCACCACCACCAGTAAAGTCGCGATTGAGGCCTCAAAGGCCATGCAGACGGTAAAAGACAAGGTCAATTACTTAATCGGCCAGGCTAAGTCATTTTACAGCTCTAAGAAATTCCAGGATGTCATTAATGTTTCCCAGTACATCTTAACCAATCTGGACAAAAATTCAAAGCAGGCCCAGAGCCTCCTGGAAAGAGCCAGGAATCAAATCGCTGCCATGGCGCAGAAAAAGGCAGATGAGGTTAGAGCTAAGATAAGTGGTTTTGGGAAACAGAAGTAGGAGAGGAAGGAGACGTCAATGGTAGTAAGATTATTTGGGTTAATTATACTAGTCCTCGATATTATTGCCATTGTGGATATCTTAAAGAACGTAAGCGATTCGACTAAGAAAATCCTCTGGATTATCCTGATAATTCTTCTGCCTGTAATAGGTTTGATTCTTTATTATCTGGTGGGGAAGAAAAAGTAGATTTTAGCCACGGTCCCACTAAATGAGCCCGCCAGCCAAAAAGGCTGGCGGGCTCTTATTTTACCTTGACCAGCCTGTATTAGCGCAGTAAAATAATATCACTTAAAGGGTATAACCCTATGGAAAATTTTATTTATCCTTAAAAAATCACAAAGAGCGCCCGGCAAATGCCGGGTTTTATACATTCGCGGCCAAGAAACCGCACCCTTCACGATGCAGATGAACAATAGCCGCTCAGTATCAATTTCAAACAAACTCTGGCTTTTAGGCCGGAGAAATTGGTTTTAAGGAGGGAAAATGATTAGGCAAAAATTCTTCTTATGCTTGGCAGTATTTGTGATGGCATCTTTTATTTTCAGGCCTGAAATTTCCAAGGCTGAATGGTGGGATAGCGCCCCGGCTAAAGTAAAGGCGCAGGTAAATGAATATATGGTAGCGCAGGTTTCTGATATGGATAAATTGTATTTGCAAAAACTGCAAAAGGCATTCATAGATATGTCCAGATTAAATAACGCCTCTGCGTCCTACTGGGCGGCATTTCCCAGCTATGATGAGGCCGTGGATGTAATGTTGAAAAGATTCCAGCAGGCCAGTGACATAGCCATGGAGTATGGGTTCGGAGTATCTAATAATGCTCAGGAAGTCGGCAATAGTATAGCTGAGGTAACAGGTAAGTCTCTTCAGGCAACTGGCAAGGTTGCCGGTCAGGTCGCAGGAAAAGCAATTCCGCTGGTAGGTGAGGTAATCAACCTTGTTCAGATGTACAACACCTTTATGGAAATCAGTGACACTATTAAAGACGGTGTTACAGGCATGGGGACCCAGCAGCATTATGATTCCGAGCGGACGTATTTTAAGGATAATTTTGGTAATACCCCCCTGGGTGTCTTAGAGGAGGCTAAGAAAGAGTTTGAAATGAAGATTACGCCAGAGCAAGTTGCAGGCCTCAAAGAATTCCTTAAGGAAAAAGTAAAATCTTACGACGAGATGATGCCTAAACTTATTGAGCTGGTCAATGAGTATAAAGACCAAAAAAGCGACGAAGAGATAGTCCGGGAGTTTAAGGCCAAAATGGATAAAAAGATGCAGGAGAGATGGTATGTATTGGCTACGCCGGAGTTTTTACTCGATTACGCTGATGCTGCCCAGTATCGGGATAGAATCAAAGAAAAGAGGAACTGGGTCGGCGTCATCCTGCATAAATTATTACCTATTACTCTACAGCAGGTAAGGATTAACCGGGATTTCTGTTTGGGGGTATTAGCCCGGGTGGAGATGATACCTGACCCGGAAGTGCCAAAATGGCCGGATTTGATAGTAAGTTCCGTAGAGGTAACTTTGCCTGTTAATAAAAAGGCCGAAGATTTGCGTATTGGAGACGAAGTGACAGTCAGCGCGCAAATCAAAAATAACAGCGGCCTTACCAGCAGTCCGACCTCCATTAA
>Ga0315289_10011254_pt1 | contig 12698 bp, 10 predicted proteins | sample YL17G11_40_MG_FD_203452 | JGI IMG/M metagenome (GOLD analysis project Ga0315289, IMG submission 203452) | Sediment microbial communities from Yellowstone Lake, YNP, Wyoming, USA - YL17G11_40 | ecosystem: Environmental > Aquatic > Freshwater > Lake > Sediment | place: USA: Wyoming | collected...
TCTTCTGTAGGAATTGCCATGGGAGCCATCGGCTCAGATGTCGCTATCGAAAATGCTGATATTGCCCTTATGAATGATAACCTTAATTTGGTGCCTTTTCTTATCGCATTGGGCAAAAAGTGCGTCGAGAAAATAAGATTTAATATCGTATTTGCTATATCAATTAAAGCATTGTTTTTATTCTTAGCCATCGGCGGGTTAAGTAATCTGGCTTTAGCCATTTTTGCGGATGTTGGGGTTACCGTGTTGGTAATTTTAAACAGCTTAAGACTGTACCATTACAAAGGTATAATATAAAGAGTGAATTACTCAGCCGAGATGCTCGCAAAAAGTAGCCCTTGAACTGCAATCAAAAGCGGGGGGCATTCCCACCAGCACCCCCCTTTTGCTGACAACAGCCGGCAATATGCTATCGTTCTTTCAGGAGTCTTTTTTCCAGTAAGCAATCAAGCAAAACCTCCACGTCTTTTTCTATCTCCGTTTTTATGGTTTCCTGCAAATCCTCTATCAACCATTCCTTCCATTCCTCAATCTCTTTCTTCAGCTTCTCCATGGCCATCATGCTCCTTATGAAAGCCCATTTGCCTTCCATTTTGATACTTTCTTGCTTGAAGGAAGCGAAAAGTAGAAGCGGGAGCTCCCGGGTTTCGCGACTTCTCGTTTCTATTAAAGCTCCCGGAGGGAGAAAATCACATTAGTCCGAGCGCGGCGAGGACATAAGTGATTTTGTAAGACCGACGCATGCGTTGTCCTGAAACTGTGCCCAAAGTGTGCCCAAAAATATCGAAATCCAGCCAAATTCAGGAATGCCTTGAAAACGGGCGCTTTATAGGGGAAATCCCTTATTTTCTGCGCTTTCGCTTCGGACGTTGCCGCCTACACACAGTAGAAGTCACAGGTTCAAATCCTGTATCGCCCACCATTTTGTTTTCAACAACTTGCACGATTCCCTTCCGCGGTAAAACAACAGGTGCGCCAAAATTTGAGCCCATTTCAGAAACCCTTGAACTTATTCAAAGTAACTTCAACGATTCCCTGAGATCATTCAAGACCTCTTTCATGTCGGGAACTGGATTTATGAGCCTTCCCAGTTCCCTCTCCCAGTAGGGCTTCAGCGTCTGTAACAGGTCTCCGGGAAATATCTGGTTTTTTCCTTTGAACCTGATTTTCTTTATTGCGCACTTTTCAATGAAAATTTTGCCTACCCTCTGCCTGTCGAATTCCATCTTTGAAAGCTGCCATAGGTCAAAATAATCCCTGCACTTTTTCCTTTCTATCACGGTCCTCAGCTTTGAGGCGAATATCTCCTCCAGGGATTCCACTTTTATCTTGAACGGAATGTAATCGGAATATTCCCTGTGTATCGCTTTCATCAGGGGCTTCTCCACCAGGTCATTCTTCGTCACATCGACCTTTATCCAGTTTCTTCCGATCACTCCCTGATATTGAATTTTCAGCTGGAGGTAGTCGGGATTCTGATGGCGGCTTTTCAGGCTAAGTTCGATTCCGGACTTCTTTCTTATCTCATAAAAGATTTCGTCAGTCTCATCAAGAACGGTTTGGAACTCCCCCACTATCAGGCTGAAATCCAAGTCTTCCGACAGTCGCCATATTTTTGGAAAATAGATTTTCGAAAGCGCGGTTCCTCCTTTGAAAACGAGATTTGGAACGCGGGAATATCCGAAAAGCAGCCAGCCGAGAACACAATCCTTCTCCACGATCATGAGATTGAGACCCTTCTGCCTCGCCTTTTCCAGGAGTTCGCGTCTGTCAATCAATACATCCACCTTTCGGGTTTTATTTCGACATTAATCAGTAGCTTCCACCTTTCGTTGTATGTTCCTTTCTTTGGAGCTATCTTATCCAGTGGCGGATAGCCCTTCGTCAATCTAATGCCCTTGAAAATCTGGTCATATTTCTCAAGCAGGTTTGTTTTTTCCATTATGTAGCCGAGCCTCTTTAATATCGTAATGTTCTTCATCTTAAGGGCGTAATCCTTGATTTTGTCAAAGTCGAGCTCCTCGTGGCTGAAATATATTGCTCTTGCTATCTCGTCTGTTCCGCCCGAATGTTCGGGGTGATCCAGGCAGTCGGCAACCGTCTTGTTGACGTTGGATATGTTTATCACATGTCCTTCTATTTCGACCTTCTTTATGCCAACAAATTTGTTCCTTGAAAGCTGAACGAAAAGAAATCTCGAATTAAGGACGTTGATTGGAGGCTTGGCCTTTGTTGTTGCCACGAAAATCGTCGTTGGTATCTGCTCGGACAGTCCATGATAGTTCAGGGCTGACCAGAAGCCTATGTAATAGGGTTTCGAAAGATACGAGGCTATGACAAAATCATGAACGATGAAGCCTTCCGCACCCCTAACGCCGATGTCCAGGGGGACGATGGCATAAACTCCTCTCTTTAATGGCAGAACCCATCTTTTCTTTATAAGGGAGCTCATGAATTTCCTGGCATGCCTGCCGAGGATCTTTCTTGCCTCACGTATGGTGAAGATATTCTTCCCTTTGCCCGAAAGCGTAGAAATCAGGATGGACTCCTTCTTGCTGAGACCTTTCCTATATTCTTCTTTAATTGATACCATTTTTAGTCACTAATTTAAGATTTATATAAATATTGACCTCATTATATTTAAAGATTTCGGGAAGTCAAGACAATTTCTTTTTTGGATAGAAAACTTTGACCCATTCCTCCAGGTGCTTGGCATCGCAGGATGGACAGGAGCCCCGGGCGCCTCGAAGGCGGATTGGCTGCCGAAGAACTAGAAATGTCTTGCTGCGTTTTTACGGGATTTTAAGCCAGAAAAATAAAGTCTATCTACGTACCTTTGCTGATGCTCACCACATAGCCAAACGCATAAAAATAATTCTTCCAGCTTTTCTCGGTAGAACGAAACTGGTTGTCTCCCATGAAATAGTCCAGCAGGGCTTCCCTCAAACGGGTCAACTCTTTCAAGCGGCCACGGTTTCGGGGATCGGCGATGGTCAATTCCAAAAGCTCCAGCGCGCGTTCGAATGCCATCCGGCTGTATTCAGGATTGTTCTTCTGCCGCCAAGCCATGGTTCGTTCCACTTCACTGCCGATGTGGGCCATTTGTTCCATCAAGGAAAAATCATTCCAGCGGCCCGCTGCTAAAGATTGATGTTTATAATTCATTCTTTCACCAGGTTGAGGACAATCCTTATAATTTTTTCCTTCAGCGCAGGGTCATCGACTCCTCGCGAGCGGTTGCCTTGAGAGGGACGGATATTGATTAGCGAATCAAACTCAATCCAGTCATTTTCTTCGAGCTCTGGATAAATATTGATGCCCCATAAATTTCGTTGAAGAGAGCCATTCTCCAGAAGGAGGGCTTCTTCATCGGAATGGAGTTCTCCATCAACAGCCATTATCTCCCGTTCAACGTCAACCACGGCTTTCACCAGGTTGCCGAAGCGATTCCGGGCCATGGTCTTGAGGTCTTCTAATGATAACGTCGAGTCGATAATTTTCATGTTTTTTGGAAAGCCGCTAAAAGGAATGGCCAGCGCCAAGAAATATTTAGCACACTTCGTTAGTCCATATCAACTGATTATGACTTAAGATGACAGGTATTTCAGAATAGTTCGAAGGGTCGCTTGGAGAACTCACCCGGGGAGTTCACCCTTGGACTTGAAGAAAACTCGCAGCGTCCTGGAAAAGATAAGGAATTTCTCAGACTAGTCCTTGCTCCATCATGGCGCGGGCAACTTTCAGGAAACCGCCGATGTTGGCACCGTGGACATAATTGCCCGGGGCACCGTATGTTTCTGCGGCCTCGACACAGGTCTTGTGAATGCTCTTCATAATCTGATGCAGTCTGCGGTCGACCTCTTCCCTCGACCAGCTCATCCTCATGCTGTTCTGCGACATCTCGAGCCCGGAAGTGGCTACGCCGCCGGCGTTGGCCGCCTTGCCTGGGCCAAAAAGGATCTTGGCATCGAGAAAAATATCCACACCCTCAGCGGTTGTCGGCATGTTGGCGCCTTCAGCGACCACATAGACGCCGTTCTTGATCAAGTTTTTCGCGTCTTTGGCATTAATTTCGTTCTGAGTGGCGCTCGGAAAAGCGCAGTCTGCCTTGATGTTCCAGACCGGATTGTAGTCCATGTCCGGCGTCAACGGTGTATAAGTCACGCCCTTGAACTTGTCGGCATATTCTTTGATCCGGCCGCGCCTGACATTCTTCAAATCCATGACGAAGTTAAGCTTCTTGGCATCGATTCCCGCAGGGTCGAGGATAAAGCCGTTAGAGTCTGACAGAGTAATGACCTTTCCGCCGAGCTCGTTGATTTTTTCAACCGTATACTGGGCGACATTGCCGCTGCCGGAGACAAGGCATTTCTTGCCTTCGAGGCTCTGATTTCTCGTGGCCAGCATCTCAGCGGCAAAGTAGACAGCGCCGTAGCCCGTGGCTTCGGGACGGATGAGCGAGCCGCCCCAGTCCAGTCCCTTACCTGTTAACACACCTGTCACCTCATTCTTCAGCTTTCGATATTGACCGTATAAAAAGCCAATCTCGCGTCCGCCCACTCCAATATCGCCGGCAGGAATGTCGGTGTCCGGACCAATGTGCCGGTAGAGCTCGTTCATAAAGCTCTGACAGAGGTGCATGACCTCGTTGTCACTTTTCCCCTTGGGGTCGAAATCGCAACCGCCCTTCCCTCCGCCCATGGGCAGTGTCGTAAGCGCATTCTTGAACACTTGCTCGAAGGCGAGAAACTTCAGAATGCCCAGGTTGACCGTGGGATGAAAGCGCAGGCCGCCTTTGTAAGGGCCAATGGCGCTGTTCATCTGAATCCTGTAGCCACGATTGACATGAACCTCGCCAACATCGTCCATCCAAGTCACACGGAACATGAGAACCCTCTCCGGCTCGGCTATTCTCTCCAACATCTTGACCTTGCGATATTCGGGGTGACGCTCGAGGGCCAGGGAGACGGAGTTCACAACTTCATAAACAGCTTGATGGAACTCGGGTTGAGCAGGATTCTTGGCTTTAATCTCATCCATGAAATCTTTTGCATAATTGCTCATAAAAACTCCTTTATTATGAAATTAGAGGATATTATAATTACATATATCCTGTTCTCAAATATCTTAAAATTGTTATGGATTTATTTGGATTCAATTTGGATTTTAATAAAAAAATCCAACCGTTCCGTAGCCGGGGCTTGCTTGACTTTTATAAAAGCAAGGCTTATTTTTTATAAAGAAAATAAAAAGGATAAATATTATGAACAAAGAATCCTTTAATTCCTTTGTCCTGGCTCAATTCCAATTCGACAGGACTGCGGATTGGCTCGGCCTGGACTTACCAACCAGAGAGCTGTTGCGTGTTCCGATGAGAGAATATCAATTCCTCATTCCCCTTCGCTTGGATGACGGGAGTGTCAAGATCTTCCGCGGTTTCCGCGTGGTCCATAACGATGCCCGAGGAGCCGGCAAGGGAGGCATTCGTTTCCATCCTCATCAGACCATCGACACCATCCGCGCCCTGGCAATGTGGATGACCTGGAAATGCGCCTTGATGGACCTTCCCTTGGGTGGCAGCAGCGGAGGGGTAGCCTGTGATCCTCACTACTTAAGCCTTCGAGAGCAGGAGCATCTCTGCCGGGGCTGGGTTAGGCAGCTGGCCAGGGACCTTGGTCCGCAGGTCGATGTTCCCGCGCCTGAGCTCATGACCAGCGCCCAGCACATGCTCTGGATGCTGGACGAGTACGAGGCTCTCCGCGGGGAGAAAACCCCGGGATTTATTACCGGCAAGCCTGTGGGGATGGGAGGATCTCTCGGCAGAGTGGAAGCTGCGGGTTTTGGCCTCGTCTTTTCCCTGCGCGAGGCCTTGAAAGAAATAAAGATGAAGCCGGACGGCACGACTGCCAGTGTCCAGGGGTTCGGCAATGTGGCTCAGCATGCTGTCCGACTCTTCGAACAGGTTGGTGGCAAAGTGACCTGCGTTTCTTGCTGGGATCAGAAAGACGCAACGCCCTATGCTTATAAAAAAGAATCCGGCATCGAGCTCGAAGCCCTGGCTGGCATCACGGACCGCTTCGGCGGGATCGATAAAGAGAGTGCCCGGAAGATGGGGTATGAAGTCCTTCCCGGAGAGGCCTGGCTCGCTCAGGATGTGGACATCTTGATTCCGGCGGCTGTCGAGAATCAAATCACAGATAAGAATGTGCAAACAATCCGCCCGCGCGTCAGAATCATCGCCGAGGGAGCCAGCGGCCCCACCACCTTCGAAGCCGACAGAGTCATCGCTGAGCGGGGTATCCTCGTCATTCCCGATATTCTCGCCAACGCCGGTGGTGTGACCTGCAGCTATTTCGAGCAGGTCCAGAGCAACATGAACTATTATTGGGAGAAAGACGAGGTTCTCGGCAAGCTGGATGTCAAAATGACCTCTGCCTTCAACGCTGTCCTCGAATTCGCCAAAAAAAAGAAGCTTTCCATGCGGGAGGCGGCTTTTTCTATCGCCGTGGCCCGGGTGGCTCAAGCCTGCAAGGACCGAGGTTGGGTTTAAGTTTGCATTATCAACAGTCCATCTCGCCCTTCGACCGCCATTTCTTTACGGGGAAAGAAAAGTTCACGGCTATCGGTCGCGGTTCCTTGGGGGGAAAAGCCCATGGCCTGGCCCTGATGAAGGACATTCTCGAAAGCCGCCTGGCAGCATCCTACCGGCCTGATATCGACATCACCACACCGACCCTGACAGTCATCACCACAGAATTCTTCGACCTTTTCATGAAGCAAAACAACCTCTACGACGTGGCTTTCTCCGGCCTCCGCGATGACCTCATCGCCACTGCTTTTCAGAAGGCCGAGCTTCCTGCCCAGCTCGTTGGCGACCTGCGCGCCCTTATCGCCCAGGTTCACACGCCGCTGGCCATCCGGTCTTCCAGCATGCTCGAGGACGCCATGTTCGAGCCGTTCGCCAGCGTCTATTCCACAAAAATGATCCCAAACAACGAGCTGGATACTGACAGCCGCTTCAGGAAGCTGGTGGAGGCGGTCAAGTTTGTCTACGCTTCGACTTTCTTGAGGGACGCGAAAAACTACATTCAAGCGACAAAGCACAAGATGATAGATGAAAAGATGGCAGTCATCATCCAAGAAATCGTCGGCGTGCGGCACGGCCAGCGCTTCTATCCTCATATCTCGGGTGTAGCCCGTTCCTATAATTTTTATCCGCTCGGCCATACCAAGCCCGCCGACGGAGTGATCGACCTTGCTCTCGGCTTGGGCAAAATGATCGTGGATGACGGCGTCGCCTGGTCTTATTCGCCGGCCTATCCCCAGGCAAATCCGCCCTATAACACGCTTGCCGAACTCTTAGCCCAGAGCCAGAACGAATTCTGGGCTGTCAACATGGGGCCTCCTCCCGAGTTCAATCCCCTCAAAGAAACCGAATATATGGCGAAGTTCAGCCTGGAGGATGCTGAGAAGGATGAAATCCTCCGCTTCATAGCCTCCACCTACAGGGCTCAGGACGACAAAATCGTCTATGGAATCTCGGAGAAGGGGCCAAGGATTATCGATTTCGCGCCAATCCTGAAATTCGACCTCATTCCACTCAACAAGATGCTTAAAGAACTGCTTAAAATCTGCGAGGACACACTGGAGAGAATGGTTGAGGTTGAATTTGCCTTGACTCTCGATGAACACCGTGGCGCTCCTGCCCGTTTTGGATTTCTGCAGGTTAGACCGATGGTTGTATCAGAGACAAAAGTCGACCTCTCTTTGGCAGAGCTGAGCGGAGAGAAGGTGCTCGTGGCTTCCGATTCGGCCCTGGGAAATGGAGTCCTCGAAAATATCCGCGACATCGTTTATGCCAAGCCGGAGAAATTCAGCATTCATCATTCGGAGGCCATCGCCTCAGAGCTCGAACATTTGAATTGTCAGCTGGTGGCTTCAAGCAGCCCTTACCTGCTCGTCGGGTTCGGCCGCTGGGGGACATCCGACCCACAGGCCGGAATTCCTGTCAATTTCGGCCAGATCTGCGGAGCCAAAGTCATCGTCGAGTCAGCACTTCCTGAGATGAGCTCGATGCTCAGCCAGGGTTCGCATTTTTTCCACAATATCACCAGCTTCAAAGTCTTCTATTTCTCAGTAAGCTCATGGGATAAATACAAAATCGATTGGGACTGGTTGAACAAGCAGGAAGTCGTCCAGGAAACAGAATTCGTCCGACACGTCAGGGTTCTGTCTCCCTTGAAAATAAAAGTCGACGGGAGAACCAGTCGGGGAGTGATCTATCATGAGTAAAGAGCAAAAAAATATAGATACTTTAATCTGGTTCCTGTCCGAACGGGCCAAGGAACTGAATTGCCTCTACAAAATCGAAGGGCTCCTCAATAAACCTGATGCCAGCCTTACGCATATCTGCAAAGGGGTCGTCGAGGCTATTCCGCCGGGCTGGCAGTATCCAGATGTCTGCGTCGCCAAAATCACCATAGAGGGGCACACCTGCCAATCCCCAAACTTCAAAGAGACGCCCTGGGTCCAGTTTGCCGACATCAAAGTCCAGGATAAGAAAATCGGGAGGTTGAGCGTTTACTACACGAACGAGATGCCCCATGCCGACGACGGTCCCTTTTTGAAAGAGGAAACAAAACTTCTGGGCACGATCGTCGAGCGGTTAGGGCATTACATCCTCTACTCCCGGATGAAACAAGCATTCCAAGAATACCAGACTGCCCGGGAAGAAATCTCGGCCCACCGGACAGAAGAATGGCGCGTGGCTTTGAATTTCTTGCGTCAGACTAACAAGAACCTTTTTCTGAATATCTCCCGCCAAATGCTCAATTTCCTCAGTTGGAGCGGCGTTCAGGAAACAGAGAAAATCCTCCAAAAATCTTTAGCCGGCCAAAAAAGCCGCCCCGAGAGTTATTCTGAAGACGACAATCGTCCCTATCGAATGACCCTGCCCGCCTTCAGCGAAAAACTCAGCGATGAAACGTTCAAGCTGGCGGCCAAGCATCTCACCAACGAGCAAATTCTCTCCAACATCCAGAAGTGGATTCAGGAGGACCGGCTGAGCTTTCTGGTCCAGGTGACAAACAGGAATCTCTCCCTTACTCAGGTTGTTGACGCTATCCGGCGCTATCATCATATTGCGGCGGAAGGCATCGAACTCCCTCCTGCCAGCAAGCGGGGCGTCCTGGTCTCCCTGATCCGGCGCTTCCTCTCGGACCAGCCGGAATTCATAAACACGGCTATCGAGCACACTGAGGTCGATAACTTTTACGAAATTCTGGATCATATCGTTTTTCCGGCTGCAAGCCAGGGAAAACTCGGCGGGAAAAGCAGCGGGTTATTCCTTGCCAAGCATATCCTGAAGAAATCGGCCGATTCCCTGAGCCACTTTAGCGAGATCAAGGTTCCCAAGACGTGGTACATCACCTCGGATGGACTCTTGAGCTTTCTCTCCTACAACAACCTCAACGAGGTTGTCGAACAAAAATACAAGGACATCAACCAGGTCCGGCTGGAATATCCCCACATCGTCCACACCTTCAAAAATTCCCGCTTCTCCACGGACATCATCCAGGGTCTGTCCATGGTCCTGGATGACTTCAAGGATCAGCCGATCATCGTCCGCAGCTCCAGCCTGCTCGAAGACCGGCCAGGCTCATCATTTTCAGGAAAATACAAGAGTCTGTTCCTGGCCAACCAAGGAAGCAAGCAGGAACGCCTGGATGCCCTCAAGGATGCCATCGCTGAAGTCTATGCCTCGACCTACGGACCCGATCCGATCGGCTACCGCTCGGAGCGGGGCTTGCTTGACCTTAACGAGGAAATGGGCATCATGATTCAAGAAGTCGTAGGCACGCGGGTCGGAGACTATTTTCTGCCTTCGTTTGCTGGGGTCGCCTTCAGCCGGAACGACTCTCGCTGGTCCCCAAGGATCAAGCGTGAAGATGGCCTGCTGCGGCTGGTCCTAGGGTTGGGAACGAGAGCTGTGGATAGGACGAGCGACGACTATCCTGTTTTGATCGCTCCAGGACAGGTCGGCCTCCGGGTTAATGTCACGGCCGACGAAGTTGTCCGTTATGCACCCAAGAAGGTTGATGTCATCAACTTAAAAACGAATAGCTTCGAGACTATAAGAGTCATAGACTTGTTCAAGGCCTGCGGCAGTGGAATTCCTGCCATAGATAAAATCGTCTCCATCTATGACGGTCAAAGTCTTCGGAAGCCTTTGGGAAATGCTATCGATTTCGAGAAGGATGACCTCGTGGTCACCTTTGAAGGGTTGATAAACAATTCGTCCTTCATTCCTCAGCTCCGCCAGGTGATGCGGCTCCTGGAAGAAAGGCTCAATTCGCCGGTGGACATCGAATTCGCATCCGATGGGAAAAATTTTTATCTCCTCCAATGCCGGCCTCAAAGCTACATGGAGGGAGGCGGGCCTGCCTTTATCCCCAAGGACTTATCCAAGGACAAAGTCCTATTCCTGGCCAACCGTTTCATCTCCAACGGCAGCGTGCCCGATGTCAGCTATATCGTCTATATCGACCCTCAAAGCTACAATGACCTGCCCAGCCAGACATCTCTTCTGGCTGTAGGGCACGCAGTGGGAAGGCTGAACAAGCTCTTGCCCAGGCGCCGCTTCATTCTCATGGGACCAGGACGCTGGGGAAGCCGGGGAGACATCAAGCTCGGGGTGAAAGTCTCCTACTCGGACATTTCGAACACAGCTGCGCTGGTAGAAATTGCTCGGCAATTGGGAAATTATCTTCCAGATCTTTCCTTCGGCACGCACTTCTTCCAGGACCTTGTGGAAGCAGAGATCCGTTATCTGCCCCTTTATCCCGACGAAAAAGGCACTGTTTTCCAGGAGAACTTTTTCAGGGAGTCACCGAATATCCTTGCTCATGTTCTGCCTGATTTTGCCGACCTTGCGGATACGGTCAAGGTGATTGATGTTCCGGCGACGACTGGAGGATTGGTGCTCCGCATCCTGATGAATGCCGACCTCGATGAAGCCGTCGGCATCCTGGTCAACCCCCAAGCCGAACCTCCCTCTCCAGTTGTCCCGAAGGAAGCGGAGAAGAAGAAGCCAGAGAACTATTGGGCCTGGCGGCTCGAAATGGCAGAACACATCGCTTCCCAGCTTGATCCTCAGCGCTTTGGAGTCAAAGCTATGTACATTATCGGCAGCACCAAGAATGCCACAGCCGGCCCGCAGAGCGATATCGACCTCTTAATTCATTTTCAAGGGACAAAAAACCAGCGCCGGGAGTTGCTGATTTGGCTGGAAGGTTGGAGTATTTGTCTGGACGAGCTGAATTTCCTGAGGATAGGGTACAAAAGCGGTGGGCTGCTCGATGTCCACATTGTCACCGACGAGGATGTCGCCAGCAAGGCAGGCTATGCGGTAAAAATAGGCGCCGCCACAGATGCCGCAAGGCCTCTCCGCCTCAAAGAAAAAACCGGCGACTCAAGCTGAGCGCGCTCTCAAATCAGTTCGCGGCTGGCCGCGTCCAAATTTTCAAGGTCAAAGCGAATCAGAGCGAGCTCCGGACCGTCGTGAGCAGCGGAAAAACATATTGTGCGGCCGATGCGGTCTCGCCAGGAATGAGACAGCCTTGCCGACTCATGGACATGCCCATGAAGCGTTAAAAGCGGCTGGCGGGCTTCGATGAAGCGCCGGACAGCTATGCTGCCGAGATGGCGGTCCAAAGGCACGTGATCAATCATTTTTCCTCCAAGAGAGGATAGGTCAAGCTTCGTCTGGTAGGGAGGTGTATGGAAGAGAAAGATCGCCTTGGCCAGGTTTTCTTTCTCCGTCAGTCGCTCAAGGTCATCCTTAATCGTCGCATATTTTTTTTCCTGCTCAGAAACGGAAACAGTCCGAAACCCCTCTTCCGGTGAGACGGCGCCGGCGTCGAGATAGCGGGAGACATCGTAGCGCTCCCAATCTTTCAGCCAAAAAGGAGTTGGAGGGACATAGGCGTACCCATAAACAATAAAGTCCTTGAATGTCACCTTACGATTATGAATATACTCCCATACGCCCAGTGAAGCCGCGTCAAGAACTGCTGCCTCTTCCATCCGGCTGTCGTCGTTGCCCAAGATTATAAAAACCCTGGGATAGGAGCTTCCAAGCTCCTGGCGCAGGTCGAGAAGATTTTTCACCAAGAAATCGTTGATAAAATCCTGGTGTAAGAAATCAAACGATTCATGGACGTACCAGGTCAGGGGCAAGGCATCGCCGCCGACAAACACGGCCTCGGGCTTTTCTCGAGAGATGGCGGAAAAAAGCTTCTGGTAGCGGGCGATTCTGCCGTGGAGGTCAGAGACAAAAAAAATCAAGGACATAAGGAAATCATAGCGAAAAAAATCCAAGGAGACAACTTTGGCGGATTCATCTGAGACGAAACCTTGGCCGGAGGAAGTTATGTATTTTCCTCGGCATTGAATTTATAGCCAACCCCCCTTACAGTCTGGATGTATCTCCCGGCCTTTCCGAGCTTTTTCCGGAGTCCGGTGATATGGTAGTCGACAACCCGCTCGGTAATCGGATAGCCATCCTCTCGGACATGGTCGAGGATTCGGGAGCGGGTAAAGACATAATTGGGTTTGCTCGCCATCAAGACGAGGATATCGAATTCCGTTTTGGAGAGGCCGATCTTTCTGCCGCTGAGCAGGACCTCATAGGCTTCCCG
>Ga0315289_10011255_pt1 | contig 12698 bp, 5 predicted proteins | sample YL17G11_40_MG_FD_203452 | JGI IMG/M metagenome (GOLD analysis project Ga0315289, IMG submission 203452) | Sediment microbial communities from Yellowstone Lake, YNP, Wyoming, USA - YL17G11_40 | ecosystem: Environmental > Aquatic > Freshwater > Lake > Sediment | place: USA: Wyoming | collected...
GTGGCACGCCTCCAAGGTCGTTGCCGAGCAGATGGTCGTGCTGTTGGTCGCGCAGGCCATGCTTGAGGACGGCATGACGGCGAAGGACTTGGCGACCCACCTGGGATCGCGAGAGTCCAAGGCCACGCCGCTCGGTCGCTTCAACTTCGTCACCGGCATCGCCGAGTGGCCGGGGGTGGTGGCGCGGGTCTTCCTGCCGCTGCTCAGGATGGGCGGCTACCGGCCGTTCCTCCGGTACGACACCGCCAAGGCCGCCCTCGACCTGTGCGCCCAGTTCAGCGTCTCAGGTCGGTCCCTGAGACCCGGCGACGTGGCCGACACGCTCCACCGGCGTGGTCTGTCGCCCCACGTGGCGAAGCGAACCTTGCAGACCCTGAGAGCATTCGGCGAGTCGCAGCCGGCGGGTCTCCTACGGCTCTGGCAGGCATTCGCTGCGGTACGCGAGCAGGCCGTCCAGACCATTGCGGATCTGTCGGAGATCGGCGAGTGCATCGAAGGGCTTGAGGCCGTGACCTCACAGGACGCCGCTGGCGTTGGGGGAGGGTGTTGAGTGAAGGTGACCGAGGGATGGCGATCATCCCCGTCGTTTCCCCTCTACGAAGTGAGCAGCCTCGGGCGCGTCCGTCGTGACGGCAAGGTGCTGGCCCGGTTCTTCTACCGCCGGCACTACTGCGTCGCCGTGCAGAAGCCGCGTCGGCAGGCTGTCCCGGTCTCCACGTTGGTGGCCGAGGGCTTCTGCGGGCTGCCATGCCCAAACGCCCGCCGCACCACCTTCAAGATCATCTACCGCAATGATGACCCCTCTGACAACCGACCCGCGAACCTCCTCGTCGTCTCGCGCCGCTGGACCTCCGGACTCGACCTCCGCAGAGCCTCGGCCCTCCACGACGATGGAGTCTCACCAACATTCATCGAGAAGCTCACGGGGGTTAGGGCAAGTCGGCTCAAACGGTACAGGAAGCGAGAAGGCTGCGCTGCCCGACGACGAGGGGAGGCTGATGAAGAATGGGCTACCCTTCGACCGAAGACGTGGAACGAGCTGGTGGAGGTCATTCGCCGCGAGATGGGCCGCCCGTGGCCGGATCGGAGGCAACGGTGACCATGCAGTTCCAGCAGAAGACGCTCGGCCTGATCGAGGCGGTGAACGCCATACTCGAGGAGTACGCTGGCCCGCTGACCCTCCGCCAGGTCTACTACCGCCTGGTGGCGGCACACACCATCGCCAACAGGCAGCAGGAGTACAAGCGCCTCTCGAGGACCCTGGTCAAGGCGCGCCTAGCAGGCCTCGTGGATGATACGCGGATCGTGGATCGCGTCCGGACGCCGTTCCGGGTCTCGTGTTGGGATGACCTGCGGGACTTCCTCGAGACCGTCCGCCGCGCGTACCGGCGCGAGAAGTGGACTAGTCAGCGTTTCGACGTGCAGGTGTGGTGTGAGAAGGACGCGGTTGCCGGCGTGCTTCAGCCGATCACCGATGAGTTCGAGGTAACCCTCTACCCGTGCCGAGGCTACAACAGCTACTCAGCCCTGAAGGAGGCCGGGCGAGGCATCAATGGGATACCGAGGCCCACGGTCATCCTCTACCTCGGGGACTTCGACCCGAGCGGCCAGGATATGCCGAGGGACATTCGGCGGCGTCTGACCGAAGACTTCGGCGCGGACTTCGACCTGCGGGTGATCGCGTTGACGCGGGAGCAGATCGACGAACACCAACTCCCGCCGGACCTGACCAAGAAGACGGATACGCGGGCGGCGGCGTTCATCGCGCGGCATGGGGATATGGCGGTTGAGCTTGACGCGCCTCCGCCGAACGTGTTGCAGGCCCTTGTGCGGGAGCACCTGGCCTTGTTTGTAGGCAAGTCCGCGTTTGAAGCGGAGCGGGCGCAGGAAGCCGCCGAACGCGCGGAACTGGCGGCGCTGATCGACGCGGTGAGCTGAGACGGCCGCAAAGCCTTGCCCCGGCGAACGTGTGGCCGCAGGATGGCTGGGAACGTGCCGGGTTGCCAGACTCGGCGGCTACAGGCCTCCTCCCGCAGGACCGCGCGGACAGGGACTTGCACCAGACCACGCGCCCCATAGGCACGCGCGCCTATATCAGAGCAGCTCGCCAGCGGACGACGAACGGCCGGTTCGGCCACCACAGCGGACGAGGGCGTCCGCGCTCCCAGGGCACGTCGACACCACCCGGACAGACCCTTGGCTCGCCTCGCCGGCGCGCCACTTCCCCCGCAGCGCCCGGTAGAACGTCGGTCTCACCTACTGAACTGACTCTAGCCCTCTACGGTCCCCGAACCGGATGCGGTTCGCAGGTGCCCGCGGTTGGGCGGACTCGGTGAGCCTGGGTACAAGGAGCCCGAGCGCGGCGAAAGGAACCATTGGCCGTCGGTCAAGGAGGGCGGGAAGTGGGACTGCTCTATAGCCTCGCAGGGCTTCTGGGTCTTGCATCTCCGGGCGGCGCCCAGTGGGCCGCATGGCTGCCGGCGGCGCTGCTGCAGGAAGGAGAGAGCCGCGTGCTGCGCACCGAAGCCGGCGTGGAAGTGGTCTTCGAGAGACGGGGCGAGGCCTGGCGGTGGACGGCCTACCGGGACACCGTGGCCGGGCGCGAGTGGCGCATGGAGGGCCCTCTATTCAGCTTGCAGACGCCCGACGGACAGCGGACGAACGTGGGCGATGGCGGGTTCACGTCGCTCACGGAGGGCACGGCAGCGGGAGGGCCCTGCCTCGTCCTCGAGACGCGGTTGGCGGCGCCACCCGTGACTGTGCGCCAGACCTTCGCCTTCTGCGCCGACCAACGCACGCTGCGGATCCGCTCCGCTCTGCGCGGCGCCGGCCAGTCGATCGTCGTCCAGCGAGTCGGCCTGCTCGAGGTCCGGGTCGTGGGGCAGTCGCTGAACCTGATGGGGCCGGGGAACATCTCAAGCCCCGTGTTCGGAGACCGCGTCTTCGCCGGCGTCGAGCACCCGGCCGCCCTGTGCCAGGTCGACGGCGACACGCTCTACCTGGCCCAGCACTCGTACACCCGCGTCGGCGCCGACTGGAGCGAGGTTCCCAGCGCCGTGTTCGGCTCGGCCTCCGAGGGCGATGTCACCGCCTTCGGCCCCGAGGCCCTGCGGCGGGCCTTCCTCCGCTACCTCGACACGGTACGCATCCGCCCGAGGGACATGCACATCCACTACAACAACTGGTGGACGATGCCTGTACCCTCGACCGAGGCCACCGTGCTCGCCAACATCGCCGACCTGAAGCGCGGCTTGTACGACCGCACCGGCTTCTTCTTCGACTCCTACGCCATGGACATGGGCTGGTCGGACCCCCGCTCAGTCTGGCAGATCGACCGCCGTGACTACCCCCAGGGCTTCGACCGCATCCGTGACGCCCTCGGCGAGATGGGCTGCCGCCCTGGCCTCTGGGTGTCGCCGAGTAGCTGCTACCCGCCCGCTCTCGACAACGCGTGGCTCGAGCAGAACGGCTACGAGGTCATCCCCGGCGCCGACGGCAGGCGCTGGGCCTGCCTCGCCCTCGGCGGCAAGTACCAGGCCGCGTTCAAGGACGCGGTCCTGACGCATGCCCGCGAGGCGAAGCTCGGCCACGTGAAGTTCGACGGCCTCGTCTGGCCCTGCGAGGCCACCACCCACTCACACCACCCCGGCCTAGAGTCGTTCCAGCCGATCGCCGAAGGCCTCGTCGACGTGATGGACGCCCTCCGCCGGCAGGATCCCGACATCGCCCTCGAGCCGACCTGCCTCGGCTACTACCCAAGCCCCTGGTGGCTCATGCACACGCCCTTCGTCATCGGCCCTTTCGGCGATGACAGCCCCCATGGCCGCGTGCCCTGTCCCGAATGGATCGAGTCGATGACCACGGCGCGCGACTACGCCAACCTGAAGGGCCGCGACGCCTTCCTCATGCCTAGCTCCGCGCTCGAGTGCTTCGACATCGTGGTCCAGTGCCCCGGGGACTTCCAGAACCACGCCGCGATGGCGATCGGCCGCGGCCACTGGTTCCTCTCGACCTACATCAACCCGCGCTTCATGGACGCCGGCGAGTGGCGCTTCTTCGCCGACCTGTGTCGCTGGGCCCGCGCGAACCGCGACCTCCTCCAGGACCCGCTCCCCTTCGGCGCCGAGCCCACTGAGCGCAAGCCGTACGGCTACGCGTACAGCGCGCCAGGCCGTGAGCTCTTCTTCGTGCGGAACCCGTGGATCGAGGAAGCCTCGCTCCCGCTTCCCCAGCGGCCTGACCCGCCGGCGCGCGAGATGCGGATGATCTACCCGCGGCGTGAGGTGCTGTGCCGGACGGCGAAGGGGCAAGCGCTTCCGCCGGCACACCTCGGCCCGTATGAGCTTCAGGTGGTGGAGGTTGTGCCGACAACGCGGCCGCCGGAGCCCGAGGTTGGCCGCGCCGCGCCGCCGGTCACTTGGCGAGCCACGAGCCCGCCCGCCTTCGAGCGCGTCATCTACGAAGACGACCCGCCAGCCTACGGTCCCAGTTGGACCTCGCTCGACGGCGATGCCCCGCAGGTAACCACCTTCGGCGGCAGCGGCGCCCTGACGAGCGATGCCGAGGCCGAGCTCTGCGTTCTGGCCGAGGGTGACCCGAGCGTGGCGCTCGCGCGGTGCACCATCGAGGTCGATGGCCGGCCCGCCCCGGCGCGCAGCTCCCGCTCGATGGGCTCCTTCTCCGCCCAGGGCGCGCCGCCGCCGGAGCACTGGATCTGGTTCACGGCGCCGGTGGTGGCGGGTCATCACACGGTCTCGTTCCGTCTGGTGCTCGGCGACGAGCCGGTTCGTTGCGGCGCGTTCGTTCGCGGCCTGGCGCCGTGCCAGGACCGGCCCGCCTCGTTCGGCTCCGGCTCGCGCTTCCCCCTCTACCGGCCGAACCGCCGTCCCTGGTCGCGCGTCCTGGCGCCGCTCACCCAGTGCGACCCGACGACCGTGGTCTCTCAGCGTGCACGGCGCGAGACCGTGACCATCGACGGCGTCTACCTCGATACGCTCGACTGGGTGGAAGCGACCGCGGGCTGGGGCGAGGTGCACCGCAATCGTAGCGTCATGGGGAACATGATGATGATGGCCGGCCGCAGCTTCTTCCGCGGGCTCGGGACGCACGCCGTGTCGCGGATCGTCTATGACCTCCCGCCCGGCTATCGGCGCTTCGCCGCTACCATCGGCTGCGACCAGGAGGTCTACTCCGACTCCGTCGTCTTCGTCGTCCAGGGCGACGGCGGCGAGCTCTTCCGCAGCCCCATGATGCGTCGTGAGGGCCCACTGATCGAGGTCAACGTGCCGATCAAGGGCGTCGAGCGTCTGACGCTCATCGTGGAGGATGGCGGCAACGGCATCATCGCCGATCACGGGAACTGGGCCGACGCGCGGCTGCTCAAGTGACGGTGGGGTGCGTCCGACAGGCGAATCCCCATCGCGAACGTCGCTCGCGGTGCAGTCGGCTGCCAACGGCGGAGCGGCCTCGCACTGGCCCGAATGCTCCGGGCTGACGGTGCGCGACACGGCGCGCCTGGGTGCACGTTAGGTTGTGTTCAACAAAGGCTTTGACGGGCGAGGACGCCCGTCCTACGCGAACGGCAGCGGCTTGAACGGGCAGGAATCCCCCCTCTGCGGTGCAGTGTTCGTCGCGTAGGTCGGGCTTCCAGCCCGACAATGCCTTTCTGAACACAACCGTTAGGGAGAGGGCATCCTGCCAGTCCCCTCGCGTTGAGAGCCGTCCAGTACCCACGCCGCCCGCCTATGCCCTGCTCCGCTCAGGGTGCGATGACCTTGCCCGCCGGCTGGACGACCTCGTAGGTCTGCTCGAGAGTGATGGACGCGCCCGGCGCGAGCTTGCCCTCGCGGGAGTAGACCTCCAGGTTCACCCGCGCGCCTCTGCCGCTCCAGTTGAGCAGACACTGCCCGATCTGTTCGCGCGGCACGCGACTGACGATGGCGAGGTCCGCCGCCCGGTCCACCACGGCCCAGGCTCCAGCCGGCACATCCTCCCCGCGCAGCCAGGTGTCCTTCTCGGCGAGAGGGTCCGGCGGATTCGCCAGGCTCTGCCGCTTCCAGGTGCCGTCGGCGCGCTGAACGAGGACGCTCGTGTCCGTCGTCGACGTAACCGCGAACTCCGGGTGGGCCCGGAGGCAGGCGCTGTGCTCCCCGTTGGTGGTGTTGGTCAGCGTGGACGTGATCCTCACCAAGGGCTTCTTCGGGTCGAGCTCCAGACGGCGGGTGAGCCGGAGGCCATTGCTCAGCGTCGCCTCGAGCGTGATGCCCCGTTCGCTCTTCTCCTTCACCACGTAGGCCTCGTTCCAGCCTGGCGACCGGTAGGCGCCCTCGCTGTACTCCTCATAGCCGCCGTCAGTGGGGTCCCAGGCCTCGGGCTTCCCGTTGAGCTTCAGCAGGTCGCGGTCTCCGGCCAGGAGCTTCAAGCGCCAGATGCGGCCACCGACCTCGGGGAGCACCGCGAGCTGCAGGGCCGGGTTCTGTAGCCGCTCAATGCCGATCTCCCTCGGCCGGCGAGGGATCGCCTTCAGCCAGGCATCGAGGCCGGCATCCGGGCCGCCCTCACGGATCATCGTGAGGCCCTCGGCCCGCCCGATCTTCTCGAACCGGTCCGCGAGGCCGGAGACGTCGGTGCCGCCCGCGGCCACCAGCCGGTCGCCGCGCTCGGCGAAGGCCCCGCTGCCAGCCAGGGCGATCTCGGCGTACATCATCGGCAGCCGTGCCACCTGAACGCGGTGCAGAAGCACCGGATCGTTCGGCACGGCTTGCTCGGCCTGGTCGAAGAGCTTGTCCGCCTCCGCGATGACCTCCGGGAAGACGTACTGGCGGGGGTGAGTGTAGATCTGCACGTGCAGGTTGGGGTCCTTCTGCGTGGACGAGTGGATCAGGTTGAGGTACTGGCGGACGTACTTCCCGGCCGGCCCCCAGTAGGCGGCGCAGAACTCGTCGATGGCCTTGTCGGTGTCGTAGGTCGGGTCCCAGAGGGTCTTGGCGATGATGTAGTCGCGCAGCTCTTGCATCTCGGAGCCCTTGGTGTAGTAGCAGGACTCCTCGTAGATGCCGCGGACGCCGTTCTCGATGAAGAAGCTGATGTTGGGCTTCAGCACGTAGAGGTTGGGGAAGGGGCAGATGGAGTGAGCGTAGTTGATGATGTAGTCCCAGATCCACAGCCGCTTGCAGATCCGGCTCCAGCCCTTGATGTCCTCGGTGAACGACCGGTTGAAGGGGTCCGTGGCCAGCGGGTGGATGAAGCAGCACTCAATGCTGCACAGGCAGACGATGACGTTGGGTCGCGGCTTCACGAGCTTGGGCGGCTTGCGGCTGTACTGATAGGCCAGGGTCTCAATGGCGATGTTCGGGTAGTCCGTCTTGATGTCATCGGCGATGGCGTTGACGAACCGGATGATCGGGCCGCTCTGGCTGCCCTCCTCCTCGGCCACCGTGCGGCACTTGTCGCACTGGCACCACAACCCGGTGTCGTTCTGCGACACCGAGAAGACAGTACACTGGGGGTTCTCCTTGATCCACCGCCGCACTCCCTCGATGCAGAGACGCAGCACGTCCGGATTGGTCAGGCAGAGCTGCGCGTAGCCCGACTGGCGCTTGCCGTTCACCAGGGAGAAGTACTCCGGGTGGTCCTGGTAGTACCTCTCGGGCGGGACGAGCGCAGCGAAGGTGTGCGCTAGGCTGTGGACACCGACCTTGCCCCCGTGTTCCTCGTCCAGCCAGTGCCCCGAGCCGTTGAAGCAGCTTCGGGCCGCGAAGTCGCCGGGGCGCGAGACGGGGTAGTCGCCCGCCCGGTACTCCAGGGGCGGGATGGTGCGCCGGTCCAGCGCCGGGACGGCGATGGTGCCTTCCTTCGGCCACGTGGAGCAGTCCGGTGTGAACCACCGGCAGCCCAGGTACTCCTCGAGGAAGCTGTAGGTGGCGTAGAGCACCCCTCGTTGGTTCCCGGCCAGAATCACCGACGGGCCGACGGTCTTGACGTAGATGCCTTCCAGACCCAGACCAGCGAAGTCGATGCTCGGCGCCAGTGCCTTGGCGCGCGCGCACTTGCCCACGTAGAGGGCAATCGCCTTGCCGGCGTCCTTCTCGGACCGGATCGGGAAGACGCGGCCGGTGACGAGTTCGAGGTGGTAGCGCAACTCCTGGGCTGCGTGGTTCTCCTGGGGCGTGGCCCGGCTAGGTACGACGATGGCGTGGGTCTCGGGCGCGAGGGCCTTGCCGCCGATCCTGACCACGCAGTGCCCCAGCGAGGCCTTGCGGGCCTGGGTCTGTCCCGCCGCTTCATCTACGCTCTCCATGGCGCCCTTCAGCTCCTGAGCGGCCCCCGAATCCGGAGGGACCGCCGCGAGGGCCGCCCGCAGCGGCTCCCGGACCAGGTTCAGCCGCGTGCTCTGTTCATCAACGGTGGCGAGCCCGCCCGGCGAGGCCAGCAGGTTCTCCACTACCAGTCGCAGGCTTCGCGCCGCGACGGGCTCCGGCCTCATCTTCACTGCGTCCGCGCAGATGCTCAGCTCGTCGGCCTCCGTCATCCCCTTGGTGATCTCGCTGAACCTCGCCACGCCTTCGTGGAAGGTCGGCCCCCCGAAGGCCACCACCTCCACCACGAAGGGTCGCCGCGCGCGGACGCCGGGCGTGCTCTGGGCGAGCGCTGTTGCGATGTCGGCGTGGACCAGCCCGTCACTGGCCTTCATCAGCTTCACGGCCTCGGCAGGCCTCCCATGCTGCACCTGCCACCGGGCCAGGAGGTCGGTCTCGGGAGGGGTCCGGTCAGCTTTGGCCGCGAGCTCGGCCATGGCCGCCTCCGGCTCAGCGATCTTCTCCACGACCACGTCGTCCACCCAGCCCTCGCAGTTCTCCGCCTCGATGTACGCCAGCGGGTGCACGTACATCGTCGGGTGAGGGGAGATGAAGGTGACCTCGGTCTGGGTCCAGTCCTTCAGGGTCTGGATAGCCCTGGCACTCACGAACTGCCACTCGTAGTTGTCCCACTCGTAGCAGTAGGGCGCGAAGAAGGTCCCTTGCCCGACGTCGGCCTTGACCCACTCAGTCACGCGGTAGCGGGCAAAGGGCTCCACCTCGATGCGCTCGCCGATGGCGGACCAATGGTTCCTCGCCGCTACGGCGAGGTGCCCGGCCTTCTCGCCGGTGCGAGCGACGCCCGGCACGCCGGTTCGCTCGAAGCTCGGATCCAGCCACACGTTCGGCGCGGCGAACGACCACGCGCTGGCGGCCATCAGCAAGGCGGCCACGGCGACGTATGCGGCCCATCGGGAGAGAGATCTCATGGCAGCCTCCGGCTCCTTGCATGGCTGGCTCCAGGATCGATGGCGCAGTTCCTCGCCTGGCGGCAAGAGCCCTTGCCCTGTTCGCGCGAGCCCTCCTCGCGGTCGGAGGATGTCATCCGGCCTCGACCCGCGCGGCGCGGGAGAGGGCGGGCGACGACGTACGGCGAACGCGGCCTCGACGGGCTAATCCCTTGTGCGAGGTGGCGACCGGAAGCATGTCGACTCTGAGAGCCCCTGCGCTAACGTTGCTTCTGTGCACCCTGGCCGTCTCGGCCCCTGGCGAGGAGAGTGACATGACTTCGCGCGTGCCGGAGGATGTCTACCGCGGCGACTTGGTGGCGTACCCCGGCCCCTGGAGCTTCGAACTCGGCAAGTCCGCGGTCATCCTCGTCAGCGACCACGAACTCGAGCACCTCGCTGACCCAGACCGCGTGCTCAACCTGAGCCTCACTTTCGAGAAGCGCGAGGAGAGCCTCCGACAGGTCTGCGAGCGCGCGCAGGCAGCCGGCCAACGGACGCTCATCGTCGCCTTCGACCAGTTCTTCAGCCAGTACCGACCGGGACAGGCCGGGCCGCGCCGGCTCACCCCGGACATGGACGACTACGTCCAGCGCATCGCGGCGGTCAGCCGCTTCGCGGCGCAGTACGGGCTCGGCCTGGAGTTGAGCCTGCTGAGCCCGCTGGAGATCGGACCCGCCTACTCGGCCAAGACCGGGGAATCGGGCGTGTGGATGCACTACCGGAAGGGCCTCCGCGACCCCGACACCGGCGGCTTCAGCGTCCAGCTCTGGCAGCAGCAGCAGTGGTGTAACAACAAGGGGCCGGTCGCGCTGAGGGACGCCGGCGTCCGCGTCTTCGCCTTCCGCGAGACGCCCATCCACGGCACGCCGTACCGCGTGGTGGACCCGGACAGCATCAGAGAGGTCAGCGACGTCGCCCAGGTCGAGCGCTTCGAGGGTCTGACGCTGAAGCAGGGGGAGTACCGGGCGCAGCGCATCCGCGTCCACGGCGCCGGGCACACGGACCTCGGCGATTTCGACCGCGTGCTCGTGGTGCAAGTCTACCGCACGCCGGAGATGGACTACTTCAGCGAGAAGGCACTCCCCTACCTCCAGGACCTCGTCGACCGCTACGCGGACGCCGGCGTGAAGCTGAACGGGCTGTACTCGGACGAGATGCACATCCAGCAGGACTGGGCCTACTTCAGCCACCACGACAACGGGGAGTTCGCGCTGAGGTACGTGAGCGACGGGCTGGCTCGCCGGTTCGCCGAGCTCTACGGTGCGCAGTACCGGGACTTCGCGAAATACCTCGTCTACTTCGCGTACGGGCAGGAGGACGCCGCCAACGACCTGAGCGCGAAGGCGGGGGTCATGCACGTCTTCGGCGCTAGCCCCGAGGCGATCCGCCGGACCGCCCTCTTCCGCGCGCGCTACTACCATCTGCTGCAGGATGGCGTGGTCGAGCTGTTCACCCAGGCGAAGCGCCACGCCGAGACGCGCATGGGGCACCGCCTGGAGTCGCGGGCCCACGCGACCTGGGCCGAGAGCCCGACGATCGACAAGTGGGAGACGGGGCAGGAGAACCCGTTCCGCAACCAGTATGAGTACACGTCGAACTTCGTCTGGTCGGACACGGTGCACCAGGCCGCGGCGGCCTGCTACGACTACTTCCGGTGGGGCGATTTCCTCACCGGCAACGGCAACGACACCGCCGAGTGCGGCTGGCTCGACCGCAACTACTGGGGACTCACGCTGGCCTGCTCAACCGGCATCCTGAACGAGGTGCCGTACTCCTACGCCGCCCACTGGGGCATGCCCGGGGAGCTGTCCCGGCGCCGCTGGCTCCTTGCGGCAACCTACGGGACGGCCGGCTCGATCTATGGTGCCGTGCAGGAGATGCAGCACCGCGACGTGGACGTGCTCATGCTCTACCCGATCGACCTCGTCGCGGTGGAGGAGCGCTTCGGTAGCTGGATGACCCAGTACGGCTATGCGAACCTCATCACCTCCGCGAAGCTGCTGGAGCGCGGCAAGGTGGTGGACGGGGCCATCGAGATCGCCGGCCGGCGCTTCACCACGCTTGTCGCCACCTTCGAGCCGTTCCCCGCGGCGAAGCTCCTTGCGCTGATGCGCGATCTGGCCGAGAGCGGCGGCCGAGTCATCTGGTCCGGCCCGCCGCCCGTGTTGACCTGGGAGGGCGACAGCGCGCTGCCCGCGTGGCAGGACCTCTTCGGCGTCGACTACCGGCCGGGGCAGAACGAGGGGCTGATGGCCCCCGGCAAGCAAGTGCAGTTCGCGGGCGCGCTGGCCGGCGTGGCGCCCCAGGTGATCCTCACCGACTTCCTGGTCGATCACGTGTACCCCGTCGCGCCCCGAGACGGCACGGAGGCGGTCGCGACGGTCAAGGCTCTCACGGTCGGGACCCGGCGCGCGATCGGCGCCGGCAGCGCGACCTTCCTGGGCTACCGGCCGCGTGACGACCAGTCGCGCAGCCTCGGCTACGATGAGCGTAACTGGTTCGACGTCCTCTGCGCGCTCGGGGCGTATCCCCCGACCGGCCGCTTCCCCGGTCTCAACGACAACACGGAGCACCTCTCACGCACCGGGGCGTACCTCGCCTGCCGCTTCCCGAACGGCACGGTGGCCATCGCGCCGCACCTGCGCGAGGTGGAGGAGGACTGGAGTGGGGGCTTCGCGCGCAACGAGGACGAGGATCGCCGGTACCTCGAGGAGCACCCGCCACCCCCCGACGAGCTGCACCTCCGCGATCTCCACGTCGCCGGCCACACGGTGACCTACGATGGAACGCAGGCCGTCGCCTTCCGCGTCAGCGGCGAAGGTAACCTGCTTGCCTTCGCCGGCAGCCAGTGCCGACAGATCACCGTTGACGGGCGGACAACTATCTTCGCCGATCAGGCGATGGCGACCGTGGCGTGGGCCGCGATTCCGGAGGCGAGGCGAGTCGACGGCGGCGCCATCCTCGAGATCCGGGTGGATGCCACAGGGAGAGTGCGCATTCCTTCACTGGGGCTGCCGGCCCAGGTCGCGCTGATCGCCGAGGGCGCGAAGCCCGGCAGCCGAGGCGAGGCCATTCCCGTCCACCGCGAGGGCGATGCCCTCGTCTTCGAGGCCACGGGCGCTACCTCCGGCCGGTGGCTCTACGTGGTGCCGGCGACGGGAGCGCCCTGACATCGGCGAGGCAACAGCCCCGAATCGACCGCACTCGGGGAGTCTGGCACTGCCGTCAGTGAGAACCCAGGGAGATACGGGGCTGCAACGCAGTTGGCGGAGGGAGACATGCGCGCAAGGTCATGGAGCACGCTCAGCAACTTGTGTCTGACGCTGGCCTGCTCTTCGTTCGGAGTGGCGGCCGAGGCGAGCACGACGGTCCTCTCCTTCGAGGTCCCCTC
>Ga0315289_10011256_pt1 | contig 12698 bp, 15 predicted proteins | sample YL17G11_40_MG_FD_203452 | JGI IMG/M metagenome (GOLD analysis project Ga0315289, IMG submission 203452) | Sediment microbial communities from Yellowstone Lake, YNP, Wyoming, USA - YL17G11_40 | ecosystem: Environmental > Aquatic > Freshwater > Lake > Sediment | place: USA: Wyoming | collected...
AGTTGTATCTAATTTATATTTCTTCAAGATTTTTTCTAATGATTTAGTCAGGCTGGGGTCTTCTTTAAAAATCTGTAACTTTTGATTCGAATCTGTCTTATCCGCTTGTGAAAAAGCATTAAAAAATAACAAGATTATAAAAGTGAAAAGAAAAAGATTCTTGAGCTTTGCCATCTAATTAATAGCCTCCTGATTTCATCTGTAAAAATATGCAAGATAAATCTCGTATCATTAAAACACTGCTACCTTGATTTCACTTATCCCCTCACCCCAAACCCTCTCCCAATGGGAGAGGGAAGGGTGAGGGAGTGCTAAGCGGATTCAATAAGTTCATCCTTTAAAACACCGATGCATTCTAAGTTTCTGTAGTGCTCATTGTAATCTAAACCGTACCCAACTACAAATTCGTTTGGTATATTGAATCCAATATATTTAATATCAAATTTGTGAATATGCTTCGTAGGTTTATTCAGAAATGCCAGAATTTCCAAAGACTTTGGTTTATGAGAAAGAAGTAAATCCAACACAAATTTTATGGTATGACCAGTATCATAAATATCCTCAATAAGAAGGATATCTTTATTTTCGACATCAACATCAATATCCTTTGTAAGCCGAACTTGTCCTGAGGATGCCGTTTTTCGACCATAACTTGATGTCCCAAGAAAATCAATAGAATGTTTTATTGTAAGTTTCTTCGACAAATCGGACATCAAACAGACACAACCCTTCAGGACACCAATTAAGATGAGGTTAGACTTTTTATAATCCTTACTGATTTGACGGGCAAGCTCAGTTACCCGTTTCTCAATAACTTTTTTTGTTATGAGTATCTTCTTTAAATCTTTATGCATTTTAATTTTTTCACGCTGAAATTTATTGTTTCTTTAGAGCAAAGTTCCTCTTATATTGTCAATAATTTATTCGTCAATCAAAGAAGACAAATTGACATCTCTGAAATACTAACAAAAAGCGTCGTGTCATTCCTGCGAAAGGTAGTCGCAATCTTTAGATTGCGTTTGTTTAACACAGGCTAAAGCCTGTGGCTACCTTTAACATAAATCTGGATTCCCGCTTACGCGGGAATGACATTTCAATGATTGTTAGTTTTTCATAGAGCTAAAGTCTAAGATGACTTTTTTTATAAACATTATTATTGACCATTATCTATCAATTCATTATATTCAATAATTGATTTAAAGAATTATGATGCTATTTAGGAAAGGATTTATCAAATCAGTTTTAAAATCAGTTAAGAAAACCAGATTTCTTCCGAAAATATTAAGTAGCGGTGCGATTTATCGCACACTACACATATAGTCGGATGAATCCGACCGCTACAACATTTTATGGTTTTATGGGTGAAAACTCCTGTGTTCGCCACTATATAGTGGACAGACACAAGGGTCTGCCCCTACATAAGGATATACAAAGTCGAAAAGGATAACTATAATGCCTGAGGACCTAAAAGATTTTAAAATGGACGATAAAGATTTACCCTCAATGCCGATTGTTGCTGCTAAAGTTATGGAAATATTGGGTAATCCTGATACAACATCCCAAGAACTAAACAGAATTATCTCCGCTGACCCAGCTATAACTGCAAAAATCTTGAAAATTTGCAATTCATCATTCTTTAGCTTATCAAGAAAAATAACTTCTCTAACAGAAGCCATTACTTACCTCGGATTTAATGCCATAAAAAGTGTGGTTATAGTTTCATCCACTAAAGGAGTCTTTAAAAAGTCGGGGCTTGCTGAAAAGGCTTTGTGGGAACATTCTATTTGTTGCGCCATCTCTTCGAATATCCTTGCGAAAGATAAAAGATTCGGAAACTATGAAGAGTATTTTATCGGTGGACTGCTCCATGATATCGGCAAATTTATCCTTGATAATAAATATCCCGATGACTATCAAAAAATAATGAAAATAATATATAACGATCCAGAAACTGTTTCGGTAGATGTTGAGATACACTTACTCAATGGGCTAAACCATTCTGTTATGGGAGGACTTGTAATTCAGAAGTGGAAATTATCTAAATTGTTAAGCGAAGCCGTTGAGTATCATCACATTATTGAAAATGGTCAAAAGGTCGAGTTGGAAAATAACACCTACTCTAATGTAATTTCATTTGCCAATCTTGTTTGTAGAAAATTGGGAGTCGGAAGAGGAAAACCATTAGAAAATTTAGACCTCTCTCAAACTCCTCCAGCTAAATTCCTGGGATTAGGTACGGATTACATTGACGATTACATAAATAGAGTATTTGAATCCTTTGAAGCAGAAAAAAGCCTCTTTGAATAAAGTATCGTCATTTAACTATAAAATGCATTATCATTTTACCCTCCATTTCATCCTTCTGAATCAAAACTCAAATAATTATTGATTGTCTATTTATATTTAATTATATAATTTTTACATTTTTATTTTAAATAGAGACCTTTGAAAAACCGAATTAACTTTACTATGTCATTCCGAACTTGTTTCGGAATCTCAATTGGGATGCTGAAACGAGTAATGTCATCCTGAACTTGTTTCAGGATCAGCTTGATATATAAAATAATCTTGTTTTTGAAGTATTTCAGAGAACTCAAATAAAGACCGCTGAAAATTAATCAACAGGTGAATAATGAAAAAAATTCTCGGAGTGATAGGAAGTCCACGTAAAAACGGAAATACTGATACCCTTGTTTCAAAGATGTTGGAGGGCGCCAAAAAAGAAGGTGCCATAACCGATGTTCTCTATTTAAATGATTTGAAAATTAAAGAATGTATTGGATGCCATATTTGCTGGGAAGAAAAACAATGTCCAATGCAAGATGATATGTGTGCCATATACCCCAAAATTATCGAAAACGACATAATTATTTTTGGGACACCTGTGTATTGGTACGGTCCTACTGCCCTGATGAAGATGTTTATTGATCGCTTTGTGTATTTCAACTCTCCATCTAATAGAACGAAGATTAAAAATAAATCCGCAGTTATAGTCATCCCCTTTGAAGAAGAAAACTTAGAAACAGTCGCTCCTTTAATAACTTTTTTTGAAAAATGTTTTCAATATCTGCAAATGAATCTATTATATAAGGTCATTGTTCCCGGAGTTAGTCAAAAGGGAGATGTGTTAAAAAAAGAAGACATTGTAAACGAAGCCTATGAGATAGGTAGAAGATTAATTAAGTGATGAAATAAAGAATCAGGAGCTTTGTGTTTTGACCAAATAATCATTTTTCTGTAAACTCTGAAAGAGTTTTGTATAATAGCCCAGCGTAACCACGCTGGGTAAAAATCAATTTTGTAAAGGACAGGTACGCCTATCCCCTACAAACCCTGAATGGGTTTCGCAATATGAAGGTAAAATAATTATGACACAGCCCCATAAATGTGGGCGAGGAGGCACTGACTTTATAAATGAGTAGTAAAATCCAAATGATTTAAGAGAAAGATAAAATGTATATTAATTTTGCCTTACTGGTCGACCACAATATTCATAACTATGCAAGAAAATTGGCATTGGAGATTAATGAGAAGTATCATACAGGGTTAGTTGCTTCTCTTCTTTCCCAACACATCTCATTAAAACAATCATTCAAAGTAAATCAAATTGAGGAGGTGGAAAAATATTTCGATGGATTGGCACAAGAAATTATACCATTTGAAATCACTTTTTCAAAAACAGATTTGATTACTTTCACAAAAGGAAATAGTGAGATAGGCATACTTTGGATGGATATAGAGGAAAATCAACAATTAAGGAATCTGCATAATAAAATCAATAAAGATTTAATGGAGCGGTTTGGAATTATACTTTCGGGTCCTGATGGAGAAAAATTTCATTTTCACTCAACACTTATTTATGGAGGACAACCTGTCGCCATTTTTAAAAAAATTTATAATGAATTGAATAATAAATATCTAAACCTGAAATTTATACCCAAAGAAATGGTTATGTTTTATTCAACTGATAATGAAAGTTTTCCCAGTACCTATATAACTTATAAGATTCTTCCTATTGGCTCTTTGAACCATAAATAAAAAGGAAATTCTATGCCACAGAAACCAATCAAAATTGAATTGCTAATTAATCCATTTTGTTTATGCGAGAGGGATTTTAATCGTTTAGGTGAGATTTGTAAAAAACATAATCTGGAATTTAATACTTACAACTTGTGGGAGATTGATGATGAAAGTGTGGATATGTTACCTGAATATATTGCGAGGTTAATCAAAGAATGGCGAAGGGGACAACGGGCTGGAAGCGTCTATAGCAATGCGTTTATCAATGGTGAAAGAATTCCCATAAACGATTGGCATAAAAGTTTTGATATTATTGAGGAGAAAATAATCGCATTACTGCAGTGAAAAAATGAAACCACGGAAAAAAGTTTCACGCCGAGAACGCAGAGTTCGCAGAGAAAAAACAGTATAAAATTATCAATTAAAAATTTAACCGCAAAGTTCGCCAAGAAGGCGCAAAGAACGCAAAGGAAATGAGAAAATAGAACACTGATTTACACGGATTAAAACTAATTTTCACGGATGTTTAATTTAAGAAAATTCGTATTGATCCATATTTATCTGTGTTCTGTTTTTTTCTGCGGTTCTTTGCGACTACTTTGCGTTCTTTGCGGTTTCATTTTCTTTTTTCTCTGTGTTTTCTGCGGTTAATGTAGTTTATATTGGAGGTTGCAACGAATGGAAATACGTCCCATCACAAGAGAAATAATTCTGAATGGAGTTGGCAAGTGGGTTCCTTGTTGTATGTATGGTATCCACCAAAGGTCTTATCAATGCGATATGTGGGTAGAAATATTTAATGAAGTTGGAGGAATCGGCTTCACTCCATTTGTGGATGACAAACCAGCAGGGCAGATAATCTTCCTTCCTAAAAAATATGCAAGACGAATCGGTTTTTCCACCTGTCAAACCAATGAGAACTTAGATAAAACCATGGTAATTGGTTGCCTATTTGCATTTTTCCCGGAATATACAAATCGAGGTGTAGCCAGTGCTTTGATAAAAGAACTGATTGAGTTTTGTAAAAAGAATGGATACACACGAATAGAAGCTCCAATCGACTCAAGGTCTCCTGATAAAACAGGATTAAACATATCATTTTACCCTTTTCGCAAATTCGGTTTTACTATCGATGAAACGAGCTTCGGATGGGAATTCCGACCTGAAACACGAATGTGCTTTTGTAATTTGTAACTATGCAATTTAAGATCTATGAAAAACTAACATAAAGTGAGATTGTTTCGTTATTAATGATTTTCCTTCTGAAACCTATTACTTCACCCTAACCCCTCTCCCAATGGGAGAGGGAAGGGTGAGGGTATGTCATTCTGAGCGAAGCGAAGAATCTCGTAGTTAGTTTTTCAGAGGTCTTAATTTGTATTAATTTTTAGTGAGAAAACATAAAGTGTTTAAATTACAGTGGAAAATCATTTTAATTTGTTTCATAGTATGTTTTGAAATTATCATTTTGGTAAATAACAATTATCCTGTATCGACAAACTCAAATATTAATCCGACTGCAAACTCAGAATCTTCTAAACAATCGCTCAATCCTTCTCTGAAATATCCTGATTTAATCAGCTTTGAAAAGGCAATTGGTCAAAAAGCCTGCCTTCTTCAAAGTGAGCATATCTATTTCTTTGCACCTAAATTTTATGAAGCAGAATCGAAAATTATTTTTCCTTATCTTACAAAAGCTTATGATACCCTCAAAGAAATCGTAGGGATTGATACAGAATACATTATTGTTGTTTACAACTTTCCTAAAGGACATCCTGATGCCTGGGGTGGAACGAGTAATTGCACATTATGGTATGATGATTCCAACCTCAAATTATATCAGCAAGAGGAATGGAAGCATTATAAAATTCCGCACGTAAGTGGTTACATCGAAGAGATGGCACACAATTTTGTCTCAGCTACAAAAGCACAGTTCGGTTGGGAAATGGTTGGCTGGTCAATCGGCACAAAAGTAAGCACTATGGTCGCAAAAAATCCTTATTACACAAAATTTATAAAACAAACGCGTGAGGAACAAGAGAAAACGTTCAAACGCTACGTAGCTCTCGGATTCACATTTCCATCTGATATTCCGTCTAATCTTGTTGATAGAATCCACGCTTATCTTCTCTATCTATGCGAGCAAAAATATGGACAAAATTTCTGGAAAGATTTTTTCAAAGAAATTAATAAGCATAAGAAAGAACTCGATGATGCGGTTCGCTTAAGCAATGATGATGCTATTCGAAATGAACGTTATCGCATTACTGTTGAATGTTTCAATGTTTTGCAAGGAATTAATTTTAAAGAATTGCTCGAAAAAAATGGCATATCCACCACAGTTGACATCAAATCCTTACACCCAACCAATCCCAACTGGAATCGCAAATTGAAACCACTAAAAAACTAATACAGTTGCCACGAAAGAACCCTAAATAACACGAAAAACCAACAATCCCCTCTTAAAAGGAAGCTTTATCGTAATCCCTTAGTAACCCACAATTTTAATTGTGGGATGAAATAAAAAGGTAAATGTGATTGTTTGAAAACTCTCAAAAGCGAGATTGCTTCGTCGCCTTCGGCTTCCTCCCAATGACACCCTTCGTTTCCTCTCCCCTTGCGGGAGAGGATTAAGGAGAGGGGTATGTGTCTTTGCGAATAGTCTGATTGCTTCGTCTCTTTGTTCCTCGCAACGAAGCAATCTCATATTTAAGATAAAAACTAAAGTTTTTAAAAAATTACTTGCTTTTAAACAGGTTTTAATGGAATTTTTCTCATAAGAAAGTAAAAAAGGATAATGTTTCAAATTGAAGAGGGATATGCCATCGGAACAGTTCAAGAACTTTTAGGTCATAAAGATGTAAAGACCACCATAATCTATACTCATATTCTAAACCGTGGCTGTCATAATGATAAGAGTCTGGTTGATGCATTGTGATGAGGTCGGTAAGTGTGATAGATGGAAACCATATAAGACCACCACAAATGAAATAAAATGGATACAATTAGTTGATATCTAATGCCTAATGAACTTACTTTATTTGGTGTCTTATACCGACAAGAAAAGCTGTTTAGGTTCTTATATGGAAACCATATAATCATTGTTCGACATTTACGAAAGGAAGGAGTCATGGGAGAAGCTGAAAGAATCGCGACCATTAGGGCACGTGGCCTGTTGTTCGCCACAATAACCGCCTCAGGGTCTGCTGTCGGGGGCCTCCTTCTTGTGCACACAGCGCTCATGCTGAGCCAGAAGGGCTGGCGCACTCACGTAGTCGCAACGTTCATTGTCCTCGAGGTGGCTTTGATTGTCTTCCTGTGTGTTTGGGCTCGTTTCTACAAGAAATCTTGGGAGATAGCAGCGGTGAATCCTGAGAGCAGGTACTTCGGCGATTTCGCAAGTTCCCAAGAGTCCCGTAGGATTAAACAGTATGGATGCATCTTCGGCCTCCTCTGTGCTGCGCCAGTTGCCATCGCGGGCCTTTTCGCCTTTGGCAACTGGTGGGCTAGGATAGGCGGGTTGGTGCTTGCGCTTCTTGTTTACGGAGGCATCGCGAATTGGTTTGAGGGAGTTCGCCTCCACGTGCGCTGCACACGATGTGGCTCCACTGATGTTGAGTCTAAGTCTTACGTCTGACACTCAGACACACATTTGGGGGAGGGGCACGCTCTTCGTCGATATTCAGAATCACATACCTTTGTGTGCAAGAAGTGCGGCTGTGAATCAGAACCTTTTTGAGATTCTTGCCCGCCCAGTAGGCAGAGGCGTGCTGTCGAAGCAGAGGACAGAGACAAAGATGGCAAATTGTCGAACCAGTCACTCCACCTGATCGCATACAGCTGGCCGCTTCGCGTCAGTCTGTGCGCGACAGGTGAGCTTTTCGTTATATTTTAATTTAAAATGGAGAGTAAAATGGCACAATTATCAATTGATGAAAAAAAATTAAAAGTTTTATTAAAAGAAGCATTTATAGAAGTGATTGAACAAAAGAAAGACTTGTTCCACGAGATTGTCGCGGAAGCAATCGAAGATATCGCCATAATAAATGCGATAAAAGAGGGAGAAGCCACCGAATCTGTAAGCAGAGATAAAGTATTTAACATTATCGAGGGAAGATCGTGAAAATTGATTTTAGAAAAAGTTTCTCAAAAGACATTAAAAAGATTAAAGATAAAAACATATTAAACCAGATAAAAGAAGTAATTGAGGCAGTTGAAAATACCTTAAACTTAATGAATTTAAAAAATGCAAAACAACTTACAAGTGGTGGAAAATACTTTAGAATCAGAATAGGTGATTATAGAGTTGGCATCAAACTGGAGAAAGATATTGTAGTATTTGTAAGATTCCTTCACCGTAAAGATATCTATAAATATTTTCCTTTTTAAAATAAATACAACAATGCACTGCACCTGTTCGCCATTACGTTGAACTCCATGGCGTCAGGTGGGCTTTATCGTTCGGCAAACCCTGATTTTTAAAATTTAGCAATGAATTCTTTGCAGACATGACGAATAGAATATTTTTTGTTAGAACTTGGGGGCTAACTTCAATAAATGCATAGAATATTGAACTGTGCGGCAAGCAAAAATTCAAAAATCAAAGCTTATTAAGAAAATATAATTAAACTACTAATTTCACGAATTTACACGAATTAAAGATTAGTGTATATTCGTGTGATTTGTGGTTCCTATCATAAAAGTTTTTAAAACAATGAATTCGCGATGGCAATCACTATAGATTTTTTATGCGGGAGAAGTATTTGGCTATGTATTTTGCATTGAACTCATCACCACTGGGAACATTAGCGCTACGCCAGATCGGCGGGTCAATCCCCCGCTCCAAAAGCTTACGCACGGTCTCTATTTCTAATCGGTGAATGATATAAAAATCCACGATTCCTGAAATGGGCGCCATCGGAGTATCAAGCCCCTTGATGTTTATCACCGCATCACCTACCGGATTATAATCATCAATACATATATCTGCGAGGTCGAACAGGTTCTTCTTGCTCGGGTGACGAATAAAATGATCTAAGGGAAGTTGTTTCTGCCAATAGCTGGAAGCAACCGCAATGATTTTAACTCCGCGTTCTTTACTTTCCAGGGCGGCATCAATCGTAGCAGCATTCACCCCAATATTATGAAAGATTATCAGCACATCGTCTTTTTTAAGACCATAGTAGCGAATAAGACCACGAGCGTAATTAACCGTTCGCTCAATCTCCAGATATTTTAACGATTGGTTAAATGGGGAGATTGCAATGTCCATAATCGGATTGATGCACGCAAGACCACCAGCACGAAAGAACATCTCGCACATACATAAACAGGTATGTCCACCTCCACCATAGACATGAATCAATTTATCCTGCGCAATTGCGTCAGACATAAGCTCTGCCGCTCGTTGGATGTTGCCGATTTGTTCTTTTTCCACCTTTTCCAAATTGGCTACGACAAGTTCTAAAAATTGGGTATCCGATTTTAAATGTTCAAATTTCATAGTATCTCTCCTTTAAGTGAGCATAGCAATCTCATATTTATCAGCTAAAGTGCGTTATTAAACAATCACTTTAAAATTGCAAATTTGCGATTTTCAAATTTCCAATAAACAATCTATATCCTGTAAATCCTGTCTAAAAAAAAATATTTCTCTACTCAATTTAATGCTCTGACCATTTTTTTGGATTGAAGGACCTTGCGACTATCCAGGCGGTGATAGCCCCTATTACTAACAATATGATGCCCATCAGACGATTGCTGATGATTGCATTTGGATAAAGTGTGTCGCCCATTATTAATTTTCCTATCCCAAACAGCCAGCAGTAAACGCATATTACAGCCAATGCCCAATTTGTGAAATTTTCACGAGTGAGAAGTGTTTTAGGTTTGAAATTAGGGTCTTCTTTGCGGATTTCTTCTTCAATCTCTCTCCATCCGGGACCGCCCGGCTGCACTTTCTTACAGAACTCGATTAGTTTTTCTTTATCTACTGGTTTTGTAAAAAAGGTTACTAACAAAGCAAATCCCACAGATGTCGGGGCTATTATTAAAAGGTTGTATGGGAATGGAATCGAGATATTATATTTCAGCTCAAACCATCTTAAAGCTACCGTATCGAAAATAACCATTATAAAACAACTTATTTCCGACCAGGCATTTATCCGACTCCAATACCAGCGAAGGATATTTATTAATCCGATACCGGACACTATAGAACTGAGCAAAAACCACGCATCCTTGATGTTGTTAAGAAAGAGACAAGTAACTATTCCAAAGAATGCCATAATTATAGATAAATATGTTCCGATGCGGACATAATGTTTTTCATCAGCGTCTTTTTTAATGAATGGACGATAAAAATCATTCATAAGATAAGAAGCCCCAAGATTTATGTGTGTGCTGATAGTAGACATATAAGCGGCTAAAAATGTTGCAATAAGAAGTCCAAGCCAGCCTGTCCCCAGGAGCCTCAGCATAACTCTTATATAACCCATTTCCGCCATAGCAATTCCAGGCAGATTTCCATTTGGGTAAGGAGTATAGGGAAATAGAACAGCAGCAGTAAAACCAACTATCAGCCAGGGCCACATTCTAAGAGCATAATTAGCGATTGCGTACCATAAATAGCCGAGGGCTGCGTGCCGTTCATCCTTTGCGGAGAGCATCCGCTGTGCCGCATAAAGCCCGCCATCTGTAAATCCGACCGCCCACCAGACAATAAGGACATAAATTAAAAATTCACCAATTGACATCAATCCAAGCCCGTGAGCCTTTGCGGTTGGGACTATACTTACCATCGCCCTTGTTTTGTCAAGTCCGTAGATTCCCACCATTCTTGAAAAGAGGTTTTCCAACCCGCCACAGCTATGAACAGCAAATATTGCAAGCATAACACACCCGAACATTGCTAACCAGAACTGGAAGAAATCTGTTATCATAACTCCCCAGAGTCCGCTGATTGCCGTGTAACAGACTGTTATAATAAATAACACGAGTAAAACCTTGTATTGATTAACGCCAGCAGAGATTGAGTAGATGTCATTGAGAAGCTGAGAAGTTGTTATTCCCGCAAGCAGAGGTTTTTCAATTTTCATCCTCCGATTTTCTTCTGTCAAAATCTGTTTGCCAATATCAAGTGCCCTATAAGAAAGGGCTTGCAGATCTTTGTATTCGATATGCGAGCCATCGGAAAGTATAACAGGTCTGACAAATCTACCTTCATTTGTTTTGTCTTCTTTTATATCTGCTTTTGTCTCAGGAGTTTCAGGAAACTGTCCACTTATATATAGGTTTTCACTGATGCCACAAAAACCTTTTAGAGAGTTGGTGGTAAGATCATCTGCCAAGCCAAGCCTTTTAAGCATCTCCTGCGGATTTTTCTCAAACACTTTTGAACGGTATTCAGCAAAAGTCCATATATTATTATATGTACTTAGATGGTAATGGTCTGCAATAGCAAGTGGCTCAATTTTTCCTCTAAAATAGGCTTCACTGACACCTTTATCAACATCAGCTGAAAGAGGTGTAATCATAAAGATATAAAGGATGAATTTATCGAGGAAGGGCACTCGTGGGAAATTGGGAAAGGTGAGATTAATCACACTTGCCATTGCGAGGTTAACCCAGCCCATTATTAAGCAGTTGAACGGAAGCGAAAAATAAAGAGCCTTAAAACCGCGTAGAAATGATGCAGATTTTCCTGAATATCGCAGGTATACGAATTCCATATCAGTAAGTGGATTTGCCCTCTTCCAGAGAGATGCAAAGAAAAATACCACCGCAATCGTTGCCGGAACCCCACACCACCAATACCAATTTTGAGAAATTCCGGAAGTCACCACCATTCCGGAGAGAGCGAGTGGCGTGTCAGCAGCAAAAGTGGTCGCCACAATGGACGTCCCCAGAAGCCACCAAGTTGTCCCACCGCCGGATTTGAAATATTCCTCCGAAGAAGCTCTCCCTCGCCTCATACATATTATCCCCAAAACCATTGAAAGAACAAGATACGCAGCAATAATTAGCCAATCAATCATTGATAACATATTTTTATCCTTCCATTATATGAAAGTAAAAAATCACAAGCAGCTCAGATGTTGCCAGATGGCATTTCAAAACTTATGAAAATTGTTCGTAGTGCGGTCTTTAGACCGTTACGGGCTGAAGCCCATACTACGAACTTATTTTCAAAACTACTGCGAAATGTATCAATTTCAATGTCAAATATTGAAAAAATAATAGGTTAATAAAAATATAAGTTTTCATATACACATAATATCTTTAATATTCAATAAAAAAATAAATTTGCTTATAAAATTAAAAAATTACTTGACAATGATGCATTAATTATGCATAGATATGCATATAAAAATGCATATGTCTAAATTTTAAAGGAAAACTTTATGAGAACTACATTAAATGTCGAGGAAAAATTGATTGAAAAGGCATCAGAATTGACCGGAGTTAAGGAAAAGACAGCTTTAGTCAAACTTGGTTTAGAGGCATTGATTACTCTTGAAAGCAGCAAAAGACTTGCCCGATTAGGCGGAACTGAGAAGAAACTGAAATCTATACCCCGAAGGAGAATAGGAAATTAATACTATGATTCTTGTTGATACTTCTGTATGGGTATATCACCTGCGACACGGTGAACCGAATCTTGAAACTTTATTAAATGA
>Ga0315289_10011257_pt1 | contig 12697 bp, 14 predicted proteins | sample YL17G11_40_MG_FD_203452 | JGI IMG/M metagenome (GOLD analysis project Ga0315289, IMG submission 203452) | Sediment microbial communities from Yellowstone Lake, YNP, Wyoming, USA - YL17G11_40 | ecosystem: Environmental > Aquatic > Freshwater > Lake > Sediment | place: USA: Wyoming | collected...
CTCCATTTAGACCAGTTCCTGCCGTTATGCTTGTAACTGATCCGCTTCCTTTACTGTTGAATGTAGTCCAATCGGCACTATCTAAAAAACCATCAGTTGAGCCGTTGGCTTGTGGTAAGCTGATTGTAGGAGTAGTGCCTCCTGATGATATAATTGGAGCAGTACCACTTACAGAAGTTACAGTTCCTGATCCTGCTCCTGCTGCGACAAAGTAGCCAACAATCCTCCAGTCTCCTCCTCCCTCAGAGATGATCATGCAACAATCTCCGGCAACTACTGTTTTATTAGTTCCTCCTGGAATGATAAGACTTGTGGCATTATAGGTCAAGGTTATGGCAGTTTCAAACATCAAGATAAATCTTGCGCCTGCCGGACAAGTGCCAAAGGAATTAATTGTTATAGGAGGTGTTCCATTTATGTGAATATAATTCCCAGTGGCAGAATTCAAATCAACTGTTGAAGCAGCAGTCAAGGTTGATCCTTGATTCTCAAAGATTGTATTCTCAAGGATAGACTTGTCTTTCTGGGTGACAAAGGATGTAGTTCCATCAGCAAGCCATTCTCTTAAATCAGCAGGAGAAATTAGTTGGCTATTGTTGTCGGGGAAGAGCGTTGCACTCTCGGTGATTAGATTGGCTCTGTTGTAATTAGTAGGCATTAATCTCCAATTTGATAACCATCATCAAAGCCTTCATCAAATGCTGAACCAGTACTGGCCAGTTGGTTGGCTACAATGAGTGTGAACTTTGTCGTACCTCCGGAGGAATCCTCTGGTTGATTAGATGCATTGGTAATGAAACCTTGGATATCTAAACTTCCAGATGTGAGCCTGACTTTCCGGTATTGCTCATCCTGGCTCAAAGTTAAGAAATCGCAGAGACTTTGTGGGTAGGTAAATTCAACGGCTATTGGCTTGAATAAAACATAATCATATTCTGGGTTTAATATGCCTGCATAAATATCTGTATTCTCAAATACCTCAACATCTGATGGAAACTGGATACAAGGTTCTACTGAATTACTTATTGTACTGGAGTAGGTTGTCTGATATTCTCCCACCTGGTATTTAAGCCTTGGATTTACTAACCCATAAGTATGCATACCAAGTACCTTCCACCATCTTCCTGCCACTCTTGCAGGGCTATGGAATATATTGTAAAGGTTATTCATAGGACTGCTTGAATATGTCAAAAGACTGCTTGGCATACTAACAGTACCAGGGAGAAATGTAACCGCCCCAGTCTCTACTGGTATGCGGAAAGGACTTGACTCAACGGCTTCTATTTCCAATTCATATCTATTGAGCCAAACTAAGAATAAGTTGTAGTCATTAGGTCTGTCTGAAGATCCTCCACCATTAGTAAGGCTACTTAACCTTCGACTAAACTCAATGGCATAGCCCTCGGCAATAATATTACTCCTAATATCAAGATTGGCAGTAGAGCCTTCATTCATTGCTCGGTTACTTACAAAGTAATTCCGGTCAGTATGAATAGCCCATGCTCCAGAGATTTGTATGTTCTTCCAAATTGGATTGTATCCAAGTGCAATGTTGTTTACCAACTTGTCCACCTTGGCCATCTGGGTCACTTCTCCAACATTCTCAAAGGTCTGGCTGATTAAGTTTTGATAAAAATACTCCCTTGGCTCAACTCTAATCTTCCACTCTGTGCCAGTCCATTCAAATGCCCATCCAAGGCAGAATATTTTATCCAGTTCATCAAAGGTCTCCTTAAATGATGTCTTTAGCTTAGTCAAATCATCTGGATTCTCTTCGCCTACATTACACCCAATATTGATTTGCTCAATAGTTCTGGCATTACGGATTTTAAGACCATTTGTAAGGAAGTTATTCCAATAGCATCCACCTCCTGATTCGCTGAAGACATCCGAAAGTAGTTTGTTATTACTGCCAGTAAGAATATAAATCTGCCTCTTAAGCCATTGCTCAATGGTCAATCCATTGCAGAATGATGCAAAGTCTCCGGTATTAATTTCTGAAACTGATAGGCATACATTATTCCAAACAACCTTCCATTCAGCCTCGTACCATTGGTCAAGTACTGGGACTGGGAGTGTAACATTATCATCTCTTTTTAAAGTCCCATTAACTCCTATCTCCATTGAGATAAAAGCTTTCTCATCTGGCTGAAGGGTAAATGAGCCAGTAAAATTCCAAACATCGGAAGTGTTTGGTGGATACATTTGGCTATTTCCAGGACTACTTATAAGACTTGTACTTCCAATTGCAACTGAGTACTGAAAAACATCACTACTATTATAAACTGAAAGGATTACATCTGCATTACTACTTGCACTCGTTGTCACATTTAATGGAAATTGAACCCATCCTATTGGAACAGTAAAAATGCCCTGCTTTATTTCTTCAAAAGAAAAGTAAGTTTCTCCGTAAAATGTAAAATCAAATGACCTTGCATACGAAGCATTGTTTTTTATAAATGGACCTCCATAACTCCAAAGAAGTCCAAGTGGGTCAAAAGTTGAGCCAACTGGTTGAACAAAATCTGTATTGTCAAAATAGGTTGGAGCAATGGTTGAATACTTGGTAATGTCCCAACCAAAAGGAGAAGTAAACTCATATTCCCAATTGAGAAGAACCGTACTATTTACTTCTTTCTGGGATGCAGCAGCAGTAAGATACAAGTCCTGCTTGTGCAATCTTATATTCTTATAGGTCAAAGGGTCTATAGCATTGCCATCAAGGTCCTTTAATGTGCTAAGGTCAATTTCCACATCCTGCCGGGCCTTGAACTGCTCCCTGAAATTATCATCAATGATTCCAACGGTTATCTCCCAGGTATCCGTATCACAAACATTATGCTCCTCGTAGATGGCCAGATTTAAGAATCCATTGAACTCCCATGGCGCACCATCGTAATTGACATTTGAGGTTATCTGGATGGCAATCTCAGCATTGATGAAATATAGGTCGTATTGGGCCTTGATAAGTGTGGCTCCCTTTTCGTAAAACTTTAACTCCGTAGAGAATGGTTGGTCAATCCCATGACTCTCCATCCTGATTGCAGTGAACTCCACGGCATCCCAACCGATTGGTTCCTCAACCTCAGTACCATTTAGAAAAAAACTCCATCCTGCCATGCTCCAAAAATAGACAAAAAAAAGACCCTGAATATCAGAGCCTCTTTAATTGTATTTCTAATCCCAATATAACAGTTATCTTAAAGGAAATCTATTGTTCAAGATTTTAGTTGTCCTGCGTTCTGTACGAACAAATTTCTCAAATCCCCTTTCATTCATGTTTATCTGATGGATTGGCAAAGCTTGCAAAATGCCTCCAATCTTATCAAGTTTATTTTCAATCCCATTGTTCGGGGCCACTCTCCTGCCTTCACTTAGTGAATTAGCCCAGAACATTTCCTTCCTGCTTAATGCATGATTCGGGATTACCTGAGATCCTTTAGGGAGGTCAAGTAAGGTAGCAGTCGGTGGAGTGTAGTAAACTTGTCCAGTTGTGGTTACAACTTTTTCTACACCGGCCTCTCCGACAATCGCAGGACCACCTGGGTGAGGGATTCCTTTTGTACCATCTTTGTACGGAGGAACTGGAGGTGGCTGAGACAAGATTGCTCCGATTGCGAATGCTTGGGCAGCAAGTCCGATGGCAGCTACTGGAGCCAGAACCCCGGTGGATATCCATCTTGCAATCTCTGGAGCAGTTTTGAATATTACCTCAGCTACTGCCATGATTTGTCTGGCCTTGAATTGCTTTAGTTCAATCTCATATTCTGCCCTTGCTTTCTCCTGAGCCAACTGGGCCAACTTCTGTTTGTTGCCATCTGCCAATCGGACATCGGCATCGTACTTCATGCCCAAAGCTTCTTTCTGCCTATTTAGATCCGCAATGTATAAGTCTGTGATTTGACTAAAGGCATCGGAGATAACCTCCATTGTCTTTGCAAAGATTTCTAACTTGTACTCAAGTCTTCTGGTCTCTCCATCCTTTATCAGCTTAGTCAACTGGGCATCCAGAAGAACATCCTGAGCAAAAAGTTTTTCATTGATTATCTTCTTTTCAGAAAGAGAAACCCCATCGGCATTAAGTTGCTCCTGAGCAATTGCATGATTCTTTTCTCTTTCAATTCCAATTTGAGTGATTGCTGCCTCTTCGGCAATATCGGCCCTTTTCATATCAGTTTTAGCTAAAGCCTGATTCCTGATGGAGGCAGCCTCTACTACTGTTGACCTAACTTCGAAACTTGCAGCAAGTTCTGCTTCTTTTTCTTTCTGTCTATACTTAGCCCGGATATCGGCAATAGCTTTGCCCCTATCCTCTTCTAATTTCTCAACTACATTGGTATAGTTAAGTTCGATGATTTCTCTTTGGTCTTTACTTAGTCCTTCAACCTTTTTTTCCTTTTTATTAAGGTCTTCTAATGCGTTTATTTTATGATCGTAAAAATCCTTTAAGGTAGCTAATTCATTTTGTTCGTCAGTTTGATTTGCTGCTTTTCGTTTCCGCTTATTATCTTGAATAAGTTTATAAGTTTTATCAAGATAATCTTTCTGGTCAGCATAAGCCTTAAACCATGCCTGCCTCTGGATTTCTTCTTGTTCCTCTATATCCCTTTCATTCTGAGCCTTCCTTTTTACTGCATTGTTTTTAGCAAGTTCAAGATCTTTAAATCTGCGATCCTCATCAATCTTCAACATCTCCTTATTGAAATGGACATTGTTTTGGAGTAGCAAAATATCTTGGTTGGCCCCGGCCTTAGTTTTGGATTTTATTCTATCATCCTCCGCTTTTTTCAAAGCCTCTTGTTGGTCAATAAGAATTTTATAAAGCTTTTCAGCTGCTTTTCTTGCTTCCTCATCAGCAGCAGCCTCTTCTTCTTTTACCTTAGTCAACTCCAATCTTTTCTTTAGCAAGGCATCCAGTTCCCCTTGAGCCTTAGCAGCAGCTAATTCTGCCTTTTCAAATGTATCTCTACTTCCTCTTACAATTTCTTCTTCGATAGTTGATGATACGGCATTAATAAACGGAATATAATTGGCAACTTTAAGTAAAAAAGGGACCATTTCCTCATCTGCCTTTTTAAATGCCTCTGCAGTATCTTTTGCTACTTTGGCCGTTTCAACCTGAGCCTCTTTTTGGATAATGGCTAAATCCAAAGCAGCCTTAGATGCATTTTCATAAGCATTGTATGTATCTGTAAATGCTTTGGCTTGAGCATCCTGAGCAACCTTAGTATTATCTCCAATTAGGTTAGTAATAAAATCCAACCCTTCGGTAAACAATTTTGAAGTGCTATACCAGAATCCAGATGTTGAATTGCCCATTGCAGCCAACATCTCATCCCATGCATTCCCAAGTCTTGTAAAGTTTTTACCAAGTGTATCAATCTTGGCAGACTCCCCGGCTATTTGAGCAATGGCATCTGTAAAGGCAGGAGCAAATTCAGATGACATCAACTTGCCATCCTCAACCAACTTTATCAATTGAGAAGAAGTAACTTTTACTACTCCAGTAACTTTTGCTGCTGCAATCTGGGCAGCCTGCATCGCAATAGGCAACCTTTCCCCAATCTGATGATAAAGTTCCTGAGCAGATACTTTCGTCTTGGACATTAACTGTCCAAAGCCAAAGAATACCAAGGATGCATCTTGAGCAGTCAAACTAAGGGCAGCCATACCCTTTGACAAGTCAAGAAACATTTTTTGTTGGTCTTTGAAAGTAATCCCGGCTCTATTGCCTGCTGCACTCATGGATTTAAAACCTTCGGCAGCTGCCTGCAATGGAAGACCAAGTTGCTTGGCCGTTTCTTCCAGAAACTTAAAGTTGGCAAGTCCTGCACTTACAGATCCAGAGGTAAACTGGATGGCCTTATTAAGGGCCTCAAACTTGATGGTAGTATCTACAAGTTGTTTTGTAAAACTTATTATTGCTTGCACAGAAAAGTATCCGGCAATGGCAGTTCCAACTTGCTTTAAAGAATTACCTAAAATTCCAGTTTGTCTACTTGCATTACTTGTAGCATTAGATATTTGAGTTCCGGCTGCTTGACCTGCCTGACCAGTAGCATTTAACTGGGACTGAAGTCTTTTTAGGTCATTTAGTAGTTGCCTATCCTCCGCAGAAAGCCTATCAAATAAGGCCGTGGCATTCGCCAGGTCTGTGGTGTCAAGGGTGTACTTGATCTTAATCTCATTATTGGAAATCGTTGCCATTTCAAATAGTATTTTGACAAAAGTACGCAAAAAAAAACCCTGCTATCAGCAAGGTAATTAGAGTAAGTATGAGAAAGATGCCTACCTCTTCTTAGGTCTTTTCTTGGCAGTCTTAGCTGATTGCTTAAAGTCCTTGGCAGTCGGAGCAGCCTTAGAACCTACCCTATTCATTTTCTCGCCAGATCCTGCTGCTATTCTTTTTCTCTTAGCATTGATGTTGGCATAAAGTCCCGGTTTCTTCATTTTAATATATGTGTTTTAAAAATTACTTTCTTGATTGTGCCTTTGAACGACTTATCTCCTTTCTCCTATCTGCTATCCACTTATTGTAGAAGAGGTAGTATTCGTAAACTGGCCTTTCGACCATGTATTTATGTCTCTCAGGATTTCCATCTGAGAGTGCAAATCCTTCATCAAATCGCTGTTTGAAGACTCCGGTGACATAACTGAAATAATATGTGTCAGGTCGTTCAGTCTTTCCATTGTTTCCCCTTGTAAATAGGTCGGGAAATTCTGCGTTAATTCTTTCCCAGAGGGCATTAAGGCGAACTCCGGCAGATTCAAAAAAAAACCTTCTACATCATTGCTCCCCATCCAGTGGCGAATCTTCTCATCGTTGTACGGATACTGGTAGTCCAAAGGATTCTCATGCTCATCGAAGTACATAACCGATGCAAGCTTCATTTGTCTTGTTAGGCTAAAGGACATACCAATTTGCTCCTTCAACCTATGAGCCAACACACCAATTTCAAATATCTTCTTGTCCACTTTCTTCTTGTCATCTGTGATGACATGAATAAGGCTATCATTCCAAGCCTGAAGCATGGAAGGATTAATCTGCCACAACTCCTCGGTCATGATATCTCTCGCAGCAATAACCCTCTGGTAAGGAATATTGACCTCAGAGTTAAACCTGAAGTAATGCTTTGCCCCAGAAGTAAAGGCAAAATCAATCTGGTCCCATCTGTCTTTCGGGGCAGTTCCCCGATACACTGGCCTGCCAAAACTATCTACTGGTTTTACTTCTTCAACAACTTCACTCCCAACTTTAGGAATAGATGATTTGCGCCTAATCCAATTAAACATAGGGTTACTGGTAAATTAAAAACGAAAAAAGAGAAATATAAAAACTGCCATGCTCCTGAACAATAAACGCACTCACCTAATGGCTTGGCTATGTTCACTGGCAGTTGCTGAATTTGGGATAAATACCATTTGCCAATCGGATGATCCTCCAGAAGATGGTCCAGAAACAACGACCATAAGGCCACCAGGAGTGCTATCAGTAGGAGGCACAATAATGCAACAACCCCTTCTGCCTTTTCCACATGAAACATCATACATTATCCAAATATGTCAAGAGTACAAATCGAATTATCAGTCGTACCGTAGACCATATCGAACTGAACCGAAGAAGCTGACTGACCATTAACTTGGAAATCAATAACCTCGTTGGTAGCCGGGTCTACATATTCCAAAGTGTATGGTCCTGCATAAGGGTTCATCCACTCTGGAGGGAGAAGGTCCAATGGAACCTCAACAATACCATCCTCAACATCCACAAGATAATTTATCTCAATCCCCGAACCCTTACGAATCCTGAGTCTAATCTCTGGACCTTCGAAAGTCGGGGGGATGTCTATAAACAATTGTTCGCAACATCCGATTATCGGGTCGCAGATTACTATGCTATTCTTGCAACAGTTTGCCATTGAATTTTTGGATGTTGTATTCGCTTGCAATTTCATAAAAATTCGCAAACGAAAAATACCTCCACGCATCTAATGCGTGAGACTTGTCTGGGTTCTTCTGTTTCCATGTATCAAGACTAATCCTGCGATCAACTTTGGCCTCCTTAAAATCCGCAATCAATGCTTGATTCTGCTCAGAGCCAATCTGAATCTTGCACTTTTTGAAAACCAGAGTATCAATAATCCTTGTGTTTAGGTGACTCGGACTACTTCTCATTATCTGCAAGTTCATATCAGGTAGGTTCATAAAATTAGAAATCAATTGATATGCAGACATATTCGCAGTAGTGAAAGCAGACCTTGCTTGTCCTGCTGGGTCTCCGTTGACCACATACCGCATTCCAGGGAACTCCTGCTTAATCATGTTGCACAAATCTCCAAGGTCTCCATGGCGATAGGTCTTGATGACATTGATGGTTCCGTAGTTGTTATGGCCTGGGGCATTCTTGGAAAACTGAATCACCACGCAAGTGTTGGTAATGTTAAAGTCAAAAGTCAGGTATAAGGGATAGTCTGGATGCGCCCTAAGATATCCTTCCACAACATGGATTTTAGGATCGAAGTATTGTACATACAAAGTCTCCCTATCCCAGACTCCCCAGTTCCCATTGGCATAGACATCCCAGTAGGTATAGTCCACTTCCTTGAGGGCCTCCATCCTGATTGGATATTCCTTGTCCAAAAACTTGTAACAGTCTTTGTAGGTGGAATGCATAACCAGTATTTTGTCCTTCTCAACCTCTGGTGGTTTGTCAAAGAACCTTTCCTTTATCCAGTGGCTATCGGAAACTGGGTTAAAGGTCAGGAAGAATCTCTTCTGGTGTTTAGAGATACCCCGAAGTCGAAGAGTTACTTGAATGAAATCTTCCTTGGTCAACTCCGTAGCTTCCTCCACCCAGATGTACTTGGCCTGAGCAAGGGACTTCAGTTTCTCAGGGTTGTCCACACCCATGAAGATAATCTTGTTGGACCTTGACCTGAACTCAAAGATTCCATCGTAAGCCGTGATGAGATCACCAAGGCCCCACTCATAAATCTTATTCTTGAAATCCATGTACACCGAAGTGCGGATGGTAGCTGCAACCTTCCTCAAGACCACATAGGTCTCGTTGTCATTTTCACCATGGCTCAGTAATTCACTTAGGAAAAACTGAATCATGGTCTGACTTTTTCCACTCCCTGCTCCACCGTATAGAATGTTATATATCTTCGGTCTGGTGATGGCCGGTAGATATTTGGCATTCCATAATTCTGGATTGCTAAGATTTAAAGTTGGCATTCAGTTTATAAATCAGAATCCCCATGCCACATTCCATCGGGCATCTGGATGAAATAGTCACAATTGCCATCATCATCAGGCTCAAAGTCAGAATAACTCTGGAGCATATCATGTGGCACAGTATTGAATCTTTTGCACTGCTCAGAGAGTGGGCATAAGTAATTCTTGCACAAACTAATATCACTCATGGTCAAAAGTATTAGTGATTTTCTATAAAATATAGTTGTTGCTCTTGTTTTTGAAGTGGAGTCATTGGGTGATGGTTTAAAGCAATAAAATTTACTTCAAAGTCATCGTGATAATCTTCCATGTCAAACCAATCAGGAATAATAGACTTATCAATCGGCTCTAAATCTACCACACAAATTAAATCCCCTCTGTCAAAGGATTTACGGAAATCAACTCCAGAAATCGTGCAAGGAATAATGGCATAGTCTTTTCCTTCTTTGTATAAGGAATAATCAATATCCATAGACTCAGGGTTTTCTAAAGTCACATAGTATTCACCATCAAATGGATTTTCAATCTCACTTGCAGAAAATACAAACGAGTTTCCGTTTATAGAAACATAATCACAACCTTTTGAACCCTTACTGGATTCCAAGTATTTAATCAAATCATCAATCTTCATCTTCCTCTTGATTTTTAAGTTTTATGGCTTCAGGACTTTCCTGAATTAAACTCTGACTACCACGACCAATTTCAATAATCTCCTCCGCAGGAGGAAGTGGCATAATCACATGAGTGAAGGTTGTCATGATATCGGTCTCCTGCTTTGGCTTCCCATAGGCACGGTCCAATAATAACTCTGCTGCTCTCGTGTCTCCCTTCAGTGCCTTAGCCCGGATAGCCATTAACACGGCCTCCATAGCTGACTTGCCTTCTTTGGTATCTCCCAAGACATTGATTAACAATTCTTTAAGGTCAGGCAATTTCTTTGGTCTTCCTTTAGGATTCCCAGATTGCCCCTTCTTCCATTGGTATTTCCGTACCGGATCAATTTTGTCCATAAATTATTGCTTGAATTTTGCTTAAAATTTAGCTTGCAAAAAAAGGCTTTTTACCCAATACTTTCCCCATTCCTGAGTAATTCTTCCTTCGGGTACTTTTTTACCCACTCTTCAACTATCTCCGTAGCCAACTTTGCACTGGCCACAATCCCACAATATCGAAGGTTTAAGTCCTGAGCAGCAAGCAAAGCTTCAGCCCCTAAAGCAGAGTAATCCAGAAAAGTTTCAGTAAATGGCATAGATGCTGAGTTGAACCCAGGCTTATCCCCATCCAATACAGAGTTTATATGATTTTCATCACTTCCATCCCCGATTAGTAACCGATGAACTCCTCCAAACTCAATCATATCTCCCTTCTTAAAATCCTCATCCACCTCTCTTGTCTCCACAAATGGAATATCCTTTTCAGTATCTGCAAAGACTGGAACATCAATACCCCAATCATCCAGAGGACAGTCATCCCAGTTGTTAGCCAAATCATCCCAGTCCCATTCTCCGAAGCTTGCATTGTCCTTTATGATAAACTCCTTCTGCTTGGCCTCATCCCAATCCACAACCTGAACTGGAACATCCTTCCATCCTGCCTCCTTCATAGCCTTCAACCTCATGTTGCCACCAAGAACCACCATATCATGGTTTACCACTATTGGCCTCACCTCAGCCATCTCAGGAAACTCCTTTAGACTCTTCACCAACTTATAAAACTTCTCATCCCGAATCACCCTTGGGTTATTAGGATTACTCTTGACCTTACCAATCTTTACTCTTTCCATGTTCCTTTTTTTGCAAATAAAATTACAATTACTCAAAATCCATAAGAATTTTCAGGATAGTAACCGATTATAACCGGTTACAAAGTGGTTCAGGGTGGTTCCGAAGGTGGTTCAAGGTGGTTTAAACCAGTTTCATTTTGTACGGTCAATGTCCGTACATTCTTCGTACATTCTTCGTACAATGTCCGTACAATGTATATACATGGACAAAAAAAAGACCGGCTAAGAGCCAGTCCATTTTCCAATTTTAAGAGTAAACCTATACGCAAATCACTAAATCCTTGTAAACTTCTTAGCACGACTCTTCACACTCTTCTTCCCCACACATCCCCAAGCCTGCCTTGACAAATCATTCGGGCATGGACCCTTCTTACATTTCTTTATCCCAGAACTTCTGGCACAATAAGCATCTCCCTTCTTAGTCCCAGGAGCAATCGAATAACCCTTCGCCCCGAACTTAACCGTGCGATCCCCAGACTTTACCGAATACTTCTTCGCTACTGCCATAACTATCTCAGTTGTCTGTAAAAGTCCTTCCTACTCCCTACCTGATGAATCCAACATTGCTCCCGACTCATAATATCATTCCACTTGAAATATTCATTCACGGCCTTCTTCACTCCCTCCCAAGTTGGATAGTCATGGCCCGAAATAACTCCTCCTTCCTTCACTTTCGGATACCAAGCCACTATATCAGCAATCACATTCTCATAGTCATGCGAAGCATCTATAAAAACAAAATCCAAACTCCCATCCTCAAACTCAGAAGCTGCATCAAGACTCTCCATCCGCAAAGCAGTAACAACCTCACTCACTGGTTCAATGTTATTCCAAAACTCCTTCCACAATCCATCCTCATCAAGAATATCCATGCCCTGATGCTCCACACTACCTAACCAAGTATCCACACAAACAACACCAATGTCCTTCCCAGAGTTAATCACCTCAACTCCCAAGTAAACACTGGACCTACCCTTCCAACTCCCTACCTCCACAAACTTGCTCCCACTGGGGAAATACTTAACCGCCCCAGAGTATAACTTCGGATAGGTAAACCAATCCTCGCCAACTGTTTTATAGTAATGCTCCATCTCAATTACATGGTTTTTCTGCCCCTCTTCCTTACCGTAGATGCCTTGGCTTTCCTCGCCACACTCATCCCCATACTCATAGCCTGCCTCTTTGGAGTACCAGATTTCATACTTTTACTCATGGTTGAACCCATAGCTTTCTTCGAATAACCCTTTTTCATCGGCATAGTAGTATCGTTTTGTTTCCACAAATAAAACACTTTTTTAAAAAGCCTTTTTATACCAAACCCATTTTACACTTTTCTAAAAATAGGGGGTAGGGTCTACTTTGTAATAATTGTTTAAATAAGCCTCTCAGGGATTCTCTGGATGCAAATGGTATCAAAGGTCAACTTGGAATAACGGAGGCCGTAGAGGGCCGTTAGAATGCGTGAGAGAGCCGTTGGTTACATTGTTCATAAGGATACTTTTACAAAGGACCGATTTTTCATTTGGTAGAAGATGGAGGGAGGGGGCCCCTGCCATAACACACTATTTGGGGCATGGGGCCTTCTTGCCAAAACTTTTGGCAATTGGCGCAAAGGTCCAAAACCCTACCTTTTTTGGCAAAAGGTCCATTTTTTTACCAGCTTTTTTGGTATCCAAT
>Ga0315289_10011259_pt1 | contig 12695 bp, 10 predicted proteins | sample YL17G11_40_MG_FD_203452 | JGI IMG/M metagenome (GOLD analysis project Ga0315289, IMG submission 203452) | Sediment microbial communities from Yellowstone Lake, YNP, Wyoming, USA - YL17G11_40 | ecosystem: Environmental > Aquatic > Freshwater > Lake > Sediment | place: USA: Wyoming | collected...
AATTAAACTGATTCTAAATCAAAATTAAATGTAAATTATAATTTGGTAAAGACCAAACAAAAACTACATGATATTTAAGTCTAAAAAAGTCGAAATTTATTTTAGATAATAATGAAAGGAATAAGTACGATAGTAATTATTTTGGGAATCATTCTTATTCTTGGACTAATTTTTGTTTCAAGTAATTTGCATTTACCTCGTGCTTGTACCAAAGAAGCAAAACGATGCCCAGATGGTAGCTATGTTTTCAGAGACTCGTATAATAATTGCGAATTTCGACCGTGTCCAAGTGGAACAACATCCACTACAATAATTCCGGCTAAAAGTATTGATTTAGATGAACTGATTATTGACACTGCTAAATATGTAAATTCTTATGTGAATGTTCGAGGGTATGTAGTAAAGAATGTTGGAGCATTTTTTGGTGAGACTTATTTTTTGCAAAGTTTTTTCGGCATTCAAAATTTCAAAAGCTTATCTGAAAGTTCAACTGGAATAGCATTAATTGGTAATTATGATTTTGAATCAATTGTTTCTTACACTTTTGATGGAAGAAGTTATAATTCTTTAAATCCTGAAATTGTGGCAGTATACGGTACTATAAAAGACAGAGGAAGTCCACCGCCTACTGATGTGTCGAGATATTATTTTGAGGTTCAAAAAGTAACTTCTACAATAATCATTTGTGAAGAAGGGAGTAGAAGATGTCTTGGAAATGGTGTTGAAGAATGTATAAATGGACAATGGGCTGCATTAACTACATTTTGTAAATATGGTTGTTCAAATGGTAAATGTAATTCAGAACCTATTGTAAATATTTCTTGTAATGTTGATTTTGACTGTCCTTCACAGATGAAATGTGAAAACCTTATGTGTATCGATGTGGGATGTGTAGGTGAAGGCAGTATGACTCCTGGACCAATCTCTCCCGAATATAGAAAACACATGGCAACAGAATGTTGTGAAGGTCTTAAGTTAATAATGTACTCTGGATATTTTGATGAAAATTGTAAACCAACTGGTTTAGCAGGAGCTGGAAATGTATGTTCTAAGTGTGGAAATAGTGTCTGCGAAAAATGGGAAACAAAATGCACCTGCTCTGAAGATTGTAACTAATTTTACATAACATACCCACCATATCACCACAACATACTCGTAAGATACTTATACATGAACCGACATATTATTGTCAGAAGATTTTAGTTCCCGGCTTTTCCAGAACGGCCTAGTATCTGCCTTAATTTTAGAAAAAGAAAAATCCTAAGGTGAAGTTTAGGGTAAAATTTAAGGTAAAGTATAGTGAATTAAATTTTTACCAGATAAAAAATAACAATTGGTATAATAATTGCTAGAACTGCGACACCTACTATTCTTAAATCAACATTTGGTAGATTTATTGGAAGATTTTGTGATGTAGAAGTTGTAGCAGGTTTTAAAGTTGTTGATGAAGAACTAATAGTTGTAGTTGTTGTACTTGTAGATGTAGTTGAAGTAGTTGTTGTTTCAAGGCAATTATTGTCAAACAAACAATAATTGCCAGACTTACTGCCACAGTTTTGATTGCAAACAAACCATGAACATTTACACTCTGGAAGATTTGTGATGGTTGTTGAAGTTGTTGAACTAGTGGTTGTACTTGTTGTAGATTTTGTGGTTGATGTAGTGGAAGTTTGTGGTGATGTTGTACTCGTGGTTGAAGTTGTAGATTCAGTTGTGGTAGTTGTGATTGTTTGAGATGTAGTTGTCGTGGTATTTGGAAGTGTTAAAGGAAACTTGTTGGATGAAAGCCCACTATTTTGGTCGATTAGCATCGCAGAAATTGTACAAGAATTACCAATGTTACAACCCGAGGGAGGAATATTTGATGGTAATTGAAAACTTAACCATGTTTCATCAGTTGATAATGTTATTGAACGATTACCACCCCAAGTGCTTGAACCATCAAATAATTGAACTACTAAATTGGAATTAAGATTTTTACCAATTAACCATACTGCCCAAGGTTGATATTGTGTATTTATACCACCACTTTCTATTTTTGGACCAAGAATGCTGCTCAAAACATAAACAGTTTTTTTAGGCGAGCCGTCTTGATTTGTTATTGCCAATCCGCCACCAACCGGACTAGTGCACTCAAGACTGGCGGGATAAAGTGGCCTCCAGCCCCACAAATTAAACCCAAAATCATGGCTTACAGAATAATTAACTAAAGCGCCATCAATCTGAGCCTGATAGGACTCGCCGTTACTCCCACAGGAGCTGGCACCGAACTCACCAATAATTAATGGAGTATTAGGGTAAAGAGCCCTAAATCGTGAAACACGCAGAGCCATTCCCTCTTGAATACTCATCGTAGCATTATCATAGAACGGATAATAAGCTACGAAACTGAGAAAATCAAAACCGATAGGGTCTTTGATCGGGCTATCCCCACCAGCCCACCCCAAATTAATCAACGTATAGTCATGATACCCTATCCGAAACTTTGACCGCAAATCAGATGGCAACCTTGAAGGTAAACTACCCAAAGTCGGCCTTAACAAAGCGGCAACATACGTAGCATTTGTTCTATTAAACATACCACATGGCACAGAGTTTTCAGTAAAAAATAATATATACACAGAATCGTTATAGTCACTAATTCTTGTTAAAAATTCTTTTACATATGTTTCAAAAGCATCATACATTGTTGCATTTCTAATCCAGTTACAAGCATCAATTCCTTCTGGCGACCAGCCTTGTCCCAAGTAATTTAAACCCAGAATAACCTTCATGTTATTTTCTTTTAACAATCTCAAAGTTTCTTTAAGAGTCTCAAATTCTGAATCACTGTAAATCGGTGGATTAGCTAGAGGTTTTGGATTATAAGTTCTCCAAGAAGAAACTAGCCATATTGTATTAATCCCAGAGGCTTTTATTTGAGGTAATGCTTCTTTTAGATGTTGTAATCTTTGTTCATTCGTAGCTGGAAAATCGTAGAATGTAACACTTTTGATATTTTTGTATGAATCACTGGTAGCTGTAGTAATCGAACTTAAGAAAGCAATCGAAAATATAAAAGTCACAAAAATAATTATTGCAAATATCGAAGCTCTTGAAAGCATTGTTCTCTAATATATCATTTATTTTTCAAGGAAATATTTGAGATGAGCCCAACATCCCCACTACATCACGCTACATGACAGCAAGATACTTATACATGAGCCATACATAATATTCTCAGAAGATTTTAGTTCCCGGCTTTTCCAGAACGGCCTAGTATCTGCCTTAATTTTAGAAAAAGAAAAATCTTAAGGTAAATTTTAGGGTGAAATTTAAGGTAAAGTTATAAAATATAATTATGAATAAAGGCCAATATCAACTTCTTATTGGAATAGTGCTGATAGCTATCGTTGGAGTTTCTCTGGCAATTGCATCCTACTATACAATTTTAAAACCAACTGTCAAAACTAATCAAACTACAACTACGACATCTACAACTACAAATATTTTAATGACTACCACATCAAGCATAAAATCTTCCACAACTACATCAACAAGTACAACTACTACAGTGCAACCACCAAGTAAGCCTGTGCAACTAATCCTAGAAGATTCTTATAAACAAAATGAGAGTGTAGAAATAAAAGTAAAGAATAATGGAAATAAGTCTATTTACTATGATGCTAGTGGGTGTGGTCCTTCCTCTTCATATGAAATTATCTTTCCGATTGCAAAAGGGAAGATAAGAGTAACTGATCCATGCCTTCCATGTCCAACGCTTCTTAAGATAGTTGAAATAAAACCTGGAGAAATAAAAACAATCGATACATGGAATCAAAACAATTATTATACTTTCTATCGTAACGGAGAAGAATGTAAATCACAATTAGAGATGGCCCACTCTGGAAAATATATCATTAATTTTACTTATTCTACGAATTCGAATCTTACAAATAAATTCTCAATTGATAAAGAAATAACAATTTGTGTTCAAGAAGGATGGAGTGCTGATTATGGATCAACTTGCTGTTCTGGTTTAAAATGGATTGGTGGGGGGTGTGCTCCGGGAACAGCTTGCTGTGGTTCTTGTGGATACTGTACCAATTGCGGTGATAAATTGTGCAAATCACCTGAGAACAAATATAATTGTCCTGAAGATTGTAAACGAGGTTTGGTGGCCATATTCATTGATGAAGACACTTGCAATCAATTAAATGAAGAAATAGAACGTTACAAATCTGATATTATTGATAATTTGGGAGTAAACGTTGTAATACATAAAGGCAGTTGGAGTAGTGCAAATCAGGTTAGGAATATTATTTTAGAGCATTATAACAATGACGGATTTTTAGGTTCAGTATTGATTGGGAATATTCCAACAGCATATTTTGACAATGGTGTTATAACCGATTGGTATTACGAAGACATGAGCGATAAGTTCATTGATAGTAATGGAGATGGGAAGTTCGAATTCAATTCTTACAACTTGACTGATATAACAATGAGAGAAGCCTGGAGTGGAAGAATTAAATCACCCATTGGAGGATCTGAAGGAATTGAATTGTTAAGGAAATATTTTGATAGGAATCATGCATACAGAACAGGTAGTTTAACATATGATCAAAAATTGCTCTATTTTAACAATATAGCAATTGATGAAACCCTTTTGAACGAAGATGAATATACTGAATCAGCAAAGCAGATGAGCAGATTATTGTATGGGAATGAGAACCAAATGGATATGATCTATAACAAAAATGCTTCTATTAGAAAAGCAGAGTATCTTTCAAAAATAACTCTTCCATATGAAGTTGTTTATGTTAATATACATGGGTGGATTACATCTCAATATTTAGGGAATAATAATCTGATAAGTGTAGACGATATTAAAAATAACCCTCCCAAATCTTTATTTGTTATACTTCAAGCATGTTATAATGGTAAATTTATTGATGATGATTATCTTGCTGGGTGGTATTTATTTGCCGGTAATGCTTTAGCTGTTGAAGCAAGTACCATTATGGAGAATGGAACAAATTTAGGTGGCTTAAAGAACTATGGCCAATTGAAACTTGGGATTTCACTTGGAGAATTACACAAAAATGATGGATCGTTTTTAATATGGCATCTATTTGGTGATCCTACATTAAAACTTAGGCAGAAAACAATAGAGAATATGCCTATAATTTCTCCTGATGTAATTAATTTTGATTTCGGAGATATTCCAATTAACAGCGTCAAAAAAACTATGATAAATTTAACTAACAATGGAAATGGTAAATTCATTACTGATTTAGGAATATATGAATGTTCATTTAATAATGGGTATTGTACAATGTGCCCATTTTATTATGTTAATGGCGGTAGACTAGGTAATTTTGAAATACCTCCGCTGTCTTCAAAAGGAATTGAAATTGTATTTGAATTAATTGGCATGCCACGTATAGTAAATTACTCAACGGGAAATTATTCGCAGAAAATAGTTTTGTATACGAATGATCCTGAAACTCCATACCTTTACTTGAATTTAAGAGGAAGAGGCGTATAAGAAGTAATTTTATATATAACCGCTCGCGAAAATTCTTCTTTTGATTTCAAGTATTCAAAAATCAAAATCATGCATTTACAATATACATACCACATACCCACCACATCATGCAACAGAGTCACAGATACTTATACATGAGGCATACATTATATTCTCAGAAGAAATCAGTTCACGGCTTTTCCATAACGGCCTAGTATCTGCCTCAATTTTAGAGAAAGAAAAATCCTAAAGATTTATTTATTTTCTTTTAAATGACTATCAATAATATTTTCAATTTCATTTTGAAACATATGACTTTTCATTCTTCTCTTTAGTAACTCTCCTATAATGTCCGTGTGCAATTCTGGCAAGCTAATTAGATTTCCATTATAAATTATCCTTTCAGCTTCATCTATTGAAATATATACTATTTCTGGAATGGTCACACTACCTTTGCAATAATCTTTTTTAAATGCTATCATGTCCCCGATTGATGTAACTCTTCTATGCCAATATTTATTAAATTCATCAACAGTAAATTTTTTTCTTAATTTAGTATCATTGTATAAACAAAAACTTCCAACTTCAGAAGCTTTCATATCAGAAAGGCTAGATACTGCATTTCTCAATGTTTCACCATCGAATTTTATATCATCTACAACCGCAACTCTCTTATCAGTTATTTTTCTTCTATTTTTCTCCAATTCAAACTTATTCACATAGGGACGTTTTTTTGCGTTAATGGCAAGAACAAGGCCTGGCGAAACGCTTACAATATCTATTGATGGAAATTTTTTATCATGTGTTGCTTGAATAAAATATTCTACTCCTTCTAACACATATCTACCAGCTCTCAAAACTGGGCAAACCACATCAGGATTGTATGCAACAATCTTTTCAGATAATTCTTCGAATGCTGGCCCCAAACTTCTTCTTAATGTTAGGTGAATAATCTGTTCTTCCATACCTTTTTAATTGAACATAAACTTTTTAAACTCAAATGTTGGAGTTTGAACTTACTGAAGAATTTTTTTCATCGAATTTATGGGTGCAATGGTATTGATATTAAATATGCAACAATTGCACCAAATACAACTGCTTCTAAACCTATAAACATTGCAAAGTTTCTCTGACTATGAGATACTCTTGAATGTGTGTATCTACCACAGAGTAATTGAACTAGTCGTTGGTCTTTTGGTGTCAATTCCCTTGCTTGTGGATCAAGTCTCCCTTCAAATGGGTAAAAAGTACCAGAAAGATAATTTGATTTCACATTCAGTGAACTAGTTACTATCGTTGGTGTTTCTATATCTGGATCTAATTTCATTTCTAGATCAGGTGTTACTTCGTATCCTTCTTTCATCAAAGATTCTTTAAGAACATCCAAATCTATTTCTCCCCAGCTATATCTCTTTACCATAAGTATATGTTAATCAGTAAAAGATTTATTGTTTAGATTTTTCTATTTGATAGTAATCATGTGAGGAGGTGGGATTTGAACCCATGCAGCATATAGATTATTACCGAACAACATTAAAGCTTCTAGTTATGGAAAATTCAGTCAATTTTCAGAAAAGGATTCAGTCTCCCATCAATCTCTTAACGATACCTCATCGATCCCTTATCGATACCTCATCAACCTACCATCGATGAACATCCTTATTAGCGGACAAAATAAAAATTCATCAACAGAAACAGTTCACGACCATCCCAACATGGCCTAGTATCTGCCTTAGCTTTCGAAGAGAAGAAATAAATTTATTTCTTTAAAATTCTAGGAACAATCAGCGGAACTTGTTTTTTGTAATTTTCAAACTTCTTGCCAAATTTTTTCTGCAACATTTTTTCTTCGATACTTATTTTATAAAATCCAAAAGGCATCGCTACGACGAGGCAGAAAATCAGAGAAACAAAACTTTTTGAGATGAGAACGAAACCCACCATCACAATAAACGACGCAACATATGCAGGGTGTCGAATGAAACTATACGGCCCTGTTATGATTAGTTTATGATCTTTAAAAATAGTCGGAACAGGTGTGCAAAACTTTCCCAGCTCTTTCCTGCTTCTGAGATGCAAATACAAACCGAAAAATACAAACAGTAGGCCGAGCAAAGAAAGCAAATCGAAGTAAAAGCTTCCGAATAGTAACGTGACAAAAAACAAATAAACAGGAAGTCTCCAGAAATGCTTGCTTTTTATCACATGCATATTATCACATGCATTTATCACACGCATATAATGTTTTATTGATTACTACAATATTACTATAGTTGACTATGACTGATGTGATTATTGTGGTTGATGATTGACATGATAGACATACACTGCCATCTTGCATATCCAGGACTTGACGAGATAAAAGAAGAGGTCGTGCGGCAGAGCATCGCGGCAGGCATGAAAGGCATCATAACGTGCGGATATCCGAAAGATCTTCAGAAAAACTACGAGCTTGTGAAAAAATATTCTGGCTTTCTTTATCTTGCTGTGGGGTTGCATCCTATCGACATCAAGGACATGACGCAAAAACAAATTGACGAGTACTGGGACTGGATTCGCACGCATGCTGATGAAGTTGTTGCTGTCGGTGAGATCGGGCTTGAACGGCATCATTTTAAAGAGGAAAAATTGCTTGCGAGATTTAAAGAAGTTTTCATCCAAGGACTCGAACTTGCAAAAGAACTGAAGAAGCCGGCTGTGTTGCATTTGCGAAAGGCCGAGCAGGAGGGATTTGACACAGTTGTAACGCAGAATATGAAAGAAGTTGTCTTTCATTACTACAGCGGAAACATGACTCTTGCAAAGCAAATCATCGAGAAAGGTTTCTACATCTCAATACCAACTACAATCAACAAAAGCGCGAACTTGAAAGACATTGGCAAAAAATTTCCTCTTGACAAACTGTTGACTGAGACAGACGCACCATTTTCTTCGCCGATACCAAACATGCCGAATGTTCCGTTGAATGTACGGCTGACGATAGAAAAAATTGCTGAACTGAGAAAAACAAGTTTTGATGAAATTGATGAACAGACGACTGCAAATGCTGAGAGAGTTTTTAGTTTAGGAAAGTTTTTATCTTAACTTAGTTTATATCGCAAGAAAGCAGCAATTCCTCCAATTTCTCTAAACTGACGGCCTTCTGGAGTGTTGATTGAAATATATTCGACTGTCGCTCCTACTTTTGCTGCTTGTTCAATCAAATCGTCAACAATTTCTTGCTCGCTTACAACATTCATCTGCTGCCCGCATTCAACGCACTTCTGCTGCGAAAGTAAGTGACGAGGCAAGTCTTTTTCATCTTCATGTCCGTTCTGGCATTTCAGCCTGACATGCATGTAGTTGAACTCTTCGCTGACCAATAGCTGTTCGACAGCACCAACTTCAATCGCCTTTCGCACTTCATCCAATCCATAAACAACATTTCCACCCGTCTTCAGTTCGCTGAACAATTTCGCAGTCAGCTCCCTCTCCTTCGTCACAGCAGCCTGCTCAAGCAAATCCATCGAACGCTGCACAAGCTCTTCAAGCCCTTCCTCTCCTGTGTAGCCGATGTCCTTTACTCCAAGAACTTTTTTTTGCAACATATAGTTCAAGTACTTTTCACGGAAGAAAGTTTCTTTCGTTGGGCCTGGCCCTCCAATGATTATTCCTTTCAAATCTTTTTCTTTGAGAAATATTTCGTTGGCTGAGTCTGCAACTTTTGTGAAAAATTCATTCAATGCATCCTCTCTTATTCTATCATAGCGACCTTGTGAGTTATGTACGACAATACCATTTGCAATAAAGTTGCTCGTCGTTGGAACAAACAAATCAAAAAAGAATCCATTTGGCTTAACAATTTTTTTATCAATTATTTTTGTTGTATTAATTGTTTGTGTATCCAAGTTGACAGCAAGAATAGTGTCACCAATTTTTATGTCTTCGGCAGAAGTTTCTTTTATTGTTTCATCTTTTTTGAAAAACAAATGTTCTGGAGTTGTTACAATTTCTTTTCCACAGCTAGTTATTATTTTATAAGCCTTCTCTGCATTTCTTTTCATAACATCTTCTATTTTTGAGAATTTTACAGAATTATTTCTTAAATATACTGACAAAATTTTATCACCAGTCTTAACATTTTTAATTTCCATAACTTTTCCATTTGTTACCATTGTACTTTCATGCAAACACATTCCTCCCTTTACAGACTTGCTTGGAACAGTTGAATCAAGCTTCTTCGCCTGCTCAATCTGCTTTCCCTTCAAAAATCCAATATTAGCTTCCTTCGCATCCAGCACGATGAGGCCGTAAATCTCTTTTTCCGAAACGATGTCTCGAAGAGGATCGAGGACGAACTGCTGGTCGCACCAGTAAAGCTTCTGCTGCATCTTCAGAGGCGGCTCGAACGACCATATACGTATGTCTTCCTTGCCTTCGACCTGCGAAATGTTTCCTGAAAAAACTACAAGACCGTTAGCAGGAGTCTGTTTGAACAGATGTAAGTGGCTGATAATTTTCTCAAGCGCTGTCAAAACATTCTTACGCGTGGCTTTGCTCTTTATGTTGCTGGCTGTACCTTTCTCGTTGGCAAGCTGGTTAATTGTATCATAGATGTTGCCGCCTGCTGGAACATAAACGCTAACTAGTTCAGTGTGCCTTCCGCGGATTTTTTCTATCTCTCGAATAAGTTTTTTCAGTTTCAGAAGTTGCTCTGCTTTTGATGCACTTGCACCAGTGTTTGAACTTGAAGAATCGTTGCTAAATATAGATACACCTAAGTTAAAGACGGTTTTCCTTATTTATTTTCTTTTCTTTACTTTCACTCTTTCTTTCGCTGTTGTTGGACATTTTTCTCACGTCAGTTTTTTGTTTTGCAAACTTTATTTTATCAGGTTCTCTATTTAAAGGTTTGCAGCACGATAGCACGATGAAAAAGTAACGATCGGACGTTAGCGAACTCTTCGTTGTTTTGAGGAAGACAACCTACGGTTTTCTTGAAACTTTCCCTTTGCTAAAAAAATTATTTCATGCGGGAGGTGAGCACAGAACAAAAAGCGCAATGCGTACGTTTGTGGTCATTTTTAATTTCTTTTTAATATTTGTTTTGTAAAGATTTAAGATTAAGATACAAAAACTGGAACTTCAAAATTATCTTTTCGTGGTATTCTTTCTCCTCTTTCTAACATATTTTCCCATTTTCTAACTTCGTCTAACCAACCATAATCCACATCAATGTTAAGAGCCTTTTCTAATTTATGTAAACCTTTTTTCTCTCTGCCAATTGTATAGTCCATCCCAAGCTGGAATGCTTCACGACCGAAGTTATGTCGATTTAAAATCTCTAATCCCAAGAAACCTCTGTTGACTAGAGATAAAGCAATTTCTGGAATAATCTGAGGGTTTCGTTCATGATAATCTGCGATGCCTTCTTTTGTAAATGAAGCACCATTAAGCACAGCAGGTAATACCATTACATTTGCATTTGAGCTCTCAATGTCTGGTATTACGTCAGTCGCATCATCAGCAAAAGCCTGATTACCAACGGTTATCCCATTTGAATAAAATGCCATCCCTCTGTCTATTTCTTTTTTCTGGCCATTTTCACCAGTCCAAAATCTATCAAGTGTAATTCTACTAAATCCAGTTCCTATGAAACCTTGTCGGTTTAGCAGATAACAAATTTTAGCTATTTGGTTATCTCCAGGAAAAGAATCTATAATTCTTCTAGCAGAGGTCATATCTCTTCTTTGCAATAAAATCTGGACTAGTGTACTCCATGCTTGGACATCTTGAACTAAGTTGTAATATCCAACAAAAGTTTTAGCTGCTTTAGGACTAACTCTCTCTAGATAGCTGTGATAATCTTCTTGCACTCTTCTAACTGCATCTGCATAATGAGCACCATTCACAACAACTTGAACTTTTTTGGTCTTGAGGTGAAAAAATCTGTCTCTTAGCGTAACAGTAGTTTGTAGGTCTTCTCTACCAACTTCTGACAATAACTGGGCATCATCCAACAGCTTCTTTCTCAATTCCTCAAGATCTATCTGTTTTTTACTTTCATATTGTGGAACAAGGAAATCGTCAGTAATTTCATCTTTCATACTGCTTCCTTTTGCAATCGAAATACTTTTTCCCAGATATTCTATGAATTTTCTATTTTTAGCTGTACCACTACCATGAATGGCCTCGTAGATTGCTGTCGATAACATTACGACGGGTTCTAAAATTCGTGATGGGTGATTAGTTAATGCCCTATAACCAGGAGCATTTTCGTTATTGTTGTACAATTCCAATGCCGCTGACTTTGCTGCGCTATCCGCCTGAAAAAATATAGGAAGATATTTCAATAATCTCAAACTGGTTGCCATTTTTATCTACAATAAGATATCAAAAGAAAAATTTAAATAAACCACGACGCACTGCGCTTTTCACTCTGTGCGGGAGGTGTGGTTTGAACCCACTGAAAGAGAAACTATATTCACCCTTTTAATTTTTCCATAAAAACAGAAGCAAGTGTGCTCACATATGCAGTTAAAATTCCTGCTCCTGCTATTAATGCACCAGTCGCAGCATTTTCTGGATACATGCTACCTGCGTATGATAAGCCCCCAACTGTAGCAATGATCCCACTAGTAAATGATACAAAAACAAGAGTATCTTCATGTCGTTTAACATAAGATATAACATTTTTTGGAATTTGAGATATTCTTTGTTTATACTCTTTTACATCATTAACTACTAGATTTTTTGCAGAAAAAGAAATATTATCTAATTCATTAAACGAACTTTGAAAATTGTTTGGAATCATGAAACCACCTAATTTTTTAATACCACTTAAAAGATTTATCCTTTCCAATTAGACCTCCCGAAAATATAACTTTAGAAGCATGTGTGGGAGGTGTGCTACCTGGCTGGACTACATCGCGAGAATATTTTAATATGTGTTAAAGTACTCCTGACAGAAATAGCGATTTCACACTGTATTTCATTCATTTTTACTAAAATATTCCCAGAGAAATCCTAATAATACAAAATAAATGATTATCGATATTATACCCAACAACATGCTTGTTATTGACACTGATCCACCGACATATGAGAATACAACATATTGTGCTATAGGAAGAATGCAAAATATCAAACCAAGCACTATTGCTTTTTTAATAACAGTAGAGCCAGGCAAACTCTTTAAAGAAGGTCC
>Ga0315289_10011260_pt1 | contig 12695 bp, 11 predicted proteins | sample YL17G11_40_MG_FD_203452 | JGI IMG/M metagenome (GOLD analysis project Ga0315289, IMG submission 203452) | Sediment microbial communities from Yellowstone Lake, YNP, Wyoming, USA - YL17G11_40 | ecosystem: Environmental > Aquatic > Freshwater > Lake > Sediment | place: USA: Wyoming | collected...
TTCCGTTAGATTCCTATTTTGCAGATATGATTGGTAATAAAACAGAAGTAAATATTGCTGATTTGGGTGCTGGTTTATTCTCAACTACTGGTTCTACATATTCTACTGCAATAGTACATTTATATCCATCGGATATATTAGCTGTTGAATATAAAGAATTATTAGAAAAAGCCAAAGTTACGTCTGTAATTTCCATAGAAAAACAAGATATGTTACATTTAACATATGAAAATAGTTTTTTCGATATTGTACATTGTGTTAATGCGTTAGATCATTGTGCAGACCCCTTGAAGGCATTACAAGAAATGTATAGAGTGTGTAAAATTGGTGGATGGATTTATTTAAAGCATTTTTATAATAATGCTGAATATCAGAAGTATGCTAATACTCATAAGTGGAATATTTGTAAAGCAGAAGATTGGGATGATTGTATCATTTGGAATAAAAGTACTAGATTTAATTTATCTGATTTTTTTATTGGATTTAATACAACCGTACAAGAAGTTGCTGTACCTGGATTAGAGGTTGTTTCAAAGTTAAGGAAAAGAGAATGACATACGATTTAAGTATCATCATCCCTGCTAGAAATGAGCTTTTTTTGAAAAATACAGTTGAAGATATTTTAAAAAATCGGCGTGGAAAAACTGAAATTTTAATTGGACTTGATGGTTCTTGGGCAGACCCCGCTATACCTCAACATCCTGATGTTACTATTGTTTATTATCCTGAAAGTATTGGACAAAGGGCAATCGCTAATAGATGTGCGAGTATTTCTAATGCGAAGTATTTGCTTAAACTAGATGCTCATTGCAGTATATCCGAAGGAATGGATGTAATACTTATGAACGATATACGGGAAGACTGGACTATAGTACCCACAATGAGAAATTTATACTGTTTCGATTGGAAATGTGTGAAGTGTGGTAAAAGGACTTATCAAGGGCCAACTCCTACAAAATGTTTTGATGAGAAATGTGATGGTACTAAATTTGTAAGGAAAATGGTTTGGATTGCAAAAGATAGACCTCAATCAAATTCTTATTGCTTTGATAACACTCCTCATTTTCAATATTTTAATGATTATACTCATCGCCAAGAGTATATAGAAATGTTAGAAAAAACGGGATTAACTGAAACTATGTCTTTGCAGGGTTCTTGTTTTATGCTTACTAGAGATAAATGGTTTGAACTTAATATATGTGATGAAGAATTTGGTACTTGGGGTAGTCAGGGAATTGAAGTAGCAGTAAAAACTTGGTTATCAGGTGGTAAAGTAATGGTAGATCACAAAACTTATTATGGTCATATGTTTAGGACTCAAGGCGGGGATTTTAGTTTCCCTTATCCTATATCTGGTAGGCAAGTTGACTTTGCTAAGAAAAGAGCAAAAGAATTGTTCTTTGAAAATAAATGGGATAAACAAATTTATCCCTTGTCATGGTTGGTAAGAAAATTCTGGCCTGTCCCAGGATGGGATGCAATCCCGGAGGATAATTAGTAATGGCTGTTGTATACCAAAATACCTCTACAGCATCGGGAACAAACTCAGCCTCATTATCTGCTCCTACTGGAGTACAGATAGGTGATTTGTTACTTGCATATAAAATTGATCGTGCCGCATCTGGTACTACTACAGCACCTACGGGATGGACAAGAGTTGCTTCTGCATCTGGTACAAGCGGTAGAGGAGAGTTATTTTGGGGAGTATACGGTAAAAATAGTATTGGCGTTGGCCCCTGGTCATTTTCTGGCACAACCAGAACTCAGGTAACTTGTATCAGATTTACGGGTGCATCTGAAAATAATCCTATGGATGTAACTCCATCCATCGGGAGAAATGCTTCTACTGCAACTGGTACAACTTCAATAACTCCAACATCTTCAGATTGTATGATTGTTGGTTTCTTTGGTACACCAATAGGTTCTTATAGTGTAACCAATGAGGCTGTTGCTACTAATCCTGGTGCGCTTGCAGAGCAAGTGGATAGTGCTTACTCCACATATACCAGAATAGCAATAGCAAATAATCTTCAAGTAGGTGCAGGTTCGGCAACAGGAGTTTCATCCTGTACGTTCTCAACTGCCGCAATCAATATTTGCGCTTTAGCGGCTATTAGACCTGCGGTAGCATCTCCCTCTTCATCAGTATCATCATCCATATCATCTTCTATATCATCAAGTATTAGTGCTTCGCCATCTATAAGTGCAAGTATCTCGTCATCAGTAAGTTCGAGTGTCTCTCCAAGTCCAAGCGGGACGCAAGATATAAGATATTACATATTACCCATTGATGTATTTGATGGTACTCGTGGCCCAAAATACTTTGGTGGTTGGCCTGCCAGGGCCGTACAACATGCCGGATTTGCCTGTACTTGGTCAATGAAAGACTATGGCTCAATAAATCAAGCTATATTGTGTGCAAATATTTATGCCTCAGATCACGAATTGTTAGTATCTAATTCTGATGTACTCGCATTACCATTAAATATAGATAACACTATGACAATGGGTGCAGTTACTACAGCACAAACATTTCTTGAGACCTATAATATTCCTTCTGGTTGGATAAATACAGGGTTGACATATAGAGGTGTTCTAAGAGTTATATGCGGTTTCTTCTTCTTCTTCCAAAGAGTGACGGGTATCCTGGGGCATGATATAAACCTAACGACTGGCTGGCTGGATTTGCAGGTGCAAAATATTCCGGCGGATATTCGGCAGGCAATGGCGAATGCGGCTACCCAAAAGGGTTACGATTATTCGATGGTAACGGGAACGACCACCATGCGGGTAATCCTCAAGGCGATGGCTGACCAGTGGGGCAGCGCGCCTATTTACTTTGGATTAGCGAGTTTGTAAATGGCATTACCAGCTACCGACACCTTTACGGGTACTGATGGCGATCTTTTAAGCGCCAGCTGGACGAATAATCTTAACCACTTCCACATAAATACCAATGGGGTTATTTTAGGCGTAAACGATAACTGTAATGCACACTGGAACGCAGATTCTTTCAACAACGATCAATATTCTCAAATAACTGCTGTTGCTTTGGCGACTGCAAATTATATTGGCCCGGCGGTGCGGGTTGCCACCAGCGCCAATACACATTACAGGTATATATCAGCATCCAATCAAAGATTGCTGCAAAGAACAATTGCGGGTTCAGAGACAAACTTAGCAGCTAGTACGGGTTTGAGCGTCAATGATGTTATGCGGCTGGAAGCCAGCGGGACAACCATCACTCCAAAATATAACGGGAGTACGGATGCTGGATTAGGAGCGCAAACAGACGATGGGATTGCTTCGGGTTATGCTGGCATTGGCGGTTACGGTTATACAACAACACGTGGGGATGATTTTGAGGGTGGTAATTTAGGCGGAGGAACATCTGTTTCTTCTAGTGTTTCATCATCAGTTAGTTCATCTGTTTCATCCAGTGTTTCCTCATCGGTATCATCATCTCCAAGTATTAGTTCATCTATTTCTGATTCTGTTTCATCGAGTATTTCTTCCAGTAGATCATCAAGTATTTCTGCCAGTCCTTCAATAAGTGCTTCAGTTAGTGCATCAATTTCAGCTTCAGTTTCAGCTAGTCCTAGTATTTCAGCATCAATTAGTGCTAGTATATCAGCTAGTATATCTGCAAGTATTTCTTCTTCCGTAAGTGCTTCACCCTCTATTTCAGCATCTGTAAGTGCTTCCATCTCAGCCAGTATAAGTGCTTCTATATCAGCATCAGTATCCGCATCTCCTAGTGTTGGATATAAGAATTATACTAGAGGAGATTATGCAGTTCTACCTACTAATTATGCTGATCTTGAAACTGCTTATTCTGCTCAGGATGTAATAGATGTTGCTACTTGTAATGACACCAGAGTAAATCAAAGTGCTACTGGTGAATATGCTATTCATGAATATAAAGAGTTTGCTAATGTTGTTCCTGCAAACAATGAATGTTATGTACGCTGGCAGGGACAGACTGATGTTGACCCCTCTATATCTCCAATATATCTACAAATTTATAATAACGATACAAATGTATGGGATACCATAAATAAAGTTCCTCTGGATTACGGTGATCCTCTACCGTATGCAGGTTCAACATCTTATTATGTATCACCAGGAGCTAATGTAGATTTTGATCTTACAGCCTCAGTACCAGATTTAACTAACTATACTCTAGCGAATATAGTGTCGTTTAGAGTATACCAGTATGCTCCTTAAGGTAGGTGAATTATGGCAATAGAACAACCAATAGCAACAGATAAACAAAATGATCCAGATCATTCTTTATCCCATAGAGTAATAGCTAATGATGATGCGGCTTCTGCTAAAACTATCGTAGCTAGTACCGGAGGCAAGGTAGGGATTGGAGTAGATGCTCCTTCGGCTTCGCTACATATAAAGGCAGGAGGCACTCCGGCAGGTTCTGCTCCTCTAAAGTTTACTTCGGGAGCTTTGCTTGCTACTCCAGAAGCAGGAGTTATAGAATTTTATGACGGAAGGTTTTATTTAACGGGAACAGCCAAACAAAGAGCGATAGATAGAACTTGTGGAGTTTTAGTATCTACTGTTACTATAGCGAATACTGATGTTCAAACTACTATTTATAGCGAAACTTTGTCTATGAATGCTCCAAAAGTAGGAAGAATATATAAAATTCATTGTGATGGTATTGCATCTAATGTAGCTAACAGTGATGATCTATCATTTTATGTTTATATGGGCAACAATCTTTTAGCTACATATGCTCCAACTCTTAATACTTATGCAAACTCTGTTTGGTGCATAGATTTTAGTTTTATTATACGAGCCGTAGGAACATCTCCTACCGGACAATATGCAAGTCATGGTGAAATAAAATTATCTACTTTTAGTGGAGTATACTCTACTTTGGGAGCAATGGATACTACCGTAGCTAATGACATTTATGTTCAGGCAAAGTGGTCTGCCGCTAAGACGGGAAATACAATCAGTATCTATCAAGGTTATTTAGAGTTAAAGAACTAATATGACAGTAAATCTTAGAACAGATTGTTGGGAAATAACTTGGGGACAGATATCTAGTATCAGTGCTAGTATCAGTATTAGTGCGTCTATATCTGCATCTTCTAGTGCAAGTCCAAGTATTTCAGCCAGTCTATCAATCTCAGCTAGTTCTAGTGCTAGTGTATCAGTATCCTCTTCTGTAAGTGCTTCACCAAGTATTTCAGCCAGCATTTCTGCGTCTGTATCCACATCTGTATCAGCATCTCCTAGTATTTCTGCAAGCATCAGTGAATCCATCTCAGCCTCTGTTTCTGCATCACCAAGTATTAGTTCCAGTGTATCAGCATCTGTAAGTTCTTCTGTTTCTGCCAGTATTTCAATTTCTGCATCAGTCAGTGAAAGTATAAGTGCTTCAGTATCTGCCAGTATTTCTTCTAGTGTCAGTGCTTGTCCAAGTATCAGTGCCTCTGTTAGTGCCTCCATAAGTGCTAGCATATCATCTTCTGTATCAGCTTCACCTAGTATTAGCTCCAGTGTTAGTGCTTCTCCAAGTGTAGGTACTAGTGTATCAGCTAGTATCTCAGCTAGTATCTCTGCATCAGTAAGCGCTTCTCCAAGCATAAGTGCTAGTGTATCTTCTTCCATATCTGCAAGTATATCCGCATCTCCTTCGATCAGTGCCAGCATATCTGCTAGTGTATCAGCTTCCGTTAGTGCTAGTTTAAGTATTTCGGCTAGTGTATCATCTAGTATATCTACCTCCGTTAGTGCATCTATTAGTGCCAGTCCCAGCATTAGTTCTAGTGTTAGTTCGTCTCCGAGTATTGGGGTTTCTGTCAGTGCTTCAGTATCAGCTAGTATTTCAGCAAGTATATCTGCTTCTATATCTGCTTCTATATCTGTGTCTGTTTCAGCTTCTCTAAGTATTTCTGCTTCTGTTTCTACTAGCATAAGTGCAAGTATATCAGCGTCTCCATCTATAAGTGCTTCAGTTTCAGCAAGCGTATCATCATCCGTTTCAGCCAGCCTGTCAATCTCAGCATCTGTAAGTGTTTCCGTTAGTGCCAGTGTCTCTGCCTCTCCATCTATTTCTTCTAGTGTTAGTTCTTCACCTAGTATTGGAGTTAGTGTTTCAGCGTCTGTTAGTGCTAGTTTATCTTCTAGTATAAGTGCAAGTATTTCTAGTTCTGTTAGTGCTAGTCCATCAATTAGTGCAAGCGTTAGTGCATCTCCTTCTATTAGTGCTAGTGTTTCTGCTAGTCCTAGTATATCAGCCTCTATCTCTGCATCAATTTCAGCCAGTCCATCAATCTCAGCTAGTGTTTCTGCTTCTCCAAGTATATCAGCAAGTATATCCGCTTCACCTAGTATCTCAGCTAGTGTTAGTGCCTCTGTAAGTATCTCTGCCTCTATAAGTGCCTCACCTTCTATTAGTGCTTCTGTTTCAGCCTCACCTTCTATTAGTGCGTCCATATCATCTTCAGTATCGGCTTCTATCAGTGCATCTGCTTCAGCTTCTATATCTGCTAGTATCAGTGAGTCAATAAGTGCATCTATCTCAGCTAGCGTATCTGCTAGTCCTTCTATTAGTGCTTCAGAGTCTGCTAGTGTTTCTGCCTCTATCTCAGCCAGTGTATCAGCGTCTACATCTGCTAGTATCAGTGCTAGCGTAAGTGCTTCTCCATCAATCAGTGCCAGCATATCAGCCTCTGCTTCAGCTAGTATCTCTGCTTCAATAAGTTCTTCTGTCAGTTCATCTCCTAGTGCTCCTCCCGGTGCACCAGTTAGAATAAAATACTTTATTGTAGAAATAACCAATCATAAGAGTTGGGAAATGTCTATAATACGAAATAAATCTTTTAAAGTTACTATATAAGGTTTGAGGTAAAATTATGTCAGAAACACTAATTAAAGTAAATGATTGGGGTACAATATTAGATATAACTGTTACAGAATTAGTAAATAATAATTCTATGATAGTTAATCTTTCTACTGTTACAATTATTAAGATTTGGTTGCAACAGTATAACACACCTATTAAATCTGTAATGGGTACATTCTATACAGACGGTACAGATGGTAGAATAAGATATGTACTTAAACTAGGTGATATTACTGTAGCTGGTCCATGCAAAATGCAAATTGAACTTACCTTTGGTCTTGCTGGTCATTGGTATTCTAATTGGGTTACTTTTAATGTTGAGGACAGTTAATGCCATTAATAGAAAAAACTAGTCAGGAAGATTTAATCTTCTATGAGATTATGAGAAATCCGGTTTTGGCCTGTGAATTCATCTATAACTTTGATAAAAGAAAAGATGATGAGGAGTTTCTATTTACATACTATCAGAAAGAAATGTTGTGTGATTTCAATCCTTTTCAGGTAGAGTGTACGGCCAGGGCTATAGGTAAAACGGTATCGTTAAGTTCTTTGATAGTTTGGATGTTGATATATAAACTATTTCCTGATAACTATGTACTCTTCGCTACACCTTCTAAAGTACATTTACAACCAGTATGGGAGAATTTAGTCAGACAATTTAGATCAAACTCTTTTCTAAAGCACTTCATTCCAGTAAATTCTGGTATTAATGCTAGTGACTATTCTTTAAAACTATTGAATCAAATGATGTTGCTATGTCGTATTGCTGGACAAACTGGTACTGGTGCTAATCTAATTGGTTTACATACACCTATTATACTTGTAGAAGAGGCAGGTTATTTTCCTTGGTCAGCATTTCAAGAGATGCAACCAGACTTGAACACTTTCGTACAGGGTTATAGAGAAGTAGTGGCTGGTGTACCTACGGGTCTAAGAGAGAACAATGTACTGTTTCATTGTGACCAAGAGAACTCTTCTTATACTAAACACAGAGTTAGTGCATTTGAAAATCCTAGATTTACTGAATTAGATAGACAACATGCTGTAGAACAATATGGTGGAGAAGATTCAGAAGATTTTACCCACTTTGTGTTAGGAAAACATGGTAGACCAGTCTATGCACTATTTGATAGAAGTATGATGGAAATTGGTAACTACCCTGTATACAAACTTACTATGAATGGGACTGTATTTCAGGATAATATAAATGAATATGTGAGTAGAATTGCTACCTTCCCAGGTTTGGCAAACAAATCCCATAGAGCAATTATAGGCGTTGACTTGGGTTATACAGAACCTACAGCAATATGGATATTAGATTTAGATGATTATGGACGAATTAAATTTCATGGTAAGATTAGACTAGATAAAGTGTCCTATCCTATACAGGAAAAACTAATAGACTTATTAGATTCAAAGTTTGAACCTGCTTTGATAGGAGTAGATAAAGGTGCTGGTGGACAGGGTATTTCCTTGATACAGCATCTGACAGACGATAGGGATTATCTTCATAAAGACTATAAGAAGAAAATCACTCCTGTAGACTTCTCAACATATACCTCTATGGGTTTCAATAATGACGGAGAAGAACTAAAGTCTAAGACGAAACCTTTTGCTATTTCTATTTTACAAGACTATGTTAATAATCATAAAGTAATATTTTCAAGTACAGATACAGAAATGATCTCAGAACTGGAAAGAATGACTTACACTAAGAACCCTTCGGGAGATATAGCATATAAAACTCTAACTCTTAAGGGTGGCAAAAGAGGAGAAGACCATTTTACAGGTGCTTTACTATGTGCTTCTTTTGCTTATTACATGGCTAATGATTATATATTATCTACTAGTGGAAAGAAGAAACTATTCCAGCCAGTCTGGATCATTTAAATGGAGAGATTATGGATAACGAATTGAAGGATAATACTATTGTAAAAGAGAGTGAGGTCTTGCTGACTACAAAGCTGGCTACTACCCCAGTTAGATTAGCACAGGCTACATTTTCTTTCTTACCAGGAAGTATGGATTATCCATATTCTCCAGATGATGTGGATAAACTGGACTTACCGAAGGACGATGATTTTAAAAAGATAGTAGCAATGTGCAGATTTTTCTACAGAAAGGAACCATTTGCTGCTACCATTATTAATAAGATAATTGATATTTCTATTAGTGATCTTATATTCAATAAGAATGGTCTATCAGATAATGAATTCAGAGTGTTCTTAAGTATAAAGGATCTACTAAGAGAATTCTCAGAACAACTGGCTCTAGAATATTTAATCTCGGGTTTGGTAGTACCGGAGATTAAGTTTGGGCCTGTAGACAAGACTAAGGTAAAGGATTTAGGTATTAAGAAGTACGAAACATTAATGTTACCAGTTAGCATGTGGGTGCGTGATCCCACTACAATAACTGTTAATAAAACAATACTTTCTGATACCCCCTCTTATTTTGTACATATACCTGAAGATTTGATTGCTTTCATTCTACATGGTGGTGTTTATCCAGATGGTACAAAAGACCCAGTGTTATATCAGAAATTGCTTACTTACTATCCAGAATTTGTAGCCAAAGTAAAAGCAGGTGAGAGAGATATTTTACTTGACATAGACCCTAGTCTTGTTATCAGAAGAAGGGTTACTACGGACTCTGCTTATCCTACACCTTATTTGTATGCAGCGTTGGAAGCTATGAAACAAAAGAGAAATCTTAGACGAATGGATTATTCTATTGCTGCTAGAGTTATTAGTGCTATCATGTTAGTAAGACTTGGTGATAAAGACTTTCCTATTACAGAGGATGACAAAGAAGCTTTTACTGCCATCAAACAGCAGTTGCTCTGGAGAGATGGTTCTAATAAGAATATAGATAGAATCTTCCAGTTGTTTGCTAACCATACACTACAGATAGATTGGAAATACCCTCCTACTGATGCATTGTTAAATACAGAAAAATATAAGAGTGTTAATGATGATATTCTTGTAGCACTAGGTTTTCCTAGAATTCTAATTACTGGTGAGGCAGAACGTTCACAAGCTTCAGATGCATCCTATGCTACTTCTAGTCCTGTAAAGACTATGGAAACACTTAGAGCTAAAATATTAGTAATTCTCAACTATGTTTCTAAACAAATTACTAAATTGAATAATTTCAAATCAGCCCCCATAATTAGATTCAGACCACTACAGTTAGCAGAGTACGCTACTTTTATGGCATCAATTACACAGCTATATCAATCTGGTAACTTATCTAGGGCTTCTTATGCAGAACTGCTTGGCTATAACTGGGAAGATGAGATTGAGAAGAGACTTGAAGAGGAAAAAGATTTGAAAGATTCTGGTATTGCAGAATTTGCACCGTTACCTAATAGTCGTCAACCTGATAACAATGCCTCTCCTCAAGACCAAAATAAGGGCAGTAATCCTAATAATGATAATAAAGCTAAGGAAAAGACTACTAAAGAGTAGTACTTTATATACAGAACTAAACTTTATGTTATAATAATAATAGAAGAGAAATATTATTTTATTTCTCTTCAATGAGGAAATCAAGATGGTAAACGATGACAAACTTGTTTTAAATTCAACATTTGAATTTATAGAAAAGGAAACAACTGAAGGGGAGGAATTTGCATCAGTAGCATCCAATCCTAGTTATAACTGGATTAAATTCATTTTGACTGATGACCAACCAAACGCTAATAAAAAGCGTGTGCCATTGGAAGAATTTGATAATCTAATTAGAACTGGTTTCCTTGCACCTATTAAGATGGGTGCAGGAGAGATTTCTGAAGGACATGACGGTACTACACCCATAGGTGTTATTTCTAACCTGAAAAAATTGGGTAATAAGATACTTGGTTTAGCAGCTATATGGTCTGAAGAAAAACCAGATGAAATAAAGCTGATTAAAGAAAACCATGCAAAAGGTGTACCTCTGAATCTGTCCTGGGAAATCTACTATACTGATGAGAATGTTACTGAGGATGGAATAACAGAGATGAAGAATACTACTCTTAGAGCTGCGACTTTGGTAGGTATGCCAGCTTATCAGGGTAGAACACAAATCCTCTCTGTAGCCTCCACAGACAGAAAAACTAATTCGGAGGATACAAATATCAAAATGGAAGATGAAGAATTGAAAGGAAAAATTGTTGAATTAGAGAAAACTCTAACTGATACAAAAACTGAAATGGCTAACTCCTTGTTAGAACTTGAAGAATTGCGACAGTTTAAAGCTGCAATTGTGAAGGAACAGGAAGATGCTAAGAAATTAGATGAGATTAAGAAAAAGTTTTCTGATTCTAGTATTACTAAAGAAGACTCTTTTTTCAAAGATAATAAAGAAATGCTGTTAGGTTTAAGTTCAGAAGCTTTAGATTTTATGGTGCAGGAACTTGTTTCATTTGCTGCTTCCGCTAAAACTGAAACTGCTTCAGAACACGAACCTTTGCCTGATCTTAAGGGTGACATGACGGATTATAATGATCCTAAGAAACTCGGACAGGCATTACGAATGGCTAAGTAAATTTTGGAGGATTTATAATGGAGATTAATAGACTCGGTGAACAAATTTGGGGACTTGTACCAGTAGAAAATGTTGTAGAAGGACGGTTTGGGCTTTTTGTGCAGCATGGTTGGGATTATGATTTTGGTTCTAATGTGGACTTACCTGGGTGGCGTAGACCACTTACGGCTGAGGAAGCTAATAGAGCCAGATATATTATTGTTTGGGCTGTTAACAACAGACCCACTCCCCTCTTGTATCCAATGCCCCATCCGGTTTTCTCAACTAGACAGGGTTTTGGTACTGCTGCCAATGCACCTTGGGCGGCTGCGGTTATGTTGACCTATCCAGGTAATAAGAACTGCATGACCATCCCTAGTGGTGTGCCCTCTTTGGGTATGGCAGAAGGTGTCTTTACTCTGCTTTCTGGCTGTTACATTGACAACCCTGCTCTGCACTTCCCTGGTGCACCTGTTATCATAGCTAATTTTGCTCAAGATGGCCCCTTTGATATGGGTAAACCTATGTACCAAGCTACTATGGATGAAAGAGTTGTTGGTTTCACTATCCATTGGGAAGCTAGCAATGGTGCGTTGACCATACAGACGTTTGACTAATATTATTTCGGAGGATTAAAAAGAAAATGGAAGATACAAAAGTAAAGGAAGCAATCGCCAGCTTAATGAAGGATTCAAAACGCAGAGATGCTTTAGCTGAGATGATTGTTGAGTATATTCAGCCTTGAATGATAGGGCCTAAGTAAAGAGATTTACTTAGCAAATTCCGAATATCGGTGAAAGCCCCAATGGGGTAACGCCGAGGGACAGGCCGAAAGGCAAGCCCGTAACGACTACCAAGGAACATCTCAAAGAGATGATGGCATAGTCTGAACTGCAAATATAAAATGAAATTGCAGAGCTTTACAGAAATGATAAAGCACTCTATAAATAGAGATCAACAAATTTGAATCATATCGCAACTGACATCATGGATCAAATCCTTGATACCAGGTCTTTAAAGCCTGGTGACAGTCTTGTGAAAAAGATAAGAAAAGGCATTAAGGTGTGGACCTGGGTCCCAGGTTCAATCGGCCTTAAATCGGAAGTAACCGTTGTAGAACGGATTAATTATGTCTTAGACGCCGCTATTGTCGGAATTTTGGCAAATGAGTGGGAGCTCGAATCTGGTGAACTTGGTACTGTGGAATCACTTCGTGCTGAAGCTATGGCTAAGTTGAAAGATTATTATATGAATAAAGTTTTTACTGCTTTAACTACAATTTGGACGGCTGCTAATACCCCCAATAACTACC
>Ga0315289_10011262_pt1 | contig 12693 bp, 13 predicted proteins | sample YL17G11_40_MG_FD_203452 | JGI IMG/M metagenome (GOLD analysis project Ga0315289, IMG submission 203452) | Sediment microbial communities from Yellowstone Lake, YNP, Wyoming, USA - YL17G11_40 | ecosystem: Environmental > Aquatic > Freshwater > Lake > Sediment | place: USA: Wyoming | collected...
TCCGCGTACGTCGGCTGCCTCGCGGGAGCGATAATGAAAGACGAATACATCGGCGCGATCGAGTCCGCCGGATTTACGGAAGTCGAGATAACCGAAGAGAAATCCTTCCCCATCGAGTTGATGGCGAACGACCCGACCGCGAAAGCGGTCATAGAGAACATGGACATCCCAGGCGAGGAGCTGGCGGACATCGCTCAATCAGTCCTCAGTATAAGCGTCCGGGCCCTGAAGCCGTAAAGTAAACCAGGGCCAATCGTGCCGCGGGGCACAACCCGACCTGTTATTCCCTATTGACGCGGTAGGTATTTGATGTTAACCTGACGTTGAAATGTTAGGCTAGCCTAATTATTAGATAACCAAATGCAGGTCAACCGCGGGAACGAAGATATGGAGAATACGGGGATAGAGGCTGACCGAGAAAACCGTGGCCCGCAGGCAGGTTTCAAGCATCAACACAGACACGGCTGGGGAGCGCGTGTCGTGCAGTTAGGGGAACTCCAGCCGGGAAGCCGCGGGACGATCAGCAGGCTCTCCTGCAGGGGCAAGCTGAGGCGGAGGCTGATGGACATGGGCATCGTCGCCGGCACGCCGATAGAGGTGGAGAGGGTCGCGCCGCTCGGGGACCCCCTGGAGCTCAAGATAAAGGACTTTCACCTTTCGCTTCGCAGAAAGGAAGCCGGAGACATCTGGGTCGAGGTGGCGGATGAAGAATAGCGGCGAGCTGATGCCCCTCGCGTTCATGCGGCCGGGCGAGGGGGGTGTGCTGGCCGAGATCAGGGGCCTCAAGCACCGGGTCGGGGAAGTCGGACGAGCCCTCGGTGACCAAAAGGGGCGCTTCTTCCACCCGGGGCGCGGGCACCGGCTCGAGCACCGGCTCAACAACCTGGGCCTTGTCCCGGGCGCTCCGCTTAAAGTAGTCCAGAACAACGCGCCGGGGCCGATAATCGTCGCGGTAAAGGATTCGCGGCTTTGTCTTGGAAGGGCCATAGCGGGAAAGCTGATGGTGCGGCCTGGCGGCGGGGATCCTGGCGGCGGGACCGCCGGTCAGTCCTCGAGGTCCTGAGGCGTGGCTTTCACTGAACCGCAGATAACAGTCGCCCTCGCCGGCAATCCCAACGCGGGCAAGACAACCATATTCAACAACCTGACCGGCGGCCGGCAGCACGTGGGCAACTGGCCCGGGGTCACCGTAGAGAAAAAAGAGGGCACGGCCCGGTACGGCGAAAACGAGTTCCAGGTCGCCGACCTTCCCGGTACCTACAGCCTGACCGCTTATTCCCTTGAAGAGATCATCGTCCGGGACTTCGTCACGGTAGAAAAGCCCGACCTGGTAGTGGACATAGTCGACGCGAGCAACATCGAGAGGAACCTCTACCTCACCACCCAGCTCATCGAACTCGGCGTCCACCTGGTCATCGCGCTGAACATGATGGATGTCGCCTCGGGCAGGGGAATAGACATCGATGTCGCCCTGCTCTCCGAGCTCCTGGGCGTCCCCGTGATCCCGACGGTAGGGCTGCGGAACAGGGGGACGGAGGAGCTCAAGGAAGCCATCGTATCCACGGTCAGGGGCGAGGCCAGGTTCCGCGGCATCCAGGTGAACTACGGGAAAGAGGTCGAGGAGGAGATCTCGAAACTCCAGGCATCGATCGAGCAGGACGAGGGCGTATCTCGTGAGTTCCTGGGGAACTACAGCAGCCGGTGGCTGGCGATCAAACTGCTGGAGGAAGACGAGAAAGTCGAGGAGGACCTGTCTAAGTACTCGGAGCCCGGTTCTGTGCTTTTCAGGCAACTGGAGATGAACCGCGACCACCTCTTCACTATTTTCAGCGAGGACATCGAGACCGTTATCGTGGACAACCGCTACGGTTTCGTGGCCGGCGTCGTGCGCGAGGCGGTGGAAAGGGAGTTCGAGGAGCCGGTCACCTTATCCGACCGCATAGACCGGATCCTCACCAACCGCATCCTGGGTTTTCCGTTCTTCGCGATTTTTATGTGGCTTACGTTCTTCTTGACGTTCTACCTAGGGAAGTTCCCGACGAACTGGATCGACCACCTGATGAGAGGGTTGGGAAACTTCATAAACACTAACATCACCTCCCCGGTTTGGCTGCGCTCCCTGCTGGTCGACGGCGTGGTCGGCGGGGTCGGCTCGGTCCTTGTGTTCCTGCCCCAGATCTTTATCATCTTCTTGTGCATATCGATCCTCGAGGACACCGGTTACATGGCCAGGGCGGCCTTCATCATGGACCGCATAATGCACTGGCTCGGCCTGCACGGCAAGTCGTTCATCCCGCTTTTAATGGGCTTCGGCTGTAACGTCCCCGCGGTGATGGCGACCAGGACCCTGGAGTCGGACAAGGACAGGATGATCACGATACTGGTGAACCCCCTCATGTCCTGCACGGCGAGGCTACCGGTCTATGCCCTTTTCACAGCTGCCTTCTTCGCGGCAAACCAGGGCACTGTCACCTTTTCGCTTTACCTTCTCGGGATAATACTCGCCGTAGTCATGGCGAAGGTATTCCGACGGTTCCTCTTCCCAGGCGAGAGCGAGCCTTTCGTCATGGAGCTTCCCCCTTACAGGCTGCCCACTCTCAGGGGGACACTCATCCACATGTGGGAGAGGGGCTCGATGTTCCTGCGGAAGGCCGGGACCGTCATCCTCGCCGGTTCGGTGGTAATATGGATACTCTCCTACCTCCCTCCCGGCGTGGAGTACGGAAGCGGGCAAAGCATCGCCGGCAGTGTCGGCCACTTCCTGGAGCCCCTCGTCAGGCCCCTCGGCTTCGACTGGAGGGCGGCGGTCGCGCTCCTCTTCGGTTTCGTTGCCAAGGAGATCGTGGTGAGCACCTACGGCACCCTGCTCGGTGTCGGAGAGAACAGGACATTGATTAGCTCAGGGCTGCATAAGTTCTTCACACCTCTGACGGCTTACTCGTTCATGGCCTTCACACTCATATACACACCGTGCCTCGCGACTATCGCCGTCATAAAAAAGGAGACGGGGTCCTGGAAGTGGACCGCGTTCGCCGTAGGCTACTCGCTCGCCCTCGCCTGGATCGTCGCGTTTGTCATCTACAGGGTCGGGCTGCTCTTCGGACTCAGAGGGTGATCGAATTGCTGGACGAGATAATGAGAGAGATTGAGAAGAACGAGGGGCCGATCACGGTAAAGGAGCTTGCCGGTAGGCTCGGCGTCGAGGAAAGCGCGCTCGAGGGAATGCTCGAGTTCCTGGCCGGGAAAGGGCGGCTTTCGCTCGTCCGCGCCGGTGAGTGGGAAGAATGCTGGGCTATGCCCTGTGACGTCTGCGCCCTTCGCAGGTGCTGCCCCGAAGGCGGGAAGGAAGGTGCCGGATAATGGGAACGAGCGCCTTTGAGAGGTACCTCGACGTCATCTACGAGATAGAAGATACGGGCGGAGAGGTCAGGGTAAAGGACATCGCCGCTGCGCTGGGGGTCTCTTACCCGAGCGTCTCGGAGATGGTCGACCGGCTGGTCTCGGAGGGTCTCGTCACCCACGACAAGTACCGGCAGATCTCGCTCACGGCAAAGGGCCGCAGGATCGGCAAGGGGCTGGACGAAAAGCACGAGGTCATAAAGCGGTTCTTCACGAACGTCCTGGGAGTGGACGAGAAGGCGGCCGACAAGGACGCGTGCGAGATAGAGCACGTCATAAGCGACGAGACGCTCGTCAGGCTGGTGCGCTACCTGGAATCGATCCCCGAAACCAGGGGCAGAAGGCGGCGGCACTGAGCCTTAGTGCCCCGTCCCATAAATACGCTGGCATTCGAACGCCCCTGCATCCACTCCCGCCGCGTTCCGCTCACTCGCCGTACTACAGGAGTACGCCTCAGTCGCGCGCCTTGCGGGGGCGGCGCACCGACGCTCTCGGTGCGTCACCGTATTTATGGGACGGGGCACTCAGATCCGCGCTCCGCCGAAAAGCCTCTGCGCCTGCTTGTAGCTCGGGCAGGTCTTCGCCTTCCAGGGGTCCTTCGAGTAGACGATGCACTTGCGGCAGCATATAGAGAGAAGCGACCACTGGGAGAGCGCGAAGAGCACCAGGTATGAAAGCAGTAGGCGCGGCTTCCTGATCGCCGCCAACATCGGCATGTACTGCAGGACGGCGACCGAGCCGCCCTCGGCGAGGATACCCGCGGTGTCGAGCGTGCGGTCCGGCTGCCGCTCGAAAAGGCGCGCCGCCCACTTGCCCAGGTAGTAGAAGTCGCACGCTTCACCGTACCTCTCGCACCGGGTGCAGATCAGGTACTTGCATAGGGTGAACCATGTGACCAGCGCGGCAAGCCAGAGCGGAAGCCACTTCGGGCGCCTGCGTGCCACCACGTAGCCGCCGAACGCCGTAGAGGCGATCCCCGACCCGATCAAGAACCTCATCCGGCCGGGGTCCGGCTCCGGCCACTCACCCCCACAACCGCACCCGCAAACAGCCTTCGCCTCTTCCATGGTCAAGCCCCCGTCTTCTTCTTGGCCGCGGTCTTCCTGGCGGCCGCCTTCTTCGCCGCCCGGGGGACCAGGCCGGCCTTCATCGCGTAGTTCAAAAGCGGCATCGAGAAGTTCTCGGGGCCGTACAGGATGCCCTGGATCCTGGGCATGTACAGGTACATAAGCGCCCTGTTACCAAGGACTACCTCGGAGAACTCCCGGCCTATGTCGCTTGATTTGTTGAACGTCCACGATACATCCCCCGGCATCCAGTTTATGGCGCCCTCGATGACGTTCAACTTGAACTCGGCCAGCTGCGGCTGCCGGTACTGGTAGAGGTTGCACATGAACTTCATCTCGCCGAGATAACCCGTCGGGGCCTTCTCGACGGAGACGGTGAGTATCCTCTCACCGTCGCGCGAGAGGTCGCAAGTGATCCGCTTCTCGGTTTCGCTGAAATCGATGGCCGCGAGGAACTTGGGGTAGTTGTAGAAATCGATCCCGCCGCGAAGCGCTATCTCTGTGGTCACGGGCAGGTGGTATATGAAAACGCTGTACATTCGGGCGAAATACTGCCGTAGCACGTTGTAGCCGGGGAGAGGCGCGTAGTACGGGGAGTTCAAGAATATGCCCATGGAGAACTCGTTGTAGGGCTTGATGTCGGTATCGTAATACTCGAACGCTGTCAGGGTAACCGCCCCCACGCCCGGGAAGACCTGGGCGGGACAGAACCGCACGTCTGGGAGCATGCTCTTGAGCTTTAGAAGATTCGCGGGAAGCACGATGGTGAACATGCGGGCGTCCCGGTAGAAGATCGGGAACATGGCGCTTCCTCCATCGACCTTCAGCTTTACCTGCTCGACACCGTCGAAGAAATCATGGTGCACCTTTACCACCTCCAGGGAGAGTGCCTTCGATATCATATGGATGCCTTCAGATAGTTTAGTATATATGGTGGGGTCAGGTCTTGTTTATAACTTTTGATAGTCAATCCTTGTCATTCAGGTCTAAAAGCAAAAATCAAGACCTTGCCCCACCACTTGGGCGGTGGGAGGTTGACTTCAGAAGTCTATTTCGCAACGGCGGGCGGCCCTTCCTGACCGACACGGGATGCCTTTACTTCAGCGGCCGCGCCAACGCCCGCGAACATCTCTTGGTGGCCGCGGAGCACGGCTTCTCGCCCCGGACGACACTTGCGCCTGTGCTTATCGCCGACGGCCTGAGGGAATCGGACGTCACGCCGGTCGAGGAAATGCCGGGCCCGGCCCCCTAGGAGGCCGCCCCGCAGGATTACTTGAATTGACAGCGTAAACCGGCGAATATATCTTTTTACTTCCCAGGCAGGGGGTCGTATGGCAACGATCATCGCGGTGGCAATGGCAGTAGGAGGCACGATCTGCTTCAACTACGGCGCCTATCTGCAGAAGGTGGTCGTGGTCAAACTGCCGAAGATCGAGCTTAAGCTCAAGTGGTCGGTCTTAAAGGCGTTCCTCACCAACAAGCAGTGGCTCATCGCGATAGGTGTTACCGTAATAGGCGCGGTCTTCTATGCAGTCGCCATAACGATGGCCCCCGTTTCAATCGTACAGCCGATCGTCGGCGCAGGCGTAGCGCTTCTCGCGTACCTTGCAATAAAGAACCTCGGTGAGAAGCCGCGAAAGCAGGACCTGATAGCCATCGGGATGAGCATCCTGGGCGTGATACTGATAGGTGTTAGCCTAGCGGAGGGAGTGCCGAAGAAGGCACCGCCGCACAAACCCGGCGTTCTGTGGATATTCTGCGCCGTCGTGGTCCTACTCGCTGCCGTGATCCCCCTGCTGATGCGCGGTAGTGGCAACCGACAGGCAGCGGGCCTCGGGATAAGCGTGGGGCTCCTTTTCGGCCTGACCGCGATCTTCGCACGCCTGATGTTCGTGGACTGGGCGAACCAGTGGCCCAGTGAGGGCATACTGGTTCTTTTCTCAAGCGTGTTCCTGCTGGGATGGGCTCTGGCGTACTTTCCCGCTTTGCTTATTTCTCAAGCCGCTCTCCAGAGGGGAATGGCCATCATAGTGATGCCCCTTGTGGCCGGCCTCAGTCAGGTCATTCCCATCGTGGGGGGGATGCTCGCCCTCGGCGAGAAGTTCCCGAAGAACACCGCGCTTATCATTGTGCGCATAATCGCCTTTTGCATGATCCTCGTCGCGACCGTTATCCTGTCGCGCAGAGCCGAGGAGGAGCTTGAGGAAGCGCCCGAGCACGAGGAGGCAGCGACGCCGCAGCTCGCCCCGGACTAGACCTCACCCTAGAGTTCGACCATTTGGTTTTAGCCCGGCCTCTCTAGGCCGGGGGGAGAACCTGGATTCCCGCAGGCCTGAGAGGCCCGCCTCACCATAAGGGCTCAGCAACGTAGGTGTCGGCCTTCTCTTTGCCGATATCCTCGCCCCAGTTTGAACTGAACGCTACTTTTGTGAGGTCCCGGTTCGAAGCGGCGTGCGGTTCCTCGAAATACATTTGCTTCTCAGCGTGGTCGTGCGCGATTCTCTTGACCGTACCGGAACCGTCGAGCGCCAGCGCGAATATCTCGTTCTCGAACGGGTCCCAGTCACCCTCCGGGTCACCGTGCGCCGGGCCGCCCCCCTCCTCGTCCCACTCGTGGAAGGTGGAGACGACCACCCAGCCGGGGCGCTTCCAGCAGCGACCGGATATGTGAAGACCGAAGTACCAGTCGACCTTTAGTAGAGGCTTGGCTTTGCACTCGGGGATCGAGTACCCGATGATGTAAGCGGCGTCGGAGAAATCCGGGTCGTTCGCGCCGGCCATCACGAAGACCTGCCGGCCTTCGGCGTCGTACGCGAAGTCCCCGTGGTGGCAGCCCTTCGTCACGCGCCCGATGCGGTTCCAGTCGAGGTCGAAAAGCTCTCCGCCCTGGTAGGAGCCTCCCCCTGTCTCGCCCCAGAGTATCATGGCGTAATCGCCTTCAGGGGTAACAGATACCCAGTCGATCCCTTCGGGCGCCACGCTCACGTCCTTCTTTGGACCCACCCGGTCCTCGTTTATGTAGTAGATAAAAACATCCTGGGGCGTCCCCTCGGGTCCCCCGTGCCCCGCGATCGCTATCTTGCTACCGTCGGTCGAGAGGTTGCCCTCACCGGTGGCGCCGACCCTAACATACTCCTTCCAGGTATGGAGCACCGTTCCTTTCCCCCTGCGAAGCGAGTACTTAAGAAAGTTGTTTTCATCGAAGTAGTAAAAGGCATCAGGGTCAGTCGGGTGCCAGCGGGGTTCGGGCGCGCCTTCAAGGTTCTCTCCGTTCTTGTCCTTTACGAATCCCAGGCGCTTGTAAGTCCTGCCGTCCAGGATCATCCACCCGCCCTTAGGGTCGAGAAGCAAAATCCTGCTGCCGTCCGCGTTCCAGGGGTCGGCCTTCGAGTACTCGTTCACAACGAAAGAGTATCCCCAGGCTTCCGCATCAGTCACCCGCTCAACGGTGGTCCCGAAGACGGGGTCCCGGTAGGGCTGAAGGTATCCTGGCTTCTCCATGTCCGTCTCCGGCTTGGAGGCCTGGTTGCCAGCGGGGAGGCCGCCCTGACGCGTGGATTCGGCGCGTTCAGGCGGCGCCTTCTTTCCGCAGCCGGCCGAGAGCCCGCAAAGCACCAGCGCGATCACCGCAGCCGCAAGAAACAAGGAAACAGGTCTTTTCACGATTCCTCCTAACCCTGATGAAAAAGATCCGATTTAATATTAACACCGATCTTGCCGAATCAATAAAACGGGGACCGTTGTAAAACAGGAAATAAACCCGAATACGGAGGTCCATGATGCACAAGTTCGTTAGGACCGTGTGTCTCGCAACAATCCTCGCACTGCTTCTTGTTTTTTCCGCTGCTTTCTCCCCCGCCGCCGGCAACCGGAGCGCGGCAGCCGAGAAGCGGGTGATAATGTGCGGCAGGTCGGTCATGGAGGGCTGGTTCGAACACTGGGGCTGGGGTGGTGATGACTCACAAACGGTTCTAAAAAGCGGCTATACGCTGGAGCACGGCAGGTCGCTGGAGAGCCCCGACCAGATGGCCGGCATCTTCGGTGAAATCTGCGACGCCGTGCCGGCTGGAACAACCCCCGTAATGTTCTTCAAGTCCTGCTTCGCCGATTTCTCTGGAGACAACCTCGCTCAGCTCCAGGGCATCGTCAACCAGGTGATCCAGATATCGCAAGATCACGGCTTAAGGTTAATCATTGGAAACGCTCTTCCCGTTATTGCCGCGGACAACAGCCCGGAGCTCGTTAACGAGCACCGCGCATACAACGCCTGGCTCATCACGAGGGCTTCACAGGCCTCGAACGTCTGGATATACGACATGTACGGCGTACTGTCCGACAGTTCCGGAGCGCTGAAAGCGGCATACGCCCAAGGCGACTCACACCCTAACGACGCGGGCTACGACGCTCTGGACGCGACGTACTTCCCGTTCCTCGACGGCGTCTTCGGCAGCGCGCCCCCTCCCCCTCCGCAGGTCAAGCGGTCCTGGTACTTCGCGGAGGGGACGACGGCGCACGGGTTCGAGGAGTTCATATGCATACAGAACCCTACAGTGAACGAGGCGATAGTAATGGCCACCTACATGCTGCCGGAGGGAAAGGGCGAGCAGGCGGGGGTGGCGTTCCGCCTTGCCGCCGGCACCAGGACCACCATAAACGTCGGGGACATCATAAAGGAAAGCGACGTGTCGATAAGGGTTGACGCGGACCAGGACATAATCTGCGAACGGAGCATGTACTGGAACAACCGCATCGAGGGCACCGATTCGATAGGTGTGATGGAACCCGGCACTACCTGGCTTCTGCCCGAGGGCTGCACCGACTACGGCTTCGAGGAATACCTCTGTCTCCAGAACCCAGCCAGCTCGACCGCCACCGTGAACATCACCTACAACACCACGACCGGCCCCCAGAACCGGCAGCCGCTCCAGGTCCCGGCGAAGTCCAGGCAGACGATCAGGGTGAACGACGAGGTGGGCCCGACCAACGTCAGCATCGTCGTGAACTCCGATAAGCAGATCGTCGCGGAGCGCGCGATGTACTGGGAAGGCCGCAGGGGCGGACACTCGAGCATCGGGGCGGGATCCCCGGCAGGCTCTTGGTTCCTCGCGGAGGGAAGCACTAACTGGGGCTTCGACACCTTCATTCTCATCCAGAACCCGTCGACCAGGCCAACAACCGTCAATGTCAGTTTCCTGACTACCGATGGCCTGATCCCCATGAAGCCTTTCACGGTCGGGGCCGGCTCGCGTTACACCATCAACGCCCGCGACGAGATCGGCGGCAAGGATTTCTCGACCGGCGTAACGGGTTCCGAACCCATCACCTGCGAGCGGTCGATGTACTGGAACAACGGGACCGGGAAGGCGGGACACGACACCATCGGGGTGACGAAGGCCACCTACAGCAACTACCTGGCCGAGGGATGCACGGACTACGGCTTCGACACCTACGTGCTCATAAGCAACCCCAACAACGAGGTGAACGACGTCCGGGTCACCTACATGACGCCTGCCGGGGTCGAGCCGAGGGCGCCTATCACGATGCAGCCGAACACCCGCTATACCGTTCACGTCAACGAGGACCTGGCCGCCTCGAGGGTCGCCCCGACGGACGTCTCGATAAGTGTGGTCGGTAACTTCCCGGTGGTGGCGGAGCGCGCAATGTACTGGCAGAACAAGGGCGGCGGGCACGACTCGATAGGGTACATGAGCAACTATTGACGGGAGAGCCCAGGACTAGGAACCTAGCACCTTCTTTATGCTCTCCATGAACTCCTCGTCATCGAAGGGCTTGCGGAAGTAGCCGGCGCACCCCACAAAGTGTGCCTGTTCCCTCATCTCCTCGTCGTCGAACGCTGTCAGGAATATCACCGGTATGTTCTTCGTGGAAAGCGAGTGTTTCAGCCGGTCCGTCGAGTTCATACCACCTCCGGCGGGCATCCTTATGTCCATTATGATGAGGTCGGGCTTCTGCTCGTGGGCAACATCGTAGGCCTCGTCCCCGTCATGGGCTCCCACCACTTTGTAACCGGCCGCGCGGAGCCTGATGGAAAGGGCGGTGACCAGGTCCCTGTCATCATCCGCGACCAGAATCATTTTCTCGGCCACAATCGCCTCCTCACATCACCGCATGGGCGTCAATGAACCCCGGATTCGTCTTTATACGCGGGCAGCGTGAAGTGAAATACGCTCCCCACCCCCTCCAGGCCTTCGGTCCACAGCGCCCCACCGTGGGCCCGCACGATCTCGCGGGAGATTGCAAGGCCCAGGCCCGCTCCTTCCTCCACGTAAACCTTGTCACCCTCGACCCGGTAGAAAAGCTCGAAGATATTCCCGAGGTCCTCGGTGGGTATCCCGATGCCCGTGTCCTCAATCGAAACGATTATCCTTCCATCGTCCCCCGGGATGAAGCCGGCCCTCAACTGGACGGTGCCCCGCTCGGTGAACTTTATGCTGTTGCCGGCGATATTCGCTATCACCTGCGCTATCAGGGCCGTGTCCGCGTACACGGGCGGCAGGTTGTCCGGGACCGACACCTTGAATTCCAGCCCCTTGTCCTCGGCCTGTGCCCCCAGGTGCTCCAGCACAAGGTCAAGTATCTGCCTGATGTCGGCCTTCTCCATTTTCAGCTTAAGGCGGCTCGACAGGATCTTGTTAGCGTCGATCAGGTTCTCGATGAGGTTCCGCAGGCGGAAGCTGCTGCGCCTGATGACATCGATGTAGTCCTTCTGCTCCTCGTTCAGCTCCCCCGCGAGGCCTTCGATCAGTATGTCCGCGTACTGGTCGATGGCGGCGAGCGGCGTCCTCAGGTCGTGGCTCACGTTGCTTATAAAGGTCCTGTAGATCTTCTTGACCTCCTCGTCCACCGTGACATCGGTGCCGATAGCCAGCCTCTCGAGCTCCCCGCTCGCGTTTCTTACCTCGACGGATATGAACCTGTAGCTCTTTCCGTTCTTCAGAACCGAGCGCCACCGCGAAGGTCCCTGCCCCTTCATGCAGACCTCGCACGGCTCCTCCCTGTCTTGGAAAACGCGGTAGCAGGTGCCGCCGCGCAGCCCTTCACCGAATATCTCCTCGGCCGGCCTGTTCATGTAGAGTATCAGGTATTCCGGGCTCACGATGTAGGCCGGGTCAGCCATGTTGGCGAGTATCCCCCGTATCTGCCGGCCCGTGTCCTCGATAACCCGGTTAGACCATGCGATGCGCCTTTGTCTTTGCCCCGTGTTCAGGGAAGCCAGGATACGCGGCAGGGGATCCTTATCAATGGGCTTGTACAGAAAATCGGCCGCCCCCTCCGCAAGGTTCCTTGCAGCCGCTTCCCCCTGGTCCCTCTGTACCACCACCGCAACCGGTATGTTGTGAAGGCCGGCCTTCCTCACCTGCTCGGTGGGGGGCGGCTCATTGGGACTCGAGTCCTCGAGATCCCAAAGAACGAGGTCGCAGTCGAAATCAGCGACTTTCTTGACTCCCGCGGAGTCACGCGGCACCGCCATGACCTCCAATCCCGCTTTCTCGAGGGCGCCCTTGAGCTGCAGTGCCGCTTCGCTATCGTTTCCTATGTAAGCCACCCTGTAAGTCCTCAAGTCATCCCACCACGCCTTATTCCAAGGCCAATCACGCCGGCGGAAAACGAGGATGGCAGGCGCGCGAGCATGCCCTGTTTACGACCGCTGCCTACGGGTTTGGATGGCGGTCTGCCCACGGGTGTGCTCCCTCGAAAGCGGCTGCCGCGCGCAGGACCGCCGGCTCGTCGTACCGTCGCCCCACTATCTGGAGGCCGACCGGCAGGCCGCTGGCAGTGAAGCCGCAGGGTATTGACGCCGCAGGCTGTCCCGTGAAGTTGAACGGGAAAGTGAAACCTATCCAGGAAGCCGGGTTCTGCTCCACGCCGTTTATGGTCTCAGGCCCCAGCATCCCGCCCTCTTTCAGGTCGAAAGCCGGGCACGCGGTCGTCGGCGTAAGCAGGAGGTCGTACTTCTCGAAGAACAGCCGCATTATTCCCCACATGTCTTCTCTATGGTAGCCGACGCGGACCATGTCCCTGCCGTTGAAAACGTCCATCAGGTCGAGGAAAGGCTTGTAAAGGGTATACATCTTGTCCTTTGCCTCTTCCAGGTGGTGCTCGTGCTCCGCGGCCGTCTCCAGGATGACGAGGACCGTGAGGTCCTGTGACATGTCGGGTATCCCCGGGTCATCCTCGACGACCTCGCAGCCGAGCTCCTCAAAAG
>Ga0315289_10011263_pt1 | contig 12692 bp, 16 predicted proteins | sample YL17G11_40_MG_FD_203452 | JGI IMG/M metagenome (GOLD analysis project Ga0315289, IMG submission 203452) | Sediment microbial communities from Yellowstone Lake, YNP, Wyoming, USA - YL17G11_40 | ecosystem: Environmental > Aquatic > Freshwater > Lake > Sediment | place: USA: Wyoming | collected...
GATAATTAGTCCCGTATTGAATGTGATACTACTGCTGGTGATGTGACTATTACTCTTCCTTTAAAATCAACTAATGTTGGAAGGATAATACAAATAGCAAACGTCAAAGGTGGAACCAATAAGGTTATTATTTCTCCCAATGCTACCGATGCTAACAAATTATCTAACGATGGTCTGAATGCTATATGGCTTCCTAAAATTGGAAACTATGTTGTCTTTCAAGAATCAGCAAATAGTGGATTTTGGGAGATAGTAAATGAGAGAATATCAAGTCAACTTCGTTTGGATACGTATGCAGGGTATGGAAGTACGGACACAAAAATAATGCAGTTCACAAATATAGATGATAACTATGGGAATATGTTTACACACAATCATGGTAGTTATGGGGTGCATGGGCTTGATATTACAATTGCAAGAAGTGGTAAATATAGTTTTTCGTTCTCTCATTATTTTCCGGGTTCGGATTATTTTGGATTTACGCTTAATTCGGCACAATTGACAACAGGTATTTTATCTGTTACTATAGGGACTATTTTAGCAATTGCAGGATCAGATAATATTGCTGGATGTGCCAGTTGGTCAGGATATTTAGTAAAGGGAAGTATTGTACGACCACATACAAATGGTGGAACAGGAGCCACGCATATTGTTACAGCAACTTATATAGGTAGTTAATTATGTCAGCAAGTACAATTACAGTAGATAAAGTTCAACCAAACATAGCAACATATACTACGTTGTCTTCTGCATTGTTACAATCTCCTATTATAACAGGTGGGCTTGGATTGCAAGTTATTAAAACTGCTGATTATACTATACTTGATAACGATTATTACTCTAACATTTTAGTTGATCCTTCTGCAAGAGCAATCAACATCACACTCCCTGCTGCTTCGTCAAATACCAATCGATCTATTTTTATTAAAGTTACTACTAAAGGTGGGAATGTAACTGTTACTGGAACAATCGATGGTGGGAATCTATATCTTAATCGACAATACGATTATGCTGAAGTTATTTCAAATGGAACTAATTGGAATGTAAAACATTGTTTGTGCTCATATTCTACAGGTTGGATCAATACAGCAGATTGGACTAACAGGCATCTAGGTTCAATGCTTATTACCTACAGTTCTCCTTCGGGTGCTTTCGTTGTTGGCGAAACACTAACCGAATCAACAAGTAACAATACATGGATTATTACCGCAGATAGTGGAACTATCTTTACTTGCAAAGAAGCAACAGGAACTGGCTTTGCTACCAATGCAAGAACTTTAACAGGAGCAACAAGTGGAAAAACTGCAACTGTAAATGGCACTACCAAAGATATTGATGGCACTGTTGTACATGGATTTAATACTCCTTATCAAAAGTTGCAGATGACATTTAGAGTTTCGACAGATGGAACAGAAGCTAATTCTCAAATTATTGGGATATGGAGTGAAGGTAGTTACGATAGAGGAATACAAGCATTCTATGTATCAGATAATGCGTATACCTTTCATACAGGTTCGGTCGGGATTTGCAATATGCAGAATTCTAATGGTGTTTTTGCTCAAATGCAAACAAATGATTGGTATTATGAAATATATACTACTTATGTAAAATAGGAAACAAGTATGGGCGGTCCAATTAAAATATCAAAAACAGTTTTAAGTTCAAGCATATATGGATTAGCTGTTACTAAAGCAGTCAGTTATATAATTCTTGATACAGATGACTATAGACAAATATTTTGTGATACCACTTCTGGTGATATAACAATAACACTTCCTCTCAAATCTAATAATCTAAATAGAATAATACAGATAAGTCACATAAAAGGAACGAACAAAGTAATTATAAATCCACATGCAACAGATGCAAGTAAGTTAAGCAATGATGGACTTAATGTAATATGGTTACCGAAAATTGGAAACTATGTTGTCTTTCAAGAAAACGCAACAAGTGGGTTCTGGGAGATAGTATGCGAGAGGATAGCAAGTCAATTGCGATTGGACGGATATGCCGGATATGGTAGTACAGACACAAGAATCATGAGATTCACCACATTAACTGAATTTTACGGGAATCTATTTTCAGAAAATCATTCTACTGGATATAGTTCTAATGCCAAAGGACTTGAAATTACTATAAATAGAAGTGGTCGGTACAGTCTTGATATTTCGGGTTCTAGTGCAGCGGGGGCTGCGGCAGGGCCGGGATTGAGTGTAAACTCAAATCAATTAACTACTGCTATATATTCTATAACCACAGCAAATTTTTTAGGTTGGTTAGATATGCCTGCTGGTGGATACAGGGGGTTATTATCATCGACAAGATATTTTAGTAAAAATGATATTATACGACTTCATGCTGATGGAGTAGCTCCTGATTCTCCAACTACAAGTTTTATATCGATAGTATATTTAGGATAAAATTATGTCAGCAAGTACAATTACAGTAGATAAAGTTCAACCAAACATAGCAACATATACTACGTTGTCTTCTGCATTGCTGCAATCTCCTGTTATAACTGGTGGTCTTGGATTACAAGTTACCAAGACAGCAGATTATGCTATTCTTGATAATGATTATTATTCTAATATTCTAGTTGATCCTTCTGCAAGAGCAATCAACATCACACTCCCTGCTGCTTCGTCAAATACCAATCGAGCTATATTTATAAAAGTTACTACCAAAGGGGGTAACGTAACTATCACGGGTACAATTGATGGTGGAAATCTATATCTAAATCGTCAATATGATTATGCAGAAGTTGTTTCAAACGGTACTAACTGGAATATAAAAAGATGTTTTTGTTCTTATTGTACAGGTTTTATAAATACAAACGACTGGACTAATAGACATTTAGGTTCAATGCAAATTACTTATAGTGGTGCATCAGGAGCATTCGTAGTTGGTGAGTTAATAACCGAAAGTACAAGCGGAAACACATGGGTAATAACAGCAGATAGCGGTACTGTTTTTACTTGTAAAGAAGCGACTGGAACTGGACATGCAACTAATGCAAGAACACTTACTGGAACAACTTCAGCAAAGACGGCAACTGTTAATGGTACTACTAAGAATATGGATAGTTATCTTGAACATGGACTCAATACAACAATTAATAATATAATTTGTAGAGGATTTCTTGCAGACACAGCAGCAACAACATCATTAAAGAACATGGATGATATGTTCTATGATGGAAGTGTATATGGTACTGTTGGAGCAATGTATCAAGAAATAAGTTCTACTCAAATAAAATGCCAAACCGCTTCTGGTGGTATTGGTGCAATAGACGACAATGGAAGTCAGGCAATATATAATTCGGGCGATGTATATTATTATTTTATTCTATCGTATTATAAGTAAATGAGAAATAATTATGAGCGGGCCAATTAAAATATCAAAAACAGTTTTAAATCCAAATATACTTGGGTTACCTATTACTAAGACAGCAGATTATGTTATACTCGATACTGATAATTATAAAACTTTGTTTGTTGATCCCTCTACTAGAGCAATAACAATAACCTTACCTGAAGCAGCAAATAATATTGATCGTGTGATAAGAGTAAAAGTTATTACCAAAGGTGGGAATGTAACCATAGCGAGAACTGGTGCTAATACAATTGATGGCGCAACTGCCCTGTACTTAAATCATCAATATGATTTTATTGATGTTATTTCCAATGGTTCTAATTGGGTTGTGCAGCATTGCCTTTTTTCTTATAGTACAGGATGGATAAATACCGCAGATTGGACTAACAGGCATCTAGGTTCAATGATTATTACCTACAGTTCTCCTTCAGGTGCTTTTATTGTTGGTGAAACACTAACCGAATCAACAAGTAGCAATACATGGGTTATAACTGCTGATAGTGGAACTATTTTTACCTGCAAAGAAGCAACTGGAACAGGATTTGCCACCACTGCAAGAACACTAACAGGTACAACCAGTGGGAAGACTGCAACAGTAAATGGTACTACCAAAGACAACAACAGCGATGTTATACATGGATTTAATATTCCTTATCAAAAACTACTGATTACCTTCAGAGTTTCTACAGATGGAACAGAAGCTAACTCTCAAATTATTGGGATATGGAGTGAAGGTAGCTATGATCGAGGAACGCAAGTATTTTATGTATCAGATAATGCATATACCTTTCACACAGGTTCTGTTGGAATTTGTAACATGCAAAATTCTAATGGTGTCTTTGCTCAAATGCAGACAAATGATTGGTACTACGAAATATATACTACTTATTCAAAATAGAGGTTAATTATGTTTATATTACATGACGGCGAAGTGATTTTAGGTAAGAGTTTTGAAAATAACTATACCTCTGCAGGTACACAAACCATAGATGAGATAGCAAATGATGCGTGGCCTGATATAGATGGATCACCAGCAAGAAAAAATATCTGCATGTGGGATACCTCTACAGGCAGTGTTACCATATTAACTTCTTCAGGTTTAGCTAAACGCCAAGCTCCTGCATTACTTGCAGTAACAGATACCAAGATGCCTAGAATGCTTGAAGACGTTATTGATACTTTAATTTCAAAAGAATCAATTATAAAATCCGATCTCCCTCAAGTAGTTCAGGACAAGTACGATGAGAAAAAGGCATTAAGAGCATTACTGGATTAAAATTATGGATAAGATTTCTTCAAAATCTCTTGGAACTTTAAGTACCAACACTGCACTGGGTACGAGTGATACTCTTACTCCAACCCAAAATGCAGTAAAGACTTATGTAGATACACATACTACTACAGCATACGAAGATGTTTTTACTTCTACCGCAGGACAAACAGTATTTACTTTAACTCATTCTCCTTTAAGTCCCCAAGGAACTATATTGATTATCAATGCAGCAGTTTCTGCTTCAGATCAATTTACTCTATCAACCAATACTTTAACTATGAACACTGCTCTAGCTGGTGGTGATAAAGTTGTGGTTAAATATAATTATCAGACACTATCAATTACTGATGCTTATGCAATCCATACAAACTTGTCCGGTGAGGTGAATGGATTAACCGAGAAGACTGCACCAATTGATGCTGATTTATTTATTATTGAAGATAGTGCTAATAGTAATTCCAAGAAAAAGGTTCAACTTTCAAATGTATTCTCATATGGAAGATATTTAACAGAACAAAACAAAGGAGTATGGGCTGATATTATTTGGAAGGATACTACTAACATCATTATCAATCCAAAATCAATAGATGGGCAAACTGCTTTTATTGGTGTTATATTGAACACGGGTGAATACCTACAGACTACCTCTGCGATTACTATAACATTGGCAGCACCAGCAGGAGGACAGATTCTTGATGGTATAACTGCTGTGCAAAATAATGCGTGGTACATAATATGGTTTTATAAAAATTCTGGTGGTACTCTTGCAGCAGGGTATACGTGGATGCCCACAACAACATTCACTACGAATAATCCGACAACAAGTCTAACATTGAATCAAGTGAATTCTCAGGACATAGGATTACTATATAACCCAAATGCAAATTTGTTAGTATGGAATGCCTCTGCAAAGTTTGAAACGTGGTTATACAATACAACTGGGGGATATACTCCTACAGGTGCAGCATATGTTGCATTAAGGACATCAACAGTATTAACATTAGATGGTGCATTATCTGTTACGAATTTCTCTTCAGGAGATACAGTTGCACAATTGGATAACTTTAAACCCCTTCAGGTTTCAGATGGTGCGGTAGCTTCTACAATTTCAACAAGGGGTTATAGGGATTCAGGTGTACGTATTCGTACAAATGCAAGTGCTCAGATCATAGAGTTTATAATACGAGATGGTAGATTCTTTTATGCAAATGGAACTGGGGCAGCAGATCATTATGGATATGATACTGTTACTTATACAGCTTCATATGTAACTTATAAAAGTACTTATATTCCTTTAGATGCAAGAAATATATATATGTTTCCTGTTACTGCTAGTGGTAGTTTGGTTTTTAGAAACTATTATAATACTTATGGAAGTAGGTATGCTTATTGTGATGCTACAATTGCAGCATTTCTCACAGAATTTTCTATATTGCATGGTCTTTATGCAGCAAAGTATGTAACAGCAGCAGGAGATAACTATATAAAAGGATATAGAATATGAAGAATATTTGGGCACAGAATACATCAACAGGTATCATGGATGCTGATATTACTTCGACTAATATGATGTTATCTGAATTAGGTTTATCAGAAGAAACTCATACAAGATATTATACAGATTCTATGTTTGAAAAACACGAGAGTGGCGAGTCTTTATATAAATCAGATGGTGCGAGCGGACACACTACAAGAACAAATGAAGAGATTCAAGCTGGAGTTAAATATAAAGCTTGGTTTAATGTATCTATTGATAAACAGTTAATTGCTCTGGATGTTAAAAGGGTTAGACCAACTGCCGAATTAAACGATCCTTTGATTTCATCAGAAGAAAAAGCTGAAGCATTGACGAAACTACAAGAATATAATACTCAGGCACAAACATTAAGAAATCAGAGATTGGTATAACATGGATAAGATTAATATTAACTCCATCAACTTTTTGAGTGCAACTAAAACTGCTGATTATACTATTACAAATATAGACCTTCTATCAATTATTTTTGTCAATCCGTCTGCAAGAGCAATAAGCATAACACTGCCTTCTGCATCTGCCAATACTGATAGAAATATAAGAATTAAAGTTACTACTAAAGGTGGTAACGTTACTATTGTTGGAACCATTGATGGAAATACTAACTTATTTTTAAATCGTAAAGACGACTTTGTCGATTTAACTTCCAACGGAACATCATGGTTGATCAATCATTGTTTATGTTCTTATAGTACGGGTTGGATAAATACTGACGATTGGTCTAATCGACATTTAGGATCAATGGAAATTACCTATAATACTAAAGTTGGTTCTTTTATTTTGGGAGAGCTAATAACAGAATCAACCTCTGGAAATACTTGGGTAATAACTGCTGATAGTGGAACGTGGTTTACTTGTAAAGAGGCTACGGGAACAGGACATGCAACAAATGGGAGAACTTTAACTGGAACAACAAGTGGAGCAACATGTAATGTCAATGGAAGTTCTAAAAATGTTGATTCTTATATTTCCCATAATCTTGGAAAAAATGTACAAGAATTAATTGTTTGTAATTTTTGGAGTACTGATTCGACAGAGAATAATTCTGTAAATATAAATGACCAAAATGCTTATTATTCTGGTGCTCTGGTTAGTTCTGGATTAACACTATACCAAATAAGTACTAACCAATTTAAGCATCAAGGTGGTGATTACTATGCTGGAACATATGCAGATGAAAACGGCAATTTTGGAAGTTTGAACACTCAAAATTATTATTATAAAACACTAGTGAGCTACATCAAATAAGGAAAACTACATTGGGAACTAATCTAGGTTATAAAAAAGAGATGGTGTTCATATAAATGAGATAATATCTATGGAGGAATCCAATGACAAAGTCAATAGATACCTTAAAATCAATTACAACTGCTTTAAGTCCTGAACATCTCAAAGGATTAGAAGTTCTCTCCAAAATAAATCCTGATCGTGTTCCTCATTTTCTTGCTAAAAAGATGTCTTGGGTAGGTCGATTCTTCAAATGGATTGACGATAATATATTAGATAAGACTACACGTTTGTGGATGTATTTGCTAGAAGCACTTGGAGGAATTATTATATGTATTTTTGTTTCTAAGTTTACTGATGGTTTAGATTTGATTCTTAAAGCATCGAACGAGCTTGAAATGGCAAAGGCCCAAGCTTATATAGATGCAATTAAAACATCTGCTGCTCCTATATCAGTAATGGTGGCAACTATCTGTGGAGCACTGCCTACTGTTATGGGAATGTTTAGGGCATTTAAAACTAAGTGGAAAAGCCCCTCGGATAATTCACAAACTATTCCAATAGTTCCAAGTGCATAGGAGGTTTTCCTTTGGCCTTTAAGAATTTTGTATCTTCGATATGGACTAAGTTCAAATCCAGTATAAATACTACCGATGGTTGGTTTCCTTTTATCAATACTCAATTGAAATGGGCAACTGGGTTCTTTATACGAATTGTCACACTTTTCATGACATTTTGTGTAGTTGTTTTTCTTGCTAAAGAATTCCAAATAGCAACATTGCTTAGATCAGTTGTTGTTAAAGATGCGCTTGGAATTGTACAACAAGATGCTAATGTTACTTCCTCCCCGGAAATAAATTATACAGGAGATATGAGAAGTATAGATGGAGTAGTTAAGATGCTGGAATCTAAAAAGAAAGGAACTCAGAAAGATGAAAAAGCTAAGAAAGATAATACTAAGGTTGTTAAGTAGTCTCATTTTTATATTATTGGGGATTCCTCTATTTGCAAATGTGGTTCTTACTGATTCTGAATATGATGCTCTTCTTCAAAGATTAAAGAATGATAAGATATTATTGGCAAACGAGAACATTATTTGGGAAGAATTAAAGAAGAGTAAGCCGAAAATAACATATGAGATTATTAATGATAATGTTGTAATTCAAACTGTTGAGATTCCTATTTATAAGAATAAACCTATTATCTATGAGGTTAAGTTTCTTATAGAGAAGAAAGAAGATTTGAAATGGGTTCCATGGACATTTCAACTTTGCGGGATGGCAGAGACTACTTTTACTAACAAAGATAAAAGTAAGTATGATATACTTCCCTACCTAAAAGTCGGGGATAAGTTTAATATATATCCTGATTTCAAGATAGGCGTTCGATTTTTCAGTACACTACCTTTAGGTATAAAGTATTTTGCATTTGGATTCAATGTATTTGTTGGTATAAAGTCTTCTGGATTTTCCTTGAGTTACTCTTTACCAAAGCCATTGAAGAATACATCAATTCATTTGTACATTGGAATTGATTATACTGCTAAGTTAGCCTATGGGATTGGAATTAGTTTAAATTTCTAAGGATTGTTATGGGAATAAGTGACCGATTAGTTGATCATTCATATGTACCAAATATTTCAACAGATGTAAATAACTTTGATTATGTTAAGGTATTAAAGTGTCCTGTTACGTTTACGAATGATCCACTCGAATATGCTGAAGGATTTCTTAAATATCGTTTGAAACCTGTCCAGAGAACTATTCTTGAAGATTTGTTTTCAACGTCTTCAGATGGCAGCCAGCTTTATAATCATGCTGTTTTTATATCGGGCATGCGCTGTCTTGGTCTAGGAACTAAGGTTTTAATGTATGACGGCACACTCAAGAAAATTGAGGATATTGTTATTGGTGATCAAGTAATGGGGCCAGATTCATCTCCACGGATTGTTTTAGAATTATCTAATGGAGAATCGGAACTATTTAAAATCAAGCAATCCCATGCCAATGATTACATTATAAATGAAAATCATATCTTGTCATTGAAGCGAGATAAATCTTTAGACAGGAGAAATATCTATAAAGTAGATATAGTAAACATATCTATAAAGGATTACCTAAAACAATCAAATAAATGGAAATCAGTATTTTTGGGTTATAAAGCCAATTTTGCAAAAGGCCGTCAGTTATCTACATTGAAGGTTTCTTCTATGGGGAAAGGTGCCTTTGCTGGTATTGCAGTAGACAAGGATAACTTATTCTGTCTCTCGGATGGTACTGTCACACATAACTCAGGAAAATCAGTTTTAGGTGGTATAGTTGGCTCTTTCTTAATGCAGAAGCTTTTGGCGATGGATGACCCCGGTGAGAATCTAGGACAAGTTCCCGGTCAGAAGTTTGTTGCTGAGTATATAGCTACCAGTGAACAGCAATCAAAACAGACTGCTTATTCCTCTTTTGTAAATATAGTATCCAATACGGATTGGTGGAGGAAATATATAGGATATCTCAGGGAAAGAGAACTCAAGGAGGGAAAAGGAACTCTTTTTGAGATGATACAAAGAAGTATTATATTTCCCTCTAAAAATCTTGAGGCACACAGTCTCCATAGTAACTCTCAATCAATAGCTGGCTTTACTGCCTTCTTTGTATGCTTTGATGAGATGTCTCGCTTTGATGTAAGTGAAACAGATGTGCAACAGCAAAGTGAAAAACGATCTGCTCAAGCTGTTTATTATACTGCCGCTCGCGCAGCCAAAACCCTGAATGGGTTCAGTAAGATTTTAACTATTACATCACCCATGTATGAAACAGACTTTGGTATGCAACTTCTTTATATGGCTAAAGAAGTCAAAGCTGGCCCTTCTACCAAGAAAGTTATTGATGCTTTGCGAACCAGATATACATCTAGGGTTGACGACATAATTGGGTATCACTATTGTACTTATGAGGCTAATCCTAAAACTGATGAGGATCATTTTGGATATACTAGTAAGTCATTTGATGCTGAGAAGACGGGAAACTATGGTGCCTTCATGCGGGATTACATGGCTATTCCTCCCGCAGCTATCAGTCCATTTTTTGAACTACCTGAACGTATAGATAAGTCAGTTTATCAGGACAGAGAGCCTCTGGTTATATTTACGGATGAATTTATTCATAAGAATGTAGGCAGTGAGTTAAGGAAATACATAGGTAAACGAATACAAGTTGTTAATACTAACAAGATTCAAAAGTATTTTATATGTTGTGACCAAGGTGCTGTAAAAGATAGCTTTGTTGTTGCTATGGGTCATGGTGAAAGCTCTGTTGTTAAATTGCCAGATGCTCGTGGAGAAGTAGCTGAGACAGTTAGACATAAAGTGATTATAGATTTTGTTGAAGCATGGAAACCTAATAAAGAAGAACGCATTACTGTATCATTTGAGAATGTTGAGGATGTTATTAAAGTACTTAACAGTTGTTTTTATATTGATAAGGTTGTATTCGATTCTTGGAATTCAGTTGAAAGTATCGAACGTCTTTTTTCTGAAGGGATAATGACAAAGAAATTGAGTGCTGATCTTGAGATGTATGAAACATTTAAGATATTACTTTATAGTGGAATGATTGATCTTCCTAATGATGATAAACTTCTTACAGAATTGCGTCAAATTAGTATCATTAAAAATAAGAAAATCGATCACCCCGATTCGGGTTCTAAAGACAAGGCAGATGCAGTTATACGTGTAGTTTGGTGTGCATATCTCGATTCTATTCGTGATGCAGTTCATGGGAAGTTTATGCTTCCTATTGGTCAGCAACTATCTACTGTTAGATCAGTAGCTACTGCATTTGAAATTATAAAGAATGATATGATGGACGGTAATCCCAATTATGGTATATTTGGGTCAGCCGGATCAAGTAAAAGTGTGTTTGGTAAATCAACCATTGTTCAAGGAAATGTCGTACCAAACATCGGTGATACTTATTTAAAATAGGATAATTATTATGGGAAGACAAGTACAAGATTTAAGTCCCTCTGAAAAGCAACCAACTATTGTTCTGCTGGCAACTGGTGGAGCTGTTGGTTCTACGGTTCAATATAATTTGATTGATGGTTCCATCACTTATTTTGAACGTATTTTAAGGAATTCGTTTTCGTACACAATGATAGATAATATTGGATCGGGAGAGATTAGAGTTACATATAATAGACCCTCTATCGATATAACTAACTATACTAATGGGGCTAAGACTCTAAAAGCGGGGGATTCCTTATATGTGGAGGAAAATGTGTGGCATATTAAGATATATTTTATTCAAGATTCAACTGTTGAATTGGTATTGAAATCTGACAAAGATATATGATTTTTACATTATTATACTGAAATCTTCGCTACACCTGCCTTAAAAAGCCTCTATACCCTAGTATTTTTCTTTATTAGGTGATTTATATGAATCAAAGAAACCCTTTCATGATGCGACCTCAACCCCTTCAGGGGATTATTGAGCATCCTCAACAAGCGGCACAACCTGCTGAATTGGAAACTAAACCAGTTTCCACTCCAGTTTCTGAGCCAGCAACTCCTTCTAGGGAAGGTCAATTACTTGCTGAACTTGCTTTTGAGAAAAAGCGTTATGCTGAAATTGAACTGGCTTTGATCAATCAAAAGATAGGTTCAACTCAGATTCTTATTATGAACTTTGAGTTAAAGATTCAACAACTAAAACGTGATTTATCAATATTTACAAATGATGTTGAAGGTAAGAAAGCGGAAATCGAGAGACTGTCAATAGAACACGAGAATAGGAAAAAATCCATTAGCGAGTTCAAGTAAAACTGATCATGTGTAATCAAGCGGAAGGCAATGTTCATAAAAGCGAGTTCTACAAAAATAGCATTACAGCGGCGATCAACGGGAGTACCTGTTGCAGTACCTTGGTATAATGAGATATTTGATGTAACTCAGGAGGTAGTGACTAGCAAAACAATAATATTGGCGGGCATTCCAATAAGTGGTAGTGAACTTGTAATGCTTAATGGGCTTGTTTCATACAAATCTACCGATTGGGACTATGGAATGATGAGTGGAAATGAAATTATATTTAACAATGATATTGAGCTAACGGTAGGCGACACGATTAGAGTAAAATACCAAGCTTAAACCATAAAATGAAATGATTTAATATTAATCTCGATTAGATGAAGTTAATAAATTGTTGAAACAATTTTACTTCTTTAAAGGAGAAATCATATGGCAATTACGAAAATTCGTGGAAACACGCAGATCATGGATCAAACCAT
>Ga0315289_10011264_pt1 | contig 12691 bp, 10 predicted proteins | sample YL17G11_40_MG_FD_203452 | JGI IMG/M metagenome (GOLD analysis project Ga0315289, IMG submission 203452) | Sediment microbial communities from Yellowstone Lake, YNP, Wyoming, USA - YL17G11_40 | ecosystem: Environmental > Aquatic > Freshwater > Lake > Sediment | place: USA: Wyoming | collected...
TGCTGCGAGATTCTCAAGGTCAGGCCGACGCGGCAGGCGGTCAAAGAGATGAACGTTGCCTGCTGGGTCACCGGGCTGCGCTGCACGGAAGGCCGGACCCGCACCGACTTCAAAGAGGTCGAGGAGCGTGACGAAGGCTTGATCAAGCTGAACCCCATTCTGCTCTGGTATGAGCGTGAGGTATGGCAGTACCTGGCCCTGAACCGGGTCAACGTGAATCCGTTGTACGGCAAGGGCTACCGCTCGTTGGGATGCTGGCCGTGCACCAAGATCGCGCAGGGAGCCGATGAGCGCGCCGGCCGGTGGATCGGCACCAGCAAATGCGGCGGCGAATGCGGCATCCATACCAAACCGTTGCTGGGCCACCAGATCTGAGGGGAGTTGACCCATGCGGCCCGAGACCGCAGCCATCCATGCCGGTTTTGTCAGTGCCGATAGGAGCGGTGCGTCCGCCGTCCCCATCCATCAGACGGTATCCTATGCGTACCCGACGGCGGAGGAGATCGCCGCTGTCTTCGAGGGCCGGGCGCCGGGCTATATCTACACCCGCATTGCGAATCCGACGACGTCCGCGCTGGAGGCTACCCTGACGGACCTGGAGGGCGGCATCGGCTCTATTGCCACGGCGAGCGGCATGGCGGCCATCGCGTCCGTGGCGATGGGTCTGGTCCGAGCCGGCGATGAAATCATCGCCTCCGCCGGTATTTTCGGCGGCACGGTATCTTTCTTCGAGAACGTGCTGGGGCGCTTCGGCGTGCGGACTCGCCTGGTGGACGCAGGCGATACGGACACGTTCGGCCGGGCCGTCAACGAGAGAAGCAGGCTCATCTTCATCGAGACGATCGGCAATCCGCGCATGGATGTGCCCGACATCCGCGCCATCGCGGAAATCGCACATCGCGCCAATATACCGCTGGTCGTCGACAGCACGGTCACCACGCCGGTCCTCATCCGGCCGGGCGAGTTCGGGGCGGACCTCGTGGTCCACTCCACGTCGAAGTTCATCAACGGCCACGGCACGGCGATTGGCGGAGCTATCATTGACACGGGAAACTACGACTGGAGCCGCGGTCCATTCCCGGATATAGAGCAATTATCGAAGAGCCTGGGGCGGCTGGCGTTCCTCTCGCATCTGCGCAATCTGATCTGCCGCGACCTCGGCGGCTGTCCCGCGCCCATGAATTCGTTCCTGATGCTGCAGGGACTGGAGACGCTCTCCCTGCGCATGGCAAAGCACTGTGCCAACGCCGAGAGCCTGACCCGGTTCCTGAGCGACCATTCGGAGGTCTCCCGGGTGAGCTTTCCGGGTCTGCCGGATAGTCCCTGGTTCGAACGTGCCCGCCGGCAGTTCGGCGGCCGTGCCGGCGCATTGCTCACGTTCAGTCTCGGCAGTAAGGAAAGGGCGTTTCGTTTCATCGCGGCACTGAGGCTCGCCAAAAACCTGGCCAACCTGGGTGACGCCAAGACCCTGGTGATCCATCCGTCCTCCACGATCTATCACGAGTTCGGGCCGGCGGAGCAACAACAGATGGGAATCGAGGCGGATATGATTCGCGTTTCGGTCGGAATCGAGGATTTCGACGACATTCAGAAGGATTTCCAACAAGCAATCGAGCAAAGTAGTAGGATCTGAGATGAAGCTGATTGTGAATGGCAAAGAAGTGAGTCTGGACAGTAAACTGACGGTCAGTGAGCTGCTGGTGAATCAGCACGTGAAGATGCCGGAGATGGTGTCCGTGGAGCTCAACGGGCGGATCTTGCGGCGCTCGGAGTTCGGCACCACAGCCCTGGGCGACGGCGATGCCGTGGAATTCCTCTATTTTATGGGAGGCGGACGTGGCACTGACGGAACAACAAATTGAACGATACAGCCGCAATATCATCCTGAAGCAAATCGGCGGGACCGGACAGGAGAAGCTGCTCGCCTCCAAGGTCCTCATTGTCGGGGCCGGAGGCCTCGGCGCGCCGGCCGCCCTGTACCTGGCCGCCGCCGGCGTGGGAACGATCGGGCTGCTCGACGGCGATGAGGTGGACCTCACGAATCTCCAGAGGCAGATCATTCACCATACGAAGGATGTCGGCAGGAGGAAGGTCATCTCGGCCGAGGAAAAAATCAAGGCTATCAATCTTGATGTGAAAGTCCGGACCTACGACGTCTGGGCCCGGGCGGATAACATCCGAGAGATCGTCCGGGGGTACGACTTCGTCATCGACGGCGTGGACAACTTCTTCGCCAAGTTCCTCATTAACGATGTCTGCTATTTCGAGCGCATTCCCTTCTCCCACGCGGGAATTCTTCAGTTCGAGGGCCAGTTGCTCACCGTGGTTCCCGGGCAATCGGCCTGTTACCGGTGTCTGTTTCGCTCGCCGCCGCCCACCGGCTCGGTGCCTTCCTGCGGGCAGGCGGGCGTGCTGGGTGTTTTGCCCGGCGTCATCGGGTCCCTCCAGGCGACCGAGGCGATCAAGTATTTGCTGAAGACCGGCGAGCTGTTGACCGACTCGCTGCTGACCTATTCCGCCTTGACCATGGACTTTCGCAAGGTGCGCGTGGGGCGCAATCCGGATTGTCCCCTCTGCGGCCCAAAGGCAACGATCACGACGCTCGTCGACGAGGGACAGGTGAGCTGCAACAAGAAAGGCTGCAAATGCTGAGCCTGGAAATCCCGCGGGACATCTTCGACCTGATGATCGAGCAGGCCCGGGCCGAGGCCCCTATCGAGGCCTGCGGCATCCTGGCGGGTGAGGCCCCGCGGGTTCGGAGGTTGTACAGGATGACCAACGCGGACCGCAGTGGCGACCATTTCATGATGGAGCCGGCCGAGCAGTTCCAGGTGGCTAAAGAGATCCGTGCGGCCGGTCTGCAGATGCTCGCCATCTATCACAGCCATCCTCAGACACCGGCCAGACCATCCGCCGAGGACATCCGCCTGGCCCTGACGCCCGGTGTCATACACGTGATTGTCTCCCTGTACGGGCCCGGCCATCCTCTGATGAAGGCGTTCGACATTGATAATGGCCGGGCGAGCGAGATTGAATCGAAAATCATTGAGGTGCGGTGACAAAGATATGGACCCGGAATGGAAATTGCCGGAAAAGGTGAGACGAGACACGCTGGCGTATCGCAGCCAGGTCGAGACCTTTCTGAAAGGGCAGCTCTCGCCCGTGGCCTTTCGGGCGTACCGCGTGCCGATGGGCATTTACGAGCAGAGGCGGCCGGGCACATACATGGTCCGCATCCGCATCGGCGCCGGACGCGCTTCCGCGGCCCAGCTCCGGCGCATCGCCCAGTTGAGCCAAAAGCACGGCAACGGCGTCGTACACGTGACGACCCGGCAGGATATGCAGATTCATGACGTGAAGATCGAAGAGACACCCGATGTGCTGGAAAGCCTGCTGGAGGTCGGGTTGTCGTCGCGCGGCGGCGGAGGAAACACGGTGCGGAACGTGACCGCGTGTCCCCGGGCGGGAATCTGCCCGCACGAGACATTCGACGTGATGCCCCACGCGCTGGCACTGGCGCAATACCTGCTGCAATTTGACAGCTCCTATAACCTGCCGCGCAAGTACAAAATCGCGTTCTCCGGCTGCGGGCAGGACTGCGCGCGGGCCTGCGTGGCCGACCTCGGGTTCTTCGCCCACCGCCGCAACGGCATGAAAGGCTTCGCCGTCTATGCCGGCGGCGGACTCGGCTCGGACCCCGCCGTGGCCGTCGAGATCGACGACTTCGTCGAGGAGCACGAAATCTTCGAGGTCGCGGAGGCGGTAAAGAGGCTGTTCGACAAGTACGGTGACCGCTCGAACAAACACAAGGCCAGGCTGCGCTACGTCGTAGCGAGATTCGGACGCGACGAGTTCGTCCGGCTCTACCGCAAGGAGCGCGAGCGCATCAGAAGGCAGGGTCTGGAGGGCGAGACGCCGGGCCTTGCGGAGGTCCGGGAGCAGTCCGCCGGCAGAGCCCAAAGAATTGAACGCACCGAACGGGATCTGCTGCCCGAAAAGAACAAGGGCCTTTATACGCTCAGACTGGTGCTGCCTCTCGGCGATATTCCGGCGGACGATCTGATTCAGGTCGCCCGGATCGCGGAGACCTGCGGGACCGCCGTGGTCCGAGCCACGCAGCAGCAGGATCTGCTCATCCCGTCGGTGCCGAAGGCAAAGCTCGGAGCGGTGCGAAAGGAATTGCAGCGCCTCCGCATCGGCACATCCACCAACGGATTGCCGAAGTTGGTCACGTGCGCCGGGGCATCCACGTGCAAACTGGGTCTGTGCCTGTCGCGCGGCTTGGCCAAGGCCATTGCAGATACCCTGGCCGGGCAATCCGTACCGGCCGCGGACGGCCTGACGATTCGCATCAGCGGCTGCCCGAATTCCTGCGGCCAGCACCTGACCGGCGCTATCGGGTTCCAAGGCCACGCCAAACGAGTGAATGGTCGGCTGATGCCCTGCTACGATGTGCTCGCCGGGGCGAAGATGGTGGAAGGGGCCGCCCGTCTGGCGGAGCCCATCGGCACACTGCCGGCCAGGCGGATACCGGAGTTCGTCGCCCAGGTGCTCCAAGCGGGGGCACTGGCCGGGGAGCGGCTGCGCGAGCTGGTCCAAAAGTACGCCGAACTGCCCGCCGAGGAGATCACGGAAGATTACTACCGCGACTGGGGGTCCGATGCACCGTTTTCGTTAGCCGGCCGGGGACCGGGCGAATGCGGGGCCGGAGTCATGGACGTGATCCGGGTGGATGTCGATGAAGCCGGACAGGCGATGAAACGCGCCGCCGCATCGGCCACGGATCGGGAGCGGCATGAATCCGTCTATCAGGCCTTGCTGGCTTCGACCCGGGCCCTTCTGGTCTTGTTCGGGTTGGAGCCCAAGACCGACAGGGAAACCTTCGAGGCCTTTCGCGGGCATCTGATCGAGCCCGGCTGGGTGGAGCCCGCCACACGGCAGCTCCTGGAGGAGGCGATGGACTGGCGCATGGGCGACAGACAGACTCTCGCCGACCGGCAGCCGCAGGTGCAGAAACTCATCCAGCGCGTTGAGGAACTCTTCCTCTCCCTGGACGCGAACCTCAAATTCCGGGTCGAGCCGGTCCAGCCGGCCGAGAGCTCGCCCGCGTCTGAGACCCCCGTTCACACGGTGAATCTGCGGGGCGTTCCCTGCCCTCTCAATTTTGTGAAGGCCAAATTAGCGATTGAGAAAGCCGGCGTCGGTGATATACTGGACATCGAGATCGACGATGGTGAGCCGATTCAAAATCTCCCCGTCAGCCTTGGCAGGCAAGGGCAAGAGATTCTCGGAACAACCAAACACGAGAACTACTTTTGCCTGAGGGTCCGCCGGAGGCTGTAGGAGCCTATAACCAGTTGGTTATTGATGGCTGAGGACCAGTATAACATCCGATTGCTGCCTCCGACGTTTTCGCCGTGGGCACCCACGAAGCCGCCCTATCGACAGGTGGCCGTCCTGATGAGCGGCGGGGTCGACAGCAGTGTGACCGCCCATCTGCTCAAATGCACGGGCTGGGATGTCCTCGGTGTCACGATGAAGATTCCCGTCGCCTGTGATGCCGGTGAGCGCGGCTGCTGCGGGGCCGATGCCGCCTTTGTCTGCAACGAGCTGAACATGCCCCACTACTTCGTCGACGTGACGGAGGCGTTCGACGACCTGATCATCGGTCCGTTCCGCGAGGCCTATGCACAGGGGCGGACCCCCAATCCCTGCGTGGACTGCAATTCCTTTCTCAAATTCTCTCTGGTGTGGGATCTCCTTCAGGAGGAGTTTGGCATAACGAAGCTGGCGACCGGACATTATGCGCGGGTCATCCACGAGGGCGGGCAGGTCTATCTGCGCCGGGCAAGAGATAAAGACAAGGACCAGAGCTACTTCCTTTACGGGATTGCGAGCGACCGACTGCCTGATTTTGTCCTGCCGCTGGGGGATTTGACGAAGCACCAAGTGCGGGCGATGGCTGCCGAGCTGGGGCTGTCCGTCGCCGATAAGGCCGAGAGCATGGAGCTGTGCTTTGCCGCGGAGCAGGACTACCGCCTGGCACTGGGCGATGAGGAAACAAGCCGCCCGGGCGACATCACGGATATGCAGGGCAACAGAATCGGCGTGCACAAGGGGATTGCGAACTATACGATCGGCCAGCGCCGGGGCCTCGGCGTTGCCGGCGGCAAACCTCTCTACGTGGGCAGGATTGATGCTCTGACCAATACGGTCGCCCTGGGCACGAGAGAAGAGGTCAGCACCCGCATCGTGCGCGCGACGTGCCGCAACACTCTCCTGCCGGAGAGACTGGCCCCGGAGGCAAAACTGCTCGGCAAGATTCGCTCCTACGGTGAGCCGCGCCCCTGCACACTCATTGACCTCCCACCCGGCGGCATGACCGTGGAATTCGAACAGCCGCAATTCGCTCCGTGCCCCGGCCAGCGGCTGGTCGTGTACGATGGCGACGAGAATGTCGTCGCCGGCGGCGTGATTCAAGGGCAAGTGTGAAGTGTAGAGTTTGAAGTGGGAAGGATGAAGCCCACTTCACACTTGAAACTTCGGGTCGGCGCCTGATCCAAGCCGTCATGCGGATTATCGCCGGGTGTTGAACCGCGCGTCGAGCTTGAACATCTGCTTCATGGGAAGGTTCAGAACGTCAGAGGCCCCCAGGGACAACGCCGTGCGAATCTCGCGGAGGATTGTCTCAATCCGCTCACCGTCGGCCGCGATGATTGTAAACCAGATGTTGAATTCGTGGTCACGCAGGTAGCTGTGCGTCACCTCGGGATATCGGCCGATGATTTCCGCCGCCCGGTCCACAACTTCCGGCCCGACACGAACCGCCGCCAACGTGCTGCAACGGCCCAATTTCCGGGAATCAAAACTGGCCCCCAGCCGGCGAATCACGCCGCGCTCGAGCATGTGTTCCACGCGCTGCCAGAGCAGGTCGGTATCGAGTCCCAGTCGCTCCGCCAGGATATCGAACGGCCGTTCGCTCAGCGGGAAATCATATTGCAGAGCCTCTAATATCTTGCGGTCCAAATCGTCCATATCGAGCGGTCAATCCACGTACTTGGGCGCAACTTTCTTCAGTTCCTTGCGTGTGGACAGAATCCGATACTCCGACACGCCGGCGGCCTGGCTCATTCGCTCCACCGCCCGCCGGACGGCCTCTTGCGTCGTGCCGTGCACCATCGTGTAGAGATTATATTCCCAGCCCGGTGCCGTCCGCCGTTCATAGGCGTGACTGACTTCCGCGAAGCCGGCGAAGAGCGCCCCGACTTCTTCGGTACGCTCGGCCGCCACTTTCCACACCACCATCGCCCCCTCGGCGTACCCCACCTGGAAATGGTCCACAATGGCCCCCATTCGGCGAATCGTGCCGTCTTGCTGCCACGCCTTCAGTACGCGCAACAACTCGTCTGTGGAGATGCCGATCCTGCGCGCCAGATCGCTGTAAGGTGTACGGCTCCGCGGCAGCCCCTCCTGCAAAGCGGCTAATATCCTATGCTCAATGTCATTACCCGGCTTCTTCACTTCCCCTGGAATCCTCGACCAACACGGCGAGCCCCTTGCACGACCCCACGCATCCCACGTTCGACAAGAATCGGGACAAATGCATTGTACGCGTCAGGGCTTCCAGACACAAGCACCTTCGACTCAACGCGACAATCAGGGTGCACGCCAAAATTGTGGCAGGTCCACCACGCTGTCGGCTGCGCTAACGGTTCGGAAGGACTCCTGGCCTTTTCTTGTCATTTCGACCAAGGCCGAAGGCCGCGCGGAGAAATCTGGCCGCGAAGGGACGCTACGTCTGATTCGCCGCCAGATGTCTCGACTCCGCTGTGCTCCGCTCGACATGACAAACGGCGCCGGACCCCCTCCGAATCGAGGTAAACCGTAAATGGAGCCACGCACTCTCAACCGCCACTTTCTATCGTGCATCCGGCAATCACCGCTGGGGCCCAGTGCCACATGGACCGGGGGTTATTCGACGAGAATGTCCACTTCGGCGGCGGAGGTGAAGGGGTGGCCTTCGACCTCGCTGAGGGCGACCAGCTTGATGAATCGCGCGCTTTTCGGCTGGTCGAACCGGACCGTTTTGAGATTGCTGTCGTTGGGCCACTGGCCCGCCGCGACCGGCTCGCTCCACGCCGTTCCGTCGTCGCTGAGGCGGATTTCGTAGCGGGCGATTCGGCCATTGGTCATGTCCTGACGCGGCTGGTACGTCAGGCCCAGCAGACGCAGAGGCTTCTTCAGGTCCAGCGTCAGAGAGTGCGGCGGCGGAGCCACGGGCTCCCAACTCGTATGCCAGATCGTTGTCGGGTCGCCGTCAATGGCCAGCTCGGGACCGTAGCCCTGATGGGTGCTGTCCGCCGTGGCGGTGGCGCCGAGTTTCTGCAGCAGGTCCGGTTCCCGTAAGAGGTCGGCCATCTGCTGCATCGTCATGCCGTACTTGGGGTCAAACCGGGCCCCGGCCATATAGGTCAGCAGGCTGTAGCGCATCTGCCGGGCGACCGGCCGCTTGTCCAGATCGCTGGTCAGATCGCAACTGCACGCCAGGAGCTTGCCGTTGCCTACGCGGGCCTCGAACACGAGGGCGAGCTTTCGCGCGGTCACCCAGTCGTCCACCACCTGGACCACGGGCCGCAGGTCCCGGTGGGCGGTGAGGATGAACGGGGCGGCATTGTGAACCAGCTCCCACCATTGCCAGTTGGAATGGTATTCCGTGGGGAACTGTGCGAGGGCCGGATGGCTCGGATCGCACAGGATGCCGAGCGTGTGAGGGGCCTGCCAGTTGGTCCACACCGTATTCCAGAAGATGCTCGAAAAGCCCATCCGAACCGGGTGATGTGGGTCGTTCTTGATCGCGTTGGCCGCCGGGAGCAGCAGGACCTTGCCGCCCTGGCTGAGACGCTCGGCCGCCGCTTCGTTCAGCTCGCGCGCGATCAGAATATCCCCGGCCGGCTCCGGGGGCAGCGTCTTGCGAAAGACCCAGATGTCCCAGTCATTGGCGGCTTCCGTGCCGAGGAGGGCGACTTCGAGGTTGAGTTTCTCGGCCCGGGTGATTCGATCGAGCGGGGCCCGCACCTCGCCCAGCGTGGTCAGCGTGCCCGTCCTCACCGTCTGCGGCGCGAGGCGGCCGCTCTCGACAATCTGTCCCGACGAGTCACGCAGGGTCCAGACCGGCTGGGCGTTCTCCAGGTCCGCCGGGCCGAAGTGGGCCAGCTCGATGCGGGCCTGTACCAGATCGCCGGATTCGAAGATCCGCCGCTCCAGACGGGCCAGCGGGACGATCGGGCCGGCAAAGCGGCGGTACTGCTCGGCTGAGATGTAGCCCTTCGAATCCCAGAACGGATCGAGCACACCCACCAGCGCGGTGCCCTGGCCGGGGAAGTCGTGCAGGTCCAGCAATTGGAAGCCGCCGAAGCCCGGCGTGCGCAGGGCCGACTCGATATCTTCTTTGTAGAGCAGGGCCTGCAGCTTGCCCGAGGCCATGAGGAAATCGCGGGCCTGGGGCAGCATGCCATTGCGTTCGAGCAGCTCCCGGAAGATCTCGAAGTTCCGGGGCTTGAGCAGGCCGGTGTACTTTTTCATCTCGTCGAAATTCGGATAGACGCACCACTGCCCGATCTCGTGGCTGATCACCGGCGCGTTGCTGTGCTGCCGGACGAAGTCGCTGTAGTCCGTCATCGTCTCCGGCGGCTTGGCGTTCACGCGGCTCTGCAGGTCCTGGCCCCATTGCTGAATGCGCGGCGCGGGCGTGCTGTAGTAATCGTTCTCCGGCAGCAGCGGCCAGCCCGCGCCGGAGGTATACAGACGCCGCGGGTCCTGTTTCTTCCAGTAAGCCACGAAGTCGCCGAGGAAGCGATTCTGGTTCGCGCCGCCGGGCTCGTTGCCGTAGGCCATGAACGCGAAGGAAGGATGGTTCCCGTAGGCTTTGACGATGGCCTCGCTCTCCTTGTAGAGCCACTGGTCGAAGGGACCGCCGCTGCCGACCGTCGTCCAGGCGCAGCACTCGACATGGTAATAGAACCCGAGCTCATCGGCGGCGGTGAAGGCCGCTTCCGGCGGGCACCAGGAATGGAAACGAATGTGGTTCAGGCCGTGAGCTTTGCAGATGCGGATGATGCGCTTCCAGGAATCCACGTCGGTCGGCGGGTGCCCCGTCAGCGGAAAGATGCAGCATTCGAGAGTGCCTCGTATGAAGGTCGGCTTTCCATTGATGGCGATGCGCGTGCCTTGGGTGCCCATTTCGCGCATGCCGAAGCGGACACTCGCCTGATCCTGGCAGTTGCGGCCCGATGCCTGCCCTTCCAGCTTGACGGCCGCCTCGTATAGCGCGGGACGAAACTCGTCCCACAGTTGGCAGTCGTCACTCATCTTGCACGTGTGTCGGGACTGCCCGCCCTGCGCGGTCCACGACACCGGCACAGACAGAACCGGGCCTGCCTGCTGACCCTGAGTGTTCGTGACGCGAATCGCGAGGGTGCCCTTTCCAGCCGCACCGGTAAGATTGCCGACTCTCACCGCAACGTCGGCTGTCTTATCTTTGATATTCGGGTAAACGCGCACGTCCTCAATCCAGACGGGGTCGGTCGTCCGCAGTTCGAGACGTCCGGCGATTCCATTCCAGTTGCCCTGCGTGTGGTCCGATACGCTGTGGGCATTGCGGCCGACGTCCACGATCATGCGGTTGTCCACGCGAATCGTCACGCGGTGCGCGCCCGGGGCCAGGTTCGTGCCCAGCTCGTACAGATGGGCGGTGGCCAGACTGTCGTGCGAGCCAAGGCAGCGGTCGTCGAGCCAGACTGTGGTCTTCCAGTGAGGCCGCTCCAGGAACAACGCGACCCTCTTGCCTTGCCAGGCCGGTGGGACCTCGATTGGTCGCTGGTACCACGCGGCCCCGACATAGTGGCGGTCCGGCTGGAGCCAGAACGGCATCTTGAAATTGTCCGGCGTCTGGTACTGTTGGTAGTAGGGGTCGCTGGACCAGATGCCGTTGATATCCCCTGTCCACTTCGTCTGCAGGGACGGCGGATCCCCGTACCCCTGGGCCGTCAGCACGCCGGGCAGCGAAACCTTGTCGGAAAGCTCCCGCCCGAACCACTTGTCCGTCTCACCGCTGTCCCCGCGATCCAGTTGGAACGACCACGTGCCCGCCAGATCCATTCGCTCCGCCCGGACCGTCCCGACACCGCCGCAAACCAGCAGAATGCAGACGAACACACCGACCAAACGCCCTGACCTCATAACTGCCTCCGTTTTACCGTTAGTCCAATGTGGCCCCGTCGCCCTCGGCTTCAGTCACCCCCAGGGGCGCCACATAACGCATTATATACGGGACCGGACACAAAGCGAGACAATCGCGCGGGAGCGGGACGCCGCGCCCTTTGTCCTGCATCTTCATCCCCCGGCTTTGTAGACTATGGCACGCCGCGACGGCTTGCGGTAGTATGGTGAACCGACGAAGTGAACGACGCAATGTGACCAATGGAAAGGGGAGTGCAAAATGATCAAGCTGGGCATGCACGTGGACAACTGGCGGCATTTCGACGTTTCCTATGAAGTTCCCTGTCAGTTCGCCAAAGACCACGGCCTCAAGTACGTGGAGTTCGGCACCATCGACGGCGACTACTTCATTCAGGCCCTCGGGTTCAATCCGCACATACCGCTCCATTCCGACCCTCTCAAGCTCAAGCAATACCTCGACTCGCTGAAACTGAAGACCTCGCAGCTCGACGCCGCGTATCCGATCTCCTGTCCCGAGGGTCAGTACCGCGGCATCCCCTACACGCTGCGGGCCATTCAGTTCGCCCAGGCGCTCGGATGCCCGTGCGTGGACACCACGGACGGCGCCCGCAAGCCCGAAGGATACTCCGACAAGGAGGTCATGGCGCTGATCAAGCAGTACTATCGGGTCGTGCTGGAATGGGCTCAGAGATACGACATCATCATCAACGTCGAGCCCCACGGACCCTATACCACCAACCCGGACACCATGGAACAAATCCTGGGTTTCTCCGATTCGCCGTACTTGCGCATGAACCTGGATACGGGCAATACGTTCATTGCGGGCCACGACCCGGTGAAGTTCCTCAAACGCTTCCGGGACAAAGTCTCGCACTGCCACATCAAGGACGTCAGCGAGGCCCTGGCAAAAGCGGCCCGCGGCGAAGAGACGGGCATCGCGTCCTCCGTCGTAGCCATCGGCGAAGGCGTCAACGCCGAGAACATCGCCGGCTGCATCGAGCTGCTGAAGGATGCCAAATGGGACGGCGTCTTGTCGATTGAGTGCGAGGCCGCCCCCGGCAAGGTCGAGCAAAGCCTCGAGTGGCTGCGAAAAGAGATTTCCCGTTAACCACCGGCGTCCGCCCGTATGAAGAACTGTGGATTCACTGCTCTGGTCATTGTGATGGCTTTCTCTCCAGCAGTCTGCCTGGCGGCGCGGAGCGGACGCACCGGCCCGTCACAGGACGCGCAGGCGTCTGTCCCCTGGTATGCGAGGTGCCTGGTTGGGATGGAGGTCGGCCCGACGGGTGCACAGTTCGGCCACAGCGACCCCAACGATGCCCGCTGCTGTGCCGGGTTCGACGGTCGAGAAATCGTGCGCCGCTGCGTCGGCGCCGGTTGCGATTATGTCGTCATCTGGGCCCGCGATGGCGATTATGCCTACTACGACTCGAAGCTGCTGCCCAAGGCCCGG
>Ga0315289_10011265_pt1 | contig 12691 bp, 12 predicted proteins | sample YL17G11_40_MG_FD_203452 | JGI IMG/M metagenome (GOLD analysis project Ga0315289, IMG submission 203452) | Sediment microbial communities from Yellowstone Lake, YNP, Wyoming, USA - YL17G11_40 | ecosystem: Environmental > Aquatic > Freshwater > Lake > Sediment | place: USA: Wyoming | collected...
GCAGCCTGCGAAGATGGCTCAGTGTCGAAATGTGGTTTGTTCGATCGAGAAGTTGGGTTATCCCTACTCTTCCTCTTCCCCAATTTCCAGTTGCAAGTGAATGCTGAAACCTCTCTGTTATTATTCCGGGCCTGACTGCTGCTGAAACGTTTATGATCGATCCCTTCACGCCGATGCGCTCGAGCTGATATTTTATGTCCCTGGTCAGGTTTCTGAAAGCGACCCTGAAGAGATCTGCGAGAAGCGGACCGCCAAGCCTTAAACGTTTGTTCTTGAAATGGTCCTTGTCGTCCTGGGTTCTCCTCTCAAGTTTGAGCTCTATTGCTTTGCTGGCCATTTCGCCGAGAAACATGGCCTTGTCCTTGCGGTTCTGTGCTGTCCTGCCTATGTGCGGTAAGAAGTTTTTGTCTATCGCCGTTTCCGCTTTTTGCAGTCTGTATTCTTCTACTTGGCCATGAGCAACTCGGTTTCCGATGAAAAGAATCGCGTCTTTTGGAGTGTCTACTCCCAAGGCTTTTTCGAAGGAAGAATCTAGCTCGGCCTGCAATTCCTTCTCCAGCGAGACGGCTTCAGCTATGTCTTTGTCTGATTCCAGTCCCAGAGCGCGCATCAGAACTACAAATGGAACCTCTGTGGGCACGCCCGGTATCGAAACGTATATGGCGTCGTCTGGTTTGAGTTTCAACTCTATTCTAGCCCTGAATCCTACGGTGGTTGAGAATATCTTGGATTGGTATATGGGGCTGGCTCCTTTGTCGTCTATGTCAACTATGACGCGGTTTGGGGCCAAGTCTTCCATGGCGACTATTACGCGTTCGGAACCGTTCACCACGAAGTAGCCGCCTGGGTCGTCTGGGTCTTCTCCGGAGGTTATGAGTTCTTCTCTGGAGAGCTGCGATAAGAAGCAGAGTTTCGATTTCAACATGACTGGGATGTTTCCAACGTACACGAGTTCAGTGTCTTGCTCTCTGCCGTCTACGACAGGCGTCATTTCGAGGGCTATGGGTGCGGCATAGCTGAGGTTTCTAAGCCTTGCTTCCATGGGGTAGATCTCGTGTTTTGTTCCGTCGACTTCGGTGACGTATGGGCCCGTTATCCTCGTTTGAGGGTCGATTATCCAGATCTGCCCAAGTTTTACCTTGTAAGGGCTTTCTGGGACTTCTATCGGGATTTCGGCTACTTCGTCGACGACTTCCTGCAATCCGTGGTCTATGAATTCGTTGAAAGAGTCTAGGTGCTGGCGGACTAGTCCTTTGCCTTGGAAGAGAGATTTCAACAAAAGATGTGTATCATCTTTCGAGATTTCGTATATTTCAGAACGCCCCCGGTGACCTCGCGCCTAGAAGCATTAGAACGACAGTCCTTGATGTAGGTGCTTTCAACTTCTTGATTTCCTCCGGCTGAAAAATTATGCCCAATACTAAGAGCTTGAAACGTAGACTATGGAGCCGTCTAATAAACTTTTTTGTGTTGAGCCTTGATTTTTCCTCTGTTTGGGGTATTATGGCTTTGTTTGTGGGCTGGTAATTGGTCGACTGGCTTGTAACGTGGCGGAGGAGTCAAATCGGGAGAAGACTGGACAGGATGGAGATTCTGGGCCTCTATCGTTTGGTTCATTGTGAATGGCAAATGGCTCGGGTTCCGGCCTCGATTGGTGCTATTTGTGGAGAGTCTAGAGCGGAATTTGTCGCTTTCATTAAGCTAAAGCATGCAACTGCGTTGGTAGTCTGGGTTTCTGATTGTTGTCGTGGGATTTGGCAAGGTTGGGCAAGGCTGTGCATGTTGCTGACGTGGTTCGCGAGGTGATGAGGGCACTCGTGTGTTTTGCATGAATCGGTTGGGGATGGGGTTGTTGGGAAACGATTAATAGGGGAGATTGAGGAGTCTGTTGTCGGATGCAGCGGTCGCCGAGCCAGGTCAAAGGCGAAGGACTCAAGATCGGGTGCCGCGTGATCCGACAGCCTCTATGAGTTATCCTTTCCCGTAGGGGTTCGCCGGTTCAAATCCGGCCCGCTGCACCAACTTGGGTTGCTGAATGCAGTATGCGTTCGAGTTTGGCCTGTTGACTTGCACTCCCTTAACGTCAAAGCGCGAATATTTCATCCGTCCGAAGTTTTTTCTGGCTCCTGAGTCTTGTCGTAGGCGTTGAGGGTCCGACAGGGGGATCTGCAGTTTCGGGTTGAAAACGAGCGAAAGTATGCCTACCGCTCCCCTAGGTCGTTTTTTTGGGTTTCGGGCACGAAGCCTTTTGTGGTTTGATGGCCGAAGTGGGCTGACCTGCGTTTTTGGGCTGAAAACACGCTTAAAACGCACCTCCCCCGGTCGGTTTTCGCGTTCTCCATGGGTTTCCAGCATGAAGTCTCGTGTGGGCTGATGGCAGGACTGGACGTACCCAACTGTTGGGTTGAAAACACGCGAACAGTTGATACCCCCCTCCTAGGTCGGTTTTTCAGTTTTTGATTTTGGTCTTTGCGCGTGGACAATTTGTGGTTGAAGTTTTGGGTGATTTGTTTTTTGTGTCTGGGTCTCGTTCTGTTGTTGGGCGTTTTGAGTTGCTAGCGGTGGGTTTTGGTGTAGTTTAGTATAACGGTTGGTTGGAAACGTTTATATTATGTCTTGCGACGTCGTATATACTTCAATGGTTGATGTTAGCATGAGGGAAAAAAGTGTGAAGTCGAAGCGGAAGGTGGAGAGTCTAGAGTTTGATGTGTTTACCGATGACTTCTTCGTTTACGAGTTTGTCTTGCGGAGAAGGGCGGCTTGAATCGTGTTGTTGCTGGTTCATTGCCGAGCGTTGCTTCTACAGTCTTGTGATGTGTCGTGGGTTGGCCCGGTCGCCATGCTGAGTGGTCGTTCGATGTTGCGTTTCAAGAAGCACAAGTTTGGCCTGTGAGGTTTGGGGGCGGATCTCGTCACTAGATTTCGTTCCTAGCTTGCATTTTTGATGCAGATAAGAATCGGAGCAGCAAGCAAAGGATATATCGTGGTACGTGTCAGGTGAGGCTTTGTAGCATGTTCAGTACAAGGGCGAAGTTTGGTGCCGCTGGTTGATGATATAGTCAGGCTTAAGAGGGAAAAGAAGGCTATCATTCTGGCTCATAATTATCAGCGTCCTGAGATTCAGGATATCGCTGATTACGTGGGGGATAGTATTGAGTTAAGTAAGAAGGCGATGGATGAGAATGAGGCGGAGATGATTGTTTTTTCCGCTGTGGATTTTATGGCTGAGTCAGCGGCGATCTTGAACCCTGGGAAGAAGGTTCTGTTGCCGACTCTTGGGGCGCGTTGCCCAATGGCTCAGATGCTCACGGTCGACGAGGTTAAACGTGCAAGGACGCTGCATCCGAACGTCCCGCTCGTTTTGTACGTCAACAGTCTGGCTTCGGCCAAAGCCCATTGTGACATATGCTGCACTTCGGCCAATGCGGTCGCCGTGATCGAGTCTTTGAGCGCAGACACCGTGCTTTTTGGGCCTGACCGAAACTTGGCTGAGTACGTCAGCGAGAAGACGGGAAAGACTATCATTCCAGTTCCTGAATGGGGATTCTGTCCCACTCATCTGCTGTTCCAGCCTGAAGACGTTCAAATAATGAAGATGCAGTATCCGGATGCGCTCGTTCTTGCGCATCCTGAATGCAGCAGTGAGATGCGTAGATCTGCTGACTTCGTGGGCAGCACGTCTCAGATGTGCCGTTATGCGCGAGAAAGCTGTGCCAGAAGGTTCATTATCGGCACGGAAGAGGGGCTCTTGCATCGCTTGCGTAAGGATAACCCTGAAAAGCAGTTCTTTCTAGCTTACGAGGGGGCTGTTTGTCCAAACATGAAACTGAACACTCTTGACAGACTGTACGTAGCTCTTAAAGAAGAAAAGTATCAGGTCATGGTCCCAGCTTCGATAGCAAGAAAAGCTCGAAAAGCACTTGAAAGGATGTTCGCGCTGAGAAATTGATGTTTCAGAATGAGCAGCGCAGGCTTGAGGGGTCAACGTCTGGACTGAGTGTCAGATCAATGTGCAGTTTGACTAGTCAGAGAAGCAATGTTGTCGATAGTAGGTATGCCTGAAATAAAGTGAGACGATAGGAAGATCCGCAAGTGTCTGAGAAAAAGAGGCTTGAGTCAGCCATCCATGCTGCTGAGAGTTTGCATGGACATCTGGGCCCTTTTCTGGTCATCGGAGTCAGAATGGGAAGATTAGCCCTAAAGACACTGGGGATAGGAACCAGCAGAAGTGACGAGTTAAGGGCTGATATCAACGTTCCGCTTGCGACGCCATTCTCCTGCATCATCGACGGAATTCAAGCCACGACTCAATGCACGATTGGGAACCAGAAGCTCAAGGTGAACGATTCCGAAGAGCAGATAGTCGCACACTTCGAACGGAAGAACCCTAACAGAGCATTGAAGATTCGCTTGAAGCCAAAGATTGCGGAGGGAATAGTTGGCAGGATGTCACATGGCTCATCCGCCGAAGAGCTTGCTCGGGAAGTTGCACGGCTGCGTGAAAGCGGGTTGTTCATCGTGGAAACGTGAGATCCAACGCTTGATAGCATTTGTTCTGGTGATGAGCAAATGGAGGATCTGGAAATGGCCAAGGAAAGGCTTCGCAACGGGAACTTGGGACTTTCGATAGTCAAGGACGGCCGCGTGATTTACGAGTCAGCTTCGCGTGGACTTTTTGGCCTCTTGGACGCCATCGAAAGTGAAAGAGCGATCCTCAAGGGAGCTTCAGTTGCTGACAGAGTCGTCGGGAAGTCAGTTGCGCTCCTATGCGTCTACGTGAAGGTCAAAGTGGTCTACGCGATTACTTTGAGCAGAGAAGCGAAGGCTGTTCTTGATTATCATGCCGTATGCAATGAATTTGACGGTCTGGTTGATGTAATATTGGACATCGACCATGTGAACACTTGTCCCTTTGAACGGCTCGTGGCAGGGATCTCTAGTCCGAGAGTCGCCTACGAGAAGATCAGAATCTTGTGTCAGCGTTTGCAACGTGAAGATCGACAGTGAAAAATGCTGACAGAACGGTTTATATCAAGGAAAAATGAAGAACTCGATGTGGCGCAGAGTACCTTTGGATGCAAAGGCGGAGCATGTGGAAGATGAGTGCGAAACCCGTTCATGTTAGTGATTCAAACTTCAACGACACGATCGGGAAGCATTTGTTGGTATTGATCGACTTCTGGGCAGATTGGTGTGGTCCTTGTCGAGCGTTGGCTCCGACAGTTGAGGACCTAGCCGGACAGTACGCTGGGAAAGTTCTGGTAGGGAAGCTTGACGTTGATGAGAATCCTTCAACGGCTGAACGTTTTCAGGTTTGTAGCATCCCGACCGTGGTCATGATAAAGAATGGCAAAGAGGTTGACAGGGTCGTGGGATGCGTACCGAAAGATCAGATCGAAACCATGCTGAAAAAGTATATAGGACAGTGATGTAGGTGGACATTTCAGAAGGCAGAATGTTAGGTGCCCTGTTGCTGCTCTTGGGTGTCTCGATGTTCGCTGTCGGCGTCTACACCAACCAGCTGAACGCGTTGATCCAGTTGTTGAAAACTGTTTTCAGGATTTGGTGAACATCCTGAGTAAGGGCCAAAACGACCCCATAACGTTGTGATCTTTGATTCATCGTGCGTTGGTGAAAGCTTCAAATAGATTTTGACTGTCTTATTATTTTTCGGTGATTCAGGTGGGCTTAGGTGAGATTGAGAGTTCGATTTCAGAAAGAGAAGCGATCATGGAAGTGGCTAAGCTCATGCTTGTGTCTGCGCGAACTGCCCCAAAATCAGGCGGCGTGGATGATGTCCTCACTCTGATCGTCTACGGAGAGAGAAAAAATGCTATTGCCAAGCAGATGGAGCTTATCGGTGAGGAGCGGAAGCTTGACGGGTTCAAGCGGGACGCCAAGAACGTCAGAGACTCGGAGGCGGTCGTTCTGATCGGCGTCAGAGGAGATAAGAGCTTTGGACTTGACTGTGGGGCATGCGGATGCAAGACATGCAAAGAGTTTCAGGCAAAGCAGCGGGACACGGACGGAGATTTTGTTGGGCCAACCTGTCTGTTCAAAGCTTTGGACCTTGGGATAGCCTTGGGCTCAGCAGCAAAAACCGCAAGCCTGCTGAACGTTGACAACCGGATAATGTACCGAGTCGGCACGGCTGCCTTGAAGCTGAGAATACTTCCAGAGGGAACCGTCATGATGGGGATACCGGTCTCAGTCAAGGGTAAGAGTATCTTCTTCGACCGTAAATAGTGAATGTCTCTAGCTTTGTGCCTTCGTTTTTTCATACATTTTTTCCAGAGTCCACCTGATGCTGGACTTCAGGTCCCTCAAACGTTCAGAATCAACGTTTCTCACGCATATCTCGCGGATCAGGTCTCCCTCTCTGACTATGCTGTATGACAGAGAGCTGTCTGGCGGCAGTTGTCCAGCCCTGACGAGTTCATTGTCCCTTTCCTGCATTTTCATGAGGACTCGTTCTATGAGAAATTGATTGAACGGCGGCGTATTGACATCGAAATTCTTGTCTGCTGCCGGCAAAGCGCGCAAAGAGTTTTCGGTCGCATAAAGCACGGCCAGCAGTTCCCCTGAAGCAGTTTTCAGCTGCGCCACATTCTCAGATGAAGCAGTTGGTTCGACGACCGTTTCTTCAGGCTCAACTGTGTACTCTTTTTCTGGCGAAGCTGTCTGAAGTGCGCAAGGCTCTCGGATCGTATCGGCCCGTTTGAATCCTTTTTCCAGCAATATCGAATTCACAGTGTCAAGCGTAGCCTGCAATTCCTTGAGCTCGGTTTCAAGTTTTTCGATTCTTTCGGTGAGCCTGCCTTTGAATTCAATGAGCCTCTTCATTTTTTCGGCGTCTTGGGACATTTCCTGTCACAGGCACAATAGTAAGTGGCATCTCCTTTATCAAACCTTTGAAGAGATGTTACGCCTAGGCCAACTTTGTGACGGCGCAATCGCCACTTGATATTTCAGAGGTTGATGCAGAAGGAAGAGACTGAAGCTTGACTTTCAACTCATTCTCAAGAAAGCCCTCGAATTCTTTGAAGACGGAACTGTCCGTGTGGTTCAATATGCTGCAGATGTTTTCCCCCTCTTGGAAGCTGCTTAAATCGTAAAGTGCGATCCTGCACGAAAGGGCAGGGTTTTCGAGAACGGTTTTAGCTAAGGCTTCAGAGGGCACTTCGGAAAACAACCACGCAGTGTAGGAAGACTGAACGACTCTGTACGTCAAGCCTTCTTGGACTACGATCTTGTTGTTTATTGCCATTCTCTTGAATGAAGAAGGATGAATATCCCTAACCCACACGAAGTTATGGTAGCTGTTCTTGACCTCAACCCAATCTTCGGTTTCGGTGGTCCTCCAACCGCGACGTCTGCACAAGTCTTTGAACCTTGTTAGAATTTCCCACACACCGGATATTTTCATTTTTTTACCCCAAGGTACTTGTGATACAGTGTTCTAGAACTATCTTCTATATCTACAGACCACAGATTTAAAGTTTTTTCTCATATTTGGTGCCAAGATGTTCATCCGCGGTTGCTTCTGCCAAAAATTTACCGAGAAATGCCGTGGAATTCGACAAATTTACGGAACATTCCAGAAACGCTTACGCTCGCGAGTAAGGCAACGGCTTTCTACAGTTATCCGACAAAAAACAATAAATCCAAACAGATTCTTTCTATAACAAGAGGCTCCAAACGCACTTGAAACTCAAGAACGACGTAGTGACTCTTGACGCTACTGATTTGGGGATCTTGCAGGCTCTGCAGGAAAACGCTAGGCAGACGTACACTGCTATAGGCAAGCAGTTGGGAATGGCCCATTCAACAGTCTATGATAGGATCAAAAAAATGGAGCAACACGGGATAGTGAGAAAGTATACTGCCTTGATTGATCCTGAAAAAACGGGGATCCGAAGCGTAATGGCTATGATAACCGTTTACACGGATCCGAAGGTCACTGAGAAAGTTGCGCGGAAGCTTTCTGAAGCTGCTGAAGCCTTGGAGGTGTACACGTCTCTTTCAGAGGAGCTTCAGATAATGGCGAAGGTTGTTGCAGATACCCAGGAACGCCTGCACGAGTTTATCGCTAACTATGTTGCCCCAATGCCGGGTGTGCTGAGAGTTCGCACGTCAATAGTGACGAAGAAGTTTAAGGAGGAGCAGTTCTCGATGCTAGATCCGGGCAAAGTCAACATTTATAAAAGAAGCGCCTAATATAAATGAAAGAACAGGGTGAATCTTAAAATCATGTCCAAAAACCTGAAAATAGTTCCGAGAGAGAAGGCATTCTACTTCTTCACGTCGATCGGCAACTACACAGGAGCTAGCGCTTTGTCGCTAAAGGAGTTTATGGAAAAGATAAATGAGGTCAACGTCAAATCCATCGAGTTTCACCTGTATCGAGGAGACTTTGAAAAATGGGTGAGCGACGTTCTGCAGGACGGAGAGCTGGCTGGAGACATAAGGAGACTTCAGAGGCTCAATCTTGCGGGTGAACCTCTTCGTAACCAGCTATTCTTGACCGTTTCAAGACGATTGAAACGTCTAGTAACTTAGCCGAGTCAACTTCAGGTTCCTGATTTGCTCGATTACTGCCATCAGCATCAACGTTTCGAAAGGTCGGCATTCCAACGGACCACGCGTTGCTTACAGTAGCCTTCTCATTATAGTTGGGTATGCGATAGTCTGCGGCTTCGTTGCTCGTTGGGTAAAATCTCATTTGGCTGGGCCCGAACGGTGATGATTGCTGTGGGATCTTGGCCACAGCCTGCTGTATAGTGTTGTTTTCGTTGATCAAGTAGTTCAATAAGAGAGATGCTGCTCCGTCATTGTTGGGGTTCTCGATCCATCCGTCCCAGCTTATTATTGCCTTGGCACCTTTTCCCTCAAGCGCTTCAGCAGTCTTGGTGTAACCTTCTTTGAGTCCATTGCAACTCATGAGGATGATGACGGTGCCGTCGAACCTTCCGCTCATAACTTCTGTGATGAACTTCGGGGTTATTGCAAAATACATTGTTGGGTCACCGATAATGTCGCATAGGGTGAGTTCTCCATTGGAGTATTGAGGGTAGTCGCTCGTGCCATTATTTTCGGAAGTGGATATGGCGATGAACTTACCTGATTCGTCAATCGCAGAATGTGCTCTCCAGATTATCAGTTTGTACCCATCAGAGGGCAGGTTTTTGTAATTGTCAACCGTCGCATTGTCCGAGTAGTAGTCAACTTCGGGAAAATGTGTATATAGCAAAGTTCTCGTTTCGTTTATCAAGGTTTGGTTCACATAGCGTGAACTGCTGGTCAGATAGGAACTGCTCAGCTGATCTATTATGGCTGCTTTTGGGGTGCTGCTGTTGGGCTTCTGGAGGTAGAAAGAAAGCGTGGCAACAACGACAATCATAATAACGACGATTGTAGCCCCTATGTATAGCGTTCTTTTTGAGACTGAGCTTTTGACAGTCATTTCTTTGCTCTCGGCTAAGGTCTGGACTGATCTCTTGTTGAACTCAGGCTAAGAGAAAGAGGGAATAATGGGCTTATTTTCTTTTGCGCTTTTTCAGGCTCATTGCTAGGCCGAAGAGGGAGACGATGGCGAAGTAGGCTATGGCAGGTGTTGTCGGCGCTGGCTTGGCGAATGAGACTGAGTATCCTCCTATTGGACCGCCTACGACGATTATCCTTGCTAGGGTGGATGAAGCAGTGTTGTTGTTGGCGTCTGTGACCTTCAAGTAGACGAAGTAGGTGCCACCTGCTGGTGGAGTGAATGTCCAGCTGCTTGATGTGGCGCCTGGCACTGGGATGCTGTCTAGGATCCATTGGTAACTGTATGGGGATGTTCCTCCGCTGGTTGTTGAAGTGAAGGTTACTGAGTCTCCGAGGTGTATGGTAGCCATGGTTGGGCTGATTGAAACTGTGAGGGGAGTGGGCAAAGGTGAATAGTGAGCCGTTGCAGTGTGTGCCGCATTCATTGCAACGTTGATTGGATTGACCCCGCTGCCTTGAGATGGACCGTCAACGTCCCAATAAGTGAAGTTGTAGTTTTGAACTGTTGGCGCCGTCAACATCGCTGGCGTCATTTCGTCGTACCATCCTTCGCCAGGAATGGTTGTTATGCCGTTGGGGTCGGTCTCCACCGTTAAGTAGTATTGGGTCTTCCAGTTCCAGGTGATGTTTGAGGGTTGAGATATCGTGAAGGACACGCTGTTGCTGGTTCCACTGGGTGGGACGCTTCCCGTTCCTGTCCATCCTGTGCAGAGGTAGCGTGTGCCTGGTGGGCCTGTTGTGACAGATGCGACGTTGGCATTGATCGATGTTCCAGTGTTGAACCATCCGCTTGATGGGTTTGGCGAATCGTAGAGAGAGTAGACCCTGAGGTAGTATTGGTTCTGGTAGTTGCCTATCACGTTCCCGCTAGTCGTTACGATTATGGATCCGCTTTGTAAAGTTGAAATTCCCGAGGTGCTGTTCCAAACATACTGCTTGCTGTTTGCAGTTACGATTAGTGGTGAGGAGAATGAGAAAGTGTGCGAAGAACCGCTATCCCACCATGTTTGGTAAGGAAGGCTCGTAATGTTGTATTGTCCAGCGTCTACCGTGACGATTGTGCCTGCGAAGTCCATTCCGACACCTGACTGGCTGAAACTCACATGGTATTGGACGGCGTAGTTTGCTGTGATCGTCTTCGCCTCGTCCATCAACGCGGTTGTAGGCGATCTTGTTGGATCAGCTATTTCCGTTATGCTGCTCGTTGTCCAACCATTGAATCTGTAGCGCGAAGACCCAGGCGTTATGTCAACGAAGGCAGGTGTCGATATGGTGGTGTTGGTACCGGCGTCGTACCATCCTGCGCCCGAAGGAGAGGTTACGCCAGGAGGATCAGTCACCATACTCAAGTAGTACTGAGTCTTCCAATTCGCATTAGCAGTCTTGGGACCATTCATAACGATTGCGTCCGAGGGAGAAGTATTTCCAGTAGCGTCACCGCTCCAAGAAGTGAACACGTACTGAGTCCCTGACGGACCAGAAACAGTCAACGGAGACACCGTAGCATAGGCCGTAGATCCACTATCGTACCAGCCCTGACCGCCCACTGCACCATAAGCAGACGTGACAGTCAAGTAGTACTGAGTCTTCCAATTCGCATTAGCAGTCTTGGGACCATTCATAACGATTGCGTCCGAGGGAGAAGTATTTCCAGTAGCATCACCACTCCAATAGTCAAAGGCGTATTGAGTTCCTGATGGACCAGGAACACTCAAAGGTGTTATCGTTGCATAAGTAGTGGCTCCACTATCATACCAACCCTGACCACCAGTCGAACCATAAACCGAGCTCACGGTCAAATAGTATTGCGTCTTCCAGTTCGCACTTGCAGTGCTGGGACCAGTCATGACAATCGGGTCCGAGGGGGAAGTATTCCCGGAAGCATCACCACTCCACTGAGTAAAAACGTACTGAGTACCAGACGAACCGGCAACAATTAGAGGCGTTACCGTAGCATAAGCAGTCGTCCCACTATCGTACCAGCCCTGACCGCCCACTGCACCATAAGCAGACGTGACAATCAGGTAGTACTGACTCTTCCAGCTGGCAGTAGCAGTCTTGGGACCATTCATAACGATTGCGTCCGAGGGAGAAGTATTTCCACTAGCGTCACCGCTCCAAGAAGTGAACACGTACTGAGTCCCTGACGACCCAGCAACAGTCAACGGAGACACAGTAGCATAAGCCGCAGATCCACTATCACACCAACCCTGACCGCCAACCGAACCATAAGCGGATGACACGGTTAGATAGTATTGGGTTTTGTAGTTGCCGATTATGCTTCCATATGTTGTAACTGTTATGGAGCCATTTTGCAGATTTGTCAGGCCAGTTGTAGAGTTCCAAACATACTTGGTGTTTGCACTAGGAATCAATGGTGATTGGTAGGCAAAGGTGTGGAGGGAACCGTTTGTCCATGGGAACGAAATGGGCAGTTGTGACCTGTTATAGTTAGCTCCGTCAATTATAACTACTGTGCCTGTGAAGTCTGAGCCGACACCAGTCTGATCAAACGTAATGCGATTTTGCACGATGTAGTTTCCTATTACACTTCCGGAGGTTGTGATGGTCAGTGTTCCGCCCTGAAGGCTTGAGAGTCCGCTAGTTGAATTCCAAACATAGTTTGTGCCACCGTTCACAGGCAAGGGTGAGGCGAAATAGAAGCTATGGCTCGAGCCTTGATCCCACCAGAATTGGGGTGTAGTAGGCAAACCACTGCGACTATAGTTTACGCCGTCAATAGTCACTGTAGTACCAGTGAAGTCTGAGCCGACACCAGTCTGATCAAAGATCACTTGATATTGAGTCTTCCAATTCCATGTTATGCTTGAGGGCGTGGTTATAGTGAAAGTCATGGTGGAGGAACCACCAGAGGCCGGAGCGCTTCCGGTACCGGTCCAGCCCGTGCAGACATACTGAGTGCCAGCTGAACCTGCAGCTGGAGAAGTAAGAGATGCGGTTATGCTCGTACCAGAATCAAACCAACCACTAACCGGAGTAGGAGAATCATAAGCAGAAGACACAGTCAAGTAGTACTGAGTCTTCCAGTTCGCAGTAGCGGTCTTTGGACCGTTCATGACGATCGCGTTCGAGGGAGACGTAGTGCCCGAAGCATCACCACTCCACTGAGTGAACACATACTGAACAC
>Ga0315289_10011267_pt1 | contig 12689 bp, 27 predicted proteins | sample YL17G11_40_MG_FD_203452 | JGI IMG/M metagenome (GOLD analysis project Ga0315289, IMG submission 203452) | Sediment microbial communities from Yellowstone Lake, YNP, Wyoming, USA - YL17G11_40 | ecosystem: Environmental > Aquatic > Freshwater > Lake > Sediment | place: USA: Wyoming | collected...
ATATTAGCATCTGTCTGCACAATCATTACAGATATGCTGAAAAGCATCAACTTCTGTTTTCCATTGTTTGCAAAGACAACATTTACCTTTACTCATTTTTGTTTCACCTTCACCTTATGAATATTTATCAATAATATCCTTATGTTTCTTAATCATGTGTTCAACTAATTCCATAACAATATCAGATTCAAACTTACACCAATCACACATCATTTTTCCTTATCACTCTACAATTTCTACTTTTTTGTTTTTATAATCAATCTTAACTAGAATGTCTTTTTTACAATCACAACGAATCATCCATAGACCCTGGCTATCGAAACATTTTATCTGAGTCATTTTTGTTTCACTTTGACTTAGTTCTTTCACGATAATACATTAAATCTTCTGTCTCATAATAAACTGTTTTACAAAGGTTACAAGTCATTGAACGTTGTGAATCAACATCAACTCTATCTTCCCAATCATCATGCCATTTATTGCATACTACACAAAATCTATGACCTCTACTTTCTGGAAATCCATACATTTTCCTTTCACCTTTAGCTTAGTTTTTTTATTCCATTCATCAGATGATAATTCCTCAATATCCTCAATCAATTCACCACAATTAGGACAAACAGGATGTTGATAGTTCATCCCTTCAAACTTAACCATATCAGCAAATCCCTCATAATCACAAGTACATTCAACCCATATCTTTTCTTCTTTCATTTTCCTTTCACTTTTAATCTTCCAATTAATTTATCCCAATCGCGGTTCTCTAATTCTTCAACTTGCTTACTGTATTTTTTATAGATTTTACATTTCATGCAAAGATGAGGGCAACAGCAATCAATACATTCTTCTGAAATCATTATGTTTACTAGCATTTTTGTTTTACCTACCTATTTTTGCTCTACAACACCTAAAAATTTCCCTATACGCACCAAATCATCACAACTGATCTGATAGGCGCTGATTACCAGAAATTCACCCATGACTTCATCTTTGGTTGTTTGGATAGCGATCTCACTCATTATTTGCCTCCGTTGAAAATGCGATCTTTCAATGACTTCTTTTGCTTCTCAGGTTCAATTTCTGGCTCAACAAGTTTATTATGATAATATAAAACGCTTAGAAGAAGACCACCGGTACTAAGTATGCATAGGCCCCACAATCCGTATTCTTTGTAGTTGAGATACGACACCATGCTTGTATAACAGCCTAAAACCCATCCAAAGGCAATGTAGAAGGCCCTTGGTACTTTGTTGTTTTTCATAATTTATTCTCCTTATCCATTCTCTCAGATAATTCTATATAAACAAATGGAAAAAACAACCAAGATAACACTAGAAGAAAACCAGCCAACCAATGACCATTGCTAAGAATTATCATTAAGATAACAACGGGTATTATTGCGATTGCCCATAAAAACTCAATTGCTTTCATAATTTACCTCCTAACAAAAAATAAATGCTAACTGCAAGAAAAAAGGCCAGGGCGAGGGTGCCGATGAAAAACCAAGGAGACATGATTTCTTTTTTATCAGTCAACAACAGCAACCTCCATCCGGCTGAAGAGCTCTATCACGTCTTCATCGAAGATTGTCTTGCGCCCGTGCTTGTCTGCGATCTTGCAGAGCTCTGGGGCATAGGTCTCGATGTGGTCCTTCACGCGTCCACTATATTCGCTTATGGCCCCAGGGCTGACGTTGAACTTGGTTTCCTTCAGGCCTTTCATCAGCTTTGCGTTTTCGTGGATCAGCTTGCTTATATTTACGACATTACCATTGTTTGACATTTCAATTATCTCCTAAGATTTTCTACAACTTTAGCCATATTTATTTCGCCAAAAATTTTCTTCATAGAATTTATTTCTACTGCTGTAATTTTATGTCCGCAACTGGCGCAATATCTCAATTCTTTTCTTTTCCCATTTTTATATTTAACAATATACCCTCCATATCTGCGGTCTCTCCATCTGAGGAGAAGCTTACCACATCTATGACATCGATGATTTTTAAAAAATGACATGCTTGTCCTCCATCCTACGTGCATCAAGCACTTTGAAACCTTTTTCAGTCAATCTATAAACACCTATGCTCCTCCCATGTGCGATCTTCCTTGATGTTTTTTTTCGATTGCACTGCTCTAAAAGACCATCGCGAACCAGGGCTCCGGTCACCACGCCCACGATCTTGTCGTTAGTATACATCTCTCCAGTCGCATCATGCAGATCATCAGTTGATACTTCACCCTTCAATACAGCGATGTTCAGCATGAGAGTAGCAAGCCTATTTACCTCAAACTCCCGGAAAATTGCAACATAAGTTATTACTTCGCCAAAATCCTGGCAATCCAGGTCTCGCATATCCCTGTTGTCTTTTACAGTCGTGCAGATGTGATCATATATCTCTTTGACATTGTTGAAACGCTTTTGCAAGATGTGTCTGCATGGAGTTCTGTAGATTTTGAAATGTTCGCAGTCGCATGTCCATTTTTGGTTTTTCATGCTAGGATAGAATAGTCTTGCCGGGTCATGGGCTGATGGAATGCCTTGGATGAGATCTAGGGTTTGTTGTGCTTGTTGCATTATTTATCACATCCATCGCAAAGTGGCTTTCCTTTCCATTGGCCTTCGTTTGGAATCGTATAAGGACCATTGAAAGGAAGTATCTCATGGCAATTTGCGCAGCGTCTTGTATGTTTTATTATTTCACTTCCGAATAATTTTTAGGTTGTTCATTCTTCCATCACTTAACATATGACAACTACGACAAAGCCATTGAAAATCATCAATGTCTCGTTTATATTCTCCAGAGATATTTGCTAAATCAAACGCATTTTTTTCATTGCATATTTCACAAAGTTTTGGTTTATTTTTTCTTCGTTTTATCCAATCGTGCAAAGAATTATATTTAACATCATTTCCTTTCCAGTTTGGATTTTTTTCATAATAATCGTCCCAAGGATACACAAGGTTTTAACCTTGTGAGGAATTGGGAACCTCCTTCTTCTTTTTCCAAACCATAAAATATGAAACAAGATACACTCCATGAAATATTGAAAGTTGAGGAATATCTCTTAACCAAATGAACCCATCGTTAATCAATAGATTATAAAATATATGGTTCCAAGGATGTTTAATCTTACAGATTAGAACACCATCTTTTTTAAGGATTTTTTTTATAGACGGTATGCTCTGTTTCACAAATTCAAGAAAATCTTTTTCTTCCATCGGACAATATTTCTTAATCATCTCTTTTAAAGTTCCACTATGAGATGGATATGGTGGGTCAAAGATAAATCCATCAGCAACATTAAATAATTCTACAGGTGGGTTCCTTATATCACAGACGTAATTCAATCCGTCTAATGGTCTGATATCTCCAAAGATGAATTTATAATCTCCACCAATTAAATTATGACCACTATTCATCTGTCTATAAAATCGTCTATCTCCAGCACACAAATCAACTATTACTGCAGGTGGCGGAATGAAATTCCTGACCAGTCCAGCGAATGCTTTTCCAGTATCAACCTTCCAACCAATGATACAATTTCCGTAATGCTGGAATGGCTTTAATTCTTTTTTAACCAGAATAATCACCTAATTTGCTTTGCGTGAAATCACCAATCTTAACCTCGGGATGACCAAAGATAGAATATTCAAAGACTTCTTTGCCTTCCTGTTCTGCGATGTACCTTGCTACAGCTTCTTGGCTGACGTGACCAGCACTACCACAATAATAGCCTCTTGCCCAGAGGCTTGGGAATTGTTTTAGATGTCTCTGGTAACCAAGATACTTGAGATATGGAAACACCCTACGCAACTGGATAGAAGTGTTGCCCTTAATCTTCTTTACAATCTCACAAGGGATATGCGTAGGCTTTGCACCTACAAACAAGTGCAAATGGTCTGGCATGATTTCGAGGGCAAGACAGTCAAGATTAAGTTCTTTGCATTGACCTCTGATAATGTCCTCAAGCACTTCCTTCACTCTCCCTCTAAGCACGATTTTCCTGTACTTGGGTATCCAGACCAGGTGATAGTTGATGTTGTACTTACAGTGAAAGCCAGACTTGACCTGTGCAATCTTGACATCCAGGCTGTGCTTTGTTGGATTGAAGTGAGGATAGTTGTGTAACATGAGGAAAGAGCTTTAGCAAAACATCTCTTAATACCAGTCGGCGAAGAGCCGATGTGTTTTAAGATAGATGCTTTGCGTTTTCCTATGTTACACATATCGGATACCCCCGACTTTAGTCGGATTTATTTGGGAGGATGTCATTTATTTTTGTTTCGGATAGTTTCCTCCTGGTTTCTTCTGAATAAACATTATGTTTACCTTTGTTCCATGAAACATATTTTCCCATTTCATATCCTTTTTTTAGAGATTCTGACATTTTTAGTTTTGATTCTTCTGTATGAAAATAATGTTTGCCATAATTTGGGTTATTTTTTCCCGACATCAGTTTACTATGATTTCTTTTCCATTCTTCTGTCCGATGTTTGCCATACATAGGATTATTTTTGCCTAATTTTACTTCTGACATTCTTCTCTTTGATTCTTCTGTATGATGCCGTCGTTTAGTTCTTTTCATCTATCCTCTTCTCTTTCTTTTGTATTATTTTTTCATCAAACTCTTCTGGGTCAAACAGGGTCTTTTGCATCGTCAGCCTCTTTGTTTTCAAAATCATCTATTGGTTTTTCCTGTCGCTTTGTTGTAAATAGGTTTTTATCTACAATACCGGTTTTATTAAAACGATGAAGAACCGCAGGCAAACCACTTTCGACAAAATGTTCATAATGATTTTCTGATGCAAATATTTGAATACAAGAAGTATATTCTTCTAACTTTTTTTGTAAAATAATAGAAGGATCTCTGCGAATTAAATCATATATCCCCAATATCTCCGCAAGACCATGTCTATGATTACCTTTACCAATTGTTTTTAATCTATTTTTTTGTTCAGATGTGATACGTATTGTCACTGTTTCCTTTTTAAGTTTTTGTTTCTCCATATGTTTCTCCTGTTGATTTTTATTTTTTGTGACAGATTTGTGACATGTCACAAGTTTGGAAAGTATGTGTTTTGTAACACATTTTCCTCGCCGAAGGCGAGTAAATCCTTTCGGTTGCTACTAGCGTTTACACTAGTAGGTGACAGTATTTGTCACAATTTTGTCACAATTTGTGACAGATTTGTTACGTAATAGTAAAGTTTAAATATAATAAGCATAAATTTTGTGACAAGATGGATACCTTCTTTTTTTGTGACGTGTCACAATTTTGTGACAGACTCATGAAAAGGCGGAGGAATGGGATTGAAGGTGGTGAGGAGAGATAGAAAAAACTCTTCTTTTTAACATCCCATCCCCCATGTTGTGATACCGCGATGGAGCAATAGTGAGGAGGTGGATAAGATACACCATTTCTTTCCAATTTTATATTTATATTTGCTCCATCGCGGCAATCACTCTGAGCAATTCGGTCAATCTGAAGTGAAATAGGATTGGATAAAGGTATATCGTTTTTATTTCTAAAAAAATAATCACCTTGTGGGGGTTGATATACTGAAATTCCAATCCTATTATCACTCTCATTTAAAAAATGAAAATGAGCCTGAATAGATAAGGGGGCAACACCACAATAGTCTGTTTCGGGTAAACCTATTTTCAAGGTGTCGCCTCCATTTCAACAAAAGATTCTAAACGAGATGGAATACCATTCAATCGGTCTTGGGCCATTTTAACATAATCTGGATTCAAATCAAAACCAATATAATGACGGAGGAGTTTACGAGCAACCAAAGCAGTTGTGCCACTCCCCATAAAAGGATCAAGAACAATTGCAGGGATTGGTTCTTTATCGCATTTACAAGAAGATCGCCAACCAAGAGTTTTAGTTTCTGGTGGTTCAAGCATTGTTCCAGAGCTCCTAGTTCTACCTTTTTCATGTGTTCCGTTACTTCGTTTTATTATCATTGATTTGTTCTGTGTTATTCTTATCCAAAGTTTCCCACAGTCAGGACAGATGCCTTTTTCTGATGTTCCTGCTTTAATCATCGGCTCAATCAAATCTTCTGGGAATGCCGCAAAATGAGCACCAGAGAAGGGTTTGGTTGTGATAGTCCAAACAGAACGCTTGTTGCGACCATTAGAATCAGGATATCTTTTTGTTCTCTTTATACCTGCATTGGTTTGTCCTTGCAAAATAGAGCCAACATCATCATATTTTGCTGACCAAATTCGTTCATCTTTACCTTGAAACTCCTCTTTTATTGCCTCAGCATCATAATAATAATTCTTTGATTTAGAAAGTAAAAAAATATACTCATGACTCTTTGTGCAACGGTCTGTAACGCTTTCAGGCATTGGATTTGGCTTTGACCATATAATGTCTTGTCTTAGCCACCATCCATCCTGTTGTAATGCAAATGCAACTCTCCAAGGAATGCCAATAAGGTCTTTAGGTTTAAGATTCTCTACATCTACACCTGATTGATTTGGTGCAATTTCTGGTCTACTAACCCCATTCTTTCCCCCTGCCCATCCCCCTTTTCGTCCAGCATTATAAGTATCTCCAAGATTCAACCAACAAGTCCCATCTTTCTTTAATACTCTACGAATTTCTCTGAAAATTACTACGAACTTCTGCACATATTCTTCTGGAGTTTTTTCAAGACCAATCTGACCATTAATTCCATAATCTCTCAATCCCCAATAAGGTGGAGAAGTAACAACACAATCTATTGATTCATCATCTAACTGCTTTAATCCTTCAAGTGCATCGCAACAATAGATTTTATCGAGATCTAATGTCAGCCTTCCACCCCCTTAAGATCTAAAGAAAAAAAGAAAGAGAGAAATTGATGGCTTTTTTGAACCCACCAACAGGAGAGAATTTGTCGGAATCCCCGTGGGTCCGTACCTGTCCTATCTGGACTTTGGACTGAAATATTTAAAGTTTTCGGTGGTCTTCGATCCAGGCTGTTTTTCTGGCCGTTTGCTTTCAGAACAGCCCCGATCCAGTCATACGGTGCGAGCTGATAGTATTTCTTCGCGTACTTCGTGTAATCGTCAGTCGTCCGCAGATCGTCATGCCCAAGCCAGTCCTTTACGTCTTCTTTATCCCAGGTCCCAATCTCGACATAAGACTTGATCAGCCGTGCTGTAGCGCACCAATGTCTCATTACATACATCGAAAAGTCAGGAAACACTGGCTTTACATATGAACAGAGCCATTTCCTCAGCCAATCCACAGTCCATGGATCTCCATTCGGCTGTATGTAGACATATGGGCTTTCAGGGTTTATCTTGTCGTGCAGCTTCAATAGGTTCTTTACTGATTTCCTTCTATCTCCATTCAGCAGTTCGCTCTCAGGGAATAGCTGTCGGAGCTGGTAGTGTTTTTTTGCCTCGATTATAATCATATAGCCGTCAGATAATCGTATATTATCAACGCGCTGTATTGGGAACTCTTCGGGCCTGTAGCCGAATAAATATCCATGCGCCAGGATATATTGTATTGTCTTATTGATTACTTTATTTCTAGTGTATTTGTAATTGATCTGCCTTTTCACTTGCTCCGGCAATGGAATGATCCGTATCTTCGCTGGCGGTGGGCTTGGTGGCATGTAGCCAATATCTTCCAGATCTATTCCATAGCTGTTTGCAAGGCTCTTTATGGCCTTCCAGTCGTTTCTTATTCCGTGTGGTCCCACCTTCTCAACATGCTCACGATATTCAAGGTAACTGATTATCTGCTGTGAGTTGAGATCCCACGGGCTGACTGGGTATATTGAGTGCTCAGCCATCCTTTTGATTGCGTTTGTGTGTTTCTTTGCCGTGCTTGGCATGTGACGCGTGCGGATCCACCATGTTTGGTAAACATTCAAAAGTTCAGGTAATGTTTGATAATCTTTCTGATGTAATATATATGGGTTTTTCCAGCCTTCAATTTCTAAAAATTGTTTTTTTATCTCATGTTGCATCCCATCCTCGATCTTTTCACCCGAATTGGGTGTAATGATTTCATCGTTTGGGATGTTTTTAAACATTTCTATCAGCTTTCATTTTTACATTTAATACATTCGATCTCATGTTCTTTGTCTTTGATTTTCAAGTCAGTCTCTAGATTTTTTATTCTATCTTTTAATAATGTTAGATCACTGGCAATTTCTTTTTCTACGTCTGCTTTTAGTTGCCTTCTTTCTGTTTCAAATTGCTCCTTTGATTCTTCATAACTCTTTTTTTCTTGTTTGGCCTTTCTATTCAGAACAACATATAAAATTATTGCTAAAATAAAATATAAAACAGTTAGAAAAGCACTTGATATAACCAGATCTCTCGTATGCCTTTCATCTAGATCGTTGTATTTTTTGTAATAATCATTGCTTTTGAGTTCATCTATTTCTTGATTTAGATTTGAGATTGTTTTATTCATCTCTTCAATCTTATCGTGTTGTGTACTGATAAAATTTATTACATCAGTAGTAGTTTTATCAGGTGTGGATGCACCGAAAAAATTAATATTGAATAAGACCACTACTGCAACAACAACGCCCGCACCTGCCAAAAAAGCCATTAATGGATCTATATAACCAGCTTTATTTCTTATCAATTTTTTCATATTTATTGCTCCTTAAACCGTCACCAATAAATCATCATTCTTTTCCTTTAACTGAGGCTGATATCCGTTTTCATAATTGCCAAGCCAACGCACATATCCTACCAGAGATGGCTTTTCGTCTTTGTTTTTGCAGAAAGCACGATATTTCTGGAAATTAGAATTATCAGCTAGAGACATTAGAGCAACCTCATAATCTTGTACCTACCTTCTGTCCAAATTCATATGCTATTCCATGACTTGTGTATAATAAAGTACCAATGAACATTCCAATACCCACAAGGTCATCTACAAAGAAGAAAGCTAAGATACTAATTCCGCCAACAAGTCCAAATGCAATTAATCGTTCAATCATTCAATTCCTCTCCAGTTTTTCCTGGCAATCTCGGCAATAACTTTTTCCTTTGTACTTGATTTGGCAGAAATTGATTAACTTCTTTTATTGCTTTCATTTTTATTCTCCAAAAAGTGTTTTTTGATTAAAATTAAAATCAGAAGGGCTGGGGGCCCAATTTTTGTTCAATATGTCTTCTATAACATTAGGAAAAATTTTTTGTAAATCAACTATATTCATGGCTGTGAACCAAGATTTTCCATATTTCCCATTTTGATAACAATCTACTGTTCCAATCCCTGGGAAATCTTTTTTGATATTTCCCTTCCAAAAACTTATCGGTATAGATACTAATTTTTCAGCATTGCATATATATAAATCATAAAATGTTTTATTCTCACGCCAGCCATAAATATATTTTGAAATTATTCCTCCTTTAAATCTATAGAAATCTCCTTTTGTTTTATCTCCATTCATTATTTCAACGGTAATATCATCAAAATTACGAGAATACGGCTCTCTTATCTTTGAAGCCCATGTTTCTGTTCTGTCTGGAAAATCAACTTTTATATCAATAGAAAATTTTCTATCTGCATCTCCTCCATTATCTACTCGTTCAAATTGTGCATTTTTATATGTATCATTTAATATAGGAATTAATAAATCAACGGATTTTTGTCCATTTTTACGCTTTTCATCAAAATAATAAGTTATGTCCATCCCTCCGTCATATTTGGCAAAGATTGTTTTAAAAAACCATTAGTTAATTGCCATCTGATATTTTTTCCATTGTAATGTTTTATCACCGATTTTAATCGTTTTTCAATAATGGGAAAACAATAAGGATCAATTTCTGCTCCTAATCCTAATCGTGCATTTTCCATTGCTATTTTTGCAATTGTACCACTGCCAAGATAAGGATCCGCTACTACATCATTTGGATTTGTTAATCCCCTTATAAAAAATTCAATAAGTTTCTCAGGTTTTTGTGTTGGGAAATTTAAATATTCTTTATCATTTCCACCAAGTCCATTTTCGTTTATTATTGAGATAGGATAACGAATACCATCTGATTTTGTAATATACCCTTCATCCCATTCCCCGTAATTGCTCGAACCTTTTGCTCGTTTCCATTGATAGGGTTCTTCTTTTTTTCCAATTAGTTTCAGATTAAATATAAGATTTGAAACTTCGATATCTTTTTTCTTAAAAACAAAAATATTTTCATGTGTCCGCAATGGAAGATAATTTGATGTCCACATTGCGGTTTTTTTCCCTTTGTTCCATATTATTTCAAATCTGAAATCAAATAGTTCTTGAAATCCGTTAAATACATCTATTATGTTTGGGATTGTGCCGAATATAGCTATTTGTCCGTTATCTTTTAAAATTCTATTGAATTGTTCTGCAGTCTGTTTCCAATCTGGTTTTATATCCCATCTGTTTTGTGTTATCCCATAAGGGGGATCTGTAAGTATTAAATTAATGCTTTTATTTTTTAAACTACTTATTAGATCTTCAGCACATCCACGGTAGATAAAAGGAATATGGAAACTGGGTTTTGTTTTGCCAAAACATGCTATTGTACGATCAAACCATTCATCATTTATGTCTTTTTGTTTTTGTTGTAAATACCAATAGCCATTAATTGGTCTTAAAAACATTGCGTAAAAACCTCCAATACTTTAAATACTCTATGCGTAATTTTATTTGATATGACAAAATTTACACAATCACTATATAAACAATTTAATGTTTTTACGCAATTATAGATTATTTTATCCCCTCCCTTTCCATTCGTTTTAAACCATTCTGTTTTTTTGTTTTGTTTTCCTTTTTGTAATCCTGCCAGTTTTGTTTTTGCTTTGTCGTTAATTTTAATGCTATTTTTTATTCCCCCCTTTTGCCATTAATTCGTTTCTGCCATTCTTTCAGCATCTCAATGATAATCTTTTCTGGCATAAGTTTCCTAAGTGCATTTCTTTCAGCTTTTGATACGCATTTCTGCAAACAAAAATCATCTTTGATCTTGCGCCCGTCTCTGAGTTCCATAAACTTAGATTGTGTGCTAACCCCCCACATCTCTAGATTGCGTTGCACATCAATGGCTTTTACTTTGCATATCCATATCCCGTTGTTTTCCTCTAAAATCGGCTCACTGCAGTGTATATTACCCATTTTAAGTGCAATCTGTTTAACACCAGCATAAGACAATCCCGTTATCTGACGGTTGCCCTGCGGAAAACTGTAAACAAATTCTTCTAGAACATTGCCCTTAATCTCGGCTAAAATCTGATTTTCGTCTTTTCGTTCCATGAGGCTATAGGGCATTTGCTCTACAACCTCAGGAACGACTGACGTATGTGGGGCATCAGCGCGGGACCGATGATCCTGTGTACATGCACGTGTACTCTCATATTTTTCAATAAGCGGTATAATCCATTTACTATCTCTAAGAAACTCAATGTGTTTGCATGTACCACCGTTGGTCCGGTATTCAAAATCAGGGCAGGAGCAAGTTCCTATGAATGGGTTTACTATGTAGGTTTTACCGCTTTCTAGGTTGTGTACTTTAAAACAATTTTCTTCTTTACTATTGGTAACTGTATATCTTTCTTCTAGATCTGTAAAAGGTTTTTCTAAAATTAATTGTTCCATTTTTTCATCTCCCTCTTCATTTTTTTCGAGTGCTATTTTCATCCTTTAGTTCTCCTTATTGTAAAGAGAAGAGCGAGGGGATGGGATGCATTTTTCATTCCCTGCTTATTATTCTCTCCTCTTCACTTTTATGGCACTAGATAATCAAGCCTAAACAGATCTACAATTTCGATCTCAGAAAGATGCATGGGATATTGTGGATCCACGCTGACCTTGTTGCCTTGCTTGAATGCTTTTTGCTTAACGCTTATGAGTGCTGCCAGTTTTCCCACCGCCACAATTATTTTTTAAAAGATCATTGATAATTCCATCAAAATTAGCGTCACCGACACGACCTGTTTCAGAAAGATTTATCTCTCTCTTTTTTAATCGTAGTTTATCTAATTTTTTGTAGGTATCGAAACTTACACGAATTGCAACGGCATTATTTTCAGTCATTTCTTTACTTTCCTGTTATTGGAAATTGTAATCATTTATGGGTTTATATACTTTACTATTTTCCTATTATTGATAGATGGCATGTAAATTTAAAATAATCTTTTTCTTTTACAATTTACAACATGCGAAAAATAGAAAGGTGGATTGAGAGAACACATGCTGTCGATATTTTGAAACAATTATCAAGAAAAGATAAGATGTATTTTACTGAATTAAAAAATATTATCGGAGAGGGCAGTTCATCAACAATAAATATAGTATTAAACGAATTAGAAGCCATTAATTTAATTGAGGAGAAGATTGAAAATAAATTTGGAGGCAAACGTTACATCTGGCTCACTCCAATGGGTAAACGTATTGCTGAAAAATTAATTGAAATAGAAAAAATATTGAAAGAAAAATAGGGGAGGAAATATGAAGAAAGGAATAATTTTGCTGATTGTTTTAATGTTGATTAGCACAATATTTTTGAGTGGTTGTACTACAAAAACTAAAGAATGTAGCGCCTGCGGTGGTACTGGTAAATGTAATCGTTGCGGTGGCACTGGTTGGGCTGTGGATTGGGATCTAGAATGTGATAATTGCAAGGGCACAGGAAATTGTCCTGTTTGTGGTGGCTCCGGACAAATACCTGAAAGCACTCC
>Ga0315289_10011268_pt1 | contig 12689 bp, 10 predicted proteins | sample YL17G11_40_MG_FD_203452 | JGI IMG/M metagenome (GOLD analysis project Ga0315289, IMG submission 203452) | Sediment microbial communities from Yellowstone Lake, YNP, Wyoming, USA - YL17G11_40 | ecosystem: Environmental > Aquatic > Freshwater > Lake > Sediment | place: USA: Wyoming | collected...
GGCCGAGGCCACCGCGCCGACCAGCGGCGTGACGAACTCCCAGCCCAGCACGCGCTGCAGGTAGCGGGCCAGCCCCATGCCGCCCAGGACCGTGTGGGCGATGGCCCCGGCGATGTAGCTGATCCGGCGCACCGTGATGAAGCTGCCGACCACCCCGGAGGCGACGGAGGCCAGCAGGCCGGTGGCCAGGGCGTATTGCAAAAAGGGGAAAGCCAGCAGGTCGCGCAGGAAGTCCATCATAGCTCGTGCTCGTGGCGCACCAGGGCGATGTCGACGCCGTACAGCTCGCTCAAGATCTCCCCGGTCAGGCGGCTCACCGGGTGCTTGACCACGGTGCGGTTCACGCACAGCACGCCGCTCACGAACTGGGACACCACCCCGGTGTCGTGGGAGACCAGCAGAATGGTCAGGCGCCGGGCCAGCTCGACCAGCAGCTCGTAGAGCTTGGCGGTGGCCGCGCGGTCCACGCTGGCCGTGGGCTCGTCCAGCAGCAGCAGCTCGGGGTGAACGGCCAGGGCACGGGCGATGAGCACCCGCTGCCGCTGGCCGCCCGACAGGTCGGCGAAGGGCCGCCGGCGCAGCTCCACCAGCCCGACGGTCTCCAGGGCCTCCTCGGCCGCCTCCCGGTCATCCCGGCGGTAGGGTCCGGCCGCGAAGTTGCCCACCCGGCCCATGCGCACCACGTCCAGGACGGTGACCGGGAACAGGGGGTCGAAGCGCGCGTACTGGGGCACGTAGCCCACCCGGCTGCGCGCCCGCTCGGGGGGGCCGCCGAACACCTGCACCTCGCCGGAATCGGGGCGCGCGGTGCCCAGGATCAGGCGCAGCAGCGTGGTTTTGCCTCCACCGTTGGGCCCGACCGCGGACACGAACTCCCCGGGAAGCACATTGAAGGAGACTTCCTGAAGCACCGGCTCGCCGGTGTAGGAGAAGCTGACCTGGCGGAAATCGACGACCGGCGAGCCTTGGGCCGGCGTGCCTGTAGTTGCCGCGTCGTTCATTGCGGTCGCAGTGCCTCCTGGATTTTTCGCGCCATGTCGCGCACGTTCGCCAGATAATCGCTGGGCAGGTCGTCCAGCGGGACCACGGCGCCGCCGATGGCCTCGGCCACCGCCCGGGCGCCGGCCTGGGAGAACTGCGGCTGCACGAACACCACGCGGATACCCCGCGCCCGGGCCAGCTCGATCAGGCGCGCCAGCTCGCGGGCCGAGGGCTGCCTGCCGCCGGTCTCCACCGCCACCTGCTTCAGCCCGTACTCCCGGGCGAAATAGCCGAAGGCGGGGTGATACACCAGCAGTTCCCGGCCGCGCAGGGGGGCCAGGGCGGCGGTAAGCTCCGCGTGCACCCGGTCCAGCTCGGCGGCGAAGCCCTCGAAGCCGGCCCGGTAGGCCGCCTCGCCGGCCGGGTCCGCGCGGATCAGGACGTCCCGGATGGTTTGGGCCTGGCGGCGAGCCAGGGGCGGGCTCATCCAGACGTGGGGGTCCCGGCCTTCCTCCCCTTCGTGTTCCTCCAGCAACTCGATGCCCTCGCGCGTGTCCACGATCGTCAGGTCGGGCATCGTGCTTTCCAGGCGGGGGACGAGCGCGTTTTCGAAGGGAAAGCCGGCCCGGAAGAACAGGCGGGAACGGGCCAGGCCGGCCACCTGCCTGGGTGAGGGCTCGTAGGTGTGCGGGTCCTGCCCTGATGTCACCAGCGCCTCGACCTGGACCCTCGTCCCCCCTATGCGCTCCACGAAGTACTGAAGCGGTGGGATGCTCACGAAGACGCGCAGCCTGCCTGCAGCCGCCGGGGAGCCACCGCGGCTGCAGCCGGAGGCCAGGACCAACGCGCCCGCGATCAGGGCGCCGGCCGCCAGCGCGACCGCCACCGGCATTTTCACCGAACGCCGTGGTTTCATGTGCCGGACCCGCAGGTCAGGTACAGGGCGTCGCACTCGCGGCAGTGCTTGACCGCGTGGTCCCTGGCAAAGCCGTCCCAGTGCTTCTTCTGTTCGGGGGTCATGATCCCGGTGCCCTGGCACAGGGGGCAGGCATGGTCCAGGGCCGAGAGGATGGCCGCCCGGATGAACTCCGAGCGGTTGGGCAGGCGCCGGATCGCGCGGGCCAGCGCCGGCCCGACCTTGAAGGTGATCACCTCGTCCTTGTTGCGCAGCATGCGGGCTCCCTCCGGTAATACTTCGTAATATAGTCTTCCCAAACCCCGGGCTTGTCAAGAGCGGCCAGCGGCGGACCCGAGCTTGTTGCGGGCCGGCCGGGATGCTATATTCGCCCTCGGAGGCGATCGGGATGGGGAAGAAAACCCTGGTGTGTTTGCCGGCGGTGCTGCCGGCCTGGCTGCTCCTGCTGCTGGCCGGCTGCACGAGCTTCTCGGATTCGAGGTTCCTGAACAGTCTGGATGACCCCGTAAAGTCGCGGGCCGTGACCGAACAGGGCATCGCCCGCTACCAGCTCGCCCTGGTCACGCGGGGAGAGTACGAGCGCGTCGAGGAGGTGCGGCGCTACTTCGAGGTCGCCCTGCGCTATGACCCCAACAACCGACAGGCCCAGGCCTATTTGGACCTGGTGGATGGCTACCGGGATGCCGAGACGCGCAAGCGCGTCCGCGAGGCGGAGCAACTGCTGAAGAAGGGCAAGCGCGGCCAGGAGGAGGACTACGCCCTGTGCCTGGCGGTGGTCCGGGCTGGCCAGCTGTCCCCGCAGGACGAGCAGGTTGCCGCGCTGCGCCGCCAGACCGAGGAGGTGCGGGGCACGCTGGTCGCCCTTTACCTGGAGCGCGGCCGCGACGCGCGGGCCCAGGCCAAGGCCAGCTCCTCCGCGGCCGCTCAGGAAAAGCTCTATCTGGAGGCGTTCCGCAGCTTCAACCGGGCTGTGTCCATCGATCTGCTGAATAAAAACGCCCAGGCCGAGAAGGACTCCCTGCGCACCGCGGTCAACGACATCTTCACCGAGCGCCTGGCCGGGGCCGGGCAGATGGTCGGCAAGTCGAAGTTCGCCGAGGCGCGCAAGGAGGTGGTGCTGCTGGAGGAGCTGAACCGCCGCCTGGGCCACCCCTTCGACGAAGAAATCGGGGACCTCAACTACACCCTGCACTTCCGTTGGGCCCGCAGCCTGTTGGATCGGCGGGACTACCCGGCGGCCCAGACCCGGGCGGACGCCGCCCTGGCCGTGCGCAAGACCGAGGAGGCGGCGGCCCTCCGGCGCAAGATCCAGCAGGCCCGCCAGCAGAGCGAGAGCGGCGTGTCCTACGAAGCGGCCCTGGAGCAGGCGGATCGGGCGCTCGAGCAAGGGGACCTGGCCGGGGCCTACCGCCGGTTCAACGCCTTGACCCGCGGGACCCAGGATCGCGCCAGGCTCGCCGCGCTGGAAAGCCGCCGGGAGAAGGTCCGCGTCCAGCTTCCCGCCCTGTACGAGAAGGCCGTGGGCTACTACCGGGCGGAGGAATTCCTGAAGGCCGTCGAGCTTCTGGAGACGGTGCTGGCGATCGACGTGGAATACGAGCAGGCGGCCGAGTACCTGGACAAGGCCAGGACCAAGCAGAAGCTGCTGGAGCAGTTCGGAGGGGAGGGATGAAGCGGGAGAATGCCCTCCGCATCGTGCTGCACGCCCTGGAGGCGCTGTACAGCCTGGTCCTGCTGGCCTGGTTTGCGGCGCCGCTCTACCGGCCGCTGGCGGGGTTGTTCGCCGCCGTGCGGCTGCCCTCGGTGGCCCGTCTGCCCGCCGAGTTGGCCGAGGCGGCGGGGGGGGGCGCGGCGCTGCCGATCGCCACGCTGCTGGTGTACCTGATTCCTGCCATCCGGCTGTACAAGCTCGCCTGCCTGTTCCTGGATCCCGCCCTCCCCGGGCTGGCGGACTCACGGCGCAGTTTCCCCATCCTGGCCAGCCTGGCCAGCTCCGCCCTGGCGCTAGGCGCGATCCTGGCGCCCGTGATCCGCCAGGCCGCCTCCTGGCGCTACTTCGCCGGTCTTTCCCCCGCCCTGATCGCCCTGTTCTTCCTTTCGTTGGCCCACAATGCCTTTTTCCTGTCCATGCTGATCGCGCGTCTGAACAGCAAGGACGATTCCTACCGGGAATACCTGGAGTTCCGGCGCGCCGCAGCGGGCCGCGGCTTCCTGCGGACGCTGCTCGCGCAAGGCATCCAGAAACGCCTGGTCATATCCTTTACCGCCCTGATCCTGGTGGTCATTGTGGTGTTGAGCCTGGTGCTGATGCGCAACTTCAGCCGGACCCTCCTCGCCGCTTTGATCGAGAACGGTAACGGGCTGGCTGAACGCACGGCCAGCGTGATCCGGGCCAACTTCGGCGACGATATCGCGCTGGACGACTACTTCCGGATCGAAGCCCGGAAGAACGCCGAGGCTACCTTCCGCTTCGAAGAGCTCGCCTATTACCGCCACGCCTCAGCCGGCGGTGAATACCGGGTGGCCGCCAGCACGGCGCGCGCCCGGATCGGCGAGTCCCTGTCGGAGCCGGACTTCAGCCTGGAGCGCACAGGGTACCGCTTCGACCCCGAGCGCCAGCTCGACGAGTTCCGCGCCCCCGTGCTGGTGCACAACATCCTGATCGGCTTCGTGCGCCTCGCCTACGCCCGGGAAGTGATCTACGAACCCTTTATCCGGGCCCAGCTCCAGGTCATCCTGATCGCCGCACTGTTCCTGTACGCCACCGTGTTCCTGGTGTACGTAGTCGGCCGGGGCATCGTCTTCCCCATCCTGTTCCTGCGCATGAGCGTCAACTCCATAGCCCGGACGCTCGCCGGCATGATCAAGGGCAATGTGCGCATCTCCAGCGAGCTGCTGCAGTACCAGGACCGGGTGCGCACGCGGGATGAGATCAAGCTGCTGTCCGACGAGATCGGCAACATGACCACCGTGATCCGCGGGGTCATCCCCTATATCTCCGCCTCGACCCTGAAGCACTCCGAACGGGAGAATCCCACCACCGAGCGCCGAGAGCTGGCCTTCCTGTTCACCGACGTGCGGGATTTCACGACCCTGTGCGAGGGCCTGCCCCCCGACCAGGCGGTGGAGCTGCTCAACCACTACCTGGACCTGCAGTCCACCGTGATCCTGAGCAATGGCGGGGACATCGACAAGTTCGTGGGCGACCAGATCATGGCCGTGTTCGAGGGCCCCCGCAAGGAGCTGGCCGCCTGCAAGTCGGCCATGCAGATCCGCGCGGCCATGGCCGAGGACACGGAACAGCGCCGCCTGGGCGGCGAACGCGCCCTGTCCATCGGCATCGGCATCCACTCCGGCCCCGTGGTGTTCGGCAGCGTCGGGGCCAAGGACCGCATGGACTTCACCAGCATCGGCGACACGGTCAACCTGGCGGCCCGTCTGGAGGGCGCCAACAAGATCTACGGCACCAAGAGCCTGATCACCGGGACGGTCCAGGCCAAGGTCCGCGAGCAGTTCCTGTGCCGGGAAATCGATCTGCTCACCGTCAAGGGCAAGCGCCAGCCGGTGCGCATCTTCGAGGTGCTGCAGGAGCAGAAAAAGGCCGAAGAGAAGCTGCGGGAGATCAGGAAGTACTTCGAGGGGGGCCTGTCCTTCTACCGTCGGCAGCTCTGGGCCGAGGCCCAGAAGGCCTTCGGCTTCCTGGTCCGCAAGTACCAGGATGAGGCGAGCGAGGTGTTCCTGCGCCGCGTGGAGCTTTTCCGAAAAAGCCCGCCCCCCGCGAACTGGGACGGCGTGTTCAGCTTGACTGTCAAATGAATCCGGTCGAGGGACCGCGAGGGGGGCGGGCGTTACCTGGCCGGCAGGGCGCCCAACTCCTCCTGCAGGGAGTAGTACAGCGAGTAGATCGAGTCCTCCAACTCCACCTTCAGGCGCCGCTTCTCCTGTAGGAAGGGCAGGCTGGAGTCGAAGCGGATCGGCTTGCCGATCTTGATGCCCTTCACCTTCTGGTTGACGGCCACCGGCAGGAAGCTGATTGCCTTGCGGGTTTTCTCGTAATACAGGCGCGCCATGGCCAGGAAGCCGGTGGAGAAGTCCCCCAGCACCTCGTTGATCGGGTGATCCTTGTTTTCGGGGAACACCAGGATGTTCCTGCCCTTCAGCAGCAGCTCCAGGCTCCTCTGGAGCGTATCGCGGATGCGCCGGCTGGAGGCGTACACCGGGATGGCCTGAAGGTCTTTCATGATGAAGACGCAGATCCTGCCGATCAGACGGGCCAGCCAGACACTCAAGGGGGGGCGGAGCTTCAACTCCAGCTCCGTGAACTCCTTCTGCAGGCGCCGGGCCACCTTCCGCAGCTCCGTCACCTCGTGGCCCACCCAGGGGTATAGCTTCAGGGGCAGGGAGGAGATGATCGACAAGGGACCGAAGGAGCCGATGTGGTTGGACACAATAATGAGCGGCTCCCCGGTGGCTAGGCAGCGGAAGACATTGCCCCGGCCGCGGATGCGCAGCTTCAGGATCAGCTGCTTGAACAGCTTGCACAGGACGAGCACGAAGAGCCCGCCCTGGGTTCGCTCCCTCTCCATACTTAGCCTGTCTATGCTAAAAGGTAGTCCAGCGGAAGCGGGCTGTCAAGAGCGGTCGGGGCCTTCCGGCCCCCTGGCATGAGTATGATTCCTTGCTTCTATACTTTATAATCGCACCTGAAGCCATGACCGAGCTGAGCTGGCAGTTCACTCCATATACAGTGCCGATCCTCCTGGCCGGGGCGGTAACCTTCATCTGTGCCACGCTGCTGTGGCGCAATGCGACCAGCCGCAGCAGGTATGCCGCGCTCCTGCTCTGGGACCTGACCGTATGGATGTCCGGCTACGCGCTGGAACTGACAGCCGCCGGGCTTGGCCTCAAGCTGGCCGGCCAGCATCTACAATACGCAGCCGGCGTGTTTATCTCCCTCGCCTGGATCGCCTTCATCACCACCTATTCGGGTCTGGGGCACTGGCTGCGCAGGGAGGTCCTGATTCCCCTGGCGATTCCCTCCCTGGCCAGCATTGCACTGCTGGCCACCAACCGCTGGCACGGGCTCGTGGCCTACGACCTCCATCTCGATGCTTCGGGACCGTTCGTGCTGCTGCAACGGTCCTGGGGACCCTGGTCGTACTTCATATTTGCCTACACCTACCTGCTTCTCCTGCTCGGGTTGCTGCTCCTGGCACGCCTCTATCGCCGGGCTCACGCGGGGGAACGGCGGCAGACGGGCCTGCTGATCCTCGGGATCGTGTTTCCCTGGATCGGCAGCGTTCTCGACCTATTGAACGTCAAACTCCTGTACGGGCTGGATTTCACGCCGTTCGGTTTTCTGCTCACGGGCCTGGTGATCACCTGGGGCGTCCTGTACCATCGCTTCGGCGAGATCATCCCCGCCTCGTACGAGCTGGCGGTGCAGAGCATGAGCGACGGGGTCATCGTGGCCGACCGTTCCGGCCGAATCCTGGCCGCCAACCGGGTCGCTCAGGAAATTTTTCAGGATGTTGGGGAAGCCCTCCGTGAGCGTCGCCTGGAGGAGCTGATCCCCCCGGACGCCCTCGGGGCGGAGGCCCGGCCCGAGGATGCCCGCAGCGGCGCCGCGGTCCAGGAACTGGAGCTCGCTCTGGGTGCAGGCGCCGCCCGCAAGCTCTACAACCTGCGGCGCTCCTGGGTTGTCGAGCACCGGCAACCGGTCAGCCAGGTGCTGGTGCTCCGCGACATCACCGAGCTCACCCGTTCCGCAGCGAGCCTGCGGGAGGCCAAGGCCCTGGCCGAAGAGGCCAACCGGGCCAAGAGCGAGTTTCTGGCCAACATGAGCCACGAGCTGCGCACGCCGCTGCATCATATCATCGGCTTTACGGAGCTGGTGGCCGGCGGGCATGCCGGGGAACTCAGCGGCACGCAGGAAGAGTACCTGCGCGATGTTCTGGATGCCGGCCGCAACCTGCTCGCCCTGATCAACGACATCCTCGAGATGACCAAGATCGACTCCGGGATGCTGGCGGTGAACCGCGAGCCGGCAGGCCTGAAGGATGCCTTGGGGGGTACCCTGGCGCTCGTGCGGGAAAAGGCCCTGAAGCACCGGATTCGGGTTTCGTTGGAAGCCGGCAGCCTGCCGGAAACCGTGCTCATCGACGTCCGCAAGCTGAAGCAGGTGCTGTTCAACCTGCTGGTTAAAGCCGTGTCTCTGTGCCCTGACGGGGGACAGGTGGTCGTGCGGGTGCGGATGCAGGAACAGCAGGAGGGCAGGCTCGCCCGGCTGGAGCTGCAGGTCCTGGGAGTCGGTGTGCGGCTCTCGGCGGAGGATCACGAACGGATTTTCCAACCTTTCGAGCAGGTCAAGGCGGGAAGCGATCACCTCGACCTGGCCAGCGGCAGCGGCCTGGCATTGGCGAAAAGGCTGGTGGAGCTGCAAGCGGGAACCATTGCGGCGGAGTATTCGGCAGCCGACGGGGGCACTGTGTTCGTCGTGCAGCTGCCCGTCGGGACCACGGACTAAGGAGTTTTGGCGTGGAACACGGCAAGGAATGGAACGCAGCAGAGCCGTCGGGGGCTGGACTCACCGATCCGGCAACCGGGCTGTTCGAGCGGCCGCTGTTTCTGCTGGAGCTGAAACGGGAGTTGCTGCGCTCCGAGCGCACCGGCGAGCCTTTCACCGTCGCCTTGATGGACCTAGAGGGCGCTGCCGACCCGGCATCGGCAGCACAGGAGCCCGCGAACGAAGAGAGCTTGAGGGAATTCGGGGCACTCGTGCGCAGCAGCATCCGGGAATTCGATCTTGGCTGCCGCTTCACCAATAACCTGTTCGGGCTTCTGCTGCTCAAAACCTCGGTGGAGGTGGCCCACGTCGTGGGGGAAAGGATTCGCAAGGCCGTGGAGCAGCGCTTCGGCGGGACCCTGTCGGTCAGCGTGGGCATGGTTTCGTTCCCGGTGGATGCCCCTGACCGGGACGGCTTGCTGTCCCGGGCCAGGCAGGCCCTCCAGAACGCCAAGACGGCGGGCAGGAACCGGGTGTACTACTTTGCCCGTCCGTCCGGCCGGCGGGGGGAGGAGAAGCCCCGGGTGCTGGTGGTCGATGACGACCGGCGGAACGTGAAGCTCATGGCCTCCTACCTGCTTCCAGAGGGTTATGAGGTGCTCCCGGCCCACAGCGGCGAGGAGGCCATGGCCCTGATCGCCCATACCGAGGTCGACCTGCTGCTGCTGGACATCATGATGCCCGGGCTGGACGGGTATGAGGTCTGCAAGCGCATCAAGAATCGCGACGCCACCCGGCTCGTGCCGGTGATCCTGATCACGGCCCTGGACGACATCCAGGCCAAGATCCGCGGCATCGAGGCCGGAGCCGACGATTTTCTCAGCAAACCGGCCAACCGGGAAGAGCTGCTGGCCCGCACTCGCGCCCTGATCCGGGTGCGCAACCTGAACAAGAGCCTGACCAGCGTGGAGAACGCTCTGTTTTCGCTGGCCAGCGCCGTGGAAGCGAAGGACAACTACACCCTGGGGCACACCCAGCGGGTAGCCAACCTGGCGGTGGCTCTCGGCAGGCGGTTGAGCCTGAGCGAGGGGGAAATCTTCGCCCTGCGGATCGGCGGGATCCTGCACGACGTCGGCAAGATCGGCATCGCCGAAGAGATCCTGAACAAGCCGGGAAAGCTGGATGAGCGGGAATGGGAGGTCATGCGCAGCCACCCCGAGATCGGCTACCGCATCTGCCTGCCGCTCAAATCGACCCTCGGCCTGGCCCTGGACGTGGTTCGCCACCACCACGAAAAGCTCGACGGTTCCTCCTACCCCGACGGGCTGAAAGGGGAGGAGATCTCGACGGCGTCGCGGATCATGTGCGTGGTCGACATCTACGACGCCCTGGTCACCCGCCGGCCGTATCGCACCGAGATGCCCAAAGCAAAGGCGCTGGAAATATTGAACGAGGAAGCGGCGGCCGGAAAGCTCGACCCCGCGGTCGTCGCCGAGCTGCAGGACCTGGTCGGGTAGGCGGGAAGAGCGGGCGGCATGAAAAATAAAGTTCTGGTCATCGACGACGAGGGGCTCAACCGCAAGCTCATCCGGACGTTTCTCGGCCGTGAGCGCATCGAGGTGATCGAGGCCGGCGACGCGGAATCCGGGCTAGCCCTGGCCCGGTGCGAACATCCGGATCTGATCCTTCTGGACGTACGGCTTCCCGGGATGAGCGGCCTGGAAGCGATCCGGATCCTGAAAACCGACGACACCACCCGCGATATCCCCGTCCTCATGCTGAGCGCCGGTTCGCTGGCCGAGGATGACCGGTATTTTCGCCAGGCCGGGGCGGCCGGGCTGCTCCTCAAGCCGTTCTCTATGCAAGAGCTCCAGAAGGCGGTCAAGGAGAGGCTGAAGTAGGCCAGACTGCGGGGCGGGCGGTCAGGAGAGCTCTTCGGGTAGCTCTCAAGATCGGCAAGCCCCTGCCGTTTTCCAGCATGGGAGTCTGCCGGTTAAGTAGCCCGTACTGGCTTAACAGCTTGCGCGGTTCCTCACTGTCATCGTTACCCTTCTTTTTGTGAGATCGTGTTCCTGGTCCCTGGGTCAGTGAAACACCCTTCGATTGACCTCGGCAGAACCGCGGCATATCCTGCTTCCAGGGAGGTGAACCATGACACCGCGAGAACGCGTTCGCGCTGCTCTATCCCACGCGGAGCCCGACCGGGTGCCGGTGGACAACAATGGGCTGGTCTCCAGCATCCACGAAGTCGCCTACGAGAACCTCCTTCACCATCTCGGCCGGACGGAGGATGTGGTGATCCTCGACCCCGTTCAGAGGATCGTGCTCGCGAGCGAGGAGGTCATGCAGACCCTGGGCGTGGACACCCGCTACCTCTACCCGCAGGCGCCTGCCACGTGGCAATACCGTGAGAACCCGGACGGCACCTGGATTGACGAGTTCGGGACCACCTTCCGGAGACTCGGGCTGTACGCGGACCCGGTTAGGCCCGTCCTGCGGGGCAAGAGCCTCTCCGAGGTCAAGGCGTACAGGTTCCCCGATCCGGTCCATCCCTCGCGGTTCAAGGGGGTGCGGGAGAAGGCACGTAGCCTGTACGAGTCGACGGGCTACTCCCTGGTGGCCGGTCCTATCTTCTGCCTCGACTACATGCGCTGGGTCCTCCGCGGCCTGCAGGATTCGGTGGTGGACCTTTACGAGGAGCCGCAGCTCGCGGAGCACATGCTGGACGCGCTCGTGGAATGGATGTCCGCCTTCGGGGGCGCCCTGCTCCAGGAGATCGGGGAGTACATCGAGTTCTTCTGGGTGGGCGACGACTGGGGCACCCAGCAATGCCCCTTCTACAGCCCGGAGATGTTCCGGCGGCTTTTCAAACCGCGGGTAGCGAAGCTCATCGCTTCCCTCAAGCGCTACACGAAGGCGAAGTGCGCCTACCACTGCTGCGGGTCGGTCTACTGGGCAATCGAGGACCTGATCGAAGCCGGCGTGGACATACTCCATCCCCTCCAGCCCAACGCACGGGACAACGGGGACAGCCGGAAGATCAAAGCGGAGTTCGGCGGACGGCTCTCGTTCCATGGCGGCACCAACAACCAGGGCCTGTTCCATGAGGGCGGGGTGGCGATCGAGATCGACACCCTGGAGAGACTCCTGGCCTTCGCCCCGGGAGGCGGGTACATCTTTTCCTCCGGACACAACGTCCAGGCCAACATGAGCCCCGAGAATCTCCTCGCGTTCTTCCGGATCGCCGCGGAGTATGGGGCGTACCCGATCGACCGGAAGCGGATCGAGGGAAGAATCGCCGAGCTGCGGGCTCGGGGTTAGGGCATGCCGATACCCTACAATGCGACGGGCCTGTGGCCTTCGGCGAACTTCGGTGACGCTCCGAAGTACTGTAGCGGTGTGCGCGGGGAGGTGTGGGTTTCCCGCAGGGACAGGGAACGCCTGCGGCGGCTGGCCGATAGGGTGGCCGGGCTGGCCGCGCGGCCCGCTGAGACCGAGAAGCGGGAGCTGTGGTACGAGCACAACTCCTTGAGGTCCGGGCGGCCCCTCCTCCTGGTGGATCCGGAGAACGGCTGGAACGAGATCGTGACGCCTGAGTCCCTGGAATGCGAGGGAGCCTGCGCGCGCCGGTGGGAGATGGTTCTGCGCAAGGAGCTGTTCTGGGGGGAGTCGATCCAGGACGACAAGCCGATCGAGCCCATTTTCGAGGTCGGATATACCTATACCGATTCCGAGTGGGGGGTAGAAGAAACCTACCACGGGGGAGTGAGCGGCCAGTCCTACGCTTGGGAGGGAGGAATCCGGAGCCCCGAGGATGTGGTGAAGATCGGCACGCCGCGGATCGAAGTCGACTACCGCACCACCCTCGAAACCCTTGCTCTCGCCGGCGAGGTGTTCGGCGGCATCCTCCGCGTGGGCCTGCGGGCGGTGTGGTGGTGGAGCCTCGGAATGACCTGGGACCTCGCGCGCCTAGTGGGGCTGGAGAAGATGCTCTACCTCCTGTACGACAACCCCGCGCTGGTGCATCGGCTCATGGGAATCCTCAGGGACGGGTATGGTGCCAAGCTGGATTTCCTGGAGTCGTCAGGGCTTCTGTCGCTGAACAACAATCACTCCTATGTCGGCTCGGGAGGGATCGGCTATACCCGCGAACTGCCGCGCGCCCAGTCGGAGGAGCCGGGGGTAAAGACCCGGGACATGTGGTGCCTCACCGAGAGCCAGGAAACTACCGGCATCTCCCCGGACCAGTTCGAGGAGTTCGTGTTCCAGTACCAGCTGCCGCTGCAG
>Ga0315289_10011272_pt1 | contig 12686 bp, 12 predicted proteins | sample YL17G11_40_MG_FD_203452 | JGI IMG/M metagenome (GOLD analysis project Ga0315289, IMG submission 203452) | Sediment microbial communities from Yellowstone Lake, YNP, Wyoming, USA - YL17G11_40 | ecosystem: Environmental > Aquatic > Freshwater > Lake > Sediment | place: USA: Wyoming | collected...
AGAGCATTGACTTTGCGCATGGTTCTCTGCAGTTCTTTGGCCAGCCGTAACAGTTCTATTTTGCGCTGGGCCAGTCCGCTCAAAAGTTCAAGCACTCCCCGAAACTTGACAATGGTCTCATCCACGTAAAAACTGACCCGGCCGCCGCTAAAATAAGGCGGATTGTCTTTGGTCTGGGATTTGATCACGGGAACGCTGACGCCCAGCTGGCGGCGCTGGGAAATGGATAGTTCATTTTTGATATCCACAGAAAAGCTCAAAGATTCAAGGCCCCTTTTACCCACGGCCACCACGGCTTTTTCTAAGTTCCCGTAAGCTTCCTCAAGCACCGTAAAGGCCTCGCGCTGAAGATGGTCCGTCGCCTGGGCTACGGAACCAAGCTCGTTGATGAGGATCGCCCGCTTTTCGTCAAGCAGGCTATAGCCTTCCCGGGCCAGCACCAGGGTCTTTTTATTGCGCAGTAAATTAGCCTTGGTGGCGATTACCCCGGCAATCATTGTTTTTCCCGTTTTTTGTAATACTTGTCCATCAGCTCGGAACGCACGCGGGTAAATTCTTCTTTGGGCAAAACTGAAAGTATCTCCCAACCCAGATCCAGGCCGTATTCGATGGTACGCCGCTCCTCCGTCCCTTGAGTCAGGAAGCGGTGCTCAAACGATTCGCCGAACTCAAGATAAAGTTTGTCTAAGGGGGAAAGCTCCTCTTCCCCGATGATCGAAGCCAGGGCCCTTATTTCTCGCACCCTAGCGTAACAGGCGAACAGCTGGGAGACCAAGGCCGGGTGGTCTTCGCGGGTAAGCCCTGCGCCGATGTTATCTTTCATCAGGCGCGAAAGCGAAGCCAGCCCCGCCACCGGCGGATAGATCCCCCGCCCGGAAAGTTCCCGCTCCAAAACGATCTGGCCCTCGGTGATGTAACCGGTAAGGTCCGGTATGGGATGCGTAAGATCATCGTTGGGCATGGTCAGGATCGGCAGCTGGGTGATCGAACCGCTGCAGCCCTTGATTATACCGGCGCGCTCATACATGCTGGCCAGGTCGCTGTAAAGATATCCGGGATAGCCTTTGCGCGCCGGTATCTCGCCGCGCATGGTGGATATCTCGCGCAGGGCCTCGCAATAGTTAGACATATCGGTCATGATCACCAAAACATGTATGTTCTTCTTGAAGGCCAGATACTCCGCGCAGGTCAGCGCCAGGCGCGGGGTCATCAGCCTTTCCAGCGCTGGGCTGTCGGCCAGGCTCAAAAACACGGCCACGCGTTCCAGCACCCCCGTTTCCTCAAAAGTACGCAGGAAAAAACGGGCCGTATCGTATTTGACGCCCATGGCCGCGAACACCACGCAAAATTTTTCTCCCCTGACCCGGGCCTGGCGGACGATCTGAGCGGCTAAAACGTCATGCGGCAGGCCGGAGCCTGAAAAAATCGGCAATTTTTGGCCGCGCACTAAAGTACACATCACGTCAATGGAAGATATGCCCGTCTCGATGATGTTGACCGGGTAATCTCTGGCGGTGGGATTGATCGCCATACCGTTGACGTCGGCTTCATATTCACCGCGCAACAAAGGCATGCCGTCTAAGGGCCGGCCCAGGCCGTCAAAGGTGCGGCCGAGCATCCCTTCGGAAACGCTGATGGTCAACGGTCTTCCCCGAAAACGCACCCGGCTGTTGGAAAGCGACATACCGGTAGTGCCCTCCAGGACTTCCACCACAGCCCAGCCCTTGCCGGTCTCAAGGATTATGCCGATGCGTTCTGTTCCGTCGTCGGAAATTATCTCCACCAGCTCGTTATAACCGGCGTTATGCGTGCCCTGGATCATAAATATCGGGCCGGCGATCTCCCGCAAACCCCGGTATTCGCGCAAAGCGTAATTGTCCATATTTCACATGTCCATTTCGGCCAGCTCAGCCGTCACACGATCCAGGAAATTTTGGAGCTTTTCCAGCTCGGTCTCTTTGAAATCGAATTTCATCTTCAAGAGGCCGCGCCAGGCCTGGGTGTCTTTCAGCTCCAGGATACCCACGCCTTTTTTTACTAACTCATCGGCTTTGGCATAAAACGCGATTATGCCTTTAAGCATCAAAAACTGCTTGGCGGCGGAAGAATAGGTGTCCACCGGGTCAAACGCGCTCTGCTGCAAAAATGCGTTTTTGAACAACCAGCAGACTTCCAGGATCAAACGCTGGCGTTGAGGCAATATGTCCGGGCCCACCAGCTTGACCACCTGGAGCAGGCGCTGCTCTTTTTGTAAAAGTTCCATCATCTGCAAACGCAGATCATACCATCCCTCGGATACGCTTTTGTGCCACCAGCCCTTGATCTCTCCCAGGTACTCAGAATAGCTCTCCGTCCAGCTGATCGAAGGATAATGCCGGGCGTTGGCCAGATCCCGATCCAGGGCCCAGAAACTGCGGATGAACCGGCGGGTATGCGCAGTCACCGGTTCGCTTAAGTCTCCGCCCGGCGGCGATACCGCGGCGATAATGGTTATGGAACCCAAAGAACCGGCCAATGTCTTTACTTTTCCGGCGCGCTCGTAAAACTCGGCCAGCCGCGAAGGCAGGTACGATGGAAACCCCTCTTCCAGAGGCATCTCCTCCAGGCGCCCCGAAAGCTCGCGTAAGGCCTCGGCCCAGCGGGAAGTCGAATCAGCCATCAGGGCTACGTTATATCCCATGTCGCGGTAATATTCGGCCAAGGTTATGCCGGTATAAATACTGGCCTCCCGGGCGGCCACGGGCATGTTGGAAGTGTTGGCCACAAAAATAGTGCGCTCCATCAGGGGCCTGCCCGTGTGGGGGTCTTTAAGGCTGGGGAAATGCTTTAAAATATCGGCCATCTCGTTGCCGCGTTCGCCGCAGCCGATGTACACCACTACATCGGCGGCGCTCCACTTGGCCAGCTGGTGCTGAACCACGGTCTTGCCCGTACCGAAACCGCCGACCACGGCCACGCAGCCGCCTCTAGCCACGGGAAACATTGTATCGATGACCCTTTGCCCGGTGATCAACGGTTCGCTCATCGCCATTTTTTCCTGAAAGGGACGCGGCTCGCGTACCGGCCATTTCTGAACCATGTAAACTTCTTTGGGAATCCCCCCCGAAGACAAAACGGCTATTTTGTCTCTAAGACTGTACTGGCCGCTTGAGGCGATCCAAGTCAACTCCCCCGCAGTCTGGGGCGGGACCATGATCTGGTGTTTTATCAGAGGCGTTTCCTGGACCCAACCTAAGATCTCACCCGACCTTAAGGCTTCTCCCGGAACGCGCGACGGCGTAAAGGACCATTTTTTATCATAATCCAGGGCGCTGAAATGCGTCCCCCGGCTGATAAAGGCCCCGTCTTTAGCCATGATCAATTCCAGGGGCCGCTGGATACCGTCATAGATCGTGCCTAAAAGGCCCGGCCCCAGCTCTAGACTTAGCGGCAGGTTATTAGTGTAGACGATATCACCGGCCTTTACGGAAGTGGTGTCCTCATAGACTTGCAGCCAAGCCCGGTCTTCCTTGAACCGGACTATCTCGCCCACCAGGCGCAGCTCGCCCACCGCGACAACGTCGAGCATCCTGGCTGAGGCTACCTCTTCCATCTCCACTACCGGGCCGTTCACCCGGCACACTTTACCGGCTATTTTGTCCATATATTTAAACGAATTTATCGATGATCCCCTGATAGACTTCGGGCAAGACCCTTTTCAGGCGCGCCTGAAAACGGTTATCATAAATGGTTAAGCCGTCGGACGTGGAAAGCAAAAGGCCGATGTCCGTAAAGTCCGCTTTTTTAAGCTCGAGGCGGCAACCCGGCGCCCGGGCCGACAGCTCCGTAGAAAAACCCTCGTCTTTGAGCACGGTCTCGTCCAAAAAAGAATACATCGCGATAATCGATGGCGCTTCCAGTATGCGCGCGCCCCGGGCGATAGTCTCGATCAGAAACTGACGGTAGGCATTTCTATCCTTGCGCAGATCCGCGGCCAGGGAATCGAGCCGGCCCAACACCAACCGGGCAAAATCGTCCTTGGCCGCCAGGCTGATCTTTCTTTTTTCCAGATTAAGGGCGGAAAATATCCGCTCTTTAAGCGCTCCCACCAACGTGTCGGAATCCTGGTCTATTGTCTCGGAGGAAGCTTTGGCCTTGGCGCGGGCTCCAGCGATAAGACCGCTGGAAGTCTGGCGAGCCTCCTCCAACAACTTGGCGCAGCTATGCTCGGCCTCTTCGTTTATCCGCGCGATGATTGTTTCGCCGTGGCTGACCGCTCCGACACAGACGACGGCATGATTATTTTTCATACGTTTATACCTATGGCCCGCTTCAAAAATTCAGCGGCGCCGGCTGACTGCCATTGGCTTTTGCTCGACGGTATTTCCAGGACCAAAGGGAACTCGTCTTTATAGATACGCGCCTGGATCTCTTCCCGCAAAAACTTAGCCGCCAATTCCGTGACTAAGACCACTCCGGCATCCGGCGCCGCCAGCGCCGCTTTCCAGGCAGCCTGAGCTTCCTGGAGGCTTGCCGCCTCCAGGGTATTGATCCCGGCCAGCCTGAACCCCAAAGCGCTGTCTTTGTCGGCAATGCAGAAAAACTTCACGCTTTCCCCAAGATCATGATCGCGATGATCAAGCCGTAAATAGCAATGCCTTCGGCGAGGCCCACAAACACCAGCACTCGTCCGGTCACCTCCGGCTTCTCGGCTACGGCTCCCGCCGCCGCCGCGCCGACGTAAGCCACGGATATACCGGCGGCGATACTGCCCAGACCCACGGCTAAAGCCGCGGCCATAAACGCCCAGCAACGGCTGGTGGGATCGCCGGCGCGAACAACGTTTTCCTGGGCCCAGACGTGGGTGCCCCAGGAGGCCAACACGATTAAAAACAATACCGCCAGCGTAAAATAAAATCTCCGACTTGCTTTCATTGCGCACCTCCTTAAGAAATTAATTTAACTTACCCCTAAACCCCTATATTGTCAACGGTTTATATCCCTGTTTGCCGGTCAAAAAGAACCGCGAAAAAAACTCGTAATAATTAAGACGCAGAGATTGTATGCTCACCACCAAGCCTTCCAGCAGGATGATCAAAATATTGCCCGCTACCAGTATCGACACCGCGACGGACCCGGCGGCAAGCTGGGAAGCCAAACGCGCCAGGGCAAAAATCGCCAGAAACAGACCGGCATGGGCTAGGGCAAAAGCGGCCACGCGGATAAAAGACACAGTATTGGTCAGATACCCTAAAATCACCTCCAGGACCTCGATCACGCTTTCGGCAAAAGCCGCGGCAGTTAGGCTGTGCCGGCGGCGCAGCAGCTCAAAAACGGGTTTCAAAAACAGGACCAAGAGCATGACGCCCGGCAGACACAGGTAAACGACAGACAGGCTGCCTTTAAACACCAGTACCTTGGCCGCGGCAGCCAGAATAAACCAGTAAAAAAGTCCGGCGACCAGGCCGGATTTATCGAACAGGGCTTTGAAGTAATCTTTATCCCGCAGAGCATTCGTCAGGTTGAGGATTATGCCCAGGGTGATCATCAACACCCCGAAGATCACGCTGGCCGAGAAAGCCCCGAGCATATCGTCAATGGGCTTGGCCAACAGTGAATGAAATTCCCGGCCGAAAAACGAACCGAACAGGGCGCCGAAACTTAAGGCCGCCGCGCCGCAGTAAGTCAGCAAAGCGCCGAAACGTTTCAGGGCACTGCCTTTACCTTTAAGATACAGGGAAGCCCCGGCCAGGACTAAAGACAGGCCGTGTCCGATATCGGCGAACATCACCCCGAACATCAAAAGAAAGCTTACCGCCGTAAAAATAGTGGGGTCCACGCTGCCGTAGCGCGGCAGGCCGTAAGAATTTATCAAGGGCTCAAAAGGTTTAAGCCAGCCCGGGTGTTTTAAAAGCACGGGCACATCCTCAAGGTTCAGGCGCGTATCTTCGGCGCGGCGGACCTCGATATAAGAAGCATCGTCCAATTGGGACACCGCGTTGACCAAAAATTCTTTGGAATCCCGGGGCACCCAGCCGCAAAGGATAGCCGCTTTTTCCGTGGCGCAGGCATATTTGCGCGCTTCGAATATAGAAAGTTTAAAGGCCAGAAATGTGTAAAAACGGGAAAGCTCATGTCTGAACTCGGCGGCTAAAGCCGCCACCTGCGATTCGATATCGGCCAAAACGCTTCTGGCATCGGCTATTTCCTTGGCGATCCGTTTGGCGGCGCCAGGATCATGCGCGTTTTTATCCGTATCGTAATGCGCAGTCTCCCAGCCCAGATCCTTGAGCACTTTAGCCAAATGCTCTTTATCCCGGCGCAAGGTGATCAGGAGCACTTCGCTGGTCTTGCCGGTCTTACGAAAAGGGTAAACCACATGCGGCACCTCGGCTAGGCTGCGCTCGAGCATCTCCAGATCGCAGACCGCAAGCTTACCCAGAGTCGTCTCCAGGGAAGAATGGCCCTGGTGGCTGGAAGGAAGAGAAAACGGCAGGGCGCAGGATTGTTCCTCAAGCGTATTCTCCAGCGTCCTGATCCGGCGCTGCGCCTCGTCGCGGCGCCCCGACAGAGGATTCAGCCTAGCTTGCAGCCGGCCGATAAACGCGCTGGTCTCATCCAAAGAAAACGACGGTATTTCTTTAAGACAGACCTGGCTTGTGCTTAAGCACCGGGAGATCTCCCGCAGGGAAAAATCGAGCCTTTCCCACTGGGCGGCATCTTTATCCAGAGAATTACCGGTCAGCACGGCCAGGTCTCGCTCGACCAGCCTGATGTCTACGGGGTGAAACAGCCTCAAGCGTACCAGCCGGCCGGCCACAGCCTCAGAGCGATCCGCCAGGACCGCCAAGCTTACCAGTTCCATAGAAGTTGCAGTCAGCATAATTACAATCCCATCAACATCGGCCGGGTCTTGTCCGCGTCCCAGCCGTATTGTTTGGCGTACAATATGGCAGTAAGGTCGCGTAATTCTCTGTATTTAAGCGCCAGATAAGCCGCGGCCAAGCCGATGGTGAAGGGAAATCCCGCAAGTATGCGTTTTACCTGTGCCATCAGGACCTGGTAAAGAAAATCCTCCACCAGTTCAGGCCGGCCGGCAACCAGTTCCCGGATATGTTGATAACGGGCTTTGGCGACCATATCCACGATCTTGGCCAGACCGTCAGTGGCATAAAAGTCCCTCACCGTATCTTTTTTTATCTGGTTGCCGCCGGGAATAAGCAGTTCCATCATCGCGGACATCTCGAGGTCGTAATATTTCCGGAAACGTATCAGGGAACCGATGTTCTCCATGTCGATCTGGACACCTAGCAGCTGTTTGACCGCCGCCTGGTCGCCGGAAGAAAGCGCTTGGGCGGATAGCTGGAGCCGTTGGTAATAATCTTTGTCCAGCGCCGCCTCCAGATAAAACGAACTACCCGTGGCTTTGAATTTATCGCGGGCCCGCTCAAGAGGACCGCGATAAGGCGTATGGTTAAGCAAAACGATTATTTCTTCTATGGTGCCTGCCGCCAGTAGTTTATTCAAGTCGAGTGGGGAACAGAAGGCGGTTTTATCGTCAAGGTAAAACGCGGCCTTGACGAAGCCTTTAGCGTGCCAAAGCCGCAAGGCTGTTTTGACGCTCTCCAACTCATACTGCTGGAAGTAAACGCAGGCAAAACGTCGGGACGGGCCCTCGCCGAAAACATTGACCGCGGCCAAAGAATCTTTGATCGCCTGTCCGCGTAAAGCCGCCGCAAGGACATCCGGGTCAAAGTCTGGACCGCTGACTCCCGCTAGAACCGGCGCGTAAGCCGTGCCTTTGAGGGCTTCGGCTAACTCCCGTTTATTCTTGACCTGGCAAAGCTGCGAAAACTGCTGCGGCTGGATCAGCCGCGAAAGCATGGCCCGCAGACGGGCGTTGGTAAAAGCATACACGGTTATATCGCTAAAAAGCATATTTCCTGAATACCTCGCCGGCAATGGCGGCGGCCTTGTCTTGGGAGGCCGCGGAAAGCCGCTGGGCTTCTTTTTTGGCTTCGATGAGTATTTCTTCTTTCTGGGCCAGGAAATCCTTTTCGGCCCGTTCTATTTTCTGACGGCCGGCTTCTTGAGCAGCGGCCAGGGCTTCGCTTAAAATCGTTTCCGCCTCAAACTTAGCCGCGGCGATCATACGTTTGGCTTCAAGATTGGCCTCGTCGACCTGCCGCCTGACCGCTTCTTCCTCTTTAAGGATCCGCTCAACCATCTCTTTCATATCACATCCTCAATCTAGCGGCCCATTCCAGTAAAGTAGACACCAAAAAGCTTTTTAAAAAGATGATGATGATCACCGCCAGAAGCGGCGAAAGGTCTAATCCGGTTTTCCAGGGCGGCAACAACCGCCGCAAAGGCGCAAGCACGGGTTCGGTCGCGCCCTCCAAGAATCTTACCAGCGGATTATAAGGATCGGGGTTGACCCAACTGATCAAAGCCCTGACGATGATGATCCAATAATAAAAAGTCAGCGCCAAGCTCAAGGCTTGGGCCAGGGCCCCTAAAAAATTAGCCAAGACAAACATAGTTTAACTGGCGGCGCCGCGCAGCTCGGCAAAGGCGCACAAAGAAAGCCGGGCGATAAATCTTTTAGCTTCACGCAAACTCTTCGCGCCCTTGGTAAACACGCAGATAATAAAATCACCGTCCGGGCGGAACACTATGCCGGCGTCGTGCACTATGCCGCGTTCCAGGCCGGTCTTATGGGCGATCTCCAGGTCCTGCGGCAGATAACGAGGGATCCGGTCGTTTATTTTCTGAGCTTTCAGGAAAGCCAGCATCGCCTCCGAAGCCTGGCGGTTAAGCAGTTCGCCTTTATAGATCTTTTCTAAAAGATAGACGATGTCCGCGACGCTGGTAAAATTGTCCACGCCCTGCCCGCGCTGTGAAAAATCCATCATCTTGCGGTTCAATGCCGTGGCTTTAAGGCCGAGACGGCTAAAGCCTGCGTTGATGTAACCCGCGCCTAAAGTACTGACGATCTTGTTGGTGGCGGTGTTGTCGCTGGAAACGATCATCAAATTAAGAAGATCGTTCACGCTGAGGCGGTACGGTAAGGCCATGGCTTTTAGCTCGCCGGAACCGCCGGCGATATCGCCGCGCTCGACTACCAACTCCTGGTCGAGCGCTATGTTACCGTCCTGGACAGCCATAAAAACCACGGCCACGATCGGCAATTTTATCATGCTGGCCGCCGGATATGCGCTGTCCGGGTCCCAGGATGCGACCACATCGCCGGTCTTTAGATCCTTGACCATATAGGAAGAGTCGCCGTCAAAAGTCCGGGATATCGCGTAGAACTTATCTTCCAGGAAAGGGTTGCGGGAGACCTGGGGCCTTTCTCCGGCGGCAGCCTTGCGCCAATTACCAAATACGGCCACGGCTGCCGCGATCGTCACGATCGGCAAGATGATGTACCGGCGTTTCATAGTATTGATTATAACTCATGCGGCGTTATTGTTAAACCAAAAAATAGCGTTATAATAAAGCCTGATGAACAAAATCCTTTTCATCCGTTCGGACCGGTTAGGCGAGTTTCTGCTGACTTTGCCGGCCATACAAATGGTCAAAGCCAATTACCCCCAGGCCAAGACTTATCTTTTGGCCGCGCGCGACAACGTCGAACTGATCCGGGACTGGCCCCAGGTGGATTATTTCTGGGAATACAAAAGTTCATTCGAAAGCTTTAAAGGCGCTCTGCGCCTGGCCGAGGCCATCCGCAGAGAAAAAATCGACTGCGTGGTGGTGTTTAACCCCAAAAAGATCTTTCACGCCGCGGCATTTCTGGCCGACGCCAAAATCAGGGCCGGATATAACCACAAATGGGGCTTTTGCCTTAACCGCCGGCTTAAAGATCGCCGGGACTTAGGCCTCAAGCACGACGTAGAGCACAATATCGAACTGGCAGCTGCTCTTTGCCCCAACGTGTTCATCCCCAGCCTGGAGCTACCCGTGGACCCGCCTCAGGTACTGGATTTTCTAAAACCCGATCTGGGACTGTTAAAAAAATACGTAGTCATACACGCGTTCACTTCCAATCCCAATAAAAAGCTCCCCTGCGAATTCTGGCAGGCTCTGACTAAGCGGCTAAAAAAATCCGGCTTGACCAACATCGTCCTGATCGGCGCCGACGCCGAAATCGAAGAAAGCCAGGCCCTGGCCCAACAGCTCAAAGCGAATGATCTTTGCGGAAAGCTTAAAGTTCGCGAGCTGGCTGCTTTTTTAAAATACAATTGCCGCTTGTTTGTGGGGCTTGATTCCGGGCCGATGCATCTGGCGGCAGCCTTAAGCCTGCCTACGATAGGACTGTTCACTATATCCAACCCGGTACGCTGGAAACCCTTCACTAAAACCGGCCTGGCCGTCAAAGTCCAATCATCCCAGGACTGGTCTCAGGCAATAGAAAAAATAGCTTTATTTGCTCAAGAACATTGACATGTCCTGCGGCAGGGCAAGCTTGAATTCCAAGCGTTTACCGGCAACCGGATGGATAAAACTAAGCTGGCTGGCATGCAAGGCGAGCCTGCGGAACTTTATCGGGAAATCTTTGCCGAAAGCGTAAATGCGTTCCCCGAGGATCGGATGCCCGGCTTGAGCCAGCTGTATCCGCAGTTGGTTAGTCCTGCCGGTCAGCGGCTCAAGCTCTACCACGCTGAAACCTTTGCGCGTCTGGACTAAATGGCACAAAGTCTTGGCGTATTTTGCCTGCTCACCGAACCGCGCGCCTACGCGATCAAGCACCTTGCCTTCCATGATAAAGCGGCTCTGTTGCGGCCGGCCCTTGATAAAGGCCAGATATTTCTTTTTGATCAGGCCGGACTTAAACTGGGCCATGACTTTTTCCTGCAGCGCAACCGACATGGCATAAACGATCAGCCCGCTGGTCTGGCGGTCTAAACGATGGCAAGGATAAACTTTTCTGCCTATACTGTGGCTCAAGCTCGCCGTAAGCGTATGTTTTTCCCCGGCCGGCGTAGGCACGACCAACAAACCGGCGGGTTTATCTACCACCACTATACTTTCATCCTGAAAAATGACGTTAATATCTGTCATGCTACCGCCTCTTTTTGGAACAGATCTTTATATGCTTCGACCAATTCTCTCTTGAGTACCTTGCCCGTGGCATTTTTAGGCAGGGACTCTCGACTAATCACTTTCAACGGCACCTTGTAAGAAGCCAGGTTACGGCGCAAATACATCATCAGCTCATGTTCGTCTATTTTGCCCTCCGCTACCACCACCGCTACCGGCACTTCTCCGCGATGCCGATGCTCCAGGCCGATCACCGCGGCTTCCTTGATCCCGCTGTGTTCATAAAGCAGATCTTCGATTTCCCGGGGGTAAACGTTGAGGCCGCGTACGTTGATCATTTCTTTGAGCCGGCCGACGATGTAAAGATAGCCGTCGGAATCGAACTTGCCCAGGTCCCCGGTATAAAGCCAGCCAGCGCGGATCACGGCGGCAGTCTCCTGGGGATGGTTATAATAACCGGCCATGACGTTGGGCCCCCTGACCGCTATTTCGCCGACTTCGCCGGCCGAAAGCGTCTTACCGACTTTGTCGGTTATTTTTATTTCCACTCCCGGTAAAGCCAATCCGACCGAATCGGGCTTGCGTTTATTTTGCGGATTGACCGAGACCACCGGCGAAGCTTCGGTAAGGCCGTAACCCTCCAACAGCGGCCGTCGGAACCGTTGTTCGAACTTTTTCCAGACCTTGGCGGATAAAGCCGATGCGCCGGAAACGTAAAGACGCACGGGATTGACCAATGCGTTCAAAAAAAGCTTTAAAAAGGGGGTCTTGGTCCCGGCTAAAATATTGTAAAGGGCCGGCACAGCCACGAATATACTGACTCGGTTTTTAAAAACCGCGCGCACCACCCGTTTGAACGGCCGGACCGCGCGCATCAACACTACGGCCGCGCCATTATATAAAGGAAGGAACAGGCAGACCGTGGAAGCGAAAGAATGGAATAAAGGCAGAATACAAAGAAAAACGTCGCGGCTATGCACCCCAAATACCGTAGATGCGGCCCGCACGTTGGACAAGATGTTTTCATGAGTCAGGATCGCGCCTTTAGGCTTGCCGGTAGTGCCGGAAGTATAGACGATCTGGGCCGCCTCGCCGCCGGAAAGCCGGTTACCTGAGAAAAGTTCCTGGTTATCCCTGATCAGGGCGTAAAAATCAAGGGCGTTTGAGCCGGCCGGTGCCGGCACGCAGATCAGACTGGTGAGCGAATCTATCCGGGAAAGCAGGTTCTGGGCGTCCTCGTATTTATCAATTGAGACGATCAACACCTTGGCCCGGGAATCCTCCAGGATAAAATGGGCTTCCTCGCGCTTAAGCATAGTGTTGATGGGAACGGCTGCCGCCCCCAGACGCGTGACGGCGAAAAACGAGTAAACGAACTCCGGGGAATTGGGCAGCCAGATGGCCGCCTTATCGCCGCAGGATACACCCAGCCCAGACAACCCCGCGGCGAGCCTTTTGGTTGTACTGGAAAGTTCTTTGTAGGTGACTTTTTTTGTGCCGAACACAAGGGCGGTGCGCTTTGGGAAACGGCTGTTTGAGGCATCCAGCATCTGGACAAGATCAGTCATGGGCAGTCACATGTTTGGCGAGCTCGCGCCAGACGCGCAGACCCAGCCATATTCCTAATAGGTTGGCGATCAGGTCGCCCAAGTCAAAGCTAC